>ERZ1031191.16-NODE-16-length-33624-cov-7.136525_pt1 | contig 33624 bp, 36 predicted proteins | sample MGYA00516576_ERZ1031191 | MGnify/ENA primary metagenome ERZ1031191 (study PRJEB33718, sample SAMN03159780) | human skin metagenome | collected 2014-02-25 | study: EMG produced TPA metagenomics assembly of the PRJNA266117 data set (Human skin bacterial metagenome and...
GGTGGTACTGCCGCTACGGGGTGAGCTACCGCGATCTGGAGGAAATGATGACTTCAGCGGGGCGTGCCGGTCGATCACACCACGATCTACCGCTGGGTCCAGAAATACGCCCGTGAGCTGGACAAGCAAACACGGTGGTCCCGACAGGTACCTGACTGGCAGGCTAGTTCCTGGCGGGTGGATGAGGCCTCTATCGGGCGATCACCGCCGGTGGCCAGACCCTGGACTTTTACCTCTCTTCGAAGCGGAACGTGGCCGCAGCGAAGCGCTTCCTGGCCAAGGCCGTCAGATCCAATGCGTCAGCCGGGTATCCCAGAGTGATCAACACCGATAAAGCACCCTCACTAGCCAGGGCAATCGCCGAGTTGAAGTCAGAGGGAATCTGCCCGCCAACAGTGGAACACCGGCAGGTGAAATACCTCAACAACATCCTGGAAGGCGACCATGGTCGGCTGAAGCGGATCCTCGGGCCGAAAGGCGCGTTTAAGAACCGGACATCTGCATATCGGACGTTGAGAGGGATGGAGGCGATGCACTCATTGCGGAAAGGGCAAGGCACGATGTTTGCCTACGGGCAACCGAACCCGGACGCGGTGATCGTCAACCGAGTCTTCGAGACGGCCTAACAACGCCCACACGCAGCGGCCATCAGGGAATGAGAAACTGAGTCTGCGCTGCTCTCCGCCCAACTTTGCAACAGCACCTTTTTATTTTTCCTAGTCGCTGTTCTTTTGCTTAGTGCGCAGCATATCCATACTCATTACGGCGCCGATGATGGCGGCGTGATGTTGCTCATTGAGGCCCGGCGTGATGCGCAGGCGATACGTGTTTTTGCCCATGAAGAAATTGCCCATGCCAGTCCATTCGTTAGAGACGTCAGCAAGCAGGCGATCTTCTGAAGTGATGGAAAGATTCCAATCCCAGAAGTCGCCGTGAATTTCGACGTCGGCAAAGCCCTCCATGGTCAAGTCCAACTTTGTCTTGAGCATGGAGAAACGCTTGGTAATGACGGCCATGGGCTTTTCGATTCCCGGCAAGTGCACCTCATAGGTATCCCGCAGAAAATTCGGCGGGTCCGAAATCGTCATGACCGTCTGTAGCGGGTTGCCTTCAGCATCCGTGATGGCAACCTCCAAGCTGCGAGAGGATTTAAACACCATGTCTTTGAGACTGGTGGACTGAAGGATGGTGCCCACAGGGGTGCCGTCTAGATCGGTGATCATGAACTGATCGTTGAGGAAGGACTTGGTCTGGGTAATTACGAGCTCGTCAAGTGTGAATAAATTTTGCGTCATACCAGCCACTGTAGGGAAGCTGCTGGTTTTATTCCTCCTCCCTAGGGGTGGTTTTCTGCTGGCGCATGAGTTCTTGCGCCTCTTCATATGCTCGGGCGCGGTGGGAGGTCATGGTTTGGGCGAAGGTCTGCACCCAGTTCTTGTTCTTCTGCGCCAATGGGCCAGAGGGTTCGGTGGTGGTCCAGGTGCCGTCCTCAAAAAGCCAGATGATGTCGCGCGTGTGTGGGTCCATGACATAAAAAGCGCGGCCATCGGTCTTTATGTTGTGGTGGTGCTGGCATAAGCAGGCGAGGTTTGCCGGCGTGGTCGGCCCGCCGTCCGTGTGGTTGATGCGGTGATCCTTCTGGCAGGCAGATGCCGGGCGGTTGCAGCCGGGGTAGCGGCAGGTGCCGTCGAAACCTTCCAGGTACGCGGCCATGGCCGCGGGAGTGACATAGCCCTTGACCTCGTGGTTAGGGTCCATCTCCCGGATTTTAGTGTAGGGCAGCGCATTGGAGCGCGCCGGGTCGAGCCAGCCTACGGACTCAATAAACGCCGGGGAATTGGGCACATCGGTGGCCTTGTAGGCGTTGAGGATGATCTCGGGGGCTTGGGTGCGGCCGGTGAGGAGCGCAACGGCGGCGTCGGCAAGCGAGCAATCTAGCTCCAGCGCGGTCTGCCGGATGCATTTATCGACGCTCGCGATAACCGCCGGGTCCGCACTCAAAGTCACCGCCGAGGTGTTATCGCCCCAGTTTTCCATGGTGTAGCGCGGCTGGGTAGGGCCTTGGGTGACGGCCAGCGTGTCATCGGCGAGGTTGATGAGCTCGTTGAGCTTGCGTTTAATCTGCGCCTGCGTGCGCATGGCCTGGTTCGGCCGGGTAGGGGTGAGGTAGGCGGTGAGCTGCTCGTCGATGCGCGTCACCACCTCTGGCGTTGGGTTTCCCAAGCGGTTGAGGGATTTATTGATGGCAATAATGCGGTCGAGGTCCAAGTGATAGAGGCGGTGCTGCAGCGCCTGGAGCTCGGGCAGCTCCTCCAGACGGTGCAGCGCCATGAGGATATGGCCGATCCGGCCTTCATTAACGCCGGTGGTGCGGTAGAGGGATTGGGTAACTAATTCGAAATCAGAATCGAGATCCGGGACTTGGCTTACCCAGAACTCGTACTCCGCCTTTCGCATCTCAAAGGCTAAGCGTGTGGTGGGGTCGGTGGTGTTGGTCGTGGAAAAGTAGGGTTCTTCCATGGCGCATCGTACCTAAATTATCGTGTGAACTTGTGTACGATTTACACCTTATAACACCCCTCGGACACGAGCCTTTTTCTTCGCATTGATCCAGCTCAGGAGCTATATTCCGAATCTTTAGCGGGTAGGGACTTTTCGCTGCTTTGTGCCGCGTGTTTCTTGTCCTGCTTGCGCATGAATCGCAGGCCCCAGATAATAAGCGTCCAGGTGATGAGGGCGATAACAAGGATGGTCGCCGGCCAGTTACCCGCAATCATGGTCGCGCCATTGAACAAGGTATGTAGGGCAATAGCGGCCAGCCAGAATCCGGCGACCTGCCAATACCCGTGGCGCGCGCCCGCATAGAGCTTGCCGACGCCCCATGCCGCAACCCCCGTATACAGTGCATGGCTAAAGGCGCCAACGAAGAATCGTCCGGTACCGGTAATGATGACGCCCCAGAGGTCGCCGTCCAAGTTATCGATGGCCGCGTGGAGGATGAACGGCACATTTTCCATGGCATCAAAACCAAGGCCTATGGCCATGCCGATCGCGGCGGCTTGGTAGGGATGCCGCACGTTCTTAAAGGCTGCAACGATAATGACAACGCCGAGGAGCTTGATGGTTTCTTCCGGAAGCGGTGAGTAGAAGGCCGCGTCTAGGTGGGTGAGTCCCAGCTTGTTTGAAATTCCCACCATCTGGTCGTTGAGGCTTACCACCACCGGCTGGGCGAGCGCGCCCCAGAGGATGCCCTGCCACATCGGCCGCGGCCTAAACCACAAGAATCCCAAGCCGAGTGTAAGGCCCACGCAGATGAGCGCACCGATGAGCCCAACCTCAGTAAACCGACGATCGGCCAAAAAGAAGCCGGAGACTACCAGTCCAAAAGCGATAGATAACCAATACAGATTCTTCATGCCTTTTCTACCTCCTGGGCAAGTTCTGCAGCGCGCGGTCCGCGCAGGGAGAGGAACGTGGTGGGGCCATCGCCCTCGATGCTGATGGCTACAAGGTCGCCATCGCTAAGCGTGCGCTTGTCCCCGTCGCGGTCGATGTCTCCTTCCGGCATGGCCGTACCTTCACCCATTGCCCGGAGGTAGCGTCGGGTGGCTTGGTCTTTGTCTTGCACGCCGACTTCCTTAGCGCGGATTTGGGTGCCGTCACAGTCCCAGCGTGGTTCACTGCTGGTGGAGCCATCTTCTTCCGTGCAGGATAATCCGGGGATGCGGGCCTGTCCGGCCTGCACTTCAGAAGTGGGGTTGTCATAGATGTCTGGCAGGAGCGCATTGGTGCCGTAGATGGCGCCGAATACTACGCCCGCCGCGAGGATGAGTGGTGTGCTTTTCATGCTCTTAACGCTAGGTACGCACTGCTCAGCGCGGTATCCTCCGCGGGGAGGATTAGGCCGGTCGCAGGGAGGATTTCTTCCCCATAAGTTTCCTTAAGCCCTGTGATAGGTTGGGTGCGTGTTTGAGGAGCTAGAAGAAGAAGCGGAAACGAAAGACGAGCCCAGCCGCGTCTGGTGGCAGTGGTGGGCGCCCATAGCCATGGCCGCGGTCTTCGTTGGCCTGCCGCCCGCCATCTATCAATTTGTCTCCGGTGCCACTTTGCTCATCCTCATGGCCGTGCTGACGGTGGCCATCGCTCTTGTCGACGGCGCCACTTTCCGCGCCTCCTGGACCATTTTCTGCGTGGCGGGGCTGGCGTATTTTGCAGCCATGTCCCTCTACTTCAACGAGGGCACCTGGATATACCTCCCAGTATTTGTTTTCCTGGCATGGGCCGCGAGCAGGCTGGGCGCCGTGGTGGGCTCTCAGGAAGGGAAAAGCTAATGGAGACGTGGCGCCTAGAGCACCCCGAGGTGGGCACCATCGAGGTGCAGCGCGGGTACGATGCCGAGTTCGCAGAGATGGGCGAGTGGCCGAAGAAGGCGAAAGACTTCACCCCGGTTCCAGGCGATGCCACCCTGCTGGAACGCCTCCGGCTCTGGCGGAAGAACCCGAGCCCACGCCTGCAGATTGTGGTGAACGGTCAGGTACGCAGCCGCCACGATCGGCCGCGTGCGGGCCGCTATTCGCTTAAGAAGAAGATCGAAAAAGACCTCACCCTGCTCGAGAACTCCGCCCCGCGCAGCAAACCTTATCTAGATATCCAAGCTTCTCCCTTTGGCGAGCTCCTCGACGTGTACTACCGCAATGGGGAGGAGGCAGTCGCCCTCGAGCCCCCGGCCGGCTCATTGGGAGAAAAGCGCCGCCACGCCATGGAGGAAAGCTCCTTCAAGCGGGTGCTGTATCCACTTATGGGCGGGCTGGGAAAGTCCGGCTGGGCCATTGGCGTGATCGTGCTCGGTCCGATCATCAGCCGCATTTTGTCCCGGTTGCTGCCGGATTGGGAGCTGCCGGAGATTAACCTGCCGGATATCGCGCTCCCCGTACCGGAGTTTCCGCAGATAGAGTTGCCGGTGCCGAATTTCGACTTCAACATCGACATCGATCCGCCCGATTGGCTGGTATTCCTCATGGATTACACCAAGGTGTGGGTACCGCTCATCATCGCCATCGTGGTGGGCATTCAGGCCGTGCGCAATGCCAAGAAATCAGAGGAAAAGAAGCAGCAGTGGCAACAGGATGGCGCGTATGCTGACGGCCATGAAGATTCACGGCGCGATTGATGCGGAGGGCCGGTGCAAGCACTGGCATTCGCCGCTGGATGTGGTGGCCAATAAGTGCGCCACCTGCCGCGAGTATTTTGCCTGCGCGCTGTGCCATGCCGAGCTCACGGAGCATGAGTTTGGGCCCATGCTTGTCGACGCCCCCTCGGTACTCTGCGGCGCCTGCCGCACCGAAATGAACTACCATGCCTACTCCGCTGCGCCTGCGTGTCCCCACTGTGGGCATAAATTTAATCCCGGCTGCAGTGCGCATGCCGGGATCTATTTTCAGCTAGACCGCTAAGCGGTCCGGCCAAGTGAGAATATTAGAAGGAAGACAGCTGCTGCAGCTGCTGGATCTGCGGGATCTGTGGCAGCTGGAACTGGGATACAGCGTTCTGGGCAATCTTGGCCGCGTCCGGGATGCGGAAGGTCTGGCCCAGGAAGGGGACATCGACAGTCGGCTGGCCAGGGATGGTGCCCAGCTCGATGACCTTGGCGTTCTTGGCTGGCGCCGGGGCAGGGGCCGGTGCCGGGGCCGGCTTTGGCGCAGGAGCATTGCCGCGCTGGCCACCGGTGTTGACCGGCTTGCCCTGACCGGTGGTGCCGTTTAGGCCGCAGCGGGCAATGGCCTCATCCATGCGGCCGATGGCGCCGCGGACCTCGTTGCCACGTGGGTGCACGGTGGCAACGGCCAGGGCCTGGGACTTCTTCTGGTTGTAGTCAGCGGAGTTGGTCCAGTACTGCTTGGCCTGGGAGCAGGAAATCTGGCCGGCAGGCATCTTGGCTAGGAGGGTATCGACGGCGTCGGCATGGGCAGCGGCAGGGGCGGCGAGGGTTACGGTCAGGGCGGTAGCTGCAGATAGCAGCGCGGACTTACGTGCAAAGCTCATGCCAGACATCTTGCCATAAATGTTACTCCTGTGACAGGCCTAGGAAGCGATTGACCAAGCTGCGGTAGGCGCGCACGGTGAGCTCGAGGTCTTCTAGGTAGAGGTGCTCGTCGTGGCTGTGCAGCTGCGAATTGGCACTGGCCATATCGCGGCCCTCGGCGTGCATGGCAAAGCCATAGGCATTGCCACCCTTGCGGCGGGCGAAGCGCAGATCCGAGCCGCCGGTGGCGTGAACAGGGACAACGGCTTTGTCGGGGAAGAATTCCTTGGAGGTGGCCTCAATCGCCCGCCATAGTTCGGTATCGGTGGAGGATTGCGTGGCATCTTCGGTGATGAGGTGTTCGATTTCTACCTCATCGGCCATGTCCCCGAGCGCGCTGCGCAGGAAGTCATCCAGATCCTCCTGGGTCTGGCCGGGGAAGGGGCGCACATCCATTTCCAGATAGGCATGTGAAGGCAGCACGTTAATGGCTCCGCCGGCGCGCAGGACGGTCTCGGCGATGGTGGTGTGGCTAAAGGCATGCGCGTAGGCGTCGAGGTTGCCGAACTTGGAGTAGTCGCCGGTGCCGTCGATAAGCTCCTGCTCGGTCTGGGGATCAAATTTGAAGGTGCGCACAAAGCCTTCCCAGATCTCATTGGAGGCTGTGGGCGGTTCGGCGGTGGCGATGCGGCGGGCCACCTCGCCGATCTTCACGATGGCAAAGTCCTTGCCATAAGGGGTGGAACCGTGGCCGGCATCGCCATGCACGTGCAGGCGGCGCTGGCCGGCTCCCTTTTCTCCCACGTTAAAGCCCACCGCGCCGGGCAGGTGGCTGCCGCCGGTTTCAGATAAGCAGTTCTTCCAGGAAAAGGCGTCGGGGTGGTTCTCGGACATAAAGCGCACGCCGAGCCCGCCGCGGGCCTCTTCATCGGCCATGCCGACGAAGGCGAGGGTACCGCCCGTGTTACCCGCGCGGGCGACCTCGCGCGTGACGGCGGCCATGGTGGCGGTAATGAAGAGCATGTCTACGGAACCGCGGCCGTAGAGCTTGCCGTCCTCGATAAGCGCCTCGAAAGGCGGCTTGGTCCACTTCGGCTCGTCCACGGGCACGACGTCCGTGTGGCCCATGAGGGTCAGCGGTTCCTGGTCCGGATCGCCGGGGACGGTCACCACGATGGAAACACGGCCCGGGTGGGACTCGAAGCGCTCAATCTGCACGTCTTCGCCCGCAAAGAATTTTTCCAGGCTATCCGCATTGCGCACCTCATGGCCGGAATCCGGGGTGAGGTCATTAACGCAGGCATTGCGGATAAGCTCTTGGAGGAGGGAGAGGGTGTCATCATAAAGCGTCATGCCCCCGAGGGTAGTTCCGTACAGATTTATATGTGGTTTTAACCAAAAGTTGAACGCCGTTCAAGTAGGGTTTACCACCATGAGCATCGTTGACATCGCCCGTGAGAAAGCCCTGGAGCAAGGCAAAGGCCTCAACCAGGAAGAGCTACTGCAGGTATTGCAGGTTCCGGATTCCCAGCTGGAGGAGATCGCCGATATTGCCCACCAGACCCGCCTGAAGTGGTGTGGCCCGGACGTATCGGTGGAAGGCATTATCTCCATTAAGACCGGCGGCTGCCCAGAGGATTGCCACTTCTGTTCCCAGTCCGGTCTTTTTGAGTCCCCGGTGCGCGCCGTGCGCCTGAACATCCCGGAGCTGGTGGAGGCGGCGCAGAAGACCGCTAAGTCCGGCGCCACCGAGTTCTGCATTGTTGCTGCGGTCAAGTCCCCGGACGATCGCTTGCTGGACCAGGTGGGCGAGGCGATTGCCGCAATTAATGACGCCGTCGATATCGAGATTTCTTGCTCGCTGGGCACCCTGACCCGCGAGCAGGCGCAGCGCCTGAAGGATATGGGCGCGCAGCGCTATAACCACAACCTGGAGACCTCCCGCTCCTTCTTCCCTAATGTGGTCACCACCCACACCTGGGAGGAGCGCAAGCAGACCCTCGACTACGTGCGCGAGGTAGGCATGGAGGTCTGCTGCGGCGGCATCATCGGCATGGGCGAGTCCCTGGAGCAGCGCGCCGAGTTCGCCGCGCAGCTGGCAGAGATTGATCCGTGCGAGGTGCCGATGAACTTCCTCGATCCGCGACCTGGCACCCCCTTTGCGGATCGCCCGCTGGTTCCGCTGGGCGAGGGCCTGCGCGCCGTGGCGGCGTTCCGCCTGGCCATGCCGTCTACCACCTTGCGCTTTGCCGGCGGCCGCGAGCTTTCGCTTGGCGACGACGGCACGGAGCGCGGCCTGCTCGGCGGCATCAACGCCATTATCGCCGGCAACTACCTGACTACCCTGGGCCAGCAGATTGAAAAGGATGTGGATATGTTGCACCGCATCGATCTGCCGATTAAGGCCCTGTAGTGCCTGGTTTATCCGAGCCAACATCCGAATTGGCTGCCGCCGTGCTGGCTGGGGATGAGCCGATTTTCCATCCGAATACCGGCAAGCCGATCGAAGAGGTCTTCACGCTGCACCCCGCGGCTGCAGCCGGCCTCGACGTGCCGCGCTACTGCCAGATCTGTGGCCGCCGCATGGTGGCCCAGGTGCGCCCCGATGGCTGGCATACTAAGTGCTCGCGCCACGGGGAGCTGGATTCGGAGTGGCTATACGTAGAGCACTTGCCCGAAAGCTAGCATCGGGAGCATGGATCCAGCCGTCTCCCTTGCTCACCAGTCCGCGCTGCGCTCGATCGCCCGAGTGGTAGAGGAATCGGCGCCGCATACGGAGGAAGGGAAGGCTTTAGGGGACGTCGTCAAGCAGCTGCGCGAGGGCCCAGTGATGGTGCTCACCGGGGCAGGTGTGTCTACGGACTCGGGCGTGCCGGACTATCGGGGGCCGCGCGGCTCGCTCAGTAGGCACCGGCCGATGACCTATCAGGAATTTCGCCACGACCCGGCCGCAAGCCATAGGTATTGGGCCCGCAGCTTTGTGGGGTGGCGGGTCATGGATTCCGCGGTGCCGAATCGCACGCACTATGCGCTCGTGGAACTGGAGCGCGCCGGGCTGGTCAATGGCGTGGTCACGCAAAACGTGGATGGCCTGCATAAACAGGCGGGAACCGCGAACTTGGTGGCGCTGCATGGCGATATGGAAACCGTGGTGTGCTTGATGTGCGGGCAGCGGGAGGCGCGGCCGCACTTCGATGCGCGACTAGCCGCAGCGAACCCGGGGTACTTGGAGCGCCTCGTCGTGGAGGCGGACCAAGTGAACCCGGACGGTGATGTGACGCTTGATGAGGCCGACGTGGCAGCCTTCCGCATGGCAGGGTGCGAGTGCTGTGGTTCTGCACTGTTGAAGCCGGACGTCGTCTACTTTGGCGAGCCCGTGCCGACGGAGCGCCGCGATGCTGCTTTTGCACTGCTGGGCCAGGCGCGCTCGCTCGTGGTGGCCGGCTCTTCGCTGGCGGTTATGAGCGGGTATCGCTTTGTGCTGGAGGCAAAGAAGCAGGGCAAGCGCGTAGCCGTCATCAATGGCGGGCCCGGCCGGGGTGATCAGAAAGTGGATACGCTGTGGCGCACGCAGGTGGGCCCAGCCTTTGACGCGGTTCTTGATGAGCTGGAGCTCTAACTAGCGGGGGATAGTCTCTACTAATTCCAAGATGGTGCGCACGATGGCGCAGACGCGCTTATCCATCGGCATATCCTCGTGCATGACCATCGCGCGGCGGTCGAAGTCTTGGACATAAATATTTCGCACGGTGCCCTCTGCGACTCCGCGGGGGTCGAGGAAGCAGGTCTCGGGCGGGACCACGACGGCGTCGGAACGCGTGGCAATGCAGGTATAGCTCACGCCGGATTCCAGATCGCCGTCCCGGTTGGTTTCGCGCAGCGCCTCACTGCCGACGACCTGGTCCATGCCCGCCGGCCCGAACCAACCATCGATGACGGAGCGCATTACCGCTTCTTGGCGCGGGGTGCGAATGAGGCGGCTGACGATGCCACCATAGGTGGTGCCGTGGTTCGGCGCGCTGATGCACATCAGGTGCAGGACGTTTTCGGCGCCGCCAATCATTCGCATCCAATAGCGGGCAAGCAGCCCGCCCTGCGAGTGGCCGATGAGGATGACCTTGTCCGCGCCGGTGACTGCGCGCACGACATCAATATAGGCGCCAAGCTCCTTCGCGGATTCCGCGAGGGGCTGGGTAGCGCGGTGCCCATAATCGGGGGCGAAGACGGCCCAGCCGTCTTGGCGCAGTTCATTGCCGAGGATTTGCCATACGCCTTTGGTATCGCAGGTGCCGTGGATGAGGATGACCGGCCAAGGCCGCTCCGCAGTAGGACGCGCGCCCCAGTCATCTTCGAAGACGCCGCGCGGCTTGATTCGTGCGCCGAGGGGCAGGGTGGCGGCGGCATCAGCATCGAGCGCGGTATCGCCGGGGCTGGTCTTGCCCTTCTGGGCTTTGATGAGGTCCGCGATTTCGGCCGCGACCTCCTCGCGCAGTGCCGTGGCCTCGGCAGGGGAGGCGACGCCGCGACGCGGGGAATCGGTCAATTCCTTGTCGTTGGCACGCCAGAATTTGCGGAGTTGTTCGGAAATAGTGGATTTCAACTCAGCCATGGTTCCGGATTGTACTCGTTATTGCAGGTTAACTGCGCTTTTGCCAGGGGTGAAGAAATTTATGGGCAAACCCTTGACCATCCTACGAAAGGTTTATAAACTTAGGCTTGCCTAATCACGGGCGGTGCTTGTAGGAGGGTGCGCTCCATTCCCTCCTTGGGTGCCGAGAGATTAGTCATGGGGAGAAGGCCCACCGATGTGCTGTCGGTGGGCCTTCGTTTATGCAAGAAATCTTGCACGAATGTCTCGAATGGCTTAGTGTAGCCAATCATTCAAGAATTCCTGCACGATTGGAGTTGGAATGAGTCCACGAAAATATGAGCATCCGGCCACCGAGGATTTAGAATTCGTCCGTGTATTGGCTGCAGTAAGTGATCCCATCCGGTTGGAAATGGTCAAACGCTTAGCAGACGGCAAGGAGCACGATAGCTTGACGCTTGCTGACGACCTGCCTCGATCGACCCTGACTTACCACACTCGGCAGCTGCGTGAAGCCGGTGTGACGTGGACAAGAAGCCAGGGGCGCACTTGTGTCATCTCTTTGCGCCGAGACGATCTAGACGCGTGCTTTCCAGGTTTGCTCGACATGGTGATTTCTAATGCTTAAACAGCTATGGCCGTTAGTTTTGGGCAGCGTAGCACTCGGGTTGGATGCGTATGTTATTGCTGGGCTGCTGCCGCAGATTGCCGAAGACTTGGGTGCAAGTGGCAGCGTGATTGGCTTGGGTGTTACCGCTTTTACCGGTGCGTACGCGGTATGCGGCCCACTATTATCGGGTAGGGCGGGCAAGGATCCGCGAAATGGACTGCTGGGCGCTATTGCTGTGTTTTCTCTGGCCAATGTTGTGACCGCTGTATCCCCTACGGTGGGTGTTTTTATAGTTTCGCGGCTGATTGCAGGTGCGGCAGCGGGAATCTACTCGCCGTTGTCCGCGGCGGTAGCGGGCATGTCGGTCACAGAGGAGCGTCGCGGACGTGCGCTTTCATTGGTGCTAGCCGGTCTGGCGGTGGGAACTGTTGTGGGTGTACCAGCGGGACTGGGAGTGGCCAAGCAGCTAGGCTGGCGGGCTGCCATTGCATTGGTATCGGTGGTTGGCATGGCGGCGTTGGCAGGTATAGCGATACGTAAAACGAGTGCTGTACCAGCTGTGCCTTCTTCCTCGCTAGGGCAGCGACTCCGAATCATTGGTCGGGTGGATAATTTCCTAACGGTCTTGGTTACTTTCTTCGTGGGAGTCGGTTCGCTGGGACTGTATACCTATATTTCCGTGGTGCTCGAACGAGTGCAGGTAGACACTATTGCTGGCATGTGGATTTGGGGAATTGGCGGGGCAGTTGGTGCATTTGGAATCGGGCGGGTGCTCGATAAGGTAGATAGTTCTCGCAAGCTAACGACCATAATCATTGTTTTGCTTGCTGCTGATTTTGCAATGTTGTTGCTATTTCCCTCGAGCCGCATGGTGGCGCTGGTGTGTCTTTTTGCATGGGGGCTTTTGGGATGGTCTTCCATGGCGCCGCAACAGCATTCGATGCTCAGTGCAAATCCTGATGAAGGTGCGACTGCCGTTGCTGCTAATGCGTCCGCGAATTATCTGGGTTCGGCTGTTGGCTCCGCAGTAGGTGGCCTATTTTTGCCCTCCTCCACGGGAATCTTATTGGGGGCGCTATTCGTAGTCTTAGTAGGAATCGTCTGCAGTATCGGGGTGAGAGCCTCGTCTTTCCCTAAGCCTAGGGACAATGAGAATTAGGAATCTCACGGATCAAAGGCAGGATGCCTTTGTCGGCAGAGGCGTATATATTTCTCGTGGTGCAGTGTGCCGATAGGGTTCGGCAGACCGCAGTTCTTTGCGTGTTAACCGTGGCAATCTGCTTGCCGAATGCGAGGTTCGAACTCTATGGCCTCTGAAATGAGGTTCGCACCGACGATGGTCATGGGAACTCATAGTCCGCGCCTCATCATCGCGTGGTGGGAGGGGAATCTCAGCAGGAGCTTCGCGGGGGTCCTCATGGAGCGCTACCCCAAAGGTTCTTCGGTTGAATTGTATCGCTGACTACCGTACGCACTTCCGCCTCCATGTAACGGATACTGTTTTGGCTCGTTGACTTTCGTGCGCCTTTCTTTTTGACAACGGTATCAGCAGCCATATCGCCAAAACCACAGCGAAAAGAGGAGTGAAAAGCGCAGACCGCTGCCGCGCTGCTAAGTCCCCGCTACACTCACGTCTATGACCGACCTGCAGCATGTCCACTCCGTTGATGAGGCGGTAAACCGCCTGATTGAGCTCTATGAGAATTCCTGCGAGCTTGCCCGCAAGACGTTGGAATCAGGAAACCTGGATGACTATCGCTACGTGGTGTATCCAAAGGTCACGGTGGATATTCGCAAGTGGCAGCCGATCGATCGTTCCGAGCCCTTCGGCTACGTCAACGAGGCAGGCAAGTATTCGGCGGTCATTTCCAAGCCGCATATTATCCGGGACTACCTGCACGAGCAGCTCACCCGCTTGGCGGGCAATTATCCGTGCGATATCTTTGTTGGCCAGTCGGACCAGCGCATTCCGCCGGAATACATCAAGGACACGGGTAAAGCCCCGCAGGAACGCGGGCCCATTCCGCGGCCGACGTTGGATGAGGTCAACGATGCGATCATTGATGGCGAATGGGATGCCTTCCATGGCGAGGAAAAGCCGCTATTCCACTTTGGCGCCCAGCGCTTCGATATCGCCTGTGCGCGCATCGAGCATTACACCGGTATCGAGGTCGATACGGTGCAGAAATACATTCTGTTTACTAACTACGCGATGCACACCACCGAGTTTGTGAAGTTTGGTCTGCGTGAGCTGACCAAGGAAGACTCGCGCTATACCGCCTTGGTGCTACCCAATGGCGAGACCATCCATCCCAACGATGCGGTGGACCTTGATGTGGACGGTCTGACCTTGACCTCCCGGTACCAGATGCCGCGCTTTGATTTAATCACTGCCGGTGGCGATGGCATCACGATGATCAATATCGGCGTAGGCCCTTCGAATGCGAAGACCATTACGGATTGCTTGGCGGTGCTGCGCCCGGAGGCATGGATCATGATTGGGCACTGCGCCGGCATGGACGGCCGCATGCGCATCGGTGACCTGATTTTGGGCAATGCCTATCAGCGCAATGATCACATCTTGGATCAGAAGGTTGCGGCGACCTCGCCCATCCCGGCGATTCCGGAGGTACAGCGCATGCTCGAATCCGCGGTAAAGGCGGTATACGGCGACGATAACTCGCTCATGCGCACTGGCACGGTGCTCTCCACCGATGATCGCAACTGGGAGTGGCGCACCAATCGGGATCTGTGGGAGTGGCTGCGTACCTCCACCGCGGTGGCAGTGGATATGGAATCGTGCACGCTCGCGGCCAATGGCTACCGTTACCGCGTTCCTTATGGCACGCTGCTGTCGGTTTCTGACCTGCCGCTACATGCGGTGCCGAAGCTGCCGGCGCAGGCGCAGGCCTTCTATTCCAATTCGAAGGAAGCCCACGTGATGTGCGCGGTGCGCGCCATGGAGCACCTGGCCGAGAATCCGGAACGCTTGCGCACCCGCAAGCTGCGCCGGACTTTGGGCGAGGTTCCATTCCGGTAGCTGCCTTTCCTTTGGCAGGCATCGCTCGTTAAACTACAAAGAAAGCCCATGACGCAAAAGGAGCCACACAATCGTGACTGAAAATTGGATCCACCCGGACCGGGAAAACCTCACCTGGGAGGTCTTCGGCGAGGCGAGCCGTAACCTATCGGAACAGATTGTGGAATCTGGCTGGTTCCCAGACCTTATCGTGGGCGTCGCCCGCGGCGGCCTGATCCCAGCCGGTGCTATTGGTTATGCCATCGGCGTGAAGGCCATGGGCGCTATCAATGTGGAGTTCTACACCGATATCGGCCAGACCTTGGATGAGCCTGTAATCCTTTCCCCGCAGCTGGATACGGATTCGCTCAAAGGCAAGAAGGTCCTGGTTGTCGATGACGTCGCGGACTCCGGCAAGACCCTCGATCTGGTGGTTAACCTGCTCAAGGAAACCGCAGACGATGTGCGCTCGGCCGTCATTTACACCAAGCCGAAGACTATTTTTGAGCCGGACTTCTCATGGAAGAAGACCGATCAGTGGATCAACTTCGCGTGGTCCGTGCTGCCCGTGATCACCGCGGATGGCTCGTTTAAGGAAGGCTCCTAAAGTCCACTAGGATGTGCAGGCGTGATTAAAGAACAGCCTGCCCCTACCGGCGTCATCGCCAGTTTCCGCTATGCATTTTCCTCGCCTGCGCGCCTGCGCAAGGAGGTTTTTGGCGGACTAGCGGTGGCGCTTGCTTTGATCCCGGAGGTCTTAAGCTTTTCCATCCTCGCAGGGTTGGATCCGCGGGTGGGATTGTTTTCTTCCGTGGTCATGGCCATGTCCATCGCCTTTACTGGTGGAAGGCCGGCGATGATTTCCGCCGCGGCCGGTGCGGTGGCACTGGTAGTCTCACCGCTTGCGCATGAGCATGGGCATGATTATGTGGTCGCCGCGGTGCTGTTGGCGGGAATTATGCAGGTGGTGTTGGCTGCGGTGGGCGTCGCTAAGCTCATGCGCTTTATCCCGCGCTCGGTGATGACGGGGTTTGTCAATGCACTGGGCATCATGATGTTTACTACGCAGCTGCCGCACCTTATTGATGTGCCGTGGATGGTGTATCTGCTGGTGGCTATTGGCCTGGCCGTCATGCTGGGGCTACCGCGGCTGACCACGGTGATTCCCGCCCCGTTGATTACCATTCTGGTGGTCAGCATTATTGCGGTGGCGGCCGGGTGGAAGGTGCCCGATGTGGCGGACCAGGGCGAGCTGCCTACGTCGCTGCCGGGGCTTTTCGTGCCGGATATTCCGTGGAATCTAGATACCCTGCAGCTGATTGCGCCCTATGCCTTTGGCATGGCGTTGGTGGGCCTGATGGAATCGCTGCTGACGGCCAAGCTGGTGGATGACATTACGGATACCCACTCCGATAAGACGCGCGAGTCCTTTGGCCAGGGCGTGGGCAATATCCTCGCCGCGGCCATTGGTGGCATGGGCGTGTGCGCCATGATTGGCCAGACCATGATCGGCGTGAAGGCATCCCAGGCGCGCACGCGCTTGTCGACGTTCCTCGCGGGCGCCTTCCTCCTCATCCTCTGCCTGCTCTTTGGCGAGACCGTCGGCCGCATTCCGATGGCCGCGCTGGTGGCAGTGATGATCATCGTGGCCGCAACGACGGTGGATTGGCATTCGGTGCACCCGCGCACGCTTAAGCTCATGCCGCTATCAGAAACGCTGGTCATGCTGGTGACGGTGGTAGGAACGCTGGCCACGCATAACTTGGCGGTGGGCGTGGTGCTCGGCGTGGTGGCGGCATCAATCGGCTTCGCTCGCCGCGTGGCCCACCTGGTGGAGGTAGAGCGGATTGGAGATGCCGAGTACGCGGTGCGCGGCCAGCTCTTTTTCGCTTCCTCCAATGACTTGGTCTACGCCTTTGACTACACGCTGGATACCCAGCGCGTGGTGATTGATATGAGCAAGGCCGAGGTATGGGACGCCTCTACGGTGGCGACGTTGGATGCGGTGCAGAAGAAATACGCCGAGCGCGGCATCGAGGTAGAGTTCCGCGGCCTGGAAGGGGCGAGTGCGCAGCGCCTTGATCGCCTGAGTGGACGCTTGGGTGATTAACGTCACAAATCGGGTCCGGGGTGGGCGAGCGTAAGTGGTTGTGACTGCTCTGGGCGTCGAGAAGCAACCGGGTCCTGGCGAGGGATCTGCCATGACCTCGGGTTCTTAGGGGAGCTTTCCTTTTCTTCGGTGGATAGCTTTGTCTTGGCTAACTTAGGTTATCCAATCTAAAAAAGCGTAATGACGTGCAAGTTTACTTAAGTAGGCCTTGCTGGATCGCGGGAGAATCTCCGGTAGTGTGGTGCTTAGCACTAATTAATTTCCCCACACAGAAAGGTTTTTACGATGGACGAGAAGCTGCAAACCCTGTTGAATGACCAGGTTATTAGCGAATACGGCGCTTCCATGGTCTACACCCAGCTGGCCTTCGAGATGGATAACCTCTCCTTCCCGGGCATGCGCGATTGGTTCATGGGCCAGGCCGCCGAGGAGCGTGAGCACGCCGAGAAGATTGCGGACCACTTGCTCTCCCGCGGCTACCGCGTAGAGCTCAATGACATCCCGGTTGGCTCCGTCAAGGCCGCTAACCCGCAGGATGCCTTCCAGGCTTCCCTCGAGCACGAGCAGAAGGTGTCCGAGGAGATCCGCACCATCGCCCGCGCGGCGCTAGACGCACAGGATCTGGAATCCCGCCAGCTCGTTGACTGGTTCCTAAGCGAGCAGGTGGAGGAAGAAGCTACCGTTTCTGAGATTCTGGACCAGATCAAGCTGGTGGGCAATGACGGCTCTGGTCTGCTGCGCATCGATGAGCGCCTGGCTGGCCGCCCCGATGGCGGCGCTGCCTAAGCGCGCGTGGGTGAATAACAAACCCATCAAGATTTAGCTCAATCCTCCCATGGCACTGCGGTGCGGTGGGAGGATTGTTTCTATGTCAACGCAACGCAAGGCTTTGTGCGCCAAAACCCTGTTAGTTCTGGCGCTCTTTCTCATCGTGGGAGCGGCAATCATGTCCACGCACATGGCCTTGGGGGTATTTCTGACCACTGCGGCGCTGATGCTCGGCCCATTCGCCGGGCTCGCGCTGCTGGTTTATGGCGTCGCCGGCAAGCGTGGGGTAGTCACACGCTCGCTCTATAGCCTCGGCGGTATGCTGCTCATTGGTGCCATCGGCGGCATCTTCGCCTTGTCCATGGAGCAGGCGCCTGCGATGCTGCCTCTCTTTGTCGCTGGTGCGGGCGTGGGAATCGTAGCCGTGCTGACCCAAGCGCCGAAACGCGCCTAAACTGGCCCCCGTTATGCCCAAACTCCTCTTTGATATGTACGGCGTGCTCATGCGCCCGGCCACCCCAGAAAGCCACGCGGCCTTGGAGCGCCTCCTTGCGCCGCCAGATCCAGGGGCGATGTGGGAGGCCTACGGGTTTTATCGGCCGGACTACGATGCCGGCATCTTTAGCGATAGCCACTACTGGAACGAGGTAGCGGCCCGCGCCGGGCTGGGGAAGGTTCCCGTCGCGGAGGCGGTAGCGTGCGAAAACAGCGGCCTACTGGAGGCGGATCCGGAGATGGTGGCGCTGGTCAAGGGCCTTATCGGGGAAGGCTATAGCGTGGGCATCTTGTCCAATATCCCCACCACGCTGGCGGGCCAGGTGCGAAAGAAGCAGCCGTGGCTCGAGGACTGCGCGGCGGTGACGTTTAGCTGCGATATTGGCGTGGCCAAGCCGCACCCAGAAGCCTATCGGGTGGCCGTGGATGCGCTCGCCGCGCAGCCGAAGGATACGCACTTTTTTGATGACCGCATCGACTACGTGGAGGGCGCGAACTACTGCGGGCTCAACGCCCACCTCTTCCGCGGCATCGACTCGGTACGCGAGGTCCTAAGCGTGCTGGAGTGAGCGGCCCAGATCCAGCGGCTGGCGCAGCAGCTGATCGGTAGCCACGGTGCGGGCTACCGCGCGGACAATCTCCTTATGGCTGGGGATCATGCGCAGCTGCAGCTCTTCGCCCGCGGAGGCGCGGACGGTGGCGGCGAATTGCTTGGGGGCCTTCGGGTCGTCGGTAAACGCGCCGCCGGCAATAACCACGGTGGCCGGGGAGTGGGCCTTGACCAGCTCCGCGGTGATGGCGCCCAACTGGCGGGCGCGCTCGTCCAAAATGGCGCGGACGGCGGGGTGGGAATCGGATACTTGGGCGGCGTCGGCAAGCGAGGCTGCCTCCACGCCCTCGTGGCGTATCGCCTCCAGGATGTGCTGGGTGGCCAGCAGGTGCTCGGACGCGCCATAGCCTAGCAGCTCGGAGTGCGTCGGGGGCACGGGAATAATGGGGCTGACCTCGTCTTCCACGGAGAGGGCGGAGCCGATGGAATCGTCCGCGAAGAGCACCAGAACGCGCTCGCTGGTGCCAATCTCGGCCGCCTGGGTCTCGGAGCCGAGGATGGCCGGGATGGCGGAGGAGACCACCACGGGCACGCCGAACTGGAAGCGCAGGCGCTCGGCAATGTCCACGCCGTGCCAATTGAGATTTTCCGCGGTGACCAGGCCGTTATCATCCACGGTGCCGGAGGTGGTCACGCCGAGGGAGACCAAGCGGTGGTTCAGGCTGGTCATCATGCGGTTGATGCCGGCCATGATGTGCTCGAGGAAGTCATCCTCGCTGAGGTTTGCCACCGGCGTGGTCAGTTCCTCTTCGCTCAAGGTGCGGCCCTTGGTGTCATAGAGGCCGATGTAGGTCTGTTTGGTGCCTACGGAAATGCCGCCGAGCGCCCAGTCATTATCGGCCGCCTCAAGCGGCACGGTGGGCCGGCCGCGCTCGCGGGACTGGGTGAGGTCGGTGCGTTCCTGGATGAGGCCCGCGTTGAGTAGGGAAGTAGTAGCGCGCGTGATGGTGGGCTGGGAAAGTCCGGTGGCTTCCACCAGCTCGCTCCGGGTGATGATCGGGTTCAGGCGCACCAAATGAAGGCACTTTGCGGCCGGTGTGCGGGGGCGCGTGAACACTGGGCCAGGTTTGATCATAAAAAGAAGTATAAATATTCCAGACTGCTTTGTCTAATCTCATAAACTCACCATGTACCGAATGGTCTAAAGGTGGTGGTGGCTGCACAGATATCTATGCTGGAGAGCATGCAGTCAGTAGCGGTTTATTGTGGTTCAGCAACAGGAAACTCCCCGGCCTATACGCAGGCGGCACAGGAATTGGGCGCGGAGCTGGCCCGACGCGGCCTGACCCTGGTCTACGGCGGCGGTAATATCGGCCTGATGCGCGAGGTAGCAGAGGCCTGCCTGGCCGCCGGCGGTACCGTCACCGGCGTGATGCCACAGTCCCTGGTGGATCTGGAGATTTCCCACCCCGGTCTGACCACCCTCGAGGTGGTCGGCTCCATGGCCGAGCGCAAGACCCGCATGGAGCAGCTTGCTGATGCCTATATTTGCCTCCCCGGCGGCGTCGGCACCCTCGAAGAGCTCACCGAGGTGCTCACCTTGCAGCAGCTGGGCCACATCCGCGGCCCGGTAGGCCTAGTTAATACGGAGGACTTTTGGCGCCCGTTTCATGCCATGTACGCCGCCATGGCCGAGTCCGGCTTCATCTTGCCGCGTTTTGTCGATGCCTTGGTGATGGAGGAGAAACCGCAGGATATCCTGGATAAATTCAGCAGCTGGAGCTATCCCGGAACAAAGTGGGACAACGATTAGTTAACAAGTTCGCAACTTCAGCCCGCTTGGGTGGCCTATAGGCGATACTTAGGGATAGACTTCCTCGTTATGAGTTCTGAGCAGACCGCTAAGCGCCAGCCCTCTCTACTGGACGCTTCGTGCGATAACTTCGTTCACGACCTAGCCGAGCTTTCCCCCACCGATGCCACCGCGTGGGGCATTGACGGCTACGAGGGCGAATTGCAGGATTTCTCCCCCGAATACTTCACCGCCATTGCAGACCGCACCCGTGAAATGGTGGCGGACTTGGATGCCCTGGATGACACCACCGATGAGTCCGATGATGAGGATGACTTTGATGACGTCGACTATGTCACCGCGGCCGTCCTGCGCGATCGCCTTTGCCTTGAACTAGATCTGCACCACCACAGCGAGGACGTGCGCTGCCTGAATAACATCGCCTCCCCGGTCCAGACCATCCGCGATACCCTGCTGCTCATGCCGCAGGACACGGACGAGGACCGCGATGCCATTCGCTCCCGCCTGTCCAAGGTGAAGACCTCCCTGGCCGGCTACCGCAGCTCCCTGGAAGAGGCGGCCTCCCACGGCATGGTGGCACCGCACCGCCAGATCTCTGAGGTCATTGTGCAGTGCGAGCGGCTTGCCGACGCCGACTCGATGCTCGAGTCCCTCGGCCTCGACGCCGACTCCGCCGAGGTGCAGCAGGCCAAGGAGGCCTTTGGCGAGTTCTCCGATTGGCTCTCCAATGACCTGCAGCCCCAGGCTCCCACCAAGGACGCCGTGGGCCGCGAGCGCTACGAGCGCTTTTCCAAGCTCTTTGTGGGCGATGCCGTCAACCTCGACGAGGCCTATGAGTGGGGCCTGGACCAGGTGCGCAGCCTGCGCGCGGAGCAGGAAAAGATCGCCCACGAGCTCTACGGCTCTGAGTGCTCGGTGCGCTCGGCGATGCGCAAGCTCAACCACGAGGACCGCTACACCCTGCGCGGCACCGATGCGCTGGTGGAGTGGATGCAGTCCACCGCCGATGGCGTCATCGCTGAGCTCAACGGCAAGGAATTCGATATTCCAGAGGAAGTAGAAGAGATCGAGTGCTGCATCGATCCGGCCGGCACCGGCGGCATCTTCTATACCCCGCCGAGCGATGACTTCTCCCGCCCGGGCCGCATGTGGTGGTCCGTGCCGGAGGGCCAGGACACCTTCCACACCTGGCAAGAGCTGACCACCGTTCATCATGAAGGCGTGCCAGGCCACCACCTGCAGCTCGGCTCCGCACTGGTGCAGGAGGATCTCAACCTGTGGCGCCGCGCGGTGACGTGGAACTCTGGTCATGGCGAGGGCTGGGCTCTCTACGCCGAACAGCTCATGGCCGAGCTGGGATACATGGACGATCCGGGCTTCCGCATGGGCATGTTGGATGCGCAGCGCCTGCGCGCCGCCCGCGTGGTCGTAGACATCGGATTGCACTTGGGCAAGCAGCTGCCGGATTGCTCTACCTCCGGCGTGTGGGACAAGGCGCACGTGAAGACCTTCATGCGCGAGAACACCGCTATGGATGATGCGAACCTCAACTTCGAGGTCAATCGCTACCTCGGCTGGCCGGGCCAGGCGCCGTCCTATGCTTTGGGCCAGCGCCTGTGGCAGGAGACCCGCGCTGCGGCCGAGAAGCAGGGGATGAGCGCGCGCGAGTTCCACTCCGAGGCCCTCGCCCTTGGCTCCGTGCCGATGTCCGTGCTGCGCGAGGCCGTTCTGGGCAACTAGCGGCGCAGCAGCCGCTGGGCCAGGCGTAGCAGCTGTGGCAAGTAGCCCGCTACGACCAGTACCGCGATGAGGCGGGTGAGCTGGACTGCGATGACCGCTGGGCCGGCCCCGCCCTCCGCCGAGAGTGCGAGTACTGTCTCTAGCGCGCCGGGACTGGTGGCCAGGTAGGCCTCGAAGTAAGTGATGTGCAGCCACTTAGTAAGCGGCCAGGCGGTGGCCGCACAGATGCCGATGATGACCACGATGAAAAGAATCGTGGCGGGCAATTGCTTGGCAAAGGCCTTAAGCGCCGGAAGCGAGAGCTGGCCACCGCAGACCCAGCCGATGGATAAAAACGCCATCACCTTAAAGACGTAGAGCGGCTCGAGCGTGTGGCCCTCCGGCAGCACGAAAGAGACCAGCACCGTCAGCAGCAAGGGGCCGAGCACCGCGGCGGCGGGGAGGTGGAGGAACGAGCCTACCTTTTCGCCGATGAAGGCAATGGCGATCACTAGGGCAACTATCCACCAGGTGGTTTCGCCGTCGACCGAAAGATCCGCTCCCTCGCCGGCGGGCGTATCCAATAAGGCGACCACGGCCGGTAGCGATACCGAAACCACCAATAGGCGCAGGTATTGGGTGAGGGCGACGTAGCGGAAGTCGGCACCGAGTTCGTCGGCAAGCGCAGGCATGATCGAAGCACCACCCGGCAGCATGGATAAAATACCGGTTTCGGAGGAGACATCCTGTGGCTGCGCGCGGTGTAAGAGTTGGCCGCCGATAACTCCCACCATCAGTGTGATAAAGGAGATCGTCAGGGCAGCAGGCAGGAAACCAAGCAAGTGGCCCACCGGCACCACGGTCAGCGGAATGGCAGCCATCATGCCGATAAAACCGCGCGACATGCTATAAAAACTGCGGTTCACGCGCAGATCTTCCCCAGTAAAAAGCGCCATGGCGCCGGAGGAGAGGATCGCTGCCAAGATCCAGGCCGCGGGTACGTGCCACAGGCTAAAGAGCCAGCCCAGTACGACCGATGCCGGAACGACTATGGCCCACCGAGCCACGGTATGGGCACTGAGCCCGGCGCCTTCCTGCTGTGCGGCCATGCGAGCCTCCTAGTTCTGCTGCGACAAAAGTATAGTGCCTCTTTCTGCTCCACTACGGAGAGGGCGATAGGCGGGTTATCACCTTACATCGTTCAAGATTTATGATCGTGGGCATGGAAATCGATATAGCGCAGTGGGTGATTCTTTTCTTCGGTACCGCGGCCGCGGGGTGGGTTGATGCGGTCATTGGCGGTGGCGGGTTGATCCTGATTCCGATGCTGCTTGCGGTTCTGCCGGGCCTCGCGCCTGCGGCGGCCCTGGGTACCAGCAAGCTTGCCGCGGTGACTGGCACCGGATCCGCTGCCGTGACTCTCGCGCGCAAGGTGAAGCTGGACAAGGCGGAGATGGCGCGCTTCCTCCTTATCGCGCTGGTGTGCTCAGGTCTAGGCGCGAGCGTAGCCTCGAGCCTGGACAAAGACGTCATGCGCCCCATCATCATCGTCCTCATGGTGGCCGTGGGCATCTTCGTGGCCTTCAAGCCAGACTTTGGCAGCAGCGATGCCGCCGGAACCCGTGGTGGTTGGCGGACCGTCGTGGTCTTGGTGCTCTCCGGCATCATTTCCTTTTATGATGGCATCTTCGGACCAGGTACCGGAATGTTTTTGATCATGGCCTTCACCTCTATTTTTGCGCAGAACTTCCTGACTTCTGCAGCTATGGCCAAGGTGGTCAATACAGCTACCAACTTAGGCGCGCTCGTCGTGTTCATTATTGGCGGGCACGTGTGGTGGACGCTCGGCCTCGTGCTCGGCGTAGCCAATATCGCCGGCGCACTCCTCGGTGCACGTACCGTACTCGGTGGAGGGGCCAAATTCATCCGCTACGCGCTACTTACCTTGGTCGTGGTCATGAGCTGCTACCTGGGCTGGCAGCAATGGGGATAGCTACATCCGGTTCTTGGTGCGCGCGGTAGCAACCGCGTTCCACGGATCCTCCGGCCACGGGTGCTTGGGGTAGCGCCCGCGCATATCGGCGCGCACGCCGGCATAAGGGCCGGACCAGAAGCTGGCGAGATCATCGGTCACCGCGAGCGGGCGGCCGGCGGGGGAGAGCAGGTGGAATTGCACGCGGTGGCCGCAGTATTCGGGGGACTCGGCTAGGCCGAAGCATTCCTGCAGCTTGATATGGACCACGGGGCGATCGTCGGACCAATCGATTCGTGCGTCCCGGCCGGAGGGGACTGGGAGGCGCTCAGGGGCGAGCTCGTCCAGGTGGGTGGCTTCCGGCCAGGGCAGAAGGCGTTGCAGCGCGGGGTACATGTCGAGCTTGGCAGCGGGGGTTCCTTCCGCGATACGGTGGAGCTCGGGTCCGAGCCACTCGGCGGGATCCGCGGAATCGACATCGGGCCACGGCTCGCCAAAGTGGGCGTGCAGGTGGCGCAGGCGGTCTTTTAAACTTTGGGCCTTCTCGCTGAAGGTAAAGAGGCCTAGGCCTTCTTCACGGATGCCGGCGGCAAGGGCCTCCTCGGCTGCGGGGCCGGTAACTTTGACAGGGGTTTCAGAAAGCGTGATGGCGCCCGCGGCCTTGACTTTGACGCCGCGCACACGGCCATCGCGCAGGAAGGCGCGGGTTTCTTCGGTGACGCCGATGGCAGCCAAGGCTGCGGTTTCCTCGATGCGGGCGGCCGAGCGGATGATGGCATTGCCCGCGTTGGACAAGGACACCTCCGCGATGGCGAGCCACGAGGCACCGGTGAGGCCCGAGTTATCGAGCAGGCGGGCGCGGGTGCCGCTGGCCAGCAGGTAATCCTCGCCCATGCGCTTGGCCACCTGCTCGGGAAAGGCGGTGGCTACGACCTCTCCGGAATCGGCGGGGCCGAGATCCTCTACGAGACGTGCAAGCCGTTTGACCTCCCTTTGTGGTGGGCGGTGACGGGTGAGATCGGGGGTTAAGGGGGCGTCGGCAAGCGAGGCAATGATGGGCGCGGCCTGGCTGCCGTGGCGGAGCAAGGAGGCGCCGAGGCGCGGATCGGTGGGCAGGAGGGCGAGTTCCTGCGTGGCGCCAATGCGCTTGAGGGTCGCCTGCGCGGATGCCAGAGCTTGGGCCGGCGGCGGATCGAGCAGCGGGAAGTCCGGGCCTGCGCCCCAGCAGTCCAGAAATAGCGCGGCCTGGGTGAGGTCCGCGGAGAGGATCTCCGGGGTGGTGTGTGGGGAAAAGTGCTGGTAATCGTCCTGCGAATAGCAGCGAATCACGGTGCCTGGTGCCTCACGGCCGGCACGACCAGCGCGCTGGTCGGCACTCGACTTTGAGGTAGACACCGTCACTAGCCCGGACATGCCGCGTTGGGCGTCGCGCCGGGGAACGCGGGAAAGCCCGGCATCTACCACCACGCGCACGCCCGGCACGGTCAGCGAGGACTCCGCGATGGAGGTAGCCACGACGATGCGCCGCTCCTCGGTATACAGCGCGGCGTCTTGCTCCGCGGTGGTCTGCTTGCCATGCAGGGGAAATACATTATGGCCTGCTAAGGCATCGCACACGAGGTTGACTTCGCGCACGCCGGGCACAAAGACCAGCGTTGATTCTTGCTGGCGGGCTGCCTGCTTGGCGACGTCCCCATAAAACTCCCTCGTTCCCGCCGCCCTGCCCGGCATGGGCGCGTAATGGATATCGAGCGGATGGGTCACCGCCTCGGTCACGTGCACGGGCGCGTCCATAAGCTGGGAAAAGCGCTGCGCATCCACGGTGGCGGACATGGCGATGACGCGAAAGTCCTCACGCAATTCGGCCAGCTCCAGGCACATGCCCAGCACCAAATCCGTATCGAGCTGGCGCTCGTGGACCTCATCAATGGCAACGGCGGACACGCCATCGAGCTCCGGATCCTTCAACAGACGACGCAGCAGCACGCCCGGCGTGACGAACTCGACTTCGCTGCCCTTGCGGGACTCGCCCCGGATGGCGAAGCCGACCTTGTCCGGGGTGCCGCTAAGCGTGCTTAATCGCTGCGCGGCCGCGCGCACGGCCACACGACGTGGGGCGGTGACAATGACCTTGCCGCGCCCTGCCGCTTGATTGGCCAGCGCCGGTGGCACGAGTGTGGTCTTACCCGTGCCGGGTGGGGCCTGGATGACGACGTTTCCGGTTTTCGGCAGCGAATCGATGGTCTCGGCTACGGGCAGACCCGCGCCGATGCGAGCGAGATCAAACATTTAGTGCGCGGCTCCAAAACCTTCGACAGGACCGTTGAGATCCTGGCGTTCCCAGGCCTCTTCATTGTCTTCCAGCGTGCGCACCACGCGGCCGGGTGATCCCAGGACCAGCGAATTATCCGGGATATCGGTGGTAATAAGTGTGCCTGCGCCTAAGACGCAGTTCTTTCCAATGGTGATGCCCGGCAGCACGGTGACATTGGCACCGAGCCAGGTGTTGTCACCAATGGTGATGGGCTTGGCTATCTCCCACCCACCAGCGCGCATTTCATGATCGTTTACCGGATGCCCCACCGTAATCAGGGAGCAATTGGGACCCACCATGACGCCATCACCGAGCATCACCTGGGCCTGGGCCAAAATGGTAGCGCCAAAGTTAATGAAGACGCGCTCGCCGCATACGAGATTGCAGCCATACTCCAGGTTGAGCGGCACGTGCAGGCCCGGCACCGCAGATTCCTCCGGCAGTATCTCGCGCAGGATGCCTTCGGCACGCACTTGGTCCGTATTCTGTAGCTCGTTGAGCTGCTTAACCAAGCGAAAAGTGCGCTGGTGCTCTTCCTTCGCCTCCGGCATGCTCGGCAAGAACCACTCCCCACCGGTCATCCGCTGCCATGAGCCGTAGCGTTCCAAGTCCTGCCGCTCCTGTGCATCCATGGGTGTCATTGTAGAGGGTGGGTGGATCGATTTATTGGGGTGCTGGGATTAGGGTGAGGTCATGCTTTTTGATTCGCTGCCGCGGCCGAGCGTGCGTGTGGCTCCGGGGGTGGGGCATGTGCCGGGATGGGTGGGCGTCGATAAGCAGAAGGCCTTGGTAGAAGAGATGCGCGGCATTGCGCGCGAATATGCGGCTACGCCGATGGCGATGGTGCGGCCGCGGCTGAAATCCGGCGGGCAGATGAGCGTTTTTCAGCTGCATCTGGGCAGGTATTGGCATTATCCCAGCTATCGGTATGTGGACAATATGGAGGGCACGCGGGTTCCGCCGGTGCCGGAGAGCCTGCGGCAGATTGCGCCGGGGGCACTGCGCGCCGCGGCCGAGGTAGCACCCGAGCTTGAGCCCTGGGTGGAGACCTTTGTGCCGGAGATGGCACTCGTGAATTTTTACCCGCCGGGATCGGCGATGGGCATGCACGTAGATGATTCTGAGGAATCGCCCGCTCCGGTGATTTCGTTGTCCATTGGGGATGAGGCCCTCTTCCGTATGGGCCACACCGAGGCACGCACGCGGCCGTGGGACGATATCACGCTATGTAGTGGTGATTTGGTGGTCTTTGGTGGGCCAAAGCGCTTTGCCTACCACGGGGTGGTGCGCGTAAACGATGGCACGCTGCCGCAGGGGTGCGGGCTGACGGAGGGACGTATCAACATCACTATCAGACAAGTTTCGGAGCGGGCGGTAGGCTAGAGGCGTTACATAAAGCTTGAAGGAAAGAAGGTTTTCTCATGTCTCGCATTGGCATCATCATCGGCAGCACCCGCGATAAGGCCGCCGGCAAGGAAGTGGGCGAGTGGCTTTATGATCTGGCCCAGGCCCGTAAGGATGGCGTGGAGTACACCCTGCTGAACCTCAAGGAATTCGATATTCCGGTCCTGACCACCGAGGTTGTTCCCGCTGCTGCTAATAAGCAGTACGCGGATGAAAAGGTCCAGGCGTGGTCTGATGCGGTTGATGCCTGCGACGGCTTCGTCTTTGTCACCCCGGAGTACAACCGCTCCGTGCCGGGCCCGTTTAAGAATGCCTTCGACTGCCTGGCCGCAGAGTGGGCCGGCAAGCCGGTGGCGTTTGCAGGCTATGGCCCGGGTGGCGCCATCCGCGGCGTGGAAGCATGGCGCTCCATCGTGGTGAACTTCTCCATGCCGCAGCTGCGCAACCAGCTGGAGTTTGGCTTCTTCACCGACTGGGCCGACGGCGAGTTCCGCCCCGCAGATTTCAAGGTGGAGCGCACCAACTCTTTGCTGGCTGAGCTGGAAGACGCCCTTTCCGCGTAGTCAGTCCGCGTCGGCGCCTAAGGTATGGCGCTGCGTGCGAAACAAGCACGTTTCGTAGATTTCCTGCCGCGGAATCGCCGCTATGTGCTTGTTATGCATCAGGGAACTACATAGCGGCCACGTTGTGGCCCTCTTGGTAGGTGAACGAGGCTAATAACGTGGCCGCAACTTGTCCCTCGCGCAAAAATTCAGCCCCCGCGCTCAATCTGAACTGGCCCCCGAAAGTTGGACTGGTTTAATTCTAGGTGGTTAGGGCTTCAAGGGTCTGATTTCGATATTGCATCGGGGTCAGGCCCTTGAGTCGTTGTTGGATGCGTTCGGTGTTGTACCACTGGATGTACTCGTCGATGGCCTGGTTGAACTCTGCGACGGTGTCGAAGACTTCTCCGTGGTACATCTCGGTTTTTAAGTGCCCGAAGAAATTCTCCATGACCGCGTTGTCGTAACAGTTGGCTTTACGCGACATTGACTGAACACCACCGTTGTCATGAATCAGGTTGCGCCAGGACGAATGCTGGTACTGGAATCCTTGATCGGTATGCATCATCCACCCAGGCTTAGGCGTACACGTTTTAATCGTTTTAGTTAAAGAATCGGCGGTAAACGTTGTCGACGGCGATGTAGCCACGGTGTGGGCAACGATTGAACGGTCGAACAGATCCATCACCGGTGACAGGTAGACCTTGCGGCCTGCGACCCTGAACTCGGTGACGTCGCTAACAAAGACGGTATTTGGCTTATCTGGAGTGAACTTGCGGTCAAGTGTGTTGTCGGCAATGTGGCTGATCCTCCCGTTATAAGAAACATATGGCCTGCGCTGGCGGACCTTGGCTCGAAGCCCCATCTCGCGCATGAGTTTGTAGACGAGCTTGTGATTGACCACCCACCCCTGGTTGCGCAGGTCAAGTAGCACTCGTCGGTAGCCGTAGCGATACTTGTTGCGCTCGAAGCTTCCCCGGATCGCGTCTTTGAGCGCAGCGTGCTTATCCGGCTCGCTGAGTCGTTTCTGGTGGTAGAAAAACGTTGATCTCGGCATGCCGGCCGCATCCAAAAGGTAGTGCAGACGATGCCGTGACTTGAGGATGACAATCGCCTGGACCTTCAGGCGTGTCCCTGATTCCTCAAGTCCCGCAATTTTTTTAGATATGCGTTTTCCGCTTCCAACCGCGCGATCTGGCGACGCAGCTTCGCTTCCTCCGAAAGCGGCTTCGGCGTGCCCGAACCCTTGGGCCTGCCCTTCGGCTTCGGTTTTAGTGCCTCATCGCCACCTTTACGCCATTTCCTCGACCATCCGCCGACCAAGTGCTCTGATGACAGGCCAAACTCGCGCGCAAGATCCATCGCTGTCTCACCAGCAAGGTGGCGTTGGACAACTTCGGTCTTGATTTCGAACGAATACTGCTGCTTAGTCGGTTTTTCCACAAGACATAGTCTGCCATGCAGCTTAAACCGACGACAGAGCATACGGGCGGCGTATGTGGAGACACCAAGAGCAGTAGCAGCGGCACGATAGCCCACGCCTTGCTCAAATAGTTCAACCAACTGCTCCCGCTGATGCTCACTCACCAAACTTCGAGCTCTCAATGAAAACTACTCCCCACTAATCGGAAACTGATTTCTCAGTCCAACTAATGGGGAGCAGTTCACATCATGAGCAGCGGGGGCTGAATGCTAGGTGGCCGGCTTAATTACTGCAGGCCGAACTGATCCCAAGCGGCAGGGGAGAGGTTCTGGTACACGTGCTTGTGCTCCTGGTACTCGGCCAAGCCGGTGGGGCCAAGCTCGCGGCCGTTGCCGGACTGCTTGTAGCCGCCCCACTCTGCCTGTGGCAGGTACGGGTGGAAGTCGTTGATCCAGATGGTGCCGTGGCGCAGGGCGCGGGCAACGCGCTCGGCGCGGCCGGCGTCGGAAGTGTAGACGGCGCCAGCCAGGCCGTACTCGGTGTCGTTGGCGATGGCGATGGCCTCCTCCTCGGTGGTGAAGGTCTCGATGGTCACGGTCGGGCCGAAGGCCTCGTCGTGGACGCAATCCATCTCGCGGGTAGCGCCATCAATGATGGTCGGCAGGTAGTAGACGCCGGCGCCCAGGTCGGTGGTGCCGGTGCCGTGCTGGCCGTTGGTGTCCTCGCTGGTGGCGGTGCGCCCACCGGTGAGGATCTTGGCGCCCTGCTCGCGTGCCTTGTCTACGTAGGCGGCGACCTTTTCGCGGTGCTCGGCGGAGATGAGCGGGCCGGTCTCGGCCTTCTCATCGGTCGGGCCGCCGATCTTGATCTTATTGGCGCGCTCTACCAAGGCGTCGACAAACTTATCGTGCAGGGACTCTTCCACGACGATACGGGAGCCTGCGGAGCAGACCTGGCCGGAGTGGAAGAAGGCGCCATTGAGGGCGTTGTCCACGGCGACGTCGAAGTCAGCATCGGCAAAGATGACGTTCGGGTTCTTGCCACCGAGCTCGAGCGCGGTGCGCTTGACGGTCTCGGCTGCATTCTTGGCGATGATCTTGCCGGTGACCAGGCCGCCGGTAAAGGAGACCATGTCCACGTCCGGGTGCTGGGACAGCGGGTTGCCGCAGTTAGCGCCAGCGCCGGTGATGAGGTTGCCCACGCCGTCCGGCAGGCCGCATTCCTTGAGGGCGGCCATGAGCAGCATGGCGGTGTGCGGGGTGAGCTCCGCCTGCTTGAGGACGAAGGTATTGCCGGCGGCCAGGGCCGGGCCCACCTTCCAGGAGACCTGCAGCAGCGGGTAGTTCCACGGGGTAATCAGTCCGCAGACGCCAACGGGCTCGGCGTCGATGCGCGAGCGCAGGTTGGGATCCTGCGGGTCGACTACGCGGCCGGCCTGGTGCTGGGCCAGGGTGCCGAAGAACTCGAAGGCGTTGGCGATGTCATCCATATCGCCCAGGGATTCCTCGTAGCGCTTGCCGGTATCAGCGGACTCGGCCTGAGCGAAAAGCTCCTTGTGCTCACGGATGAAATCGGCCACGCGGATGACCAGCTTGCCGCGCTCGGCGGACGAGGTATTAGCCCACTCGCCGTTATCGAAGGTTTCACGGGCAACCTTGATGGCGCGCTCGGTGTCCTCGTCGGATGCCTCGGAAACGAGGCCGACGGTGGAACCATCGGCCGGGCAGATGATGGTGCGGGTCTCGCCGCTCTGGGCGGCTTCCCACTTACCGTTGATGAACAGGGACTTCGGGGCGCCGTCGACATGCACGCCCTTCAGCAAATCGGTCTGGGTGGGGTCGAACAGAGTGTTCTGGGTGCTCAAGTGAAAAGCAACCTTTCTCTCATAGAGGTAGTTGTACTGGCCAGCTTAGCTATCTTCGCGCCAGGTGCGCTCGGGCTCGGCGCCATCGGAGACGTCGGAATCGCCCGGCTGGGTCTGCTGCATGTAGAGGAAGGCCAGGTGGCGCTCGTAAAGGTCCAGCACGTTATTGATGATCTGGTTCTCGGAATAGCCGTAGACGTCATAGCCCAGCGAACCGGTCATGTCATAGACCTCGAGGCGATAGTAATCATCGCCCTCGCCCTTGACGAAGTCGGGGCGCTCGGCCGCAACCGGGAAGAGTTGGTAGCGGAACATGCGCTCATTGTGCAGCTTGACCTCGAGGTCGAGCTGCGGAAGTTCGACGTCGGGAAGCTCACTGGTGAGCAAGAGGGCATCGTAGCCGCGGCTGCGCATGTGCGTTGCCACCTGCTGGAGGGCGTAGGTAGCGGTCTCGCGCAGGTAGGTATCCATCTCCTGCTTGGAGGGGAAGGTATTGGCGCGGTCGAGGCGGTTCTTCCAGAGGTCACCATTGGCCGGTTCGCGCTCGGTGCGGGAAGAAATCACGCCATGCATAGCGGTGGTGCGGGCCTCGCGCTGGATATTTTCCAGGCGCAGGGACTTCCACAGCGAGAACATGATGAGGTAAACCACGAACGCGAAAGGCAGGCCCATCACGACGGTCGCGGACTGCACGGTGGCAATGCCATCGATCTGCAGCAGGGCCAGGGTCAGCGCACCTACGGTTACGGACCAGAAGATGCGCAGCCAGCGGGAACCGTCTTGGCGGTTATCGGTAATGCGGGAGGTGAAGTTGGACATCACCAACGCGCCGGAGTCGGCCGAGGTGATGTAGAGCAGCAGGCCGATGAACGTGGTCAAGAAGATGACAATGGCAGAGCCTGGGAATTCCTGCAGCATATCGTAGAAGCCCTGCTCAGGGACATTAATCGCATTTTCGGCGAATTCGGGGTAGTCACCGGAGCGGACCATGTCCAAGGCGGTGTTGCCGAAGAAGGACATCCACATCAGGATGAATAGGAACGGGAAGGTGAGGGTGCCGAAGATGAACTGGCGCAGGGTGCGGCCGCGGGAGATGCGGGCCAAGAAGAGGCCGACGAAGGTTGCCCAAGCAATCCACCATGCCCAGAAGAAGAGGGTCCAGGACTGCATCCAGGTATCGGCGGCCGCCTGGTCCTCGGCGAAGGCAAAGGTCTCCATGGTCCACGATGGGAACTTCGAGACATAGTCGCCGATATTGGTCACGATGGCATCGAAGAGGTACGCGGTCTTGCCAAAGACGACGACGTAAATCATCAACGCGATAGCCAGGTAGACGTTGAGCTCGGAGAGGAAGCGAATGCCCTTATCCACGCCGGATACGGCCGAGAGGGTCGCAATAGTAATGGCGATGATGATGAGCGCGGCCTGCAGACCGAAGCCCTGTTCAAAGCCGAAGATGAGGTGAATGCCGTAGGACAGCTGCACCACGCCGATGCCCAGGGAGGCGGTAACACCGAAGACGGTGCCCAGCATGGCGGCGATGTCGACAGCGGAGCCAATAGGGCCGTGCACGCGCTTGCCGATGAGCGGGTAGAGCGCGGAGCGAATAGCCAGCGGCATATTCAGGCGGTAGGCAAAGTAGCCGAAGGCCATACCCATCAGGGCGTAGAGGGCCCAGCCGGTCAGGCCATAGTGGAACATGGCGTAGACCACGGCTTCCTTGGCGGCCTCCATAGTCTCGCCCTCGCCCACGGGCGGCGCCATGTACATGGTGACCGGCTCGGCGACGGCGAAAAACATGAGGTCCACGCCAATGCCGGCGGCAAAGAGCATGGACACCCAGGAGAAAGTATTGAATTTGGGCCGCGAGTGGTCCGGGCCTAGGCGGATATTGCCGGCATTGGAGATGGCAATATAAAGGACGAAGACCACAGCGATGGTGGCGGTAAGAACATAGAACCAGCCGAGGTTGGTACCAATCCAGCCGGTGACATTGGCCAGGGTCTCCGCCGCTGATTCACGGCCAAAGCCGGCGTAGAGGACCATGGCGATAATGAGGACGCCGGAGATGATAAATACCGGCCAGTTGGTTTTGGGGGCCGGAACCTGATCCGCGCCTACATCGTCGCCGGTTTCGGCCTTATAGCTGCCGACGAGGGCGCGGACCTGGTAGCGCGGGCTGCGCTTTTTGGTATCCCCGGACGGGGTTGCGAGAGAGGTGTCTTTACCCCCGTCTTGGGGGGATTTATTTGAAGTGTGGGACTCCTCAGGGTCGTGAGGATCGAAGTTTGCCATCTACTTCTCCTAATGTTGGTTGGTTTGGGCCGAATCTTTCGCACGAGTGCCCCAAAAGCCTGGTCAAGTCCTGGGTAGTGGTGTATCTGTTTTCGAATCTGGGGTTAGTTTCATGG
>ERZ1031191.24-NODE-24-length-23520-cov-6.789005_pt1 | contig 23520 bp, 21 predicted proteins | sample MGYA00516576_ERZ1031191 | MGnify/ENA primary metagenome ERZ1031191 (study PRJEB33718, sample SAMN03159780) | human skin metagenome | collected 2014-02-25 | study: EMG produced TPA metagenomics assembly of the PRJNA266117 data set (Human skin bacterial metagenome and...
CCCTCGCCTCCGGCGCCATTTTGAACTGGGAATTTCCCCCTTCCGCCCTGGCTGAGCTCAAGCGGATTTCCCCCACCGCCAATATCTCGCTGGATGACGCCGAGCCAGCCACCGCTATCAAACAGCTACTGGATGGCCAGGTGGACCTAGCGCTCTTGCCGACGTCCGATCCGAAGGCCTTCATTCGCCGCTACTCCCCCGAACTCACCGTCCACCAAGTGGCCACGTTCGACTACTCCGTCGCCCTTCCCCAGCGCCTCGCCGAGTTGGAATCCCCCGTCTCCCTCGCCGAGCTGAAGAAGGAAACTTGGCTTGTCCCACCGCGCAGCCGCGAACTTCCTGAACTGGCCGAGTTCTATCACGACCTCTGGAATAGCCGACCGGGCCTCAAGCCGAAAAAGACCCAGGAGGTCGCCAGCCTCAATAGCGCAATTCCTATGGTCTCCAGTGGTCTCGGCGTCAGCATCGTGCCCAATTGCGCACCTACTGTGCAGCCGAACGGCATCATCACCCGCCCCATTGCTGATGACCTGCCGCGCTACTACGCCATCGTGGCCTACCGCACGGATCGCGAGCTGACCGCAGCTGCCCAAGACTTGGTGGACATCCTGCGCACGCCGCAGCGCACCCTGGCTTAGGTTTCCCCGCCCTCGTGGGCTACTATGAGTGCGTTGTAAGCCCCCATAGCTCAGTGGATTAGAGCAGTGGGTTTCTACCCCATGTGTCGCGGGTTCGAATCCTGCTGGGGGCACCGCGCGAAAGCCTTGAGGCGCCGAGTTTCTCGCCGCTTCAGGGCTTTTTGTTTACGCTAGGACTCACCATGCCCCCACTCCGGAAAGGCTTAACCATGTCACTTCCCGCTCCTTCCCGAACGTCCTACGCCCTCGTTACGGGCGCCAGCCAAGGCATTGGCAAGGCCATGGCGCAAGATTTCGCAGCCCTAGGCTATAACGTTATCCTTGTGGCCCGACGCCGCGAGCTCCTGGAGTCCATCGCCGCCGAGCTCGAACAGCGCCATAGTATCGAGGCCATTGCCCTGCCGGCGGATCTAGCGGTGGCTGACGACGTCGCCCGCGTGGCCGAGACCATCGCCACCCGCGAGGTGTCGATCCTGGTCAACTCCGCCGGCATCGCCAGCTTCGGCCCCTTCATGGACCAAGACTGGTCGTACGAGACGACACAGTTCGAGCTCAACGGAACTGCCGTCCACCACCTCACGCGAGCCGCCTTGGAACAGATGCTGCCTCGCCGCAGCGGCGCTATCTGTAATGTCGGCTCTGCCGCGGGCAATATCCCCATCCCTAATAACGCCACCTACGTTTTCACCAAAGCGGGCGTCAATGCGTTTACGGAGGCCCTGCACTACGAGCTGAAGGGCTCCGGCGTCTCGTGCACCCTGCTCGCCCCCGGCCCCGTGCGCGAGGCCACCATCGCAGAGGAAGACCAGTCGATCGTGGACAAGGTGGTCCCGGACTTTTTGTGGACCACCTACGAGTCGTGCTCCCAAGAAACCATCGAGGCCATGCGCCGCAATCAGCGCCGCGTGGTGCCCGGCCCGCTGTCTAAGGCGATGAATACCCTCAGCCAGGTGCTGCCCACCCCGGTGATTGCACCGCTGGTAGGCAGCTTCTACGCCAAGATGGGCTAGGCCCCGGCGCCTTCTAAGTCCTTGTCTTTGAGCACGCTGCCCTCGCCGCGTGCTCGTTTGCGCTCGACCCAGAAGTCCGCGTTCTTAATGCCCACAGCTTCTGGGTCGAACTGCGGATCCTTGCCGGCCTTCTTCTGCTTTTCGTAGTCCTTGAGTGCCTTGATGGCAGGAACCTGCAGGAAGAGGATGGCGATGATATTGAGCCATGCCGTCGTGCCGACACCGATATCGCCCAGCGCCCACGCCGCACCCGGAGTGGTGGTGGCGCCAACCACGACGGAAACAATAATCAGCGCGCGCAGCACCCAAATCAGGCCACGGCGGGCCGTGCGGGAGCGGACCCAGCGGTTGAAGTAGGTCAAGTTCACCTCGGACATGTAGTAGTACGCCAGGACCGTCGTAAAGGCGAAGAAGGCAATGGAGACGGCAATGAAGGTTGGGCCCCAACCGGCAAAGACGCTATCGAGGCCGGACTGCACGTAGCCAGGACCAACCTCGACGCCCTCAGGAAGCGAGCCGTTGTAGACTACTTCGCCGTCCTCGGAGCTGCCGCGGAAGACGGTGTACATGTCCGTAGAAATAATCATGAACGCGGTAGCCGAGCAGACAAAAAGCGTATCGACGTACACCGCGAAAGACTGCACGAAGCCCTGCTTAGCGGGGTGGGAAACCTCGGCGGCCGCAGCGGACTGCGGGCCGGTACCCTGGCCGGCCTCATTGGAGTAGATGCCGCGCTTAACACCCCACATGATGGCCGCGCCCAACATGCCGGAGAATCCGGCTTCCATATTGAATGCGGACTTGAAGATGAGCCCAAAGACCTCCGGAATCTGGGAGAAGTTCATGCACATGACCACCACGGAAATCACGATATAAATGAGCGCCATAAAGGGCACGACAATGGTGGCGAAGTTCGCAATACGCTTGACGCCACCAATAATGATGATGGCCAGGATGCCTGCGAGGACGACGGCCGCCCAGGTGGAGTTGATTCCCCACGCGGTATCGGCCGCAGCGGCCACCGCATTGGCCTGGATGGCAGGCAAGAAGTAGCTGGTAGCCAAGATCATGGCGACGGCAAACACGATGCCATAGACCACCATGAAAGGCGCGGCCTTAGTGTGCTTGTAGGCCTTTTCGATGTAGTACGCGGGCCCTCCGCGGTACTCACCGGTGTCCTGATCCTTTTCCTTGTAAATCTGAGCCAACGTACATTCGATGAACGAGGTGGACGAGCCCAAAAGCGCCACTGCCCACATCCAGAACACGGCGCCTGGCCCACCAAAGGCGATGGCTGTGGCCACGCCGGCGATATTGCCCACGCCCACGCGGCCGGAGAGCGAGACCATCAAGGATTGGAAGGAAGAAACGCCATCTGCGGACTTTTCTCCGTTAACTATCTGCTTGAGCATGTCCGGGATGCAGCGCACCTGCAGGCCGCGTGTCACCACGGTGAAATAAATACCCGCGCCGAGGCATAAAAACACCAAGACGGGGGACCAAATTGCGGTATTGAGGGCATCGAGAAAGTTTGCCATCTGGTCTCTCCTAAGTCTGTCGCGCCTCCCGAATGAAGAGCGATTAACCAGAGTATGCCCTAACTCACATATCCGAGTGAGGCAAATCACCGATTAATTTTATGCAGCACAGTGCCACACTTTCTAAAAGGTTGCGTTGTCCAGTAGCAATCGCCCCTCCAGGGCAGCCCGGTTCGTACCCCATACAGGGGTAAAAGCACGCGGGAGTAGAATGGGCCGCATGCCACATTCCGAGATAGCCGCAAAACACGACCGCCTCGTCTGGATCGATTTGGAGATGACGGGCCTCGATCCCGAGCGCCACGTCATTGTTGAGGTCGCTGCCGTCATCACCGATGGCAACCTCAACATCCTGGGCGAAGGCATCGACCTCGTCGTCCACGCCACCGAGGATGAGCTGGCACAGATGGATTCCTTTGTCACGCAGATGCACGCTAAGTCCGGGCTGGATAAGGAAATCCGCGAGTCCACCACCTCCATCGGAGAAGCCGAGGATGCCGTACTCGCGTTCATCAATGAGCATTGCGATCCCGAGCACCCCGCTCCCCTAGCCGGCAATTCCATCGCCACGGATCGCACCTTCATCCGCGCTTATATGCCGCGGCTCGACAGCGCCCTGCACTACCGCATGATCGACGTCTCCACCATCAAGGAGCTTGCTCGCCGATGGCACCCGCGCGCTTACTTCAACCAGCCCGATAAGGGCATGGCCCACCGCGCACTACAGGACATCATCGAATCCATCCGCGAGTTGGACTTCTACCGCCGCAGCGTCTTCCGCACCGACGAGGGCCCCACCTCCCCCGAAGCGGAGGAGATCAAGGCCGAAACCACCGCAGATTACCAGGCGTTTTTGTAATTTAGGCGGCGTGAGTTAACCTATATCTCGTTGCTTTCACGCAGCGATGGTGGCTGTAGTTCAGCTGGTAGAGCACCAGGTTGTGATCCTGGGTGTCGCGGGTTCGAGTCCCGTCAGCCACCCCAAGTGCCCGAGCCTTGCGCTCGGGCTTTTTCAGTTTTCCGCCTGCAGGCTCGCCAGCAGCTCCTCCGAACGTGCCCGACCGGCTACATCTGGCATGTCTCCGGTCACCACAAACTCGCTTACGCCCAGCCGCTTGCCGACGCCCCTAAGTTCCTCCCCCACCTCCTCTACCGTCCCCCACACGTCATGGGCCAGCGCCTCCTCAATGCGCCGGCGCTGCTGCCCCGTCAGCGCATCCATGTCCAGCTCTCCTGCAGGCCGCAGGGCCGCGAACTCGCCGGTAGATTGCGCGAGTGCCTTGGCATAGGCCTCCGGTAACAACAGATCACGGGCGGCCGCGGACGTATCGGCAACGGCAATATTGAGCGAGGAGATGATAGGTGGGGCATCGGCAAGCGCATGCTCCCGATACACCCGCGCGGCTGCCTCCTGCGTGGCCACCGGACCACCCAAGATGACGCCGAGCCCCATCTTGGCCGCAACCATGGCCGATCGAAAGCCCGCCAAGACGTAGAGCGGAGTGCCCGCATACTCCGGCCGCACCGTCACCGCCTCCTCGCCGCGCAGGTAGCGCACCAACGTCGCCAGCTCCGCTTCAAAGCGCTGCTTCACCTCGGCCGGGTCGCCCTGGCGCAGCGCCCGCCGCACCGGGCCGGTAAAGCCGACAGAAGAACCAATTCCAATATCGATGCGCCCGGGATACAACGTCTCAAGGAGGTTTATCTGCTCGGCCACCAGAAACGGCGGATGGTTTAACAACATGATGCCGGCCGTGCCCACCCGAATGCGCTGCGTGTGCGCCGCCACGTGGGCCGCCAACATCCCCGGCTGCCCCGCCGGAATTCCTGGCACACCGTGGTGCTCGGCCACGAGAAATCGCCGGAAACCAAGCGCCTCCACGTGCCGGGCGTGCTCAGCCACCTGGTCCAACGGCCCTGCCGCCCCGCGATCTAAAACAGAAAAGCGCATGGCCACCACTGTAGCCATGCGCTCATCGCCTGCGCCGCGATTAGGCGCTACTGATTGGCATCCGCGTTGCCCTTGGACCACTCGCCCCAGGACATATTCCAGTCACCCAGGCCGTCCATCGCATTAAGCGTTTCACCGTAGGTATTGAATACGCGCACCACGTCGCCGCGCTTCATCGTCTCCTGGAACCACTGGGCAGCCTCCGGCGTCACATTGATGCAGCCGTGCGAGGTATTGGTATTGCCCTGCGCCCATACGGACCACGGAGCGGAGTGGACATAGATACCGGAATAGGACATCTGGGTAGCCCAGTCCACGGTCGTGCGGTAGCCGCCTGCCTCATGGGCTAGGCCAAAGGTCTCCGAGTCCATGACTAGCTGCGGGTGCTCGTCACCGATGATGTAGCGCCCGTTCGGCGTATCGTACTGATAATCACGGCCTAGCGAGACCGGGATGGCACGCAAGAACTTCTTATTCTTGAAGACCTTCATGGTCTTGGTGGCGTTATCAATAATCGCAACGGTGCGGTCCCCAATGGTGAAATTGGTCTTGGCGTTCTCGCCGCCATAGATTCCGCCGCCTAGGTCCTTGCCGTACTGGTCCACCTTCACCTCAACCTTAGTGCCTGGCTCCCAGTAGTCCTTCGGACGCCAGCGCACCTCCTGGTTGTTGACCCAGTAGAAAGCGCCCTTAACCTCTGGGTTGGTGGTCACAGTAATGGTCTTTTCAGCTGCCTTGCGGTCCGTAATCGGCACACCAAAGTTCACACCAATGACCTGGCCTACGCCCACCTCAGAGTCCGGGATCGGAGTAAGCGAGACTTCGGCTACGCCCGCTGCTTGCGGGGTGGAAAAGCTTAGGTTCTTCTTATTGCCATCCACATCGGAGGCGACGATGGAATAGGTGTGGTTATAGCCCATGTCCTCCGCAGTAGACCAAGTCTTGGCATCCTTGGAGAGCTTTTCTTTGACTTCCACGCCCATTTCATTGGTCATGGTGACGCTCTTGAGCTTGCCGGAGGTCTCCACCGTTACCGGCTTCGACGGGTCTACGTTCTGCGCCCCGTCCTTTACGGAAACCTTCAGGCCGTCCTTTTTCTTTTCGGACTCTTTGCCTCCATCCTTCGCGCCGCTCGCGCTCGCGGCGACGGTGGATTCTTGGTCAGCGGTTTGATCCTCGGCAGAGGAATCAGAGGAGCAGGAGGCGGCGGCTAGGGAAATGCACGCAACGCCCGCGGCCGCGATGAGGCGGCGCGCAATAGGGAGGGAATGTTTCACTGAGTTGCCCTTAGACACGTAATTGCTGCTTTCAAAGACCAATTTAGATTAGCGTCTCACTCCAGCAATTACCAGAAGCCACTTCAGGCATTAACCAATTCGTTATAGACCCCTAAAAACACGCCTTAACCAGGCGATTTTACACTTTTCAAGAATGGCTGCTAGAGTATCTACTCGTTGCACAGAGAGCCACACGGCAGGAAGTCAACGATGCGCCATTAGCTCAATTGGCAGAGCAACTGACTCTTAATCAGTGGGTTCGGGGTTCGATTCCCTGATGGCGCACTGACGCCCGTCTAAACTGACACTTTCAGTTTAGACGGGCATTTTCACTTTTTCGCCTAGGCACCAAGCAAGGAGGTGCGGACGAAATCTTGAAGGTTTTCTGCATGTCTAACATTCGATACTCGAATGCGTAACGACTTAAGGCGTCGGAAGTATTCGAAGAGAAAGAGCTGGCAGAAATAAAAAGACGACAGCATCGAGCCAACCAATCTCAGTAACAGGCTCAAGACGATTGTGGTCGATGCGTTACGGTCTGCTTTTCCTATTCCACTGCTGCTTGACCCCGTCGGGCTATCGTCTTCTAGTTTCTATTATCAGCTCAAATCTTTGAAGAGTTCTTCAAAGTATGCGGCGCCGACCGAGAAAATTACCAAATCGTAAAAGACTCCGGATTCAGCTATGGCTATCGTCGTGTATGAAAATCAATTGAAACAATCGGGAATCAAGGTCAACGAGAAAGTGGTGCACCGAATCATTTCGGCCGAAGGGCTAACGGTGCGCTATGTTAAGAAAAAGCCTCGTTATTCGTCGTATCGCTGGGAGATTTCAGGTGCCCCACCAAAATTGGTGAAACGGAATTTTCATGCTGACAAGCCTGGGCTACTGTGGTTGACGGATATTTCAAAGTTTCCTGCTGAATACGGGTAAATTTACTTCTCAGCGTTGGTGGATTGTTTCGACGGAAAGGATCGTGGGAGCAGCAACGAGTTGTCATCTCAGTCAGTAGATTGCAGACGACTGCTTAGCACAGGCGATTGAAAATGATGCGCCTGCTGATCCGACAAGATTAGTGATCCATTCCGATCGGGGTCGCCACTATCGAGGTAATAGTTGGATCCAAGCCTCCCAAGACATTGGTCTTGTTCGGTTAATATCGAAGAAAAGATACTCACCCGACAATTCGACGTGCGAGGGATTGTTTAGCCGAATGAAAACGAGATGTTCTATGGGCCTGATATAGCCCTATCACCAGGAATTAGGGAAGGCGATTCATGAATATGTCGACTTCTATAACGAACGAAAAAATCAAGCTTGAATTCGGCGGTTTAAGCATCAATCAAAGCCGACGCAAGCTGCTTCTCTGAATATTCCTAAAAATGCCCGCATCCCCTTTTGGGACATTTCATCGGCTAAGAATAGATGGGAGCATGTCTTTCAAGGCTGGGACGATACCGAATGCCGTAACCAAACCACCGATAACAGCACCACCCAAACCAATAAGAGCGGCGATCCAGGGGGTGGAGGAACTGGACTTTTGCGCTTCCACGTCAGCAGGATCCTCATCTTCTTCAACAGGTACAGCTACACACTCTTCAACATGATTCAAGACACTCTTGGCGATAGCGATTTCGGCCTCGGACCTCTTCGCTTCTTCAGAGCCTTCTTCGGCCTCCTCGAGCGAATTTTCGGACCAAGATAAATACTTGGAAAACTCCGATTTGACCAGCGGTGCTTCATCCTTGGTAAAAACTATCTGGTCAAACGCGTAAAGCTTGCGCTCGGAAACGGTAAAATTAATCTCACAAGCATCCCCCAAACGCTCAAATGTTGTTGCTTGTGCTGGAACACTGGACAAGACTGAAGCGAGAGCAACAGTGCACGCAACGGTGGTTAGTTTCTTCACGAGATATCCTTTACAGAGAGAACCAATAAGCGACGAATACCAAACTATAGCGTCTATTATTCGCCGATGGAAAAATCGGTGGAAACTTTTACTTCTCCCGAAGCGCCGCGCTTCTCAGTACAGCCTTCAGCTCAGGCTTCTGTGAGTTATTCAGGAAGATCTTCTCCGTCATTTCCGGAGGATCGCCTAGCATCTCAGTTATCGATGGACAAGGCGATTCGTTCTCACTGTCAGACATAGCTCCTCCTTCAGAATCGTCCCAGTAGTACCGGCAGCATAGCAGCTAGAACGGCTAAGAGCAGAGAACCGTAGCCAAATCTGAGCCAGAACAACTGATTTTTATGAGCACCTCTGCGCTCAGTGAGTGTTCGATACTTAGCTGCAAGGATCTTTCCTCGTAACTCAAGTTCACCTACCTGGTCCGCAACTTTAACTAGAGCTTCGATCGAAGTGTCCCGTACAGATTTTCGTGAAAAGAGAGTCAACACGGCGGAGACTGAAGCAAGCAAGCCGAAAGCAGAACTAATAATTTCGCCATATCCTAATTGGGGATTCTTATTTGAGACACCCACGAAGATAACGGCCGTAGTGAGTAATAGCGTCGCGCGGTTGGTAATGGAATTTCCTGTCACCGTCTCCTCGGAAAGCTGCCTGTTGATGTCTTCATCAACCAGTCGAAGATTCTCAACCGTGCTCCCTACTTCCTTCGACACAGCCTTACGACAAGGTTTGATATTTTGGTTGGACCAGAACTTAAGCGTATTAACTAATCGCACTCAACCAGACTAGCTTTGGCACTAAACTAAAGCTCTGGATTTTTGTTGATGCTCACTGATAATGCTCGATTACCCCCAGAATTAGAGCGCAGTACATGTAAGGTTCTGCGTTTTCCATCATCCAGTGAAGTGCCCCGGGCTTTGTTCCGTTGGAGTAAATGAGAGATTCTGGAACATTTCAATCGTTCACTAGGATGGCCCCATATAAATTAAATCACTGTTCCTGGCTGGATTGGCCAAGGAATCAGAACCTAGTCTTGCTTCAACCATACGGGTACGTTTCTGGTCCTGCTAAGAATTGGGCAGGGTGGCAAGGAGTACAGCCTCCCCTTCTTTTAATTCCTTCTTTGCCCGCAGGCTGTTAAGTCAAGAGCCTTTTCCTATTTTACAGCTATTCCGCCTGTCAACCCAGCCTTGTCATCCATGTACGCAGAACCCCTAACCCACATGACGGCGTAGCGAATTGTTTCCAGAAAATATGTACCTGCAGGGGCAAGCGCTTTCCGTAACGGCTGCCTTTAAGAACAAACTGATAGTACTTGTCCAGCTAAGCAACGCTCACTGACCCTTAGCCCCAACTGTCACGCTCTATTGCAGCTAAACGAGTTTTCTTCAGAGGACAGGTAGCGCCACAGGAAACTTCGTTCTTGCAGCGACCTACGCAATAGATTAGAGCACCATTACCTATGCTTGATTCCTCCAATCCTGCACTATTAATGATGAGTAGTTTTTCCATCGTCAAGGCTGAGTAAAGCGCCGTCTACGAATACATAAATAGTATTCCCGTCTGGTAACCCATCGGGAAAATCGTTCTTACACTCATTTCTGCTAGTTGCTGGCATACTCACGGAATAATGGCCCAACAACAACCCACCACCAAGATTTTCTCGTCAAAACTATATCGACTTGCGGGACCTTCCTTGTTGCTTTCAAATCGGTTCAATTCCCTAATGGAGCACAAAATAAAAAAAGGCCGGGCACTTGCCCGGCCTTGTACTACCTCACCCGCAGCGGGGCAATGAGTGGAGCGCCGCCATGCTGGACGACGTCCGCCTCTACCCCATACACGCCTTCCACGAGCTCCCCCGTGAGAACGTCTGAAGGCGTGCCCTGAGCGCGAATATGGCCCTTCTTAAGCACCACCAGCTGATCACACATGCGCGCAGCCAGGTTGATGTCGTGAATGGCCACCAGGCCCAGGCTGCCGTCGCGCTTCGCCTTGGCACGCACCTCGTCCAGCACGAAGATCTGGTGATGCAGGTCGAGGGCGGACGTGGGTTCGTCGAGAAGCATGAGGCCTGGGTTGCCCACCAACATCTGCGCCACCGCCACCAACTGGCGCTGGCCGCCGGAAAGCTCGTTGAGGTAGCGCGAGGCAATCGCGTCCAGCCCCAGCGAGTGCAGCACCTCGCCGGTGCGCGTAATCGGGTCCTCGCAGGCCTCACGGCGCGCAGAGATCAGCACGGCTTCAAACGCCCGCAGCGCGGCCGTGCTCGTGAGATCCTGCGGCACGTAGCCGATGAGCTGCCGGCGGCGCTTGCCGCGCGGGGCCATGCCATCGACGCGGAAATCCACGTCTCCGTCGCAGCCGCGGTGCACGCCGGCCAGGGACTTAATGAGCGTGGTCTTGCCGGAGGCATTCGGCCCCAACAGGCCCACCAACTGCCCGCCGTGGAGTTTTTCCACATCCACGGACTCCAGCACGCGGTGCTTGCCATAGGCCGCACTCAGCCCGGAAATAGTCAGTTCTACGTCCACAGTGCCCTCCTTCGGGTCATGACGATGGCAATGAAGAATGGCACGCCCAGAAGCGAGGTAACAATGCCAATGGGAATAGCCAGGCCCGGCTTAATCATCAGGCTTACCGCATGCGCGGCGCACATCACGGCCGCGCCCGCCGCCATGGAGGCCGGCAGGAAGTAACGCTGATCCTCACCCACCAACATGCGGGCGATGTGCGGGCCCACCAAGCCGATGAAGCCGATGATACCCGCGAAGGCCACGGTGGTCGCCGCAACGAGCGAAACCACGATGAGCACCACAACGCGCAGGCGGGAGGTATTGATGCCCATGGCGGTAGCGCGGGCGTCGCCAAGCCGCAAGGCAGTAAGGCGCCAGCCCAACGCCCACAAAATGGGCAGGGCGATAATCAGCACGGCCGCCAGCACGCCGTTGGCCGCCCAATTGGCGCGGGTAAGAGAGCCCATGGACCAAAAGACGATCTGCTGCAGCGCCTCGGCCGAGGACTGGTACTGGATAAGCGCCAGCATGGCCTGGAAGAAGAACACCAAGCCGATGCCCAACAGCACCATGGTCTCCGCCTTCGCGCCGCGGATAACGGCCGCGATAACAATAATGGCCGTAGCCACCGCGGCAGCAAGCCACGCCATCAGCGCCAGGTTGAACTGCGGCTGCGCAATCAGCTGCCACTTGAGCACGATGGAGGTGGCGCCGCCAAACGCGGCGGCCGCAGAAATGCCGAGGGTAAAAGGCTCGGCCAGCGGGTTATTGAGGATGGTCTGCGTTTCCGCGCCGGCCAAAGACAGGGCCATGCCGATGAGCACGGCCATCACGGCCATGGGCAGGCGCAGCTGCCACAGCACCGTGCGCGTCTGGTCATCAAGCCCCGCGGGATTCACGATGCCCTTCATGACCTCGGCCGGGCTGATATCAATCGCGCCCACAAAGTTGCTGATAATAAAGGCCACGGCCGCAATCAGCGTCAGGCCCGCAACGATGCCGATGCGTTGCCACTTTAACTTCTTATGCTGCCGCGCCAGCGCGGCTACCTCTGCGCCCTCCATTAGTTGGTGCTAAAGAAGGTTCCCTCACCAGAGACCGGCGAGTACTTTTCTTGCGCGTCCATCCACTGCTTGGCGACGTCCACATCGGCATACGCTTCCGGATCAATCCACTCGGCCACCTGCAGCAGTGCCAGGTAATTAAACGGCGAATCATAGAACTGGTGCCACATGCTGTGGAAGTGGTGCTCCTTGACCGCACGCAGCTTATCGAAGCCGGCCTGCTTACCCGGCAGCTTAGCCACACTGCCCTTGGCTTCCTTTTCATCGATGCCATAACCGACGGCCGCATAGCCGACTGGGTGACCCTCATCGTCCTTCATATCGGACCAATCGCCACCGGTGGCAATAACCATGTCCGGGTCAGATTCCAAAACCTTCTCCGGGGTGATAGTGCCGGATTCGCCCGGGATGATTTCATCCGCAATATTCTCGCCGCCGGCCGCGTTGACCAGCTGGGAGATATTGGAATCGTTCCAGGAGCCGCAGCAATCGGACACACCGGCCGATCGCCAGACGAAGGCCCTTGGCTTGTCCTTTACCTGCTTCGCGCGGTCCTCAACCAGATCCACCGTCTTTTGCCAATCCGCGTTGAATTCCTCAGCGCGGTCCTCTTGGCCAAAGATCTCACCGAAGATGTCCATAGTCTTAGGCGTACTCTCCAGCGGGTCGCGGCGGAAGTCGGTGACCGCATACTTCAAGCCAGCCTGATCCATCTTGTCGGTCAGGCCAGCTTCGCGGGAGGCATCGTATTGATCCAGCGAGAGCACAATGAGGTCCGGGTCTAGGCTCACGAGTTTTTCTACGGTGACATCGCCCTTGGCAAAGCCGCCGATCTCTGGAACCTCGTTTACGGACGGCAGTTCCTTTTCCAGCGCCGCGTAGTAATCCGGCACGTTCTGTTTAAGATCCGTGCCAATGCCGACGACCTTGTCCAGTGGATTATCGGGGTCGAGTACACCGGTAGCAAAAATCGATCGGCCCTCCCCCAAAATCACACGATCGGGAGCCTTATCCAGTTCCACGTCACGGCCGATGATATCGGTGAAGGAGAACTCAGCATCGCCGCTGGAGCCGCCAGTTACTTCCTCAGCTGCGCCGCAGCCGACGAGTGCGGTTGCCGATGCCGCCACAACCGCCATTACCTTGAAGGGGGTATGAGCCATTTTTAGTCCTTGGTCGTTGGATGCCCTCGCAGTTAACGCAAAGGGCCTTACATAGGACATCCTAACCTGATTAAGTAAGGTAACCCAAACCTAAACGGGTTCGCCGTTGATCGCGTAGTCTTCCGGCTCGCCCTTGGGCACCTCGGTTCCGTCCGACATGGTGCGATCTTCTAGCTCTCCATCCGGATCCACGATGGCGATATCGAAGCCAGACTCGCGAATTCGGCGCAGCCCCTCCTTCAGCATGCGCCGGCCCATGCGGTTCGTGCCCGTAATATGCGATAGCTCGAGCACCACCGTGCCCTCGCCAAAATCTGACTCCATCAGCTCGTACAAGATGGTCTCGGCCGCGTTGAAATTGATCAGGCCCTGCAGATAGATCACGGTCAGCTCCGCATCCTGCTCCACCTTGCGCACCGGGTTCACGCCATAGCGCTCGTCCGTAGACATCAGGTGCAGACCCATGTCCTTCGACAGCAGCTTGAACGCATCCACCCCGCGCACTGAGTTGCCTTCCTTGTTCAGCCGCGGCGAGAATGTCGCCACGCCCAACTGGCCCGGCAGCGTGCCCAGCAGGCCACCCGAGACGCCCGACTTCGCCGGGATACCCACCTCGGCCATCCAACGGCCGGCGCCGTCATACATGCCGGCCGAGCTCATCACCGATAGCGTCAACCGGCACACGTCCGCGTCCAAAATTTTGTCGCCCGTCACCGGCTGCACGCCACCGTTCGCCAACGTTGCCGACATCACGGCCAAGTCCCGCACCGTCACCACAATCGAGCACTGCTCAATATACGTTGACACCGCGTCGTGGGCCTCGTCCTGGATGATGTCGTAGTTGCGCAGCATGTGCGCCAGCGAGAGGTTGCGTTCGCTGACTTCCAGCTCGGAGGAACGCATGGCGTCGTCGATAAGCAAATCGCGACCTGCCAGCCGCGAAAAATAGGTGCGCAGGCGCTCCACGCGCGCGGCAGGCTCCGAATCCACGCCATTAATCAGCTGCGTGACCGCAATCGCGCCCGCATTAATCATGGGGTTGACCGGCCGGTGGTCATCGCGGTTGAGCGAAAGCTCGTTGAAGGCCTCGCCCGAAGGCTCCATACCCACAATCTCGCGCACCGCAGATAGTCCCAGCTCCTGCAGGGCCAGCGCGTAGACAAAAGGCTTGGACAGGGACTGAAGGGTAAATTCCACCTCATCATCGCCCGCGGAATAAACGTGGCCGGTGGTGGTGCACATCGCGGCGCCGAGGTATTCGGGCTCCGCCTTGGCCAGCTCCGGAATGTAGTCCGCCACGGCGCCGTCGCGATTATCGCGCACCTTGGTGAGGATTTCCTGCAAATAAAAAGGGATTGGTGTCTTCATCCCAACCCAGCCTACGAAAAAAGTCCCCGCGGTGTGCGGGGACTTCGCAATTAGTGGCGCTCGGACAGCAGGCGCTGCAGCTCCTTCAGGTCGCTCTTGCGGCGGCGAGAGCGGAAGACCGAGAAAGCAATCAGGCCAACCACAGCGGCGCCGACGCCACCCAGGGCCATCTGCACGTTGCGGTCCTGCAGCTTATCGGTGGCCGCGGTCTTAGCCTCGTTGGCAAAGTTCTGCGGCTTGCTGCGCTGTGCCAGCTCGTCCAGGGTGCCGGCCAGCTGGCGGCGGGTGCGCTCGATATCGCGCTGAATGTCTTCAATATTGCGTGCCACGAAGTTCTCCTCTTAACTTAGGTTCGCTCTTAACGGGGTCATTCTACCCCGCCGCCCCAAAAGCGTGCAGCCCGGGCGGTAAGTAAGGTGGAAACCATGACTGAAAACCGTTTGAACGTTGGAGATACCGCCCCTGCTTTTGCGCTTGCCGACGACGCCGGAAACACCGTTTCCCTCGCCGATTACGCAGGCCAGCGCGTACTGGTCTACTTCTACCCCCGCGCCAATACCCCGGGCTGTACCAAGGAAGCCTGCGATTTCCGCGATTCCCTGGAACAGCTCAATGATCTCAATATTGCCGTCGTAGGCATCTCGCCAGATAAGCCGGAGGCACTAGCGAAGTTCCGCGCGGACCACGAGCTGAACTTCCCGCTGCTTTCGGATCCGGATAAGTCTGTCATGACCGCCTACGGCGCGTTTGGGGAAAAGAAGAACTACGGCAAGGTGGTCCAGGGCGTTATCCGCTCCACCTTCCTGGTCGAGCCGGATGGCACCATCGGCCAGACGCACTACAACGTCAAGGCCACCGGCCACGTTGCCCGCGTGATGAAGGGGCTTAGCTAGCGCGTGGGAGAGATTCTGCTACCGCGGCGTCGGCCAGCGCAGGCGCGCAGTCGCGAGCGCTTCGAGCGCATTCTGCAGGCCGCCCGCGCCGTGCTTGTCGACGTCGGCTTTGAGTCCTTCACCGTCGACGAAGTCGCCCACCGCGCCGGGGTGCCCATCGGCACGCTGTATCAGTTCTTTGCCAATAAATACGTGCTTGTCTGCGAGCTCGACCGCCAAGACACGGCCGCCAGCCGGGCCGAAATCGAGCGCTTCTCCCGCCGCGCCCCGGCCGCGCAGTGGCCCGATGTGCTGGATGAAACCATCGATCACCTGGCGCGCATGTGGCGCGACGATCCCTCCCGGCGCGCCGTGTGGCATGCCGTGCAATCCACCCCCGCCACCCGCGCGACGGCCGCAGATACCGAGCGTCAGCTGCTTTTCCCCTTGTCAGAAATCCTCTCCCCGCTCGCGCCGTCCATGAGCGATGACGAACGCATTGACCTGGCCGGCTTCCTTATCCACAGCGTCGTCTCGCAGCTCAATTACGCAACTGCGGGCGACCCAGGCGACTTTGACGCCGTGGTTGTAGAGATTAAGCGCATGCTCGTTTCGTATCTATTTGCCATTGCGGCCCACTGGGGCAGTTGACGCTTAAACAAGTTATCCACAGCTGCGGACGTCTTCGCCTCGGCTCGCCCGCCAGCTCTGCTTAAAGTTGCAGCCATGAGCGCACTGAAGGCCTATGCCACCCACATAGCCTCGGCGATGGACATCCTCGCCGAGGCCCACGGCATGTCTGAACGCGCCCTTGTCGAGCTGGGTTTGCCGGATGTCGAGGCCCGCGACCTTCGCGCGCTGGCCGCGGTCTACTTCGGCCCGACCGGCTTCAGCCGCAAGCAACGCCACGCAGCCGCGGCCGCCCGACACCACGACCTCGTAACGCTCAAGCTGATTGAAAAGTACGTCTCCCGGGTGCGCACGAAGCGTGAGGCGTGGAACCTACGCGTGGAGCTGTGCCGCCTGCGTGGGCCGGCTTCTGAAATCGCCCGCCGCGCTAAGCAACGCCTGCGCGAACTTCGCCCGCGCCGCATGCCACCCCGCGAAGGCGTGCAACTCCTTCGCCGGCCGAACGGCCCGTGGACTATGCGGATTACCGCGCCCTCGGCCTTCCTTGCTGAATTCGACGCCGCGCTCGACCCCGACCGCCCTCTCGATTCCCTCCGCGACCTCCTTCGCGGCACTGGCGCGCCTTCCGCGCGCACCACCACCAACGTCATCATCCCGCTCAACGCCCTAGACCAAATCCTGGACGGCGACGGCGAAGAAGTCACGCTGCGCCTTAGCAATGGCGCCACCATTTCCGGCGCCGAGCTCGTCGAGCGCACCTTCACCGAGCACGGCCTTGCGACGCTAATCCACCCCGTCAAGGGCCCAGTCAACCTGTATCGCACATCGCGTTACGCCACCGAGAAACAGCGGCAGATGGCCGCGGCCGAAAATCCCACCTGCCCGTGGCCGCCGTGCAACCATCCGGCGGACAAGGCCCAGATCCATCACCTCAAGGCGTGGAAACACGGCGGGTTGACCAATATGGAGAACCTGACGGTGTGCTGCCCCTACCACAACGGGGTCAACCAGGATGATCCAAATGCCCCGCCGCTGCGCGGGCGCCTTGCCCGAGTCAATGGCAAGGTCCGCTGGGTTCGTTAGCGCTGCCTCTGCGAGGTAGCGCTACTCGGCGTGTCATCGGCCATAAGAACGTCGTGGACAAGGTCGCGCGCGGCGCTTAACGCATCACGACCTGAGTCAGGATGGCCGTCGGTGGCGAAGACCTGACACTCGTGATCGGGGATCACCTCCGCGCGGCGGGTTATTCCACGCTGCGCGGTATAGGCGTCAAAGAGGTTATCGATGCTCAGGGCTACTCCTCGTTTTTTAGTTGCTCGCGCAGCTGCTGGAAATACTCGCGGGCAGCCTGGGGCTGCGCAGTGGAGTGCGGGCCCTGCTGCGGCTGCGGTTCTGCCTGCTGGTTCTCGGAGCGTTGCTGCTCAGCGCGCTGGGAAGCGGCGATGGCTTCGCGCTTGGCGCGTTCGGCCTGTCGCTTAGATTCGCGCTCGATTTCTTCAGCACGGGAAGGCTTCTTAGGCTGCAGGCGACGGCGCTGCGACGGCTCCTCGGCGGAGTCGAGGGCGCGGTTGGCCATGAGCACATCGCGCATGCCACTGAAAAGATCGCCCATCCCCTGCGGGTTGGAAGGCATGTAAAGAACGGACGCCTGTCCGTTGTGGGAGACGTCGACCATAGCGTCGAGGTACTGGGAGACCAGCATGAGGGCTTCGGGGGATTCTTCCACGCCGGCGTCGCGAAGCATCTCGTACTGCTGGGCAATGCCCTCGACGATTTCCTTACGCTGGTCGGCAACGCCGCGACCCTGCAGCTTCTTCGCCTCGGCTGCGCCTTCGGCCTCCTTCACCACGCGGATCTTCTCAGCCTCCGCCTGGGCGACGGCCGCCTCGCGCTCGCGCTGCGCTGCGTTAATGGAGTTCATGGACTCGCGCACGCGGGAGTCAGGGCGGATATCGGTGACCAAGGTATTGACAAAGTTCCAGCCATACTCGGCCATATTGTCGCGCAGGGAAGCCGCAACATTGCGGGCGATGGTGTCCTTGGAGGAGAAGGAATCATCTAGGTTCATATTCGCCACGGAGGAACGAACATTGTCCTGGACGTAGGCCACAATCTGCTGCTCGTGATTGGAGAGCATGTAGTACGCTTCGCGCTCGCGACCCTGGACTACCTCGTACTGCACGGCAACAGGGATTTGCACGAAGACATTATCCTTCGTCTTGGTCTCCACCATCACGTCCAGCTGCCGCACCTGCAGCGAAATCTTATCGCGCACGCGGTCTATCCACGGCATTTTAAAGTGCAGGCCAGCATGCGCCACCTTTTGGAATTTGCCCAAGCGCTCCAGAATGGCAGCTTCGCGAGTACGAACGATGAAATAACCATCGAAGAGCGTTCCCAAGATAATCAGCAGGATAAGGACTATTACTATGGTGGCAATCATTGAATCTCCCTAAATGTCGTGATGATCACTAATATTTTCGCATAGGAAATAGCGAAATGCTAGTGATCGTCGATAAGCGAAAAGAGCTTCCCCAAGATGGTCGCACCATCCTCGCGAATGCCGTTGTGCTGGAACTCATTGTTGATCCACGGCCGCAGGTCTCCCAGGTGCGCGGCCGTAGCCAAGGACTCCTCGAGCGGGACGAAAATATCATCGACGTAGATGGCCGCAGCCGTGGTGGGTACCTCGCCCAGCGCATAGGGCGGGGAGAATTCGTGGCGGGCGAGGCCATGGGCGGCGTCGGCAAACGCGTGCAAGGCCGGGTCCTCGTCGAACTGCCAGGGGAAAATGTGCTCGCCGGTCAGCCAGGTGCCGACCTCAGCAAACTCCGGAAATTCCTCGCGCACGCGGTGCGCCGCCCAGTTCGTAGCGGCCTGGCCACCGGCGCCGCCGTAAATCGACTCATGGATTGCGGCGTACAACGGAGCATCCGCAAAGCTCACGCGCTGGCCGACGTCCGCCAGGAAGTCACCCCGCAACCGCTTCTCCCCCGCTACGGTGCGGAAGGGCTCTTCCAGCAGATAGGCCAGCGAATCAAAGCCGGTGCCGCGGCCGAGCTCGATGCCGATAGTGCGAAACCGCAGTGCGGACAAGCGCTCACCGGTAGGAAGCCGCTCATCCGAATTGTCGAGGTGGGAAATGATCTCCTCGATCCGGCCCTGTGCCCACGGGAATTCGCGGTAGAAGCGCTCCTGGCGGGCCTTGAGTTTGCTGAAGGTAGCGCGGTAAAGATCGTCCGCGCCTTTCAGCGTGGGGATACCGCCGGTGAAGAAGGCATGCTCGACGCGCTCGGGCGCTTGGGAAAGGTAGGCGGTGATGCAAAAGCCGCCGAAGGATTGGCCGAACAGCGACCATTTCTCGAGTCCGAGGTGCTCGCGCAGGCGCTCGGCATCGCGGACGATATTGTCTTGGCGCAGCAACGCCAGGTGCGTAGCGGTGCGCTCTGCGGCCGGGCTAAGCGCATCAATGCGGTGCGAGCGGCCGGTGCCGCGCTGATCCATGAGGATAACGCGGTAGCGCTCTAGCGCCTTGCCAATCAGCCCCGTGGGCGCCAACGGCCGAGGCGCCGGGAAACCGGGACCGCCCTGTAGGTATAGCAATGCGGGCAGGTCCTCTCCGCCGGGAGGGACTATTTCGCGGGCGTAAAGCCCAAAAGTCCCGTGAGGATTGGAATAATCCCACGGGACTTCTAGGTGGTGCTCTTTAATTGTGTGGCCGAAGCGGCGATAGGAGGTCATGTCCTCCCAGGCTAGTGGACTTCCAGCCCCTTCGAGCGGAAGACGTCGCGGATTTTCTCCACATCCTCCGGCTTTGGTGGCTTCGTGTCAGCTAGCTGGTAGTTCATACCCAAGTTATCCCACTTGTCCTTGCCCATATTGTGGAAAGGCAAGACCTCAACGCGCTCAACGTTGGATTTCCAACGCGCCACGATATTGGCCACATTTTCCACGTTCTCTGGCGAGTCCGTGAGGTCTGGCACCACCACGAAGCGGATCCACACCGCCTTGCCCATCTTGTTTAGCCTGTCGCCGAAGTCCAGCGTGGGCTGGAGTTCGCGCTGAGTGACCTTGCGATAGGTTTCCTCGTCGCCCGACTTGACGTCGAGAAGCACGAGGTCGATATTGTCCAGGTCCTCGTCACGCAAACGCGCACCGAGATAACCGGCAGTATCGATGGTGGTGTGGATGCCCGCATCGTGAACTTCCTTCAGCACGCGGCGCGTGAAAGAAAGTTGGAAGAGGGGTTCACCACCGGAGATGGTGAGACCGCCACCGGAAGCGTTGAAGATTGGCTTATAACGCTTAATGCGCTTGACCACATCCTCGACCCGCTCTAGCGTGCCGGTCTTCATCTCCCAGGTGTCTGGGTTATGGCAGTACTGGCAGCGCAGTGGGCAGCCGGACATGAACATCGTCATGCGGGTACCCGGGCCATCGACGGCGGTCACGAGCTCCCAAGAGTGCACGAGGGCAATATCGCCGGTACGGCGCGCCTCCATGAGTTCGGGGCGGGTAATGTCATCGAATTGAGCGTCATCTCCCAGGCCCGCGGCTGCGCCGCGGACTCGCTCTCCCTCTTCAGGAGAGAGGGTAACGACACCAGTAACGCCATCTGCCATGATTAGGAACCCTGGTGGAAGGTACGGGAGATAACGTCGAGCTGCTGCTCCTTGGTCAGCTTAACGAAGTTGACTGCGTAGCCAGAGACGCGAACGGTGAGGTTCGGGTACTTCTCTGGGTGCTCAACGGCATCTTCCAGGGTGGACTTGTCCAGCACGTTGATGTTGGCGTGGTACAGACCAGAGTTCATCTGGTGTGCATCGCGGTTTGCCTTCATTGCTGACATGCGGTCTTCGAAAGTTGGGGTTGCCATGATTTTCTCCTTTTCGAGATGGTTGATGGGATGAGTGGTTCTTACTTTTCCATGATGAAGCCGGCGTCCAGAACGCCCACCAAGTTATTGATGCGCTCTTCTGGGGTGCGGCCCAATCCGGAGGGAGTAATGGTGTTGGTCAGCGAGATACCGTCGAGGGCATCCTTGTAGTCCAGTTTGCCGACCGACAGCATGGACGCGACCATACCGTGGCTGTCAGCACCGTTTTCTGGGTTAGCACCCGGGGAGAACGGCGTGCCAGCCTTGTGGCCCGACGGGAAGGCGCCTGTTGCCTTGCCGTAGACCACGTTCGAGGTAATGGTCAGCACGGACTGGGTTGGGATGGCGTTGCGGTACATCGGGATGGCCTTAATCTTTTCCATCACGGTGTGGACAATGGTAGCGGCGATATCATCGGCGCGGTCGTCATCGTTGCCGTAGAACGGGAAGTCACCTTCGGTGACGTAGTCCGTAATCAAGCCAGTCTCGTCGCGTACCGGGGTGACCTTGGCGTACTTGATAGCAGCCAGGGAGTCGGCAACGATGGACAGGCCGGCGATGCCGCAGCCCATGGAGCGGACGATATTGGAATCGTGCAGCGCCATCTCGACTGCCTCGTAGGCGTACTTATCGTGGGAGTAGTGGATGATGTTGAGGGCCTCAACGTAGGTGCCAACAACCCAGTCCAGCATCTCCTCATACTTCTGCCAAACCTCGTCGAAGTCCAGCGGGCCGTCGCCCTTGATGGGCTCGTAGCCTTCGACAACCTGCTTGCCGGTTACCTCATCGCGGCCACCGTTGATGGCGTAGAGCAGAGCCTTTGCGGCGTTCACACGAGCGCCGAAGAACTGCATCTGCTTGCCAACTTCCATCGGGGAGACACAGCAAGCAATTGCGGCGTCATCGCCCCACTGCTCACGAATCTGGCGATCAGACTCGTACTGGATGGAGGAGGTCTCAATGGAGATGTGGGCACAGAATTCCTTGTAGCCCTCTGGCAGCTTCGGATCCCAGAAGATGGTGATGTTTGGCTCAGGTGATGGGCCAAGGTTCACCAGGGTCTGCAGCAGGCGGAAGGAGGTCTTGGTGACCATGTGGCGGCCGTCGTTGCCAAAGCCAGCGTCGGACCAGGTTGCCCAGTATGGGTCGCCGGAGAAGATCTGATCGTAGTCGATGGTGCGCAGGAAGCGAACGATACGCAGCTTGAGAACCAGGGAGTCGATGATCTCCTGGGCGTCTTCCTCGGTGATGATGCCAGCGGCGAGGTCGCGCTCGAAGTAGCAATCGAAGAAGGCGGACAGGCGGCCGATGGACATTGCGGCGCCATCCTGGGACTTAATGGAAGCCAGGTAGCCAAAGTAGGTCCACTGCACTGCCTCGTGAGCGGTCTTAGCCGGCTGGGAGATGTCGAAGCCGTAGGACTCAGCCATCTTCTTGAGCTTCTTCAGGGCCTTGATCTGCTCGGAGTGCTCCTCGCGGAAGCGTGCCCAGTGCTCAGAGAAGCCAGCATCTGCGACGGAATCGCGGGAAGCCTGCTTTTCCTCAATCAGGTAGTCCACACCATACAGTGCGACACGGCGGTAGTCGCCGATGATGCGGCCACGGCCGTAAGCATCCGGCAGGCCGGTGATGATGTGTGATGAACGAGCAGCGCGGATGCGCGGGGTGTAGATATCGAAGACCGCATCGTTGTGGGTCTTGCGGTAACGGGTGAAGATCTTCTCCACCTCAGGATCTACTTCCTTGCCCGCTTCAGCAATAGCCTGCTTGACCATGCGCCAGCCACCGAACGGCATCATGGCGCGCTTCAGCGGGGTATCAGTCTGCAGGCCGACGATAACGTCGTCGTCCTCTGAGATGTAGCCGGCCGGGAAGGCGTCGATATCGGTCGGGGTGTGGGTGTCAACGTCGTAAACGCGCTTTTCGCGCTCGACGGACAGGTAATTCTTTTCCAGGGTCTCCCAGACGCGCTTGGTCTTTTCGGTCGGACCCGCCAGGAAGCTGGAGTCACCGTCGTACGGCGTGTAGTTGCGCTGGATGAAGTCGCGGACGTTGATGCCCTCGGTCCACGGACCGGACTCAAATCCCTTCCACGCTTCAAACTGTTGAGGCTGCGTTGCGGTAGTCATAATTCCCTTCTCTCGGGCGAATTTCTATCAGGGGATAAATGCCGCTTTCTTCGAGCCACAGCACCAAGCCCCTCTGGCCTCAATTGTTGACTAATTTCCTGGTAATAACAAGTCTCGCAAACGTTTGAAAGCTAAGTAATAAACCGGTCGTGTTGTTTCGCAGGTGAGTGATTTTATGCAGTACGCACGTACGTCTTCCATCGGGGGTGAAATAGCCCCGAACGTGTTCCGCATCACCACTAAATTTTGGCCGCTACCTGCGCGAACCTCTACTGTTAATCCCGTTCAGCTTCGCTTCCGCACAAAGGAGGACTTCGTGGCTTCCCAGCCCAAGCATCCAGTAGATATCGTCCCACCCGCGCCCAAACTAGCCGCCTTGGGTTTACAGCATGTGCTGGCGTTTTATGCCGGCGCAGTCATCGTCCCGCTGCTCATTGCCGGCTCGCTCAATCTGGATGCGGAAACCACCATCCACCTCATTAATGCGGACCTGTTGACCTGTGGCATTGCGACGATCATTCAGTCCATGGGCTGTCTCTTATACACATCTGACGCTGCCGACGAAGGCTTAGGTGTAGA
>ERZ1031191.28-NODE-28-length-21788-cov-5.859798_pt1 | contig 21788 bp, 21 predicted proteins | sample MGYA00516576_ERZ1031191 | MGnify/ENA primary metagenome ERZ1031191 (study PRJEB33718, sample SAMN03159780) | human skin metagenome | collected 2014-02-25 | study: EMG produced TPA metagenomics assembly of the PRJNA266117 data set (Human skin bacterial metagenome and...
AGATGTGTATAAGAGACAGCCGTAGCAGTATCTGTACCGGAGCAGGCCGGCAAGATTTTGGAAACACTCAAGCTACTCGGTGCGGGCCAATGGACCAGCTTCGGTGCGCTAACCCGCGACTGTACGGTTTCTATGCAGGTAGTGGGGCGTTTCTTGGCCCTGCTGGAGTTGTACAAAGCCAAGGCGGTTGACGCACAACAAGAAGAAGCGCTGGGTCAGCTGGACCTATCGTGGACAGGCCTGGATGTTGACCCAGCGGTAGTTGCCGCAGCGAACTGGGACTAAGGCCGTTGCTGGATGAATTCCAGCGTCTCGGGGGAGAGCTCGCGGTCGGAGTAGACGCGTACGTCTGGTTCCTCGGGGTTGTCCTCGGTGCCTATGCGGCGCCCTTCCCATACTTGTTGTAGCCCTTGCTTTTCGATGACCCGGATGGCCGCCGGGTGATTTGTGGTCACGCGGGCGGTAATGGGGGAGTTGGGGTCCACCTGGCGGATGCTCTTCACCGCCGCGGAGGTGATCTCTGTGGCAAAACCTGCACCCCAGTGGGCGGGGCGCAGGCGGTACTTGATGTCCCAGAAGTTTGCTTCTTCGACGAAGATGGCACCGCCGACGCCGACGAATTCGGAAGGGTTGTGGCGCATATACGCGGCCCACGGCCCGAAGTGGTGGGCGTCCCACGACTGGGAGGATGCTTGTGCGAGTGCACGCGTGGTGCGGATGTCAGCAAAGCGCCCATTAGGACGGTGGCTCCAAATGCGTCCGTCGCTGTAGACCTTGTGGGTCTCTTCGGTATTAGCGGCGGACAGCGGGATGAGGATGAGTCTGTCGGTGCGAGTGATGGTTTCCATGACAATATGTTAGCCGAGTCACAGTGGCGAGCGAAAGTGATTTGGGGAATTTTCTGCAACTTTTTCCTCTCCAGTAAACTTGGGCCTTATGGATCTTCCCCTCATCTCGCAGCTGCGTTCCCGTCTTGAGTCCATATTGCTCGTGCTTGACTCCCCAGCCTCTGTGGAGTCTTTGGCGCGTGCGCTGGGGGCGGAAAGGGACGTCGTCAGTGATTGCTTGCGTTCTATTCAGCGGGAGTTGGATAGTCGCGGTTCTGGTATTGACCTGCGCGAGACCCAAGAGGGGTGGCGCTTTTATACGCGCACCGAAAATGCCGGGGCGGTAGAAGAATTTCTCTTGGATGGCGCCCAAACCAAGCTCTCCCGTGCCGCCCTGGAGACTTTGGCGGTAGTGGCTTATCGCCAGCCCGTCACTCGCCAGCAGGTGGCGGCGGTTCGCGGCGTCAATGTCGATGGCGTAATGCGGACCCTTAACCTGCGCGGATTGGTCCGGGAGCTGCCGCAGGATGAGTTTGAGGGCGCCGCGCACCGGTATGAGACGACGGAATTATTCCTCGAGTTATTGGGGATCGATTCTTTGGAGCGCCTGCCAGACTTGGCGCCGCTGTTGCCTGACGTCGAGGCGATCGACGAAGAGTACTAGCGTGGGGTAGGATTGCCCAGGTAATTTCATATCTTCGAGAGAAAAGGACACGTACGTGACTCCTCCCGCTCGCCGTGACGGCACACCGGATAAGAAGCAGCGAGACAGTGACATCATTGTCTCCAATGCCAAGCCGGCCCGTCACCAGCATGTGTCAAAGAAAAAGCAGAAGGCTACCGCAGAATCCGTAGCCCGCGAATTGGGCGCCGATTGGCTGGTCGATGAAGACAAGCCCAAGGGAGAACGCCTCCAAAAGGTGCTCGCCAAGGCGGGCGTCGCTTCCCGTCGCCACGCAGAAATCCTCATCGATGCCGGCCGAGTTGAGGTCAACGGCAAGATCATCGCCAAGCAAGGCGTCAAGGTAAACCCCTCCGTCGATGTCATCCGAGTAGACGGTGTGCGCGTCAACGTTAATGAGGAGCACGAATATTTCGTGCTCAATAAGCCGCGTGGCATGCAGTCCACCATGTCCGATGACCTGGGGCGCCCGTGCGTGGGTGACGTGGTGTCAGAAAAGGTCGCAGCTGGCCAGCGACTCTTCCACGTCGGCCGTCTCGACGCCGATACGGAAGGCCTGCTCATCCTCACCAATGATGGCGAGTTGGCCAACCGCTTGATGCACCCTAAGTACGAGGTGACCAAGACCTACCTCGCCACCGTATTGGGCGAGGCCGATAGGAAGCTCGTGCGACAGCTCAAGGAAGGCATCGAGCTGGAAGACGGACTGGCAAAGGCCGACTTTGTACAGGTAGTTGATACCAACCAGGGTTATTCCCTGGTGCGTCTCGAGCTGCATGAAGGCCGCAAGCATATCGTGCGCCGCATGTTGAAGGAGGCCGGCTTCCCAGTGCAGCGCCTGGTGCGCACCAAGCTGCATACAGTCCAGCTGGGCGATATGAAGCCTGGCGGCCTGCGTGCCCTCAATTCCAGCGAGCTGACTAGCCTGTACAAGGCGGTGGAGATGTAATGATTTCTAATATGCCGAATGAGGGTCTCATCCTAGCAGTGGATGGCCCATCTGGAACTGGAAAGTCGACCACGTGCCGTGCGCTGGCCAAGCAGCTAGATGCAAAGTACGTCGACACTGGTGCTATGTACCGAGTGGCAACGCTTGCGGTGCTGCGTGAAGGCGTCGACCCTGCTGACACCGCCGCGGTTATTGCGGCTACGGCCAATCTGCCCTTGGGAGTATCCGATGACCCGGACTCCACCGAAGTTCTCCTCGGCGGCGAGGACGTCTCGCGCGTTATTCGCGAAGACGAAGTAACCCGCAACGTGTCTGCCGTATCTGCCATTCCGGAGGTGCGCGAAAATCTGGTTGCGCTGCAGCGCAAGCTCGCCCGCGAGGCTCACCGCGCGATTGTAGAAGGGCGCGATATTGGCACGGTTGTGCTTGCCGACGCCCCCGCTAAGGCATTCATGACTGCCTCTGCCGAGGTCCGCGCTCAGCGCCGCCAAGCCCAGAATGAAAAGGCGGGCATCGCTTCGGATTACGAGACGGTACTCGCAGATGTCCAGCGCCGGGACGCTGCGGATTCTTCCCGCAAGGCCTCACCACTGCGCCCAGCGGAAGACGCAACCCTAGTCGATACCTCCAATATGAGCCCAGAGGATGTGCTGGAAGCTCTGATCAACGTGGTAAAGGAGTCTGTCAATGACTAATCACGATCCCCAGGAAGAGTCGGAGACTCAGTTTCATTACCCAGCCGGTAAGTTCGATGATGAGGTGGTAGAAGCCTCACCTGGCTGGGCTGCCGATGATTTCAATACCGAGGAATTCGACTATGACTTCGATGACTCGGAATTTGGTGAGGCTGATTATGGCGACGATTCGAATGCAGAAGAGCCTCTGAGTGAAGAGGAGTGGGAAGAACTCTCCCGTGCTTTCGGTGTGGAGTCCGATGATCACACCGAAGAAGCTTTGTGCACGGTGGCCGTAGTCGGTCGCCCAAATGTGGGCAAGTCCTCCTTGGTCAACCGTTTCCTTGGCCGCCGCGAAGCGGTGGTAGAGGACCACCCAGGTGTTACCCGTGACCGAATTTCCTACGTTGCGGACTGGAATGGCCAGCGCTTTTTGGTACAGGACACCGGCGGCTGGGATCCCAACGTGAAGGGTATCCATGCGGCGATTGCCCGCCAGGCAGAAGTAGCCATGGAAACCGCCGATGTCATCGTTATGGTGGTGGACACCAAGGTGGGCATCACGGAGACGGATGAGGTCATGGCTCGCCGTCTGCAGAAATCGCCTGTGCCGGTGATTTTGGTATCGAATAAGTTCGATTCCGATAATCAGTACGCGGATATGGCGGAATTTTATGCCTTGGGCTTGGGCGATCCGTGGCCCGTATCCGCCCAGCATGGCCGCGGCGGTGCGGACGTGCTCGATGAGATTTTGCGGGTCTTCCCTGAAGAACCTCGGCAGACCGCGATTACCTCCGGACCTCGCCGCGTCGCATTGGTGGGCAAGCCCAACGTGGGCAAGTCCTCGCTGCTGAATAAGCTCACTAGCGAGGAGCGCTCCGTGGTCGACAACGTTGCGGGAACCACTGTGGATCCGGTTGACTCTCTAGTGCAGCTGGATGAGCAGCTGTGGAAGTTCATTGATACCGCGGGCCTGCGCAAGAAGGTAAAGAATGCGCAGGGGCATGAGTACTATGCGTCCTTGCGTACCCGCGGCGTTATCGATGCGGCCGAGGTCTGCATCATGCTTATCGACGCCTCTGAGGAGATCTCCGAGCAAGACCAGCGCGTGCTCAATATGGTGCTAGAGGCCGGCAAGGCCCTAGTCATTGCGTTCAATAAGTGGGACCTCATGGACGAGGATCGCCGCTACTACCTGGACCGCGAGATTGATCAGCAGCTGAGCCACTTGCCGTGGGTTACGCGCGTGAATATCTCTGCGGAAACGGGCCGCGCGCTGCAGAAGCTTGAGCCGGCCATGATTGAGGCACTGGAGAGCTGGGATCAGCGTGTGTCTACGGGCCAGCTGAACAACTGGCTGCGTGAGGCTATCGCGGCTAATCCGCCGCCGATGAAGAATAATCGCCTGCCGCGCGTATTGTTCGCCACGGAGGCCTCGACGCAGCCGCCGACCATCGTCTTGTTTACGACGGGCTTCTTGGACGCGGCGTACCGCCGCTACCTCGAGCGCAAGTTCCGCGAGCGGTTTGGTTTCCACGGAACGCCTATCCGCATCGCAGTGCGCGTGAGGGAAAAGCGCGGCAAGAAGCGCTAGCAGTATGCCCGTTACGCTGGGATTATAGCACTCAGGCGAGCGATTGTTGCACCGGACACGGTGTGAGAATTCGCTCGCCTTTCCGTTTATGTCCGTTCATGTGGGTCTGGATAGGATATAACCAGTTAATAATTCTCTCGTGATGGAAGGCTTAGCATGCTAGCCAGCGTAATTGCGCCAGATTCAATTCTGGCCATCGTGCTCCAGGTCATCATCATCCTCAGTGCCCTGCTATTGGGCACTCGTTATGGTGGCATCGGACTTGGTCTTATTTCCGGCATCGGTTTGATGCTCATGGTCTTTGTCTTCGGCCTCGCCCCGGGTGAGCCGCCGGTATCCGTGATGCTGACCATCATTGCGGTCATCGGTTGCGCCGCCACCTTGCAACAGGCGCGCGGCCTAGAAGTGATGATGCAATTTGCCGAGAAATTTCTCCGCGCCCACCCAGAGCGCATTACCATCCTCGCGCCGCTAACCACTTGGTTCCTGACGGTCCTGTGCGGTACGGGCCACGTGGTCTACACGATGTTTCCGATCATCGAGGACATTGCCCTGAAGAAGGGCATCCGCCCAGAGCGCCCCATGGCCGTGGCATCAACGTCGGCTCAGATGGGTATTACGGCCTCGCCAGTATCTGTGGCCACCGTATCCCTAGCGTCCATCATCGCGGAAAACGCCGGTGCTATCGATCACGCCTATTCCATTCCGCAGATCCTCATGGTGGCTATGCCCGCCTCGCTTGCCGGTGTCATTCTTGCCTCGCTGTGGTCGCTGCGCCGCGGTAAGGACCTGGACGAGGACCCGGCATTCCAGGAGCGCATGAAGGATCCGGAGTTTGCAGAAAGCATTCACCAGTCCACCGGATCGCTGATGGATGAAGAATTTTCGCCGGAAGCAAAACGAGCAGTGGTTATCTTCCTCGTGGCTATCGCCAGCGTGGTCGCGCTCGGTGCGTTCGAATTCCTGCGCCCACTCGTCCCAGGCGATGATGGCGAGTTGAGCCCGCTTTCGATGAACCTGGTTATCCAGATGGTCATGCTTGTTGCCGGCGCAATCATCCTGCTCAGCTGCAAGCCAGACCCGAAGAAGATCGCGTCCACGCCAGTCTTTAAGGCCGGTATGACCGCAGTATTCTCCGTCTTTGGTGTGGCATGGATGGCAGATACCTTCTTCGAAGCCCATATCGATGCCCTAGAGTCCAACCTCGGGTCCGTGGTCGAGGCCGCCCCGTGGGCCTACGCCGTGGTACTGGTCATCGTGTCCAAGCTGGTTAACTCCCAGGCCGCCGCACTGGTTGCCATCGCTCCGATTGGCCTGCAGCTCGGCATCGATCCCGCCATTATCGTCGGTTTCTACGGCGCAGCATACGGCTACTTCATCTTGCCAACCTACCCTTCGGACCTAGCCTGCATCGGTTTCGACCGAACGGGCACTACCCACATTGGCAAGTTCGTCATCAACCACTCCTTCCTTGTCCCTGGCGCCATCTCGGTGTTCACCTCCTGCGTGGTGGGCTCGCTACTGGCGCAGGTCCTGCTCTAATCCGAATCCCGTACCAGCACGAAGGCATCCGTGCGGTACGGGATGCGTAGTTTTTGCCCCGGCTTAAACCCCATGTGCTCGTAGAGGTACCAATCCAGATTGTGGGTCATGCGATCATGGATGGCTTCGCCATTGCGCAGCCAATAGGATCGGGTGTGCATCAGTTGGTGAAGCTGTTCGGGGGTTAATTCGTTCTCCCAGGTCAAGCGCAGCTCGCGGTCCAAAGACCACGGCGCCGTATAGTCCGGGTAAAAGCCTGGCTTATGTACATCGCCGGAGTGCATGATGCGAGATAGCCGCAGGATCCAGGGGTCCGCGTTGACATCGAGCGTATTCCACACCAGGAGAATCTTCCCTCCCGGCGCGAGGACGCGGTCAAGCTCTGCACAGGCGGCTGGCACGTCGACCCAGTGCCAGGTTTGGGCGAGGCAGGCGGCGTCTAAGGAGGCGTCGGCAAGCGCGGTGCTTTCGGCCGTAGCACGAAGGACTGGCAGGCGGAGGTGCGCTGCGAGAATCCCAGCCATATCGGCGGAGGGTTCGAGCGCAATAACCCGAGCATTGGGTAGGGACTCGGTGAGTTTTCCAGTACCAGCGCCAATATCGGCAACGGTTTGGGCGTCAGCGATAAGGGCAGAAACCTCGTCCGGATAGCCGGGGCGCACATCGTGGTAGGTGCTCGCCCCGCGGCGGAAGGCCTGGGCGGAGGCGGTGCGTTGCGCGGCATTGCGGAAGCCGGGGCCTTGTCTAGTGGAGGCCTTGCGGTAGCTAGGGAAGTGGCTGGGATCGGGGTGGCGAGTCGACATAGCCCATCTAACCTACCGCGAATTAGAATGGCAGCCTATGAGGACACTTCCTGCACCATCAGATCCCAGGTGGCTGCTAAAGACCGTCTTTTCTCGTCTGGCACTCACTGTGCCGGCCGCACTCTGCATGGCTGTCTCTTTTCTGCTTAACGGATCGACTCCAGTGATTGTGGGACATGCCATTGATGAAGCTGTGTCGCAAGGATCCGTTGACCGACTAGGCATGTGGCTGGTGGTATTGGGGGCAGCTTTTGGTCTGAATGCCATAGCCGCATGGTTCGGGCGCGGCCTCAACGCGCGCGCCATGCTGGTAATTGGGCACGATGTCCGCATGGCCATTACGGATAGGATTCAGGACCCGCGGGGCCTTGCGGGCAGGCCTCGCACCGCCGGCGAGCTGCTTGCCATCGCCTCCACAGACGCACGGCGCGTGCAGAATGCCGTCATGATGACGGTCTTTCCCGTCGCTGAGATCACCGCCATTGTGTATGTGGCGATTATGGCTAGCCGTATTAACCTGTCTATAGGCATTGCCATTTTGTGCGGCGGTCCGCTCATGGTGTGGGGCTCAGTGCGCGCGGCAAAGCCTGTGCGTACGCGTTCCGGAATCCGCCAAGCGGCGTTGGCGAAGGCCAGCTCCATGGCCACCGATGTGGTCCAGGGCCTGCGGATCCTTAAGGGCCTGGGCGCTGTAGCCACTGTGAGTAGGCGTTATTCCGCGGTGTCTGGTGCCGCCTATGCGCGAACGGTAGAAGCCAATGGTGCCCAAGCGCGGCTTAATGCGACTACGGAGATTTTGGGCTCGGTATATGTCATTGCAGTGGGTATTGGTGCAGGAATGATGGCTATGCGCTCCATGATGAGCGTAGGTGAACTCATTACGGTCATCGGCCTTACGCAGTTCATTATCACCCCAATGACGATGCTGGGCCGAAATATCGCCTCGCGGTGGGCGGCCGCACAGGCAAGCGCTGAGCGTATTATTGCCGTCCTCGCCGCCCCCGGGGTGGAAAAGAGTGAACCGCAGGTTCCGGCCCTCGCTCCTGGGGTCAACGTGGTACCCGAGCCTGTTCCAGAGGATCTCGTCTTCTTGCCGCGCGAGCGATTCCTGGTTGCTCCACACGAAACCATGCTTTTCGAGGGGACCGTAGGGGACAATATTCATCCGGATAGCGCGAGTGCACAACGAGCCCTCTATGTGTCCGCAGGGGAAGATATCCCGGGCGGGTTGGACCGCGAGGTGGGAGAAGGCGGCCGAAACCTTTCAGGTGGACAGCAACAGCGCGTGGCGCTTGCACGAGCCATAGCTGCGGACGCAGAGATCTTAATTTTGGCCGATCCAACAACCGCCGTGGATTCGGTGACCGAGCAGGAAATTGCGCAGCGAGTGGCGCATCACCGCGGGCCTAAGCCCACGCTTGTCTTCACCACTTCGCCGGCGTGGGCAACAGTGGGGGCGCAGCTATGATGCGTTTTCCCACGGCCTCCTGGCCCCAAGTGCGTAAGGAAGTGGGCCGCCAGCTTTCCGACGTCCCCCGTGCCCGCCCCCAAGCCGCAGCGGCCTTAGCCTTGCTTACCGCAGGCGCGGGCAGCAATGTAGCGATCCCCATCCTATTGGGAAAGATCGTTGACGCTGTCATTGATCAAGGTGCCATTGTGCCCATCGGTATCTCGCTGGTGCTGGTGGCTGCGGTCTCGGCACTGTTTTCCGCAACGGGGTTCTATGTCCTTTCGCGCCTAAGCGAGCGCGTGATCTCCGCTTTGCGGGAAGATATGGTCTCTACCGCTCTCCGCCTGCCTACCCACCGTGTGGAGGAAGCCGGCACTGGGGATTTGGTCTCTCGCTCTACCGATGATGTAGCAGAACTATCGGCTGCCGTAACCGAGACCGTCCCCGTGCTGGCGAAATCTGCCTTCGCCATCGCAACCACCGGGGTGGCACTAGTCAGCCTCAATTGGCAATACCTACTGGTAGTAGGTGCAGTTACGCCGCTATATTTCATTGCTGCGCGCCAGTACCTGCACCGCGCTCCACAACGCTATACCGACGAACGCGCTGCCATGGCGGAACGGGCACGCAGGCTCCTGGAGGCAATTCGCGGGCGAGAGACTGTGCGCGCCTTTGGCATGGAAGACCAGATGCATGCCGGTATTGAACGTGCCTCCGCACAGGTGGTGGACAAAGGCTACGCTGCGCGAAGGACAATGATGGTCCTGCAGCTATGGATGACGGTCATTGAGCTAGTCATGCTGGTCTGCGGTCTGGTCGTTAGCTTTTGGGTGGTGCAGTCGGGGGCGCTCACCGTTGGCGCAGTCACCGCGGCCATGCTCCTTCTTATTCGCTTGCGCGGTCCGCTCATGGGATTGATGCGAGTCATCGATACCGTTCAATCCGGCTATGCCTCCCTGTCACGGATAGTTGGGGTGGTTATGGATCCGCCACGGGCGGTGCCAGACTTCGGCGCCCCGACCCCAGGTGGAGTTGCCGAATTAAAAGAAGTGAGCTTTCGCTACGATGACGGCGGCTGGGCCGTGAGGGACGTAAACCTTAAGCTTCCCGCTGGACACACCGTAGCTTTAGTGGGAGCCTCTGGTGCGGGAAAGACTACGGTCGCTGCTCTTCTAGCCGGGCTGCGGATGCCTGCTGCCGGAACAGTCATGGTGGATGGAGTAGAGGTATCGGCCCTTTCTGATTCCGAACGGGTGGCGCGTTTAGCGATGATTTCCCAAGAGGTCCACGTATTCTCAGGAACCCTGCGCGAAGATTTGTCCTTGGCCGCCCCGCAAGCCTCAGACGCACAAATGGAAACTGCACTACAGCGCGTCGGCGCACAGTGGTATCTGCAGCTAGAAGAGGGCCTAGATACGGTCATTGGCGCACAGGGGATTCACCTAGACCCAGTAGCAGCGCAGCAGCTTGCGCTGGCGCGAATATTGCTTTTAGATCCCAAGATCGTCATCATGGATGAGGCCACCGCAGAAGCCGGATCGGTGGGGGCAGAAGCTCTGGAAGAAGCCGCGACAGAGGTCACCCGTAGGCGAACCGCACTGATAGTGGCACACCGACTAGACCAAGCCGCACGAGCCGATAGCATCGCCGTGATGGATAACGGGCGGGTGGTGGAGCAAGGCAGTCACCACGAACTGTTAGATTATGGTGGCCGCTACAAGCAACTATGGACCGCATGGCAGAAGGGACGACAAAGATGAACGCGAGGTCGCTACGGGTCGTGTTAGGCGCAGTAGCAGTGAGTTTCCTTGCGGTTGCCGGCGCATCATGTTCGGCCGATTCGCCGGACTCCGCGCCTCAAGCAGTCCCAACTGAGACGAAAAACCTAGGGATCCCAACCTCCGCACCGCTGAGCGGACCCGAGCCAGGAAGCTATACCACCGTTAATCTTCCCTCGGGCCGTTCCTTCATCCTCAGCGTGCCCAAAGACTACACCGGGGAGAAAAAGTGGCCCATGGTCCTGGCCTTTCCAGGCTGGGGACAATCTGCCGAGAATCTCCGCGGCTATTCCCGCCTCGATGCCGCTGATGCCATCACCGTTTTCGCAGAAGGTAAAAAGAAGGCTTGGAGCCCTGCTCCCTATGCCAAGACATCAACGGCAGAAGACAAGAAATTTGTTCGCGACATCATTGATGCCGTGCGAGCAACGTATCGGGTAGATGACTCCCGGATTTTTGCTACCGGCATGTCAAACGGCGGCGGGTTTGCCGCCTACCTGGCCTGTCAGATGCCCGATGTCTTTAAATCCGTGGCTACAGTTTCCGCCGCCTACTACAAAGATATTCTCAAAGACTGTGCTCATTCACCCGTGGGCCGATTGGATATGCACGGCACCGTGGACCCCGTGGTGGGCTATTACGGAGGAACGCGCCACAAGACCAAGTACTACTCCGTGGAATCCGTGCTGGAACAGGACCGTAAACGTAATGGTTGCTCTACCAAGGTCGACACGACCCGCCTAGTCAACAATGCACTCGATATGAAGTGGAGCGGCTGTACCGCACCACTTGAACACATCCGTATCGCCGGAGGCTCACACGTATGGCCAGGTGGTACAGCAGACACGCACAATGAGGTTGGCAAATTCTTCGCTACCGACCGCGTCCTAGACTTCTTCGGCATTCCCGGGCGCCCGTCCGGTACCGCACAGACTTAGTCCTGGCGATAGACCTGAAAGTTAGCGCCTGGAACCTTGCGCACCCTTTCAATGCAAATATCTGCAACGGTAGAAAAGCCCGCGCGATGAGCAGCGCTACGCGGGGAGGTTGGCTCTGGTATTTGCACAAGGTGAAAAGACCGAGTGCCCCCATCGTCGCTATTGAGTTCCACCACCGCCTGGGCAGTGGTGCCAGAGCCCGCGAAAAAGTCGAGGACGCGCGCATCCTTTCCACCTGCAATGGAAATGAGGTGCTTAATCAAGCGCACCGGTTTGGGAAACTCGAAAATGCCCTCTAGCCCCATGACGTCTTCAGCATCGCGCCGGCCAGTGCGGGTCACCCCAAATCGCTCGCCGTCCAAGATGGAGCGTGGGCGCGCTCCCACCTTCTGATAGTTCTTGGTATAAACAAACCCTCGGCGGAAGACGAGCTCATCGAAGCGCTGTTCAACCATATCTCGGCCCCAGCGCCAACGGGCGACTTTTTCTTTTCCCACCGGCTGGTCCGGCCAATATTCCTTGCCGTCGGGCCCAGAGATAGGGAAGTCGAGGGAGGGAAGGTACCCAAGGGTCTTAGAGTCTAAACGCACCAAGGAGTACTTCCCTTTGTCATCCTCATGGTTGTATTTGGTAGAAGTGTGACCGTGGAGATCGACATTGAACCCCGGATTGTCGGGAGTGCGGGCGTAACACAGAATATATTCGTGTTCTACCACCGCGTACTTAGAATCGTTCTTGCCGGTGCCGGCCTTTTTCCAAATCAATTGGCCGGCAAAGCACTCCTCTCCAAAAACTTCATCGAGTACCTTGCGCGTATTGGCCACTTCGTCTTCTCCGATGGAGACAAAAATGAAACCTTGTGCGGAAAGTACGTTTCGGGCCAAGATGAGTCGGGGAAGCATCATCGACAGCCATTGCGAGTGCCATTCTGCATAGCTTCCGGAACGCATCTGGCGGCGCAATCGGTAGTTATCGCGGTAGACAAAGTCTTTGCCCGTGTTATAAGGCGGGTCGATATAGATAACGTCAAAGAGTTCTCCGCGGGAGGTGAGCCTTTGCAGAACCGGAAGATTATCTGCCGCAATAATCGCGTTGTCCGTGTCGCAGGCTGTGCTGAGCGCGGAATCACGCGTGAAACGTCGGCTCAGCGGCGATCTGGCAGCTGCTCGGGCAGCCTCTTTACCTGGCCATACTAAGCCAAAGAATTCCGTGCCCGGTTCCGGGGTGGACGGCGGCGCTGGGGTAGTTGAAGCCATGGTGCGAAGCCTTCGTTGGTAAATCGTCGTTACCGTCTAACGCTATCATTTGCAAGACTGAGGAAAATTGGCCTGAAGTTAAAATATGCACCCCGATTTTGCTTATACTTCGCTGGGGTAGGGATAAAGCAGCAGGCCTTATTGGGTGCTCGATTGGCTGCGGGGGTGTCTGGATGCCCCTGAGAACAATCGCGGTGCGGGGCGGTAAAATTTATTTGGTCTAGTGGCCGAAGAGACTTTTCGGTGGCATGTTGGCTCAATTGTCGGTACGTTGGGGTGTGTTGCCGGACACGGCAGCTTTTAGATAAAGCTAGAACTGGAAGAAAGGATAACCACATGGGTATCTTCGATAAGGCAAAGGACGCACTGAACTCCGACAAGGGCGAAGAGCTCAGCGACAAGGGCTTGGACAAGGCAGCTGACGCAGCTAAGGGCAAGCTCGGCGAGGACAAGGCTGACCAGATCGACAAGGCTCGTGACGCAGCTGACGGCAAGCTCGGTAACGAGTAAATAGCTTCACCCGCTTGAAGGGTGAATGGCTACTTTCTATTTTGGCCCCCAGCCCGTAAGGGCAGGGGGCCAAAGTTATATGAAGACCAGTGGTACAACGCCGGGAAAGGTCTATATTGGTGCTCCCACCTGTTTGTGGGTGACTCAACTAATAAAGTGAACGTATCCCAAGCAAATTTGCATGAAATCGCTAGGATTATAATTGTGAACAATCTTGAAGGCGCCGTTTCCCCTGCGGGCTCCACTAAGCAGCGCTTGCTGGAGCAGAGTGCCCGTATCCTGGCTAAGGGTGGGCGCGACGCTTTAAAGGTTTGTGCTGCGGCGGAGCAGATCGCTGTTCCAGTCGATGAAGCTAAGTCTTTCTTTGAAGATGACCACGACCTTTACATTCAGACCAGCCGGTTCTTGGATGAGCGTCTCCTAGTAGCTGCCTACGGGGCACTCGATAAACTGCCGGATGATGCGACCGCGATTCAGAAACTTCGCGAGTCTGCCAAGGCTTACTTCAATTTGGCTCTTGATAACCCCACCTACTTCGCCGCCTATAACAACTCCGAGACGGCAACGAGCTTTCCCAACTTTGAGGACGGCATCGAAGAGTCGAGAAGCTTTGATGCCTTCCCGCCCACTTTCCGCTGGATGCTTGAACACATGCGGGAAGCCGCCATTGCAGCACGCGGCGATTTTGATCACCGCTTGGTAGTGATCCAAGCACTTACTTTCTTGTCTGAGTTGCAGGGCATTACTCACTTGGCCACGTTCGGCATTATGCGTCATCTCTCGCCCACGGCGAAGAAGCAGACCTTTAATGCTTGCATTGAGACTTTGTTCTCTGGCTTGGAAGATAGCTTGCGTGACGGGGAGATTGCGCCCTTTGAACCACAAGCACTCGTTGGCGATCCAGCGGAACCGTTTACTACAGCAGCAAAGGACATGCCAAAGTCTACGATTGAGGAAAAGCGTGCAGCCATCTTCCGTGGTGCGGCCGAAGAGATTGTCTATAACGGTCTTCCTAGCTTGCATCTCGGCTCTGCTGCTGCGCGAGCGGGCGTAGATTTGGCAGACGCGGAGCATCTTTTCGACGGTAATTCTCACCTGCTGCGCTCTTTGGAAGAGTCTTTGGATGAAGCCAATACACTAGCGATCATGCGCCAGAACCAGGCCGTGCCAGAAGGATCCCACGGGCTGGATTATATTAAGGCAACCGGCTTCGGATATTTGGAGTATGCGCTGGAAGATCCCGTCGGCTTTGTTGCCCTCATTGAGGTATCAAGCCGCTCGATTGTCCCCGTCTCTTTCGATGAGTCCGGCGATACTGAGCAACCATTCGATATGGGTAAGGCCTTCACCTTCATCATGAATCTGGTGCGCGATGCCATTTCTGAGTCGAATGGGCCACGATCGCCATGGATTCTCTTCACCCAGATTGCGGCGCTGTGGGCCTCCATCCACGGCCTCTCGCAGTTGAGTACCGTAGGAGCCTTGCGCTATCACTCGGCTGATTTCTACTTCAACCTAGCTTCCAAGGTGATGGACGTAGTCCTTCAGGGCATGGTCAATGTCCTTGAGCTAAAGAAGCCAGAATAGGAAATTAAGTAATAAAGGGGACCCGCAGCGGGCTCCCCTTTTTTCTATATCCATCCCCGGGCACGTGCCATAGTTGCTGCCTGAAAGCGGTTCCCAGTTCCTGTCTTGGCGATGAGCGAAGAGACAATATTGCGCACTGTCCCAGTGCTCAGATGAAGGTGCCCGGCAATCTGGCGGGTGTCGCTACCCTCCAAGACATGACGTGTGACCTCCTTTTCGCGTGCGGTTAGTGGATTGTCGGGCGTGAAAATAGTCTCTTGGGCCAGTGCAGGGTCGATGACCTTTAGACCGGCGTGCACTCGCCTAATGGCTTCAGCAAGTTGTTCGGGTGGGGTGTCTTTGACTACGAAGCCAGCTACGCCCGTTTCCAGCGCACGTTTGACGTAGCCACTGCGACCAAAGGTCGTGACAATCAGGCCGCGGCAACCCGTGCCCTCTAGTTCAGCGGCCGCATCAAGCCCGTTCTTACCGGGCATTTCAATATCGAGTAGCGCAACGTCGACGCCATGCTTGGCGACGAGCCCCGCAACCTGCCCGCCCGTTGCGCACTCTGCTACAACGCTGATATCTGGCTCTGTCTCCAAGAGGGCAACTAGCGCCCCACGCACTAATGATTGGTCCTCAGCAATGAGAACTCGGATGGGATCAGTCATTGCCTGAGCCTCCGGCGGTAGTAAGAGGAAGAAAGTCCGTGTCGCCATTCATAGTAACCAAGGCCAGAGTACAGCCATTGCGGCGCGCAAAGAGCAGGTGTCCGCCAGCATCTGTTATGCGTTTGCGCAAACCGTCAATCCCACCGTGAGCACGAGAAAGGCTTTCGTCAGCGTCAAACCCGCAGCCATCGTCCACCACTTGGAGTTGGTGGCCTGTCACCTGGACCCAACAGTGCGCTGCGCCTGAGTGACGGACCACGTTTGTGGTTAGCTCGCGTAGGGCCCAGGAAAATTCGGCGTCGTAAAGCCCAGCGCTTTTTGCCGCAGAGGGCAAGTACGACACAATGCCGGCAGTGTCGAGAGCCCTGTGAGCCGCGTGGATTTCCCCTTCAAAAGTGGGCATGCGCATCCGGGTTACTGTGGAGCGGACTTCCGCCAAGCCCCTCCGAGAAAGCGCGCTCACCTCCTGGAGCTCCTGCTGTGCCCGTTGTGGATCCGAATCTATTAGACGGCGGGCCAGCTCTGACTTGAGGTTGATAACGGTTAAAGAGTGGCCCAAGAGATCGTGAACATCGGTAGCGATATCCTCACGTTGGCGTGCCAAGTCCAATTTGTGTTCCAATTCAGCGCGGCTGTCTTCGCGCTGGGAAAATGTACCTAGTAGCACTAGTAGTATCGGCCAGGCGAAGAGGACTATCAAGGCCCAGCCGGTGCTTTCAGGAGCGAAGAACCACGTGGTGGTGGCGAGCGCGGTCCCCATTAGCAGGGTAAGCGCTAATGCTCGCCGTAGCGGAAGGTTGAAGCCGAGCAGCGCCGCCAGGTAAGGCACAAACCTGACGGCTATTATCCCGAAGAAATCAATTGATATCGCTGCGATGGCCGCGAGTAACACCCAGTAAAGCCCGACCCGCTGTCCTAACCGCCATCCGCGTGGGTAGTAGCCCACAGCGCCAAAAGAAAGGAAGTAGACAGCACTAAACGCTAGAACGCACGCAGAAGCCCCAATTCGTCCAGTGAGCGTCGTGCCCGGCGCGGCAAAGATCATCACCAACCCGGGAATGAGGAAGACCAACCATACGCCGGCGAAAAGAGCGCTATTGAGGCTAAAACCGCGCCACGGCTCGCGAAAGGGGTCCATTAACGGCGCGCCTTGTCGCGGGAGCGCAGCACCAGGCAAGCGGTGAGAAAGATGGTCGTCCATACCGCGAAGTTTAACCATGCGGCCCACATGGGGTGCGACACGGTGCCTTCCTCCCCGTTAAGAAACTGCATGCCTTCTGCAAGGGGCCACTGGGCGAGCACAACCGGGCCAAAGAGGGGAGTGAAGCGGCCGAATTCCATCAGCGGCTCGGTAAGGGGAGTGAATACATTGGCGGCAAAGAGGAAGAGGACAACGGAGGTCGAGGCGATTGCGACAGAATTGTCGGTGGGCAAAGCCATGGCCCACACCAAGCCATAAAAGCCAAAGGGAATGGAAACTAGGACGCAGGCGATAATGGCTAAAACCCATTGGTGTGGTTGCATTGCAGCTTGTGTCATGGCACCGGTGATAAACACCGCGGTGATGGGGAGCAGCGCCTGAAAGCCGATGGATATCAGGTTTGCCCACAGAATCTGCCGTGGATGCAGGGGAGTAAGTGCTAATTGGCGCGCCCACCCAGTCTTGGTATCTGTCACGGCGGAGCCAGCGGCGGAGACGGAACCAGCGACGCCGCCGTAAAGGGCCATGCTGATCATCTCTAAGGCGGCGAAGTTTCCGCCTTTAAAGGAGGCATTACCAAAATCCATCATGGTGCCAAAGAGCAGGTAGAAAAATACCGGCAAGAACGTGCTGAAAAACAGCGGGGTAAGGTTACGGCGAAGGCGCAACAAGTTATGGATGGCAAACCCGAAAGTGCGCGCACTGGTTGTTGCTGACTGTGCAGTCATTGAATATTCCTTTCACGAAGTAGCCAACGGAGAGACGGGTTAGGACTGGGATGACGTCAAAGCAAGAAATGCGTCCTCTAAGGAATGTGTGCGAATAGTCAGGTCATGGGCCGAGGTGTGATTGAGAAGATAATTCGCAAGTACATCGGAGTCACGGGTGGTCATCCGGACGTAGCCGTTAGACAAGGAAACCTCGGTGACGGTGGGTAGCTCTTTCGCATTTAAAGGTGTGCCGTCGAATTTCGCCTCGACTATGCGCTTGCCCGACTGTTCGCGTAGTTCTGTGGCCTTAGCATCTGCGCGCAGCTTTCCTTCATGCAGGAGAATTATTCTTTCTGCAAAATTGTCTGCCTCTTCGAGGAAGTGCGTAGCGAAGACAATGGTGCGTCCCTGGTCTGCTTGTCTGTGCATGGTGGACCAGAACTCGTGGCGCGCTTGAGCATCCATGCCAGCTGTTGGCTCATCGAGCAATAGGATTTGGGGATTGCCCACAAGAGCTAGGGCGAATCGCACACGTTGTTGCTCGCCACCAGAGCATTTTCCTACTGGGCGGTGCAGGATCCGGTCTAGGTCTGCTTGTTTGGCAACTTCTTCGATGGGAAGGGGATGGGGAAAGGTAGAAGAAATCATCTTTAGGGTGTCCAAGACTGTGAGCTCAGGTAGCAGGCCACCGGTTTGCAGCACGGCGCCAATCTGTGCCGCGCGGATCGCAGCGTGGGGTGTGAGTCCGAGTACGGAAATGTTGCCGGAGGTGGGGGTGGTGAGCCCGAGGATGAGATCGAATAGGGTGGTTTTGCCTGCTCCATTGGTGCCTAATAGGCCTACGATCTCGCCTTGGGCGATGCTGAAGGAAATATCGCTGAGCGCATGGACGGGATGGGAGGATCTCGTGGCGAAGGTTCTACTGACTCCGGATACGTCTATAGCCAGCGGTTGTCCGGTAGATGGATCTGTAGTTCTCATACCTGGAAAGTATCCGTAGCCAGCAAAGATGATGAATAGGATCTGTCAACACATTTTCATGACAAGTGTCATGCCGCGATAAGGTAGGAAAGTGCTTACTACTCTCGCAGCCGCTGCTGGACTATTCGTGGCCACCAATATCGATGACATTGTGGTGTTGTCCCTCTTCTTCGCCCGTGGTGCTGGGCGCAAGGGCACGACGCCCGCGATTCTGGTAGGTCAGTATGTGGGATTTCTCGGAATACTGGCGGCCTCTGCCGCTGTCGGACTGGGCTTTAATGCTGTTTTACCCGAGGAATTGATTCGCTACTTTGGTCTCATTCCATTGTTTTGGGCCTATGGGCAGCGTGGCAAGCATTGCGGGGCGAGGACGACGATGAGGACGTTTCGGGTAAAAGGCTGAGCGCACTTGCGGTAGCCGGGGTGACCTTCGCCAACGGTGGCGACAATATCGGCGTCTATGTACCAGTATTTACTACTTCTTCGCCGGCTGAGGTAGCGATCTATTGCGTGGTCTTCTTAATCCTCGTGGCGCCCCTAGTGTGGGCAGCGCGGTTTGTGGCCACGCGGCCGGGCATTGCAGAAACACTGGAAAAGTGGGAAAGCGTACTGTTTCCAGCGGTCTTAATTCTATTAGGAATTGCGATCTTGCTTGCGGTGTAAACGCATAATAGAAAAAGCCGGCACCTTCACGGTGCCGACTGAACTTTTTGTCGGGCTAACAGGATTTGAACCTGCGACCCCTACACCCCCAGTGTAGTGCGCTACCAAACTGCGCCATAGCCCGCCGTCGAACTGTGCGACTTGTCTAGATTACATCAGTAGGATTCTACTGTGAAATTTGGGGTGTAACCTGCGCTAAAACTCGCCGCTGGAGTAGACCCAAGCGCCGCCCACGCGGCGAAACGAAGAACGCTCGCGTTGTGAGCCAACGGCCGCGCCTTTATAGAAGGCCTCAAACTCCACCACGCCGGAATTATCGAGCAATCCGCCTGCTTGGGTATCCAGGATATCGAGGCGATAAAAACGGACGGGAGAATCTGCCAAGTCAAGGGTTGCAGGGCGAGTATCGGGATCCCACGTACGGAGCAGATAGGCTTCGTCGCCAGTAACAAAGGCGCTAAAGCGCGAGCGCATGAGCGCCTCCGCAGTGGGGGCGTTGGTGCCGGCATGGTACTTGCCACAGCACTCGCCGTAGGTCAGACCGGTGCCGCACGGGCAGCGGCGCGAGGGATCAAAGGCTGCCATTAGTGCGCGTCCACGTCCACGATGGTGACGTTGCCGAGCATGTGCTCAACATCGGTGTCCTTCGCGGCAGAGCGCAGGGCGGACTGTTCTTCCGCTGACAGTTTTCCGGCAAGCTCGATGCGGCGTTCGAAGCTAGCGGGGCCGGTTTGGGTGATGCTCACGTGGACGTCGTCAAGCGCAAGCCTCTTGCCGGCATCCTTGATTGCTTGGGTGGCGGCCGTAGCCAGCGCGGACATAACAAGACCCTCTGCGGTAAAGCCCTTACCCTTGCCGCCATTCTTCTTAGTGCGGTCGGCACTGAGGTTGTGGTCATTATGGCGGACGACCACGCCGAATTTGGTGCCGGTGGCCGGCTGCGCAACGGCGGCGTCGGTTCCTACTTCCTCCGGGCGGTAATCAGGAACGATAAACTGCTCGGCCCACGCACCGATGAGATCCGCAGCGCGGGCTGCCGTGCCCTGCTTGGTGAGCAGATGATCGGTCTTGTCCAGGGAAACCAAGGATTTGGGGTAGCGCGTGAGCAGGAAGATATTTTGCGCATTGTCTATGCCCACCGTCTGGTCAATGGGTGAGTGCAACACCATCAACGGCTTGCGGAGCTTGGGCAGGTACTCCTCAGGGTTGGTATCGGCCAAGTCCTCGAGGAACTTGCGGGAAATGATAAGGCCGCGGCCGCCGAGGGTGACTTCCACCTCGCCGTTGGCGTCGACCTCGCCGATCTTGTCCGCATAGTGAAGCACGGAGTGGGCAGGATCAAAGGGCGCGCCAATGGTGGCTACCGCCTTAAGTGATTTTATGGTGGTGGCCGCCTTCAACGCGGCGGCGCCACCGAGCGAGTGGCCCATGAGTAATTGCGGGGCAGAGTAGTTCTCCGTCAGCCAGGCGGCAGCGGCATGGATATCATCAACGTTTTGGCTAAAGGTAGTATCGCCAAATTCGCCGGCGGACTGGCCAAGGCCGGGAAAATCGAAACGCAAAGTGGCGATGCCGAACTCTGTGAGCTGTTTCGCAGTGCGGGCGGCGCCGGGAGTGTGGCGGGAGCCGGCGAAGCAATGGGCAAAAATGGCATAGGCGGTCGGGGGAGAATCCGGGAAGTCGATGGTTCCGGCCATCTCGGTTCCCCGGCTCGAAGGCAGCTTAACATTGACGGATTGCATGAGAACTACAATAACGGGCCTCTTACCCGCAAGCCATACCAGGTTGACTACAGTCGATAAGAGCAATCCAAATAAGGAGGATGAGGTATGGGCGCGTTCGATTGGTTCTGGAAAGCAATGGGCTCGCAAAGCGAGCGTAACGATAAGAAATCCAAGGCCATCGTGGGTTCAGCCGATGAAGCGGCTCGGGCATTGGGCCAGCAGGACGACGCAGCTGTAGCCCAAGCTGCACGCGATGCCGTTGCAGGCGGCGAGATTGCGGATAAGGCGCAGTTCCTCGCGGCCCTGGCAGTAGCGTGCGAGCGCACCCTAGGGATGCATCCCTTCAATGTGCAGTCCCAAGCCGTACTGCGCCTGCTTACCGGAGACGTCATCCAAATGGCCACCGGCGAAGGCAAGACTTTGGTGGGTGCCATGGCGGCTACGGGTTTCGCGTTGACTGGCAAACGCGTCCACGTTGTCACCGTCAATAACTATCTTGCCGCCCGCGACGCCGAATGGATGCGTCCTGTCGTGGAGTTCTTTGGCTTAAGCGTCGCCTCGGTAACTGAGGGCATGTCACCGGACGAGCGCCGCGTTGCCTACGCGCAGGATATTATCTACGCACCGGTCAACGAACTGGGCTTTGATCTGCTCCGTGATAACCAAATTACCGACCGCTCCCACACGGTGCAGGCCGCCGGCGACGTTGCCCTCGTAGACGAGGCCGACTCTGTCCTAGTGGATGAGGCCCTTGTGCCCCTAGTGCTGGCCGGTAATCGGCCGGGTGAAGCCCCCACCGGGCATATCACCAATGTGGTTTCCCGCCTGCGCGAGAAGCTGGACTACTCCATCTCTGAGGACGGCCGCACCGTTCAGCTGACCGAGACTGGTGCACGCCGCGTGGAGCAGGAATTGGGCATTGATTCGCTCTATTCGGAGGAGAATATCGGCACCATCTTGGTGAAGGTCAACCTCGCCCTGCATGCCAAGGCCCTGCTTATCCGGGACATCCACTACATCGTGGTCGATGGCAAGCTGCAGCTTATCGACGCCTCCCGGGGCCGCGTTGCCGACCTACAACGCTGGCCTGATGGGCTCCAAGCGGCAGTAGAAGCCAAGGAAGGCCTAGAGGTTTCCGAAGGCGGGCGCATCCTCGACACCATCACGCTGCAAGAACTTATGCGGCGTTACCCACTCGTGTGCGGCATGACTGGTACCGCGGTGGAGGCGACCGATCAGCTGCGGCAATTCTATGGTCTTCATGTA
>ERZ1031191.43-NODE-43-length-17778-cov-7.493370_pt1 | contig 17778 bp, 18 predicted proteins | sample MGYA00516576_ERZ1031191 | MGnify/ENA primary metagenome ERZ1031191 (study PRJEB33718, sample SAMN03159780) | human skin metagenome | collected 2014-02-25 | study: EMG produced TPA metagenomics assembly of the PRJNA266117 data set (Human skin bacterial metagenome and...
TCTACACCTAAGCCTTCGTCGGCAGCGTCAGATGTGTATAAGAGACAGGCTCTGACGCCGCGATCGAGTCCGCTGACGTCGCCTTCACCGGCCACGACCTCCGGCTAATCCCGAAGGCGCTGCAGCACGCCCGCCGAGGAAGCCGGATCATCAACCAGAACATCGTGCTGTCTCTGGCCATCATCATCGTGTTGATGCCACTGGCGATCAGCGGCGTGCTGGGCCTGGCCGCCGTCGTGTTGGTTCACGAGGTCGCCGAAGTGATCGTGATCTTGAACGGTCTGCGGGCTGCGCAAGCGAAGCGCTGAGGTTGTGACCGGCAAGTCTTATAAAGGTTAAACCACACGCCGAGCGGACACACCTTGGGCCAGGCACGTCATTCGAGTTCACGGTCCGTCTCCGTGGAATCGGGATCGTACTCGGTGACCTGTCCCTTCTCGGTGCGTGTGGGCATGGGGGCTGTGGGCGAGCCACCACCCGGCACGTGCCCCAGCCGGTCAAGGGCCCCCGAGCGCTCGGCGTCTCCAGCGCAGATCGTGGAAGGATCGAACTTGCTCAGGGGCCAAGCGTCACTGCGAGACTCTTTTCGTCCCGCAACTTGAATAGTTCAGCGGCCTTTATACCACGGACATCCATTCGGAGTGCTGCCGAGTCTCATCGACACAGCCTGCGACTACCTGGTCAGTGTGTTTGACAAAGGACCCCACCCTCATCAGCGTTGCCGAGCCCTCGCCGTTCCAGTTGCCGTAGCCGACTAGATGCAGATTCTTCACCGCGGTTTCGCGGCCGCGCATGAGGTGGCGGAATAGACCGAGAGCCGAACGAAAACCAGCGCACCAGATCAGATGGTCGTGGTCGTGTTCACTAAAGCTATCGAAGATGGGGGATGTGCCCGAGGTTCGGGCCGGAATCGCCGCCGAGAATCCGGCGGCGGCCGCGTCGGCGAACGAACAGACCGCGCTTCAACCTACCCCCCAATAACGCGAAGTGTCATCAGCTCCCCGCGTTACAGGTTTAATTTGAACTCCACAGAGTGTCGGCGCAGTTTAACGTGTGCGAGATTCATTTCTGCCCCCAGTCGCTGGCGTGAACCTTGCACACAACTACGGCAATGGTCCCTGGACGGCCTTGCCTACTGAGCTCGCGGCACCCCGCATTGTTGCAGGCGCGTTACCGCAGCCCCACAATGGAAACCATGAGCGTCGCCGACTTCAAAATCCGCCAGATCACTTTCGACTGTCACGATCCATCAAAGCTCGCTGAGTTCTGGTCCGCTGCCACAGGCTGCGAGATCGCCGCAGATTACGGGGACTTCGTCATGGTTGATTCCACGCCCGCTCTGGGATTTCAGCGCGTGGAGGATCCCACTCCTGGGAAGAACCGCATGCATATCGACGGCGGCGGGGCTGACCGCGAAGACTTGGTGGAACGACTGAAGGGGCTAGGCGCTACCGAACTCGGTGCCCACGAGGCGCCGGGATTGGTATGGACCGTTATGCAGGATCCAGAAGGCAACGAGTTTTGCGTGGGCAGCCCAGACGCGTAACTACACGTTGAACTTGAACTCGACTTGGTGCAAGTCATCCGCGTGGCCCCGCGGTCGACCCGCGCCGGGTTAATGTGTGCGTCGGGGTGCGCAGCGGTACAGAGTTTTGGGTGACGGCATCCTTGGCTGGCTCTCCGCGGTGATCACTGCACGGCCTGGTGTGTTGGGTGCGCTGCAACTCATTGGCGGGCTTTTTCTTGTCTATATGGGCGTGTCTTCGATTCGTTCCGGTTTTACGTCCGCCGCGGACCCACCGTGGTGGTGGGCACCGAGGATTACACCGAACAGGCCATCGCGGCCGGCAGCATCGATGACATGACCGGGTAGCGCGCTTATAAGCTCGGGGTGGTCACGAACCTGTCCAATCCGAAAGCGCTCGTTTTCTTCGGTGCGGTTTTCGCGCAGTTCATTCGCCCCGATATGTCGCCCACTTGGACCGTTGCGGTGGCGGCAATCCGCGTGGCGATGCCCGTGGCGTGGTTTTCTACCTTTGCGCTCATTGTGCGCGCGGCATCGCGCTGGATTGCGCACCACTCCGCGGCCATTGACATTGTTTCGGGACTCATCTTTGCCGTGCTGGGTCTCGTGATGGCCGTCGAGGGCGCACTCGAGCTCCTAGGCTAGTGCGGCCCGTGGGCTCCTAAAAGAAGATAGATTGAGAAGCTACCTAAATCACAGAACTTACCTGTTTCGCTGCAGGTGAGAGACTTCTTATAGTGGCTTGCGTCAGACAAATCGCATGCGAGTATGGAGGTGTTAGGTGGCTATTAGCGCCCTCGTGACCCTGATGGGCGTGTGGTTCGCGGCGATGGCCTCGCCGGGCCCAGACGTAGTGCAAATCATTCGCTTAGGTGCGCGTTCTACGCGCGCAGCCGTATGGGCGGCGCTTGGTAGTACCACCGGCCTTACCATTTGGACCGTGGCCTCCTTGGCGGGGCTATCCGCGCTGATTTCCGCGCACCCTGGCATCCTCGTGGCGCTACAGGTTCTCGGTGGCTGTTACCTGCTGTGGATGGCTTATACCGCTATTACCGGTGGCATCAAAGAGCGCCGCGCGCCCGCAACCGTAGTGGGCACCGAAACCCGCGCCCCGCAGCCGCGCGGGTTTACGCCGGACGGCATTATCAAGGCGGCCACCGCCTATCGCATGGGATTCATCTGTGATCTCTCGAACCCCAAGGTGGTCATTTTCTTCGGCGCTATCTTTGCCAATTTCATTGATCCCGGCATGGGTATTGGTGCCAATCTCATGGTGGGCGCGGTTTTGATCTTGGAAAGCCTCGTACTCTTTGTGGGCGTGGCTTTGAGCACCCGCGCGGTATCGAAGTGGATGGCCAAGAATTCCGCCTGGGTGGATATTGTCAGCGGCGTGGTCTTCCTGCTGCTGGGTATCATCATCCTTTTTGAAGGAGTGCGTGGCCTTATAGCCATGTAATCTGGGTCCATGATTTTTACCACTACTAATACCGTTGATGGTTATGAGATTACGGACTATATCCGCATTATCGCCGGGGAGACCGTCATCGGTATTAATATGCTGAAGGATTTCGGGGCATCCCTCCGCAATATCACCGGTGGGCGCTCCGCTGGATACGAAAGCGAAGCCATCAAGGCACGTGAGGCGGCGCTCGATGAGCTGTGGCGCCGTGGGCAGGAGCTCGGGGCCGATGGCGTGGTGGGCATCGCCTTTGATTATTCGCCCATGGGCACCTCGAATGACATGCTGATGGTCACGGCGACCGGCACTGCGGTGAAGCTGCGCGCCCGTGATTAAGGTAGGCAAGAAAACACTAGCCCTATGCGCTGGGTTATGCGCGGCCGCCGGGCTCATGGCAGGGTGCGAGGAAGAACCGCCGCGGCCGGGCAGCGTGCCGAATGAATCGCACGGCGCGGCCGATGGATATATCACCACGCTGCCGGACCAAGGCACAACGGCCAATGGTCGCTACCAGATAATTAACCTGCAAAATAACCGCAGCTTTGTGGTCCACGTGCCATTTAATGCGGATAAGCACCACCGCCTGCCCGTGATCGTGGCGATGCACGGCTATGAGATGGACGCCGGCAATATGTTCAAAGGCACCGACCTCTCCCAAGGCGATGCCATCACGGTCTTCGTCCAAGGCGCGGGCAAGGCATGGGCGCCGGCACCGTATGCGGTAACCAGCTTGGACGATGATCTCAAATACGTCGATGACACGATCGATTTCGTCCGCCGTCACTATCCCGCTTCTGAGACCACTTATGGCGTGGGCTTTTCCAATGGTGGCGGGTTTGCCCGCGCGGTGACCTGCAAGCGGCCGGGCCTATTCGAGGCGGTGGCGACGGTCTCGGCGGCCAAGTATGACCGCGTGGAAAAGGACTGCGCCAGCGAAGCCACCGATTACCTGGATATTCACGGTACTGAAGACGTGCTCATGAATTACGACGGCGGACACCAGCACGGCGCGCACTACCGCTCGGTAAAGCAATCGCTGCGCGGGATTGCCAGGGAGAATGGGTGTAACCCGTTTCCAAAGAGGCGTCGGAAAGAAGCGGTGGAGCACTTTACCTGGCGGGTATGTGATGCGCGCACCGAGCAATACACCATCCACGGTGGCACGCACACGTGGAATGGCGGGGCCACGGACCATTCCGGGCTGGTGAGGGCGGAGTGGACCACCGATACGGTCCTGGATTTCTTCCATATCGCCCACCCGTAGCTATAGCCGCGCGCGGGCTGGGTAAGCTGGGCGGCATGCTAGACATTCCTATCAACGGCGACTCCATCAAATTGGGCCAGTTCATCAAGCTGGCCAGCTTGGTGGCTACCGGCGGCGAGGCTAAAGAACTCATCGCAGAAGGCGTGGTCACGGTCAATGGCGAACCCGAAACGCGCCGGGGTGCCATGCTCTGCCCAGGCGACGAGGTGTGCATCGAGGATGCTTGCGCGCGCGTGGGCGAGCCGGATGATGACGATGATTACTTTGATGAAGCCACAGCCGACGATGACTTTGATCCGGAAATGTGGAGGAATATGTAGATGCCAGCATTCGAAGCTGAAGTGGGCATGCCCTACTGGATTGACCTGACCACCTCGGACCCGCGCAAGTCCGCACACTTTTACGAGCAGGTGCTGGGCTGGGAAATTTCCGCCGAGTCCGGCGAAGATAATCCGTACCAGATGGCGCGCCTGCAGGGCCTGCCCATCGCCGGGCTGATCCCGCAGCCGGAGGAGGCCCCCATGCCGGATACGTGGGTGACCTACTTCCTGTCCAAGGACATCGCGGGCGATTGCCAACGCGCGCAGAACCTGGGTGGGCGCGTTTTGGCGGAGCCGCAGCAGGTGCAGCTGGGGCACATGGCCCTGCTTGTCGACGCCGCCGGGGGCATGTTCGGCCTCATCCAACCCGCCGGCCCGGAGCACTTCGTGGCCGCCGGCGAGCCCGGCACCCCAGTCTGGCACGAGCTCACCGCTACCTCGGGCTTCCAGAGCGCGATGGATTTTTATGGCGAGTTATTCAACTGGGAGATCCGCGCCATGCAGTCCGAGGATGAGAACTTTATCTACGCCACCGCGGAAGAAGACGGTGCGCCGTTTGCCGGCCTGTGGAACGCCGAGGGGCAGTTCCCGCCGCAGGTCCCGAGTTTCTGGCAGACCTATTTGGGTGTGCGCGATATCGACGCCGCTGCGAAGAAGGCCGTGGAATTAGGCGGCGAGGTCATCCGCGAACCGTGGGATTCGCCCTTCGGCCGCATGTGCCTTTTGGCCGATTCCACCGGTGCAACCATCACCCTCACCGAGGTCGAAGACGCCCCCGAAGAAGAGCCCACCGAGTCGGATGATGTGCTGGGCCTCGACCCGCAATAATTGCGATGAGTGAATCGCCACTGGTCAAGCGCATATTAGCGGTTGTTGCCGTGATTCCGCCCGGTAACGTCACCTCCTATGGTGAGGTGGCCAAGGTGGCCGGCTGCGGTGCGCGCAACGTCGGCACCGTGTTAAAGCGCCACGGCGCCAGTACCGCCTGGTGGCGCGTTGTCCGCGCCGATGGTGCCTCCCACGATCCCGCCCGCGCCGCGGAGTTCTGGGATCGCGAGGCCATCGCGCACGCCAACGGCCGCGTTGAAATGCACGAGCACGGAATCGACGCCCGCGAATTACAGGAGTTGATGGAGTGAGGGCCTGGGTCATTCTCTTTCTCGCGATTGCCAGCGAAGTCGCGGGCACCGTCGCGCTGAAGTACGCCGTAGAGCATGTCTGGATCTACGGCGTGGCCGCCTTCTGCTTCATCCTTGCTTTTGTGCTCCTGCACCGCGTGATGCAAGAAGGCGTCAACGTGGGTGTGGCTTATGGACTCTGGGCATCCGGCGGGGTCATTTCCACCGCATTGCTGTCCGCCGCGCTATTTGGCGAGCCGCTCGGCGCAGTAAAACTTGCCGGAATCGCACTCATTATGGCCGGCGTATTCTGCGTGGAAATGGGTGCGAAACCAGACGAGGAACAAGACCACACTGTGGAGGTGGCTCCACAGTGATTTGGTTCCTTCTTTTCCTCGCCACCGCCATCGAGGTTTCCGGCACGCTGTGCCTGCGCATGTCCGCGGTAACCGGCCGCCGATTCTGGGTGGCGCTCGTTGCCCTGTGTTATGTCTCTGCCTACGGCTTTTTGGCGCTCGTGCTCAAGGCCGGCATGGATCTCGGCGTGGCCTACGGCATCTGGGCTGCCACTGGCGTTGCGCTTACCGCCATCGCCTCATACCTCCTATTCAAGGAGCCGTTTACTTGGTTAAAATCTCTGGGCGTGGTGCTCATTGTCGGGGGAGTGCTGCTCGTAGAAGCCGGGGCGTAGCACTGACAAAACAAGCACGTTTCGTCTCTCACGGGGTGTGAAAAGGGCGAAACGTGCTTGCTTTACAGAATGGTTGGTGGCTTTAGTGCACGAAGGCGAGGGCGTCTTCAGCGGTGCTGTGGCTGTAGCTCTCATCGGTCTTGGCGAGCATATTGCCGCGCAGCACCAGCCAGATGCTCAGCGGGTAAAGAATAAGCGCCACGACAACGGCTTGGATGATCGAGGCCACCTCGGAATCGTGCAGGTAGTTCCAGCAAAAGTGGAGGAGAAAAGCGGCGGCTAGGCAGCCGAGAAAGACGCCGAGGCGCCACCACAGCGGCTTGGCGGCGGCATAGAGCGCCCAGCCGATGCCCCAACCAGCCAGTGCGGTGAGCAAGACGTGTAGGCCAGGGCCGGCTACAAGGCGCAGACCCCACATCTCACATAAGCCTTGGATATCGCTATTGGGGTGCATGGTGGCACCCATGGCGCCGTAGAGGATGTTTTCGCAGGCCTCGAAGCCCAGGCCCACCACTGCGCCCACCATCCAGCCATGCCACGGGCGGTTGAGTTGGCGGAAGGACATGAGCACGAAGATAACGCCGGTGGCCTTGGAGATTTCCTCTGGGTAGGCGCCGCTCCAGGACATCATGGCATCGACCCAGCCGGTGCCGATGGCGAGCTGCATGACCGGCCCAGCGCTAATAAGCGCCAAGGAAACGGCCACCCCGCCGCCCCAAAGGAAAGCCAGTAGGACCCACAGGCGCGCCGGGCGTGCCCACATGGGGCTGCGCTGCAGCAGGAAGATGACCAGCGCTACGAGCACGGCGGCGATGAGCAGGCTGAGCAGGCCCATCAGGGGAGAGATTAAGAATGTGCTCAGCGTCTGGACCAAGAACGCGATGAGTCCAATGCCGGAGAGGATCCACAGCGTGGTGCGAAAGAGCTTGGACATCTAGTACATCAACTCCCCGGAGTAGTCAGCGAATTCTGCATCGGCATCGGCGGGCAGTTCCTCTTGGCCGAAGGCATGCCAGATGCGCGTGGCGGTGGCCTGGGCCTGATCGCCCTTGCCGGTCACGGTGACCACCCAATCCTTGTTTTCGTCCTCGCCGGTGCCGTCGAGGGAGAGGGCGGCGGTGGAGGAGGGGGCGTCGGTAAGCAGGAGTGCTCCGTTGGTGCCGTCGAAGGTAGGGGCGTCGGCCGGCAGGGAAGCCATGGCTAGGGCGCGAACCATGCGGCGCAACGTGGTGGCATCGTCCTTGGCGTCCTCGGTGAGGGTGGCCTGTACGCTGACATCACCGCAGGTCCAGCCGATGCTGGCGAGGGAGTCATAGTCGCGCTCGCAGTAGAGATCGGGAACGTCAATCTCCCAGTCCTGGCTGGGCTCGGTTAGGGTGACCTGCTCGACGTCCGGGGAGGAATCCGCCAGCGCCGCCTGCACAATTGTGGGCAAAGCGAGAACCACCGCCACGAACGCAATGACGGCGAGGAAAAGGCGCCGCGGATGCGCTGGAGGAAAGCGATAAAATTCCATAGCCCACACCTTATCTTCCTGCTTTGCCCTAGAGTGGCAAGCATGAAGGATCTTTATCAACTAGTCAATGGACCCTGGCTGGAAAGCCACGTCATTCCCGATGATCGCGGCGTGGATGGCACCTTCCACGCGCTGCGCGATGAGGCGGAAGAACTCGTGCACGAGATCGTGGACAAGGACACCGGCCGCCCAGGCAAGCTCTATGCCTCCTTTATGGATACCGAGGGGGTCAACGCGGCCGGTATGGATCCATTGGACGCGGATCTGGATCGCCTGAGCGCGGCCGACCCCGAGGAACTGGCGCAGCGCCTAGGTGAGCTTGAGCGCACCGGCGTCGGCTCCCCGGTGACCTTCTGGGTGTCCAAGGACTCCGGTTCCGAGGACGCCATTGCTTATGTCATTCAATCCGGCCTGGGCCTGCCGGATGAGGCTTATTACCGCGAGGAAGCCCACGCGGAAACGCTGAGCGCTTATGAAAAGCACGTGGCCGAGATGCTGGAATTCCTCGACCCAGCCCGCCTCTTTGGCCTGGGCGCCGAGGTAGCCGCCCATCGCATCGTCGCCTTGGAAAAGGAGCTGGCCGCTGGCCATTGGGACGTGGTCTCCACCCGCGATGCGGTTAAGACCTATAACCCCTGCGAATTTAGCGAGCTGCCCACCATGACCCGCGCTCTGCTCTCCGGCGGCAACCTGCCAGAGCACCGTGTGGTCAATATGATGCCGTCCTACCTCGAGCACTTCGAGAGCCTCTTTACCACCGCGCGCATGGCCGATTGGCAGCTGTGGGCCACCTGGCACATCCTGCGCTCCCGCGCGGCTATGTTGCCGGAGGAAGTAGGCGCGAAGAACTTCGAGTTCTATGGCACCAAGCTTTCCGGCGCTACCCAGCAGCGCGACCGCTGGAAGCGCGCCGTGGGCTTGGCCGAGTCCCTCGTGGGCGAAGAGATTGGCCAGGTATTTGTGGATAAGCACTTCCCGGCTTCCTCAAAGCGCGAGATGGATGAGCTGGTGGACTACCTCATCGCCGCCTACCGTGAGCGCATCTCCCAGCTGGAGTGGATGACGCCGGCCACCCGCGAGCGCGCGCTGGAAAAGCTGTCCCAGTTCAAGGCCAAGATTGGCTTCCCGGATTCCTGGCGCGATTACTCCGGGCTCGAGGTCTCCGGCAAGGGCGCGGACCTGCTGGCCAATGCCCGCGCCGGCTCCGCCTTCTCCCATGACTTTGAGCTGGCCAAGATTGGCAAGCCGGCCGACCGCGATGAATGGGTGACCACCCCGCAGACGGTCAACGCCTTCTATAACCCGGTGGTCAATGACATCACCTTCCCGGCGGCAATCCTGCGCCCGCCCTTCTATAACCCGAAGGCCGATGCCGCAGAAAACTTCGGCGCTATTGGTGCCGTCATTGGCCACGAGATAGGCCACGGCTTTGATGACCAGGGCTCGCAGTTTGATGGTAAGGGCAACCTGAACTCCTGGTGGTCCGATGAGGATCGCGCCGCCTTTGAAAAGCTCACCGCCAAGCTGGTGGAGCAGTTCAATGGCCAGGTACCGACGGTGCTCAAGGAGGCCGGCATCGAATCTACTGGGGTGAACGGCAGCTTTACCCTGGGCGAGAATATCGGTGACCTGGGTGGCTTGGGTATCGCCGTGGTGGCTTTTAAGAACTACTGCGCCGATAAGGGCATCGATCTGCAGGGCAAGGAGGAAAGGTTCGAGGTAGACGGTGCCGAGCCAGAGCTGGCTGAGCATACCTACAACGGCCTACAACGCTTCTTCCTCGCCTGGGCCCGCGTATGGCGCACCGCCATCCGTCCGGAGATGGCCACCCAGTACCTCGCCATTGACCCGCACTCGCCGGCGGAGTTCCGCTGCAACCTCATCGCCGCCAATATCGCAGAGTTTTACGAGGCCTTTGACGTAGCGGAGGATTCTGCCATGTACATTGCGCCGGAGGATCGCGTCACCATCTGGTAGTCCTTTTAGCCGGTAGGCGGTGCGCGTAGGCTCGGTGGCATGACTAACGCAGATGCTAACCAGGACCCACACCGCCCGCTGGAGCCCGGCCAAGAGTGGCACATCGGCGGTCAGGACCGTCAGATGGAGGAGAAGGAGCAGCTCGAGCAGCTCGTCGCCTATATCGACGCCCACTATGACACCCCGGATTTCCGCCCGCCGTGGGCCGGGGGAGGCTCCCCTGAGGCGGATCAGTATTGCGCGCTCTTGCCGGATCGCATTACCCATGCGGCAATGATGGTGCTCGGTACTGCGGTGGACCATGCGCTACCGGGCACTGCATACACGGAGGGCATTAGCGTAGAAGAGTCTGAGGTGGGCGCCATTTTCCGGCCTAGCACCCCCACCGGCCGGTGGGCGGTCTCGCTCCATTCGGGCGGTTGGTGGCGCGGCAGTGGTCAAGCGCTGGAGATGCAGTGGCGCCCCGAGGTAGCCGCCGCCGCGCAGCTATCCGGCACCACCATTATTGACGTGGATTATCCGCTCGCCCCCGAGCACACCGTGGCGGAGATGGTCACTGCCGTGCAGCAGGCCATTGACTATGCCCGCGCGCAGGGTGCTTCCAACGTTACTACCTGGGGGTATTCTTCCGGCGGGGCGCTAGCGGCGCTCGTGCCTGCCGACGCCCTCCTGCTCACCTTCCCCGACTTCGGCGCCCTGGCACATCTGCCGGAGGACCTGCGCGCCGGATACGACATCCCGACGGACCTATCTGAGCTAGGTCCGCACACCTTCGTGCAAACCGCAACCGAGGATGAGATTGCCGCGCGCGTTTCCGTGCCCGGTGCCGCGGCGCGCGATTATGTTTCCACCCACCGCGTGTCCACCCCGGCGGTGGCGCGGCAGCGCGTGCGGGATGCGGCCGCATTCCTGGCAGGCGAGCTAGAAAAATAACAATTCCCTGGAGGTTCCATGCTAAAAAGGAACTAGTTTCAATAGGAGTGCGACTAGTTCCGCATGACTATATCCACCCATGGCGCGCTATCGCGCCTGCATAAATTCGCCGGCGTAATCATTGCGCCCTTCCTCATAGTCGCAGCATTAAGCGGGTTTCTCTATGCCTTGGCACCCACCTTTGAACCGTGGATTTACCACGATGAGGTAACCGCCACCGCGCCAGGCAACCCACGCAGCCTAGACGAGCAGATTGCCGCCGCCCAGCGCGAGCACCCAGATGGGCACGTGGTTCAGGTCGAGCCTTCCGAGGATCCGCAAGAGACCACTCGCGTGCTATTCGCAGACCCCAGCGCACCTAACGCCAGTTACACCCACGCCGTCTTTGTGGATCCGGTGGATCTGCATATCACCGGCGAACTACAACAATATGGCGGATCCCGCGCGCTACCCTTCCGTACGTGGGCCTCCAATGGCCACCGCACCCTGTGGCTGGGCGAGCCTGGCCGCCTCTATGCCGAACTTGCGGCCTCGTGGCTCGGTGCGCTGAGCATCCTTGGCCTTTACCTGTGGCTTAAGCGTAAGCAGAAGAATAGAAAGCGGCTTTCCAAGCCGCTGACGTTGCATGCCCGCGTGGGTGCTTGGTTGCTGCCGGGCTTCCTCTTCCTGACCGCCACCGGCCTGACGTGGTCGCTGGTGGCGGGTACCGCGATTGGTAAGGTGCGCGAGGAACTGAATTGGAAGGAACCGTCCGTGGCAACCTCCGTTGCGGAAGTGGGCGCTAGCACTGAGACGGGGGAGCATTCCGGCCACGCTGGTCACAAGGGACATGCGGGCCATGCGGGACACGAGGGCGCTGCGAAACTTGTCGGGGCCCAAACCGCATTGTCGGCAGCACGCAGCCAAGGATTGACCGGGGTTCTGGAAATGACCCCACCGGAAAAGCCAGGCGATGCGTGGGGCGTGCGCGAGGCTCGTGCGGCCTTTAAGCTGCGCAGTGATGCCGTAGCAGTGACCCCGAACGGGGAGATCATCGACCGCATCAATTCCGCCGACTGGCCGCTTGCCGCACAGCTAACCTCGTGGCTCATCCAGCTGCACATGGGGACGCTCTTCGGTATCTATAGCCAGATCGCCTTGGCGGCGCTGGCCTTGGGATTGCTCGTGGTGAGTATCGCGGGTCTGCGGATGTGGTGGATAAAGCCGCGCCGCGGCCTGCCCGAGCTAAAAATTCCCCCCGCCGTGCTGGCGGGGGTGATGGCCTATTCGATCATCGCGCCGCTCTTTGGCGCCTCGCTTGTGATCTTTTTCCTAGGCGATTGGGTTGTGCGGCGGTTGCGCGCCCCGCAGCGGGGCCGAGGCGCTGCCGCAGGTGAGACTACTCCTCGCCCTCGGGGCGAATCTTCATCTCGGAGTCTTTCCACAGACCGGAACGGGTAACGTCCTCATAATCGATCTCGGCGGGGACTGGGGCATTGCCCTGTGAATCGGTACGCAGCTCGTACTTTTCAATGGCACCCCAATCGCGGGCCCAGTCATTATTGAGGTAGCTCGGGATCTCATAGGAGTAGTTGACCGCCTCCGCGGTGGACATGGCGCCACCGCCGGAGAAGGACTGGAAGTCCGTTAGCGAGGTCTGTGCCGAGGAATCCGGCAGGACGCGGTACTCCGGGATTTCCGTGACACCGGCAAAGTGGTCGAAGGTGCGCTGGCACGGGAACTGCAGGGCCACGGCCCAGTCCAGCAGCGCCGGGGTGTCCTTGGAGAACTGGTTATTGATGGTATCCAGCTCCGGCACGCGCGGCGGGGTAAAGGCCAGCCAATCATCCTCATCGGTGGAATCATCCGTGGCTACCAGGCGCACCACGTTAGCGTCCTCCGGCAGCTTATCCAGCGGCAGGCGCAGGTTGCGCCACTTTGGCGTGGCCCCGACGGCGGAGAGTTCTTCCTCGCCGGTATTGGTGACCTTGCCGGAGTCATCGATGGTGCCGTACTCGAGGCTAAGCTCCATGCCTTCTTGTTCCACCCCGTTGACATCGTGGTGGTAGATATTGCCGGCTGCGGAGACGGCGAGAACCGGGGTATTGTCCTTGGCCTCTGGCAGGTTATACCACTTAGTGGTCACCTCAGAGGTGGAGTCTTGGTCTTCGTTATAGGAACCGAGCACCGGCACCTTGGTGTAGTCCAGGTTGAACGGCAGGTGCATGGTGGAACCATTGACGCCCTGGGTGCCGCGCACGCCGCCCTCAGAGGTATTGGTGGTTTCCTTGGACTTCTTGTCCTTCTTATCCTTCGACTCCTGGGAATCGGAAGACTCGCTCGCGCCGCCGGATTCGGTATCCGCGCCCGAGGTGGCAGTATCCGCGCTATCGGAGGAGGAATTGCTGGAGCCATCTGCGATGGCACCCACGGAGGCGGAGTTTTGGTTTTCCGGCTCGATGGATTCGGGGATGAAGTTCGGGTCGAAACCGGTGTGGGTTTCGTCCTCATCCACCAGGGAATCGCCCAAGTCGCCGTCCACCGGGGTCAGGAAGGAGTCATTGGTATTGGTCTCCACCATGGTCTGATCCGCCAGCGCGCAGGTATTGCCGCGCAGGGAAGCCAAGTTGCCCTTGCCCACGGAGTAGGAATCCGCCTGGGAGACGGTGGCCTTGGCAAAGGAAGCACAAGAAAGGGCTACCACGATGGCGCAGGCCAAGGCGATGGGCGCGGACATGATGCCGGCCGAACGTGAGACCTTGGCGGCGGCATTCTTCTCAAACTCTGCGAGTGCTCCCGCCTCTTCCGCCTGGGACTTGCGGTAGCTATGGCGCAGGGACTGCACCACGCCGATGGCGAAGATGATGAGGGCGATGGCGAGCAGCACCTTATTGGCCTCGATGGCCTTGAGCTGCACCGTGCGATCCCACCACGGAATGCCAAAGGAGGATACGTACCACCAGGCGTTCCAGCCGGCGAAGGAGATGGCGAGCAAGAAGACCACCGCGGCGATGGAGAAGGTGCGAGCGCGCGGCGAACGCAGCGCAAACTGAGAGAGCACCACGGCACCGAGGGCGGCGATGACACCGGCCACGCCGGCGTAGATGCCAAAGTGGTGGGTCCACTTGGTGGGGGTGAACATGAGGAAGAACATGGACAGCGCCACGATGATGAGCAGGCGCTGGGTCGGGCCGACGGCAGCACCAACGACGCGGCGGTCCTTGATAAAGGCCGCCACGATGAGCACCAGGCAGAAGAGCATGGTGAAGACCGCGAAGCGGCGGGTCAGCGAGCCATCCACGGATTCCTGGAAGAGGGTGGAGTAGCGCGCGTACTCGGCGTACCACGGCAGGGAGGGGCCGACCTCGGAGCGCACGCGAGTGGATTCCAGCACGGTAGAGAGTGTTTGGTCGCCAAAGGCGGCGACCATGATGGCGGTGCCAGCGCTCAGGAACGGCGCGATGAGGGAAAGCCAGCCCAAGGCGCCACCGCCCATGGACGGCACGCGCTCGGCCATGGCACGGAAGAGGTGCGGCAGGCTGACGAGGAATACGCCCACGGCAAAAAGGCCGGTGGGGCCGGCGGCCAGTGTGATGGTTGCGGCGATGGTGCCCACGGCCGCCGGAAGCAGGCGGCGGGTGGCAATGGCGCGCTCGAAGGAAGCCCAGGTAAACATCACTCCGAGCGCCACGATGGGCTCTGGGCGGGTGCCGTTGTTATATGGCAGCCAGAAGGCCAGGAACATCAGCGCTGCGGTCCAGTGGGCGACCCGGCGGCCGTCGACAAGCTGGCCAAAGCGCGGCAGCATCTCGCGGGAAAGGATAAACCAGATGATGAGCCCGGAAATCAGGCCCGGCAGGCGCACGAAGACCGAGGCGGTAGAAATCTGGGAGAGTACGGCAACCAGGTCGTAATAGGGGGAGCCAAAGGGCGCCTCCGGCACGCCGTACCAGCGGTAGTAATTGGCCATGTAGGTCGCGTGATCGAAGACGCGGCTCATGGAGAAGATGAAGCCATCATCGGAGGTATTGGCGCCGAGGATGTACCAGAATCCCAAAATGGCGGCGACCACGCCATCGAGCGGGCGCACCTTCTTCCACGTCTCGGGCATGAAGCCGAAGCGGCGGCCATCGAGGCGGTCGATGCGCCACAGGCAGAACAGGGACACGACCACCATGGCCATGCCCAGCCACATGGCAATGGTCTTGAGCAACGTCGGGGACGAGGTAAAGCGGGAGTTGATATCGACGTGGACATTGAGGCCGTCGTCAAGCAGGGCTTGCACGTCAGCCTTATCGTCGATTTCGGTATAGACGCCGGTGACCTGCGGGCGCAGATCCTCCTCAGTGGTCTTTTCATGCTCGCCCACGCTCACGGAGGTGCCATCGCCCGAAGCGGAAATGTCAATCTTGGCGTCCTTGGGGAGCTTGGCTACCTCTTTGGCGTTGAGGGTAAGCAGCACCTCATCCAAGGACACAACGGACAGGCCCTCGTCATTCGCGCGGACGAAAAGGCCGCGGTTGGAGGCCTTCTTGGACTCCGGCGGGACGGTGCCGTAGACCATGGACTGGCCCTCGCGCAGTTCATCGACTGCGGAGATGGGGATGGTGGCCTTCAGGTCCTCTGGGGCGACGGAAATGAGCGGCGCGTTGATGGACTGCACGGAATCATGCTGCGGCCAATCATAAGAGGACTGGGTTTGGGTCACCGGCAGTAGCGGGGTCGCTACAAAACACAGGAAACCAATCAGCCCGGCAATGATTGCGGTCCACCGCAGGCCCGCGGGGGCGGCGGTGAAGCGGGAGCCGGCAGCGGCAGGTCGCGCTTGGGTGGTATTCGTAGTGAGGCTATCTGACACGGCGATTAGTTTACGTCAGATAACCCCCTCGGCCCGCGGGCACACCCTGCCACGGGCGGGAAGTGTGGGTGAACTTACTTGGTGCGAACGGCTGTTACAAAGGGACCGGTTTGCTGCAACTTCCAGCCCTTATCAAAAACGTCGGCATTGAAGAAGACCGCGCGGTAGCGAATATTCGGCTGGTTGGGATAGATATCTTCTGCTAGGTGGAGCTTGAAGCCATCGTCCTTATTCTCCAGGTCGCCGCGGAACATCATGACATCCGGGCCGCGCCAGGCGGCAGAATCCAAGGCTTTGCGGAACTCCTCCGGCTGCATATCCCAGGAATCATTGGCCCAGGTCTCAATCTGTTCATTGCGGGTGCTGAACTCGCCCAAGGGATTAGCGTAGTGGCTGGTAAAGGCGTTAAAGCCCCAGTAGGGGTAATAAGACATGAAGGTCTTTTCATCCGTGAGCACCACCGTTTCATCCGGCGTATAGCCCTGGTCTTGAATGAAGTTGTGGATATCTAGGTAGTAGTGGGCGGAATCGCTGGTGAAGCGGTCAGCGCGTTCGCCATAGCCATCAGTATCGCTATAGGCGTGATCGATGGCGTCCTCGTTGGCCTCTGGGATCTGCTGCGCATAGAAGACGCCGGCCAGGGCCAAGATGATGCCAAAGACCGCGGTGATCTGCTTATTGGTGGTGTGGGAGAAACGCGCCGGGTAGAGGCGGTGCACGCCGAGTAGACGAATCTCTGCCAGGGCCAGGATGCCGGCGGTGGCAAAGAGGAGCACCACGATGACCTCGAGGCGGAAGCTGAGCAGCGTGGTACCGGCCAGGGTTGCCACCATAGACACCACGGTCCACAGGTAGGTGCCAAGGAGGGAGATGCCCAGCGCGCGTACCTCCACGTCATTGAGGCGGATGACGATGTAGATAAGCCCCATGAGGCAGAGGAAGCCCACAATGCTGAAAGACAGGAAAGGCACTGGAATTTGTGTGCCTTCCTCCGGCAGGTAGTGCTGCGCGGTGGTTTGCAGCGGCGCCGGTGAGTGCATGACCGCCCATAGGTAGGGCCCCCAGGCGATAAGCGCGATGGCAATGGAGCCTACCGCCATGATCACCAGGCGCAGGATGGGGCGCCACGTATGTTCATAGAGCGCGGTAAACAGCGCGATGAGGCTGACTACGGTAAGTGCGGCCGCACCGGTGAAAAGGGTATAGAACGTAGCGGAAATGCCCAGGTAGAGCGTTACTCCCAGGGTGGCCAGCCAGGAGCCGCGGAAGGCGCGGGCGCTGAGCACCGCGACGGTGGGCAAGCCCATGGCGATGACTGCGGAGTAGGGCTCCTCGGCCGCGATGGTGAGCGTAATCGCGGTGGTGACTAGGGCGATGGCGGTGGCGACCGGTAGGGAGCTGGTGAGGCGCTGCCAGAGGGGCACCAAAATGCAGCCGGCTACAGCGATGGAGATAAGCGCCCAGGGCTGGTAGACCTCCCATCCCGGAATGCCCAATAGTGCTCCCAAGCGGCCGCCCAACCAGAACCAGCCAATGGGGTAAAAGGATGGCATATCCTGGTAGTTCATATCCGCATAGCCCATCTCATCCACCGAGCGGGTGAGGAACTGGGTGCGGAAAGCCTGGTCCACCTGCACGCCGTCGAGCCACAAACGGGAGGCGGACAACGGCAGGCCCACGGCAGCCAAGGTCAATAGCGCGGGGGAGAGATAGGTGACCGCGTAGGTCAGCCAGACCCGCCAGCGCGGCCGTGTAAAGGAATCCTTGTAGTGGTCATAAAGCCACCACACGCACAGCCCGCCGGCTAGAGCCAGCGTGACCACCACACCCACTGTGCTCAGCGCGCGGGTGACCATGGAGGTATTAAAAGAAGGCAGAGATACCGTCTTGAAGGCAAACCAGCCCAGCAGCGTGACCACACCACTGGCTAGGGCGGTCAACACAATACCCAGCAGGGTCGCCCGATGAGTCAGCGCATCGGCGCGGTAGGCCTCGGTGCGCGGATTTTCGCTCACGGGCGTTGACTGGGTGGGTATAGCTGTGCTTGTCATGCCCATTAGTTTCGCATACCCAAGCGCTACAACCCAGATTTGGCGCGGGCAGGAAAACACTTGCTTTCCGACGCCCCCTTATACACC
>ERZ1031191.55-NODE-55-length-15689-cov-6.050147_pt1 | contig 15689 bp, 13 predicted proteins | sample MGYA00516576_ERZ1031191 | MGnify/ENA primary metagenome ERZ1031191 (study PRJEB33718, sample SAMN03159780) | human skin metagenome | collected 2014-02-25 | study: EMG produced TPA metagenomics assembly of the PRJNA266117 data set (Human skin bacterial metagenome and...
TACACCTAAGCCTTCGTCGGCAGCGTCAGATGTGTATAAGAGACAGGTGCGTGTAGCAATGGAAAGCGGTCACGCTGTCTATTCCGGAGCCGATCAGCTCATCACACCGGTGGATCTGCCGGGGCTAGAGGAGACCTTCAATGGCGATAGAGTTGCGGCGACCGTGGAGCTGATGACTCGGTACTTCCGCACTCACGGTCCCGCAACATTGCGGGACTTTGCCTGGTGGGCAAAGCTCCCACAAAGACTGATCCGGCCCGCTGCCGAGAACCTCCCGCCGGACATCGTGCGCTGTGGTGAAAATTCGCAGGACTTTGTTTCTGTCGAGGTAGTGGAAACGGCTGAAGCGCGCAAGAAGCAATCGGTATTGCTGCTGGGAGCATTTGACGAGTACATCTTGGGTTATCAAGACCGTCTATTTGCGATGACAAGCGAGGTCCATGAAGTACTGGTACCGGGAAATCGTGGAGTATTTCGCCGCGCCATCGTGGTGGACGGCCAGGTTCGTGGGACGTGGAATAAGCAAGCCATTGAGGACTTGGGCATGCCCGGCTATGCAATGCGGGAAGTTCAAAAGTTGTGGCGGGATGCGCACTAAGTTTTTAGGTAGCCTTTGCTGTGGGGGAAAAGTTATGAGTGTAAGTCGATAGGCCAAGAAGGGAATTGCCGAGCAGTGACGTTAGAAGAGAAGACGAATAAGTGGATCCTCCGCGTCTTTGAAAGCCTGTGGGCCATTCAAGTAAACTTTCTAGCCATCGATATTGCTGGCCTCGGGCTTGAACGGTTTCTTGCAGAACATAAGGCCTATGCCATCGGGTACGGAATTATTGCGGTGTCGTATGTTGTGGCCGCCATGACCATCGCCCGCGTGGCAGCCAACCCGAAGGTCAGAAGACTAACGGCCGCCGCGGTGATGGTGGTAGCTACGGCACTAGCATTCCTCTTCCCATCTTCTTGGATGTTCGCTGTCCTGGTAGTCTTTGCGCTCCTGTATTACTTGGTGCCGCGAAAAGAAGGCGTGTCCATCTGAGGTCGGCGCTCGACTAGGCAATTGGCCAGCATGTCAAAAGGGGTTTGGCCGAAGGTGAGGACGCAGACGCTCAAAACGCCTAGTAGTAGCGGCATGATGAACGGCAATCCTGTCAGCGTGAGCAGGGAGAGTAGCAGCCAGGAATTGCGGAGGTAGGCCGCGTGCAAGCCGGGGTGGGTAGCGAGGATCTCCAGCTTGAGTGACCATTTTCCCAGTGAAGTTGTCTTCGTCGCCTCGGCCCATACGCGGTAGGCATAAAAGACTAGAGCGAGGGCCACAGCATTGTAAATTTCGAGCGTGTGGCCGGTTAAGGGGGCGTCGGCAAGTGCATTGATTGCCCAGCGCGCCACAACGATGACGGCCGCTGCCAGGAAGGCGTCGATCCACCATGCGAGGCCACGGCGCAAAAGTAGGCCAATTCGATCCAGAAACATGCCCATAGGTTAGCGGCAATTCTGGCAGACGAAAATAATCGTGCCGGGGAAGATTTCGCCTCGCTTTGGCGACCATTGGCCCCAAGTGGTGGTGAGATCCTTAGGCCATTCGGGCTCGATAATGTCCTCGATTAGGAAAGGGCCTTCGCCCTGTAAAGCCTGAAACCAATCGGCGATAGTGCGGTGGAATTCCGCATAGGTCAGGTTGCCATCGCGGTCTTGCTCCAGATAAGCACGATCGAAATAGCTGATATCGGCCGTCAGATCGGCGGGGTCATCAGGGAATATCCAGCGCATCGGGTGGTTGGCTGAAAGGACAAAGCGACCAGTTGGTTTAAGAACGCGGGAGACTTCACTTAGGGCTAAGTCAAGGTTGGCAAGGAAGGGAAAGGCTCCGAAAGCCGAGAATGCGGCGTCGAAGGATTCTGTCGCATAGGGGAGTGAAAGCGCATCGGCCTGTGTTAAGGGGAGTCCGGGTGCAGCGTGGTTAAGCATGCCGCGGGAGATATCGAAGCCGGTGGCGAAGTGCGCGCGCGACTGCAGCCATTCGGTGCACGGGGCGGAGCCGCAGCCAATTTCGAGGACGGAAGAAGTTGAGACGTCGCCTAGCAAGTGTGCTTGATCTTCGTGGAGCATTTCTGGGCACCAGTAAAAGGAAGAAAGATAGTCGGGGTGCTCGGCGTGGTAACTGGCGGCGTCGCTATCCCAGTAGGCCTGGTTTGCGTGCGAGGGGGAAGTCACGGTGGGAGAAATTCCTTTGCGAAATAGTTGGTCCGTGTATTTGCCCTTTAAGCTGGACAGATGTAGTGTTAGACGGGCGTGTCTATGCCACGGGTTGTTCTAAGCCCCTGTAGGAAGGCTTTAAGCAATTACGAGGCGGGATCGAATATTCCTCTTTTTAGCTGCATTTGCGCAGCTTAGCAAGCTTTTTTCGAGAGACGCGCAGTTGTCCAATTTCGATTTCCTACATTTATTCGGAGCATTTTTTCAATATGCCATCTTCTAACACCCCGCAGGTTGCGATTAACGATATCGGAACCGCTGAGGACTTCCTCGCAGCTGTAGACGCCACCATCAAGTACTTCAACGATGGTGACATTGTCGAGGGTACCGTCGTCAAGGTTGACCACGACGAGGTACTGCTGGACATCGGATACAAGACCGAAGGCGTTATCCCTTCCCGCGAGCTGTCCATCAAGCACGACGTCAACCCGGACGAGGTTGTTGAGGTCGGCGATGAGGTTGACGCACTTGTTCTCACCAAGGAGGACAAGGAAGGTCGCCTGATCCTGTCCAAGAAGCGTGCACAGTACGAGCGCGCATGGGGCGCCATCGAGGAGCTGCAGGCCAAGGAAGAGCCTGTTACCGGTACCGTTATCGAGGTTGTCAAGGGCGGCCTCATCCTGGATATCGGCCTGCGTGGCTTCCTGCCTGCATCCCTCGTTGAGATGCGTCGCGTCCGTGACTTGGAGCCGTACATCGGCCAGGAGCTGGAAGCAAAGATCATCGAGCTGGACAAGCAGCGCAACAACGTTGTCCTGTCCCGCCGTGCATACCTCGAGCAGACCCAGTCCGAGGTTCGCTCCGAGTTCCTGCACCAGCTGCAGAAGGGCCAGGTCCGCAAGGGCGTTGTTTCCTCCATCGTCAACTTCGGCGCCTTCGTCGATCTCGGCGGTGTCGACGGCCTGGTTCACGTTTCCGAGCTGTCCTGGAAGCACATCGACCACCCATCTGAGGTTGTCACCGTTGGTGACGAGGTAACCGTTGAGGTTCTGGACGTTGATCTTGACCGCGAGCGCGTTTCCCTGTCCCTGAAGGCTACCCAGGAAGATCCGTGGCGCGTATTCGCCCGCACCCACGCTGTGGGCCAGATCGTTCCGGGCAAGGTCACCAAGCTCGTCCCGTTCGGCGCCTTCGTTCGCGTCGAGGAGGGCATCGAGGGCCTGGTTCACATCTCCGAGCTGGCTCAGCGCCACGTCGAGGTTCCGGACCAGGTTGTCACCGTTGGCCAGGAAGTTATGGTCAAGGTCATCGACATCGACCTCGAGCGTCGTCGTATCTCCCTGTCCGTTAAGCAGGCAGACGAGGACTACACCGAAGAGTTCGATCCGTCCAAGTACGGCATGGCTGACTCCTACGACGAGCAGGGCAACTACGTCTTCCCTGAGGGCTTCGACCCTGAAACCAACGAGTGGAAGGAAGGCTTCGACGAGCAGCGTCAGGCTTGGGAGGCACGCTACGCAGAGTCCGAGCGTCGCTTCAACCTGCACACCGCTCAGATCGAGCGCAACCGCGCCGCAGCCGCTGAGGCTGCTGAGTCTGCTGAGTCCTCCAACTACTCCTCTGATTCCTCCGATGCAGCTCCGGCATCCGAGACTCAGGCAGAGGTTGGCGGCTCCCTGGCTTCCGACGAGCAGCTCGCCGCACTGCGCGACAAGCTCGCTGGCAACTAAAGCTTCCGCTTAGTTTCCGCTAAGCCTGAAGGCTTGGCTCACGGCCGCGCCCGCTTCATCACCTAGATGGGGTGGGCGCGGCTTTTGTGATCTTTTAGACAGTTTGTGCAATCGTTTGCCGTGATGTTCGTTGCCTTTAGATGGTTGACCAGCGGACAAGCAGTGACAAGTGGAAAAACTCCCTGGCAAGTCCACAAAACGGGCTTTTGTTCATGTGGGAATCCTCTTATACTCAAACCTGACGTTATAGCCAGTGCAGTACTGGTTATAAGTGGTATTTGAACTGAGGAGTAAGAAGTGGCATCTGTTAAGGACACTTCCACCCACATCGTTGAGAGTATCGGCGGCGCCGACAACATCACGTCGCTGACGCACTGCGCGACGCGCCTGCGCTTTCAACTGGCCGATGCGGGGAAAGTTGACCAAGAAAAGCTCGATAGCGACCCAGCGGTGCTTGGTACCGTGCCCCAGGGCGCTCACGGCTACCAGGTAGTCATGGGCGGCGGCGTTGCTGACTACTACAACGAGATCATCAAGCAGCCCGGTGTGCATGCTTCCGGCGACAAAGAAGCGTCCTCCAAGAAGGAGTATGACGGTGTTCGCGGTAAGTATGACTGGGTAGATTACTGCTTCGAGTTCCTTTCTGATACTTTCCGCCCCGTCCTGTGGGCATTGCTCGGCGCCTCGCTCATCATCATGCTGCTCATCCTGGCGGACACGGCACACATCCAGGATTTCCGTGCACCGCTGGAGGAGCAGCCGGAAGGCTTCCGTCTGGCTCATGCCATGTTCCAGTCGGTCTTCTATTTCTTGCCCGTAATGGTCGGTGCGACCGCGGCCCAAAAGCTGGGCGCGAATATGTGGGTCTCCGCAGCTATTCCCGCAGCACTTTTGACCCCCGAATTTATGTCGCTGGGTGAGCAGGGCGATACCGTCAACGTGTTTGGCCTGCCGTTGGTCATCAACTCCTATGGCTCCCAGGTATTCCCGCCCATTTTGGCCGCGATCGGCCTGTACTGGGTGGAAAAGGGGCTAAAGAAGATCATCCCGAGCGCAGTTCATATGGTCTTCGTGCCGTTCTTCTCCTTGCTCATCATGATTCCGGCAACGGCCTTCCTGCTCGGCCCGTTCGGCATTGGCGTGGGCAATGGCATTTCCTGGGTCCTGTACCAAATCAATGATTTCTCGCCGTTCATCTTGGCTATCGTCATTCCGCTGCTGTACCCGTTCCTCGTTCCGATGGGCCTGCACTGGCCGCTGAATGTCATCATGATTCAGAACATCGCGACCTACGGCTACGACTTCATCCAAGGCCCGATGGGCGCATGGAACTTCGCCTGCTTCGGCGTTGTTGGCGCGGTCATGGTTATCTCCTTCAGGGAGAAGAACAATGCCATGCGCCAGGTCTCTATTGGTGCCTTCGCAGCGGGCATCCTCGGTGGCGTGTCGGAGCCTTCCCTCTACGGCATCTTGTTGCGCTTCCGCCGCAGCTACTACCGGTTGCTGCCAGGTTGTGCGGTAGGCGGCGCAATCATCGGTATCTTTGATGTCCGCGCTGAGGCCTTCGTCTTTACCTCTGCATTGACCACCGGCGCTATGACGCCGCAGCTGGGCTACGTCCTTGGTATCACGGCTGCATTCCTTACCTCTTTCTTCCTGACCCTGTTCTTCGGCTACCGCACAGCAGAAGAAAAGCAGGCAGACTTGGAGCGCATCGCCCGCGAACAGGGCGAATCTGTGGATGACGTAGCTGCTCGTTCGGAGTTTAAGCCCGCCAAGGCCGACAAGGGAGAGTCCCCGAATGCGGGTGGCGCCGTTGCTGCCAGCGCTGCGGGCGCTGCTGCTACTGGTGTAGCCGCCAAGCAGGCCGGTAAGGACGACATCGTGTTGGATTCCCCTCTAGAGGGCGAGGCAGTTGATCTTTCGGAGGTCCCGGATCCTATCTTCGCAGGCGCAAAGCTGGGGCCTGGCATGGCAGTCCAGCCAACTGGCAATACCGTCTATGCGCCTGCCGACGGCAAGGTGCTCACCGTTCAAAAGTCCGGCCATGCGGTAGGCCTAAGCCTCGACAATGGCGTGCAACTGCTCATCCACGTAGGGCTCGATACCGTGGAACTGGGAGGCGAAGGATTCGACGTGCACGTGGAAAAGAAGCAACGCATTTCCGCAGGGGATAAGCTGATTAGCTTTGACCCGGAGTTCATCCGTTCCAAGGGCTATAACCTGATTACTCCGGTTGTGGTCACTAACGCCACCAAATTCGGCGCGGTCTCCGGCGAAGCCGGCCAGGTTACCCCGAGTGATGAACTGCTCCGCATTCCGCCGAAGCCGGAGGAAGCAGCGGAATAAAGTAACGCTGACACCTATAGCGACAGAGGAACCCCGCATCATCGTGTATGGCGGGGTTCCTTTTCGCGTAGGGTGGCTGCCATGAAACTCATTGGCCTTACAGGCGGTATTGGCAGTGGTAAGTCAACAGTCGCAACGCTCTGCCGCGAACGGGGGTGGCGTGTGGTTGACGCCGATGGCATTGCCCGCGACGTCGTCAAGCCTGGCAAGCCCGCTCTATCGGAGCTGGCGGCAGCATTTGGAGAAGATATTTTGCTGCCGGACGGCAGCCTCAACCGCAAGGAACTGGCTCGGCGAGCCTTTGCGGACAAGGAACATACCGAACTGTTGAACTCCATTACCCATCCACGCATCCAAGCGGAAACGCAGCGCCAATTCGCGGAGGCACGTGAAGACGGCTATGACTTCGCCGTTTACGATATGCCGCTTTTGGTGGATAACGGCTTAGACAAAGACATGGACTACGTCATTGTGGTCGACGTGGCCGTAGAAGAGCGCGTCCGTCGCCTCGTAGCTTTACGCGGGCTGGAAGAGGACGATGCGCGACGTCGCATAGCAGCGCAGGTAGCGGATGAGGTAAGACTAGCCGCGGCCACGCACGTCATTGACAACAACGGCACGCTGGAGCAGCTGCGTGCGCGAGCGGCCGAGGTCATGAACCGTATAGAAGCGGAGTCATAGATGCGGGGTCACCCAAACTTTAACCGTTGGGTGGTTAGAGTTTACGCAGTTTCGAAGTTGCGTTAACTTTCGCGTCTTAAGCTACTCGCCGTGGGAACGTGGGATACTGGGCCTTTTGATAATCACGCGGCGCGAGAACTGCTCGCTAGCTTGCGTGATGGCTCTTTCGATCTCACAGCCTTTCAGAAGTCATGTGCCGAAGAGCCCATGGACTCCGATGACGCAGAAACCATGATCGCACTGGGCGCCTTGTTGAAGCTGAAAGCTGATGCGCTGCCGGAAGGAATCCACCGCGAGGATCTTGCGCCCCTGTATACGCCGCAGTCTAAAGCGTGGCTGCGCCGCCGCATTAATAGTGCGATGCGACCAGAGACGTCTTCTGTTTATGCGCTGTGGGAGACCACCGGCGAGCTGGAAGAGTGGCTGCGCACCGCGCAGGACTCCTTGCCGTGAACATAGCTAGCTGCGCCGTATAAGCAGTAGAGTAGTGGGCATGGCTTTTGCTGCTGAACATCCTCTTATTCCAAATTCCGAGCACCGCGTCGTCAGCGAGGTCGAGCGCACCCCAGGTGAGTTTCAGGTTGTCTCTGAATACGAGCCGGCCGGAGACCAGCCCGCCGCTATTGCAGAGCTCAATGAACGCCTCAACCGCGATGAGCGCGATGTAGTACTCATGGGTGCTACCGGTACAGGTAAGTCCGCCACCGCTGCGTGGTTGATCGAAAAACAGCAACGGCCCACGCTGGTAATGGCACCAAATAAGACTCTGGCAGCGCAGCTAGCGAACGAGCTACGTCAACTCTTGCCGCATAACGCGGTGGAGTACTTCGTCTCTTATTATGACTACTACCAGCCAGAGGCATATATCGCGCAGACGGATACCTATATTGAAAAGGATTCGTCCATCAACGAGGACGTGGAGCGCCTGCGCCACTCGGCTACCTCGGCCCTCCTGTCCCGCCGGGACGTGGTGGTTGTGTCCTCCGTATCGTGCATTTACGGCTTGGGTACCCCGCAGTCCTATTTGGATCGCTCGGTCATTATTTCCGTGGACGAGGAGCTGGACCGGGACCGCTTCCTCCGTTTGTTGGTGGATATCCAATACGAACGCAACGATGTGGGATTTACCCGCGGTACATTCCGCGCCAAGGGCGACACAGTCGATATCATTCCGGCTTATGAGGAGCGCGCAGTGCGCATTGAATTCTTTGGCGATGATATCGATTCCCTCTACTACATTCACCCCGTCACTGGCGATGTCATCGAGGAAGTAGACGAAGTGCGCATCTTCCCCGCGACTCACTACGTGGCAGGACCCGAACGCATGGAAAAAGCTGTGGCTGCCATCAAGGAGGAATTGGCCGAGCGCCTGGAAGATCTGGAAAACCGCGGCAAACTGCTGGAGGCACAACGACTTCGCATGCGCACCGAATACGATCTAGAAATGATCGAGCAGGTAGGTTTTTGCTCCGGCATCGAGAACTACTCCCGCCACGTCGATGGCCGTCCGGCCGGCTCCGCACCGGCAACTCTGCTGGATTACTTCCCCGAGGATTTTCTCACCATCATTGACGAGTCTCACGTCACGGTCCCACAGATTGGCGGCATGTTCGAGGGCGATATGTCCCGCAAGCGCAACCTGGTGGAATTCGGTTTCCGGCTGCCCTCCGCAGTGGATAACCGCCCGCTGACCTTCGATGAGTTTGAACAACGCGTGGGACAAACCGTTTACATGTCTGCCACCCCTGGCGACTTTGAACTTACGTCCTCGGACGGTGAGTACGTGGAGCAGGTGATTCGCCCGACAGGTCTGGTGGATCCGAAGGTTACCGTCAAACCCACTAAGGGCCAGATTGATGACCTTATTGATGAGGTACGCACCCGCATTTCGCAGCAAGAGCGAGTACTGGTGACTACGCTGACTAAGCGCATGGCAGAAGACCTCACCGATTACCTGCTGGAGCAGGGGATTAAGGTGCGCTACCTGCACTCGGATATCGACACCTTGCAGCGCGTCGAGCTTTTGCGGCAATTGCGCCTAGGCGAGTTTGACGTGCTGGTGGGCATCAACCTTCTGCGTGAGGGCCTTGACCTCCCCGAGGTATCGCTCGTTGCCATCCTAGATGCGGACAAGGAAGGTTTCTTGCGCTCTACCACCTCGCTCATCCAGACCATCGGCCGTGCTGCCCGTAACGTCTCTGGCGAGGTGATTATGTATGCCGATAAAATCACCGATTCGATGCAAGAGGCAATCGAGGAGACGGAGCGACGCCGCGAAAAGCAGATAGCCTATAACAAGGAACACGGCATCGACCCGCAGCCTTTGCGGAAGAAGATTGCCGATATCCTTGACCAAGTCTATGAAGACGGCGGGGACGAAGAGTCCAATTCTGACCCCTCTGCAGTGGTGGAGAAGCGGGATATTTCCAGCATGGCTACCGATGAGGTGCAGGCGCTTATCGACGACCTCTCGGCCCAAATGGGGGCCGCCGCACGCGAGCTCAAATTCGAGCTGGCTGGTCGTCTGCGCGATGAGATTGCTGATCTAAAGAAGGAATTGCGTGGATTGAAGGAAGCGGGAATTTAGTTTTCTCCCCCTGAAAGTGATGATTGGCTCCGCGGGTGCTTCTCTTAAGGGCTGCGCTAGTTATACTGGATAAGTGCCAGAAGCGCCGTTTAGTTGTCACTGTGAAATAGTTCAACTGCAAGGAGAATAATGCTTACTTATAAAAACATTGCCGTCGGCACCGATGGCTCTGAAACCTCCCTGCGCGCGGTCCGCGCTGCGGCGTCCATGGCACGGGCGTACGACGCTAAGCTGATTATTATCTCAGCTTTTTATAACCACGCTGGATCCATGCTTGGTGCTCCGAGGGGCGACGAAGCCGGTCTGCCCGTTGTAAGTGAGGACATGGCCGGTACCTACCTAACCAATGCCACCCGTATCGCCGAGTCAGAGGGTGCGGAACACATTGAAATCGTAGGGAAATCTGGAGACCCAGTAAAAGCCTTGTTGGAAGTAGGCCAGGACTATGACGTGGACCTGTTCGTGGTGGGAAACCGCGGCGTGAATTCCGTTCGTGGTCGAGTCTTTGGTTCTGTCCCAACGGAACTAACCCACAAGTCAAAGGTAGACGTCGTCGTAGTTAATACCAGCGAGAAACGTTAATCTTTTTTCGTTGTTACACTGGCAGTAATGCCTCTGTAGGCTAAATAAACACTCCGGGTACACACCCACAAAGAAAGGTCATCATGAGCGACTACAACTCGATCGTTGTCGGTACTGACGGTTCTAAGTCTTCTCTCCTCGCTGTAGAGCGAGCAGCTAAGATCGCCGCCGCATTCGATTCCAATCTGATTATCGGTTGTGCTTACTACGAAAACCAGGAGCAGGCTTCCAAGACCCTGCGCCAGGATTCCGTAACCATTTTGGGCGATGAGAAGGCGGAGGCAAACCTCAAGGATGCTAAGGCACACGCTGAGAAGTTCGGCGCTTCCAAGGTCGAAACCGCTGTTCGCCCGGGCACCCCAGTGCAGGCCCTGATGTCCATCGTCAACGACAACGATGCTGACCTGCTTATCGTGGGCAACCGCGGCATCAACTCCCTGACCGGTCGCCTGCTGGGCTCCGTGCCGGCAGACGTTGCTCGCCAGTCCGACTGCGATGTAATGATCGTTCACACCGTCAGCTAAATGCGGTGATTAAAACCCGCCTTGGTCTTGTTGGAAGGCCAAGGCGGGTTTCGTCGTTAAGCGCTGTTTACTCCGCTGGGTGTGCAGCGTTGAATGCGGCGGCAATGGCGTCGCCGTTCGCGCCCTGAATCAAAGGGATAGAGAAGTGGCCCTCCTCATTTGCATCGGCCAAAGGGCTCAGGGAGCCGTGAGAGAGCAACTGCTCTTGCGGGCTCAGATTGCGGATGAGCACAGAGTGGATCCGGTCCGGATGCTCGTTAGCCACATCGCCGTAGGTGAGCGGATCATGCTGTCCGTCATCGCCAATGAGAATCCATTGCATATCCGGGTAGGCAATGAGTAGATTGCGCAGTTGAACACGCTTGTGCTCCTGCCCGCTGCGGAAAAGTCCCGTTTCCGTTGGGCCCCAGTCCGTCAGCAGCATGGGACCCGCGGGGAAACCATGGTGGGACAGGAATTTCTTGAGCGAGCCAAAGGTATTCCAAGCGCCCGTAGATAGATAAAACACTGGGGCTTGGGGGAAGCGCTGCTGTAGCTGAGCATAGAATTCAGCCATTCCGGGAACGGCCTGTCGCTTGCTAGGGCGCTTGGCCCAGGAATTCCACGCCGCCGTGAGCGCACGCGGCAGCCACGTGACAAGCACCGTGTCATCGATATCGCTAACGATGCCGATCTTGGCCGCCGGATCAACGATAAGCAGCTGAACCTCTACGGCTTTCGCGTTTGCGGCCTCGATTGTTGCCGTATGCCACCCGGGCTCTAATCCGTGGTCATGGATTAGTAAGTCAATGTATCCGTTGCGGTCAGTGGTGCCGGTGACAGTCTTTTCCCCAATAGTCACCGAAACGTCATGGTGTCCTACTTGAATGGTAAGAAACTGCTGGTAGCCGCGCTCACCCCACGTATCCCTCTTGCCTTCATCAGGATCATGCATCAGTACGCGGCCGAAGATTCTCACCTGGTCGATGGTGCCATAACCTGTATATCCCACAATCAGGGGCTGCCATCCACGGCGTTGGGAGCGCTTCAAAGTAATGGAGTTAAGTGAGCTTTCAGCTTTGCGCATGATGTCAGATAAGGCCATGGCATAAAGCTTACGGGAGCCTAAAGAACTTCGCCGCAGTCACCAACGAGCGTGAGGGATTGAGTAGCACGAGTGATGCAGACATAGAGGTTCTGCAATCCCTGTGGGGAGGCATCCACGATGCGCTGCGGATCGAGCACGACCACGTGGTCAAACTCGAGGCCCTTGTAGCGCTCCGCCGTGGCGGCGTCAATAACCGCTGTGAGCCTGCCGTCCTCTTCGCTGTGTACTCCAGGGGCGTAGGTGCCCTGCTCAAGCCGGCGCACCTGCACCCCATCGCGGATGGCTGTCGCCGGAATGGCGTCAGGGTTAATCATTTCCAAAAGTCCATTGGCCAATTCCGTAATGGGCTGCGGGGTGCGATAGTTGACGGTTAAGAAGTGGTGACGGAAGCGCTGAGCCACGAAGGGCTCGAGGGCCTCGCCCCAGTCATCAACACCTGCCGGGGAACCAGTCTGGGAGGTATCACCCACCAAAGTCATCCACCGCGAAGGGCAGCGGCGGAAGAGCATTCGCCACTCCATAGGTGTTAATTCCTGGGCTTCGTCCACGATGATGTGACCATAAGCCCACGTATGATCTTCGCGGGCGCGTTGGGCAGTGGTGCGCTTATCGCGCACCTCCTGGCGGTGCGCCAGGGTCTCGGCGTCGATGACATCGTGGGCAGAAAGGATTTCTGCTTCAAACATGTCATCGTCATTATCAGTGGACTCGGAGGAGGACAAGATATCCAGTGCGTCTTCCGCATCCGCCACTTGCTCGCGCCACGCGGCATCATCGGCTGCCTTCTTTTCTTCAGGGTTGGGTAGGCCGATGAGGACGGCAATCTCGTCTAGCAAGGCCGCATCCGAATCCGTCCATGCTCGTCCCTCTGCACGGTAGAGCGCTTCTTGGGTTTCCTCGTCATATCCGTGCGCGGCAGAAGCGATGCGCTCACGCGAGGAGACTAGAGCAGCAAGCACATCGGTGGGGTGTAGTTCGGGCCAAAACTCATCGATCAAGGCAGTAACGGCCGCGTCCTCAGCAAGGTCATCGTGGAATTGATCAATATCGGCGCGGGAAAGAAGATTTTTTCCGCCAAGCGGATCGGCACCGACCTTTTCTGCCATTTGCTGGGCTAGGTCCTCTACGAGGTGCTCGATGAAGGCACCACGCGCCTCATTGTGCGGCTTGCGCGAGCGCCGTGCACGTGTGCGGGCGCTTTTCACCATGTGTGGTGTGACGCTTAAGGTAAGGCCGTCGACGGTCAGCTCGCGAGGGGCGTCGGGAAGCACCTGGTAGTCCTTGACCGCAGTGGAGAGGATTTCCACCATGGCGTCGCTGCCCTTGATTTCCCGAGCCACGAGGTCTTCTTCGTGGTCCGGCTCAATTCCAGGAAAGAGCCCGCCGATGGTGGAGAGCACCACGCCGGTCTCGCCTAGTTCTGGGAGCACGCGCGAAATATAGTCCAAGAAGCTGCTATTGGGGCCCACGATAAGTACGCCGGTGGCAGAAAGTAGCTCGCGGTGGGTATAGAGCAGATAGGCAACACGGTGCAGCGCAACTGCGGTCTTACCGGTGCCGGGGCCGCCTTCTACCACCATCACGCCGCGGGTGTTATCGCGGATAATCTCGTCCTGCTCCCGCTGAATGGTCTCCACGATGGAGGCCATGTGACCCGTGCGGGCTCGCTGCATGGCGTGATAGAGAGCGGATTCGCTCGCTACGCCGGCCTCTTCTTCACGCACGCCAGGGCCAGCGAGGACTTCATCATGAATGCCCGTGACGGTGCGCCCCTTGGTGCGGATTTGGCGGCGGGTGTGCACGCCTTCTGGTTGGGCGGTGGTAGCGAGGTAGAACGGCCGTGCCATGGGAGCACGCCAGTCAAGCAGTAGCGTCCGATAGTCCTCTTCACGCGCATCGAGCCCCATGCGGCCGATGTAGCGGCGGTCTAGGCCTTCCGGGGTGGGATTGTCACCTGGGGCGTCGATGTCGATGCGGCCAAAGACCAATCCCATTTGGGCCACATTGAGACGATCCAGCTTGGCTTGGAGCCCGTGGTATTCCGTTTCGCGGCGTACTAAGGCATCCGCGTCCGGGGTGGAGGGATCTACGTCCGCCTGCACCTCATTGAGCCGTTCATTTGCAGCAGCCACCTCATCGTCGAGGCGGGAGAATAGGCCGTCCACATAATCTTGCTCCGTAGCGATGGCTTCGCGCTCCGAGGAACCTGCGGCCGCCGCGTGCTTTTGGGATGCTGAGTTCACGTGACTCCTTGGTGATTGGACGTTGATGGGGTGGAAGGTGCCGGGCACGCTGTCCGGCGAGGGGGAGAGATGAGTTTAGACCCTGCTGTGACAAAGAACAACGGCCCAGCATAAGGCTGGGCCGTTGAGTTATCGCCGAGATACTCGGCCAAGGAAGATGTGGCTACTTAGAGCGCTTTTCCAGCTTCTTGATAGCTGCCTCAATCTTCTTATTTGCCTCCTGCTGGAGCTTGTCAGCGTGCTTGGAGGCCTTCTTGTTTGCGCGCTTGGACTTGGCACCATCCAGCTTGGCGACGGCCTTATCGGCACGTGCCTGAGCCTTGGTAGCTGCCTTTACAGCACGGGTACGGGCGATGTCGCGATTAGCCTGTGCGGTCTCGAGCCAGTCACCCTTATTGTCTTCAACGTAAGACTTGGCGTTGTCGACCGAGTCCTCAATGAAGGACTTGGCGTTGCCCAGCAAGCCGCGGCCAGACTCCTGCCAATCGTCCTTGTTGTCCTCTACGTAGGTCTTGGCATCGTCAACATAGGACTTGGCGGTATCCAGCAGACCGCGGCCGGTGGACTGCCAGTCATCCTTGTTGTCGTCTACATAAGCCTGTGCCTTGGCAGAGGTCTCGTTGATCCAGTCACCGGCCTTGGAAGACAGCTCGTTAGCACGGGCAGAGAGCTCCTCGCGCTTCTGCTCGGATTCAGACTTGGTAGGCAGTGCCTGCTGAATCTTCTTATTCGTGCGCTTGCCGGCCTTCTGTGCGCGCCAACGCAGGGAAGGCTTGCCCTCGGTGTCCTGGGTAGCGATAAACAGGGCGCCGAGCAAAGCGGTGTTGGTAACGAATCCGTTGCGGCGGGATTCCTTGTCTTCCTTGTTGTCTGCTGCCCAGAAGTTATTCTTGCCAATCAGGTTAGGCAGGGTAGCGGCGGCCAGTACCGCAGCGGAAGTGCGCGGTGCCTTGCCCAGAGCCAAGGTGGAGCCGGCGCCTACCTTAGCGCCGCCAATGGCGCGGGTAACTAGTTCTGGGTCATTGGGGATGTAGCCCTGGTACTCAGAAGGAACGGCCTTGCGCACGGTCTTGAGGAAACCCTCGGTCTCCTTGACATGCTCGGACGCGTTGCGCAGGTTGTCTACGCCTTCCCATACAAATACGGATGCCAGCATGGGGCGGGCAAGCTTGCGAATCATAGTCCTTAAAGCTCCTTAGCTCGTTGTTCTAGACCTATCGTGTGCTAGACCATTGTACGCGGAAATTCGCCGTTGGATCACCAGCGGCGTTCCCACCAGTCACCAAGCTTGGGGCGCTCCTCGCCCAAGGTCGTGGACTTGCCGTGTCCTGGGCGCACGATCGTATTGTCGGGGAACTCATCAAAGATGCGCGCGGTGACGTCCTTATATAGGCGGACGAAGTCTCCCTCAGAGGTAGTCTTGCCCAGGCCACCGGGGAAGAGGGAATCGCCTACGAAGAGGTTGGTGACGCCATCGATGCTTGCAACCAGGGCTGCACCGCCGGGGGTGTGGCCGCGCAAGATGATGACTGGCAGCTGAAGACCCGCGAACTCGATGGAATCGCCCTTGCGCAGCTCCACGTCTACCTCAGCTGGGATGGCGGGGGAATCGAGGAAAGAGGCGTAGTGAGTAGCGCCAGTTTCGGACAAAATCTCCTCGAGTGCGCGCACGCTGTCTCTTATACACATCTCCGAGCCCACGAGACCGAGGCTGATCTC
>ERZ1031191.60-NODE-60-length-15257-cov-11.684910_pt1 | contig 15257 bp, 18 predicted proteins | sample MGYA00516576_ERZ1031191 | MGnify/ENA primary metagenome ERZ1031191 (study PRJEB33718, sample SAMN03159780) | human skin metagenome | collected 2014-02-25 | study: EMG produced TPA metagenomics assembly of the PRJNA266117 data set (Human skin bacterial metagenome...
GATCTACACCTAAGCCTTCGTCGGCAGCGTCAGATGTGTATAAGAGACAGCGCGGGGGAATGCGCATCGACGATTAGCGCCCGGGGGCGGTGTTCCGAATTGAGTTGCGCGAGACGGTCAACCGCCCAGTTGGAACCGGGGCGGGTTTCCACGATTTCCGCGACGGGGGTTCCATCGTCTCCCCAACCGGCGGCGGCGATTGCGGCGTGGGTTCTATCCCATGCGACGGCGGCGGCAAAGACGATTTCGGAATGGTCGCCAATCGTGCGGGCATCATTGACAACGGCGGCGATAGTTTCCGAATCGAATACGGCGGTTCGCGTCGCGGTGCGTTGATTGCCGTAGGCGCGAGCAAATTCGGCCGGTTCCATCGTGTGATACGCGTCAAGGATTGCTTGCGGCTCAATCGTATATCCCACGGCGGGGTGGGCGGCAATTACCGCGTCAACGTCGCTGGCATCGGCAGATTCGTCTAGTCCGTAGTCAATGATGCAAGTGCGGGGCGAATCGCCCGCCCGCGCCCGGTCTACAATGTCATGCCACCACGTGGAGCCCGCATCGCCCATCGTCGAAAGCATCATGGTTTGCGCATTCGGCCGCGTGTTCTGCGTGGGAACGAGGGCTTGCATTAGCGCGGAACCTTGCGCGGGGGTATATGCCCACGGTTCGTCAATCTGATTTAGGTCGGATTGTTCACCATGCAAGTATTTATCCGTTGGGGGGTGCGGCCGGTACTGCGAGTTAATCGAGGGCATGATTAGGCGGGTATCGCCCGCGCCGCGCTTTAGGTCAAATAGCCCGGGGAGGTGGCGTTGAACATCGGGCGCGAGCTCCTGCAAAAAACGTTCGCGGGCGGCTTGCCCAGATTGGGCGGTGTACCACACCTTGCCGTTCGGTGTGGTCATGGTGCGGTGTAACCCCACCGAAAGCGTCATGGTGGTCTTTCCCGATTGGCGCGGAACGGTAATCACTACATCGTGATAGACAAACCGGCCATTCGCGTCTACTTCTAGCGCCACATCGGCCGCCCGGCGTTGCCACGGCATATAGGGCTTTCCCAGTGCGGCGGCAACTTTAGCGGCCTTGCCGCCTAGCGTCTTATGCGCGGGATTGCGCGGGGTGTGAAAGCGGGGCTTAGCTGGCATCGGTTTCTACCTGTTCATCATCGGCCGCCCCTAAGTCCGCTAGCAATTCCTGAATTGCATCATCGGTAGCATCGCCGCGCGAATCGGGCGTTAGACGCGCTTCACGTAGAGCGGCTACGAGCTGGTCTATTAGCTTCGTCGGGCCGTAGGGCTTGTTCTGCGCTTCGAACGCATCGAGCGCCCACGCCCCGGCCATGAGCGTCGATGCAAGCGCGCCGTCGAGCTCCCCAATATGGCCCGCATCGAAAGCGGTGTTAAGCGCGTCATTGAACGCGAGTTGGTGGCGTCCTTGATTCAAGCGCATATCGTCCTTGTTGGTGGGCGATGGGAAAAGCGATTCTTGTCCCTCTCGGGGGCGTCGTGGGTCGGGGCGGGGCATGGGTTTCAACTCCTAGCGTTCGGGTTAGTTTGTGTGCGTGACCGGCGGGAATGTACCTAGCCCGGGTCTATTTTTGTCGAGAAATCGGAAGGGTCGGCGCGGGACTGCCTGAGACCCGGATTCTTTAAAAAATCCGGGTCATTTTGGTTCAACCGTGAACTTTTTTAGTTCAACGATTAACTGTTTACCATTTTCGCGACGGCGGCGCGCGGTCTGGCAATGGATAACGCTTGCGCCATTCATCTAGTGGCATCGCACCGCGCGAGCTATTGCACCTGCGATGCGCGGGCGCGAGATTGTCTAGCGAATTGTCACCACCGAGTGAGCGCGGCACGATGTGGTCTATCGAGTCTGCGCCGGGCATTCCGCATAGGTGACAGACGCGCCCCCGGGCCGCGAACACGGCGGCGGTTAGTCGCGCAATCTTGCGGCCGTTCCAATCAGTCATGGCTACCCACCGCCGGGTGCTTAGGGTTATACCCCTCAAATGCTTCTTGCAACGAGCCCTCAATATCGCCCGTTAACGCGATTAGTTCTAGCGCTTTCCATGACCGTCGCCGCCCGGTGCTACCCGTTAACGCGATAGGCACACCGGCGCGAATTACGCCCACATCTTTAGATAGCGCGCTATCGGCTGCGCACTCCCTAAGCACTGGGCACGATTCACAGATAGCCCGCTGTTCAACGTTATCTAGCTGGTTAACCCTAAGCATGTAGGGAACGTCCCATGTATTCGGGTCGGTTCCCCTACACGATGCGTGGGTTCGCCATTCTTGGTCGTTGCGGTAGGTGAGCATTTATCTAATCCTTTTAGCTACATGTTAGAGGGTGGTAACGGTTCCACTTATAGGAATCCCTAAAGGGATATTTGAGTTCTCGTTGACCCCCCATTGGTGAAATCCCATTTTGAAACCGCTTTCCATTGTCAACCCATGACTAATAGACCCGTGTGCCATTCCAGACACAGCGGGCCTTTCAGTACCGCGCCAAATCGTGGTAGCTAATCACAATTCGGCGATAGACCGGCGCTAATGGTCTATTCTTTTTACTGCGGCGAAAGCACTGTAAGCGCACGCGGTTGTTGATAGCCCGGTACTCACGTCATAAGCCGGGGTTCCGCCCTCTACGTGGGGCGTGGATTTAGTTATTGAGTCCTCTAGGTAGGAATGTGCCTAGCGACTCATGAGGATTAACCCCGACACAGTGTGCGACGGGAGGGTGCGGGGTTAATCCACATCAACCACTAGATTTATATTTCCTAGCGATTCATGAGGGCTAATCCCCGCGTGAATTGAGAGAACGGAGAAACGGGGACTAACCCACATCAACCGCTAGGATATTCAGTTAGAACAGTGTACCCGCAAGACGCTTTTGTCTACAGTCGGAACACTCGCGAACGCCATTATTTTCGGCCGGTACGTGATAGGCGGCGAAAGCCCGGCCGCATACCGTACACCGAACGGGGGCCCGGCGGTGGGGGACAACATCGCGACAATAAGGGCAATCATCTTTAGGCTTCATCATCTTCGAGTAGTATTCCAGATTCGCTAGCGACTAGCGACGCGGTTACTAGGTAGCGCTGTATGCGTTCTAATTCTTCTTCCGCGTCTTTGAATACGGGAGTAAAGGATTCGTTGAGGATAAAGCGAATCCATTCCATCGCGGGCGATTCATCATCTTTCGCGCCCGGGTCGGTTCCTAATAGAAATGCCTTGCGGGTGTTATCGTAAAGGCTTTTTACATTAGCGCCGCGAGCTTCGAGAGTGCGAATACATTGGCCCTCTAACTTGATATACGCACATAGGCGTTTAATCAGTTCGCTAGTTTCCAGTTCGCTTAGAAATCGTGGTGGTGTATCCATTGGATTTTTATCCGTTCTCCAAATTGACTGCTATAAGTTAACTAATACACGTGCGCCCCGGGCCGCGCAAGTCTTAACGAGGTGCGCGCCCGGGGCGTGGGGGGTTAGAACGCTTGCAGTAGCACTAGCGAATATTCGCTAGGCATGTCTCGCGTTCCGCCTGACATGCCCGTGTTCTGGCTGTTGAATGTCCACGGATAGAGGGTCGTTCCTGCATTGAGGTATCGAATTACAGACGTGTTAAGTATTTCGGTGTTGTTGTTGTCACCCCATAGCATAACGCCAGACGTTCCGCTACTAATCGACGTAGTTAAGCCCGCGCCCTTGACAGCGCCGCCATTTCCCCACACCTGCGAGACTGAAAGCATGTAGTAGCCGGATACCGTCGCGACTAATCGCGGGTTGTCTCCATCAGTGAGAGCGACGCCGCCTACATTCTTTGTAGCGATTAACCGGCCGTTGGTGTTAGCGCGTAGCCGCGTAAATTGGTTAGCGACGGGGTTATACCACGGGCCCGACCACTGTAAGGTTCCCGCGTACACCGGGGGGGTGGGGCCGGGGGGGCCCGCTGGGCCGCGTTCACCCGCCGGGCCCGCTGGGCCGCGTTCACCCGCCGGGCCCGTGGCACCCGCTGGGCCCTGACTTCCGGTTGCGCCGCGCGCGCCCGTGGCACCCCGGGGGCCCGCTGGGCCCGTGGCTCCGTCTTTACCGTCCGCGCCCGCTGGGCCGCGTTCACCCGCTGGGCCCGGGGGGCCCGCTGGGCCCGCTGGGCCTTGGATTGAACCTACATTTGCCCATTTGTTTCCGCTCCATACGTGAACGGATTCCCCTACTAGGTACGCGTCGCCCGGTTTGGGATTAGTTGGAAGTTTGCTAGTGGAATCAACCGAGCCTAGTAGGGTGAATCCTGTACCGTCCGCGCCCGCTGGGCCGCGTTCACCCGCTGGGCCGCGTTCACCCGCTGGGCCCTGACTTCCGCGCGCGCCCGTGGCACCCCGGGGGCCCGGGGGGCCCGCTGGGCCCGGGTCGCCGGCGGGGCCCTGCTTTCCCTGCGGGCCCGGGGGGCCCGCTGGGCCCGGTATGCCGCTAACGCCGGTCATGGTCTTATCTACAGTGAGCGCGAGGGCTTGCATTTGTTGGGCCCCCTGCCAGATTGGATCACCATCGACGGGGTACGGAATCCGATAGTTGGGTGTGTATCGTGGCATTAGTCTAGTACGTCCTTAATGTGTGTTCCGGTGGTGGGAATATGCTTAGTGTCGCCCCACGTAACCGAGCTATCCCAGTGATACCCGTTAAAGGTGGTGGCGTCGCCCCATTTTAAGTCACGTTCGGGTGTGGGTTCGCCTACCTCTACCACGGGCGGCGACGGTAGCCCCATCAACTTATACCACCACGGAACGGGTTCTTGCTGGTACGTGGTGCGAATTTGCCGTAGAGATTCCCACGTTGCCGAATCCTTAACCGGCGTCGTGTTGTGAATCCAATGAACGTGAAACATGCACGCCCAGCCTAATTGAGGGTCGAACGTGGTTTGCCCACCAATGGGAGAGACTACGGGGGGATAATTCATCGAGTCGCCCATTAGCCATTGATACGCAAGGTTTCCGCTAATGAATGCGGCGCGCGTGTTCTCCCATGCCATGAGAGCCCAGCGGGCCATGCGCTCGGATACGAAAGTAAATCCGGGCTTAAAGGTGAAATCCGGGTGACGTGGGCGGCGTCCCTCCTCCCGAGCGCGGTTCCACACGTTATCTAGCGTGGGGTCGATAACTTCGCCCGCATCAAACCACGAATTCCACTTCATGACGCGGCGGGCCTGATAGAGTTGCACATCTTCCTTAACGGTAGTATGCGAATCGAAATCGGCCGCCCAATCGTCCCACGTGCACTCTAGCCGGTTAATGTCCGTAGTTGGATCGGCGTGTATTTCCGGTTCACCTACGAGTTCACACCCGCCTAGTCCGATGCCCGGGTATGTCTTGCCGTCTACCGTAATATCATTCGCGACGGGTAGCACCGCGCCGCGTGAATCGTCAAAAGTCGCTAGATAAGTGCTAATAGGCTGGGATAGCCTAATAGCTTGCCTAACGACGTTCTCTTCGGGGTCGTATGCATACGAGTCGTTGCCCATAGATGCAAACATTTCGCCCAGCAATTCCAGCGCGGATTTGCCTTGCACATCGAGGGGCGCGCAACGCCCTTTCATGTAGCCGGGCCAAAAGTACACTTCCTTAATTTTGGAACCGGATTGCAAGCCTAAATCGCGAACGCGGTTTGCGCGTACAAGCATTGTTTCTTGCGGCCATTCGCGAACTACGGCGTTCGCGTTACCGTAATCGGCCGTGGCGTCTGCACACGATAATTCGATTACCCAACCGCGCCGCCCGTCCGGGGCGTGATAGGCGTGCGGCTTTGCGGTGGCTTCCGATATTCGGCCGCGAAACATCGTCACCGGGCCAATCAAGTCGAAATTGGTGGAGGTGTATCCCAACCACACGATTCGCACCTCTAGGCCAATCGCGCGAGACTCGCGAATACGCGTCGCCCATTCGTCGGTTAGGTCTAGTAGCGTCACGTCAACCGACGCGGGGGAGGTATCGGGCGACTGGTATTCTTCGCGCCCCCAATGGATAGTAAATCCGCGAATAACGACGGGTTCGGTTTCCATCGTGTCGGTGTGGCACGCGACGCGTTTGCCGTCGATATATACATTTGGCCTTACGTCGATTGCCATAGCCCATAACCTCCCGCCGTTGCTAGTCCGCGAGTGCGGGCATCAGCGCGTAGAATCTTTCGGATTTGTTCGGCCGTCTCGCGCGGGTTGACGGCACCGTTAATCGTGATGTTCACGCCGCCCATTGTGGCACCGCGGGCGGCTACATTTGCGGCACGAGCAAATGACGCGGCGTCACCCCGGGCGGCCTGTAGGGAAGTGGTAACCGGGCGATAGGTTCCCGTGACTACTCCCCCACCAATCATCGTTGCATCTTCACCAAAGACTTTAGACAACCACGCCGGGGGACTAGGCCAGTGGATAGATGCCAGTTTGCCAATAAGGTTAGACACCATATCGACTACACCACCAATCGCGCCCTTAATCGAGTTAAAGGCGTCACCGGCGGCCGAAATCGCGCCCCTGACAGCGCCAAACGCGCCCTTTAGCACATTGACGGCCTTAGTGCCAGCCCAGAATTGCAACGCCATTTCAACCGCGAATCGGATCACGGGTGCGATAGCCCCGGCGACAACACCGAGGATATTCGCGAGCGCTCCCAGCACCGGGCCCGCAAGCGCGGCAACCACCGAAATTAGCGGCTGTAGAGAGTTGACAAAGTTGGTCACGCCCTCTACTACGGCGACGAATACCGGAACGAGCGCGAGCACGATTTGCACTAAACCGGGGATTAGCCCGCTAGCTAATTGCACAATCGGCGGGATTAGCCCAATGAAAGCCTGCACAAGGGCCTGAATTGCGGGCATAAGCGGCTGCAAACCTACCGCGAGCTGTTGGAAAGCTTGCACGATAATCGGGAATATCGGCGCGAGCATCTGCAACGCTTGCGTTAGCGCCGTTCCTAGAATTTCCGCGAGCTGCTGGAAAATAGGCGTTACGGCGGTAATTGCTTGCGCGAGCACGCCACCGACCATCGCCGCGAGTTGCCCCACAATAGGCAACAACGGGGAAATCGCGGTAATGACACCGGATAGCGCGGTTACGATTTGACCAATCACCGGGGCAATGGTGGTAACGAGTTGGGCAAATACGGGTGCAAGAGTGCCACCAATGAGCCCCGCGAGCTGCCCCACAATAGGCAGAACGGCGGCAACGGCGGCGGTAAGTGCGCTAAAGATAGATTCCAGCGTCTGCATACCTTGCGCGGAAGTAACAAACTGCTCCACGGCGGTAATAATTTGCCCCAACGTCCCCAGGAACGGGGCCCCGGCGTTAGACATGGCAGTAAATACCGCGCCAACGATATTTCCCAATTGCCCCAATACGGCAAAAAGTTGCTGGGCTTTCGCTACGGCATCGGCAAAGAATGCCTGTAGCGAACCGTCTTGAAATCCGGCGGTCATGGATTGAGCCCAACCGGCGGCCATTTCCTCCATCTTCGCGGTGATTTGCGCAAAGATGGGCGCGGCGGCCGCGCCTACGGCGATAATTCCCTTTAGAACATCGGCAAAGGCGTAAGACAGATGCGCGGCGGCGATACTTGAATACTGAATTAGTTGCTGCATCGCGCTTAGGCCGGTGCCTTGCGTTACGAAAGCAACTAAACCGGCCGTGGCGTTACCCATATCCATCGCAAGACCATTCATGGCCCCGCGTATTGGTTCAATGAGTACCGCGAGGTCGCCAAGGTTGGAAACTTCCGCCCAGAACGATTGTTGAACCTCGTTGCCAATATCGCTAAAGGAATCCTTTAGACCCTTTAGCGCGGTTACGGCTTCCTGTGCGGCCGGGGGCATACCGGCGATAGCTTCCGCAAACGCGGCCGGGTCGCTAGCGGATAGAGCGTCACCGAATCCAGCGGTTGCCGATTTCAGTACGCCCATCGCGAGGGCGGCAGAACCTAACGCGGCCGGGGCCATTGCCGCGCCCAGTGCGGCCATTGGCCCCACTACACCGGCGGCGGCGGTTCCTAGCGCCGCGAGGGGGGCCGCTACGCCACCGATAGCGGTAGTCATGGCGGCCGCTTTCGTCGCCATAGTTGCGGCGGTGACACCGAATTGCGCGGCCTTGCGCCCCATAGCGCGGAATCCGTCGCCCAGCTTAGACAGTGAACTATTTGACCTATTGACTTTCTTTTCGAAAGCCTTGATTTCGCGAACGGCTTTCTTAAAGCCCTTGCTATCCGCGTCCGAAACGATACGGAGGGACAGAATAGCTTTTGCTTTGCTAGCCATTAGTCAAGTTCCTGTTCTTGTTCCTGAAAGATTTCCACTAATGTAGCAATCATTTCATCGGGTTCATTCATGAGTTGCGCCGGGGCGACGTGCATCGCCACGGCCAATTCGGCAATTAATCGGCGGGGGTCTCCCGCTCCGTAGGTTCCAACTCATCACCGAAATCAGCGCTAACCATCGCTACATCGTTCACGAAATCATCAAATCCGCGCGTCTTGTCATAGAGCCCCAATCGAGTCATTGCGGCGTATCCCATGAAAGCGCCCGCGCGAATTGGATCATCTTCCAACGAGGGCCACTTATGACGCTGGGCTACATCGGAATAGCGAATCATGTCCGCGAGGATTACGCGAACGTCGTTGTGCTCGGTGCCGTCAATCATTTCTACATCAACGGTAATTTTTTGCATTGCCATTTTTTAAGCTCCCTTAACTTGCTTGATAACGCGTTTCATTTTCTTTTCATACTGTTTAACCCAAATAGGCTCGGTTTGCTTCGCGGCAATGAAAAGAAAGTACTTAGGCTTGATATTACGTTTGGGCCAACCCCAGTGTTGCACGTTGGCATAAGGTACGCGGTTGCCACCGGCGCGAACGACACCGGCGCGAGTGGTAGCGCCCGGGCGAATTGACGCTTTCAGCGCGCCGCCCGATTTCGGCCGCCCCCGGCCGCGCTTGCGGCCGGGCTTTCCGATTGGAGCGCGTACTTTTGCCGCCCCGGCGACGATTCCGGCGGCTTCCTTATTGATAGCCGTCAATTCCTTGACGTCCATACCCGCTTTCTTCATCGTCGAGCGCAAGCGCTTTCCGCCGCGCACCTGTACGCCAAACCGGGCCATTCTAGTTAGCGCCCGCCGGGGTGAAGTTCGGGGTTCCCACGGCCGTCCACTCGAACTCGGATTTATTCTTAACGTTCACGTCGCCGCCGTATTCCACCGGGTCTACCATTACGCGGCCGGTAATAGCGGACTTAGTGGACGAATCTGGCACAAACTTAAACGGCATTTCAGTACCGGCGTGCTTCCACGTGAAGTCAATCAAACCATCGGTTTCCACGTCCTGAAACGCGGTGCCAGAAACAGTCCAGTTGTAGTTACGTTGTCCTGGGATATTGTCGCCACACAGTACGGGTTCGGAATCTTCGGCATCGGCTTCGGCCGCTACCTTGAACGACGTAATTTGGCAAGAAATATCGAGCTGGGTTCCTACGGAACCGAGTACAAGAGTACCGGGCCCCATCTTATGAATCTTGCGGCGCTTCGCCTTGTCGGGCGTTGGGTTATCTGGTGTGGTGGTGTTTGGTGCGGTCATGGGTTTGACTCCTTAAATCAAGTCCACGGGGTTTAGTTTGAGGGCCGGAAGTGGCGCGGTTTCCGGTAGTGCAAGTTCTACCGTCTGTGCGCCGGTGGTTAAGTCCTCAACCTTTTCATACATTTCTAGTAGCGATTTCAGTGCGAGCGGCCGGCCGTTGTCTGGGACGAACAAATACACCACGGCGCGGGCGTTTGCAAGTCCACATAGTGAACCGCCGTCGATTTCTTCCAAATCAACGAGCGCGCCCGGGGCGTCTACGTCGCGCGGGTCTAACGCGGCGGGGATACCCCGGCGGGTAATTTCGTTCGCGAGGTCAACGAGAGCGTCATAAAGATCCATCTATCCCACCACCGGCGTCGCCCATGCGTTGATTCGCAATTGCCTATCGAGGTCGGAATCAAACCGCGATACATAGCTTGCGCCCATATCGCTAAAGGATTCCACGCCATTAGACGAATTGCGGCGGCGATGCAAGCGGGCCGCGAGCATAACCGCGCCCAATTCCACGCCGGGGGGCCATTTATTGCCGTGCCACTCGGTTACCATTCCGTTAACCTCACCCACGATTAATTCGAGGTGGGAATCAACGGACGGTAATTTGAGGTGGCGTTGCACCTGTTCGGCCGTAATCATTAGGCGCTAGCTCCGGGGTTACCGGCCGGGGCGGTTGCCGCGCCGTCGGTGTCGAACGATACCTTTACAAGGCCCTCCGGTCGGTTTAGCATCTTGGCAGTGTAACCGAACAATGCGGCATCGCGGCCGCCCTTGGCGATGTGTTCAGCTTCCACGCGTAGCGGGGAGCCGGCCAATTCGAAATGGGTCGTTGCGGCCTTAGTGCCAATGATTGCCGTTCCCGCTGGTACGTCTTCCGAGGTAGTCCACTTAGACGGGTCGGTAATGGTGCCAGCGATTCCCAGATAGCGCGGGGCGTCCATCGTGGAGAGCGAAAGTACCTGTTCCAAATCGCCCGGGTTGATAACCGCGAACGTCGCCGGGGTGCGCAAGCGGTTATCAATCGCGAGGGAACCGCGAGAGATTGCGGACTGAACGTTGGTTGCGGTTCCGTCGATTGCGGTGGCGTTGTCAATCAGGAACTTCAGTGCATCTAGGTCGGTTTCGTAGGCATAGCTTTCAGCCATTGCCGCCCAGTACGCTGCTAGAAACTCGCGTTCATTGAAATCCCAGAATGCGCGGTCTAAGTCGTTACCGCCCGCCCAGCGTTCGGACTCGCGCTCCACCGGCTCAATCTTTGCGGGCTTCGATGGAATATCGGTCTTATTGCCAGCGTACTTTTCAACGCCCGGCTTAGTAACCCAACGGTAGCCTACCGCCTTGCGCGAGGTGAGCGGCTTTTGAGTCATGAGCGGAACAATACGGCGTTCGTAGGTTACGCCGTTCCACAGTTCGCCCAGCCACTGCGGGGCGGTGCGGCCAATGGTGCCAGCGTCGGTGATGTCGGTGAGCTCCGCGTGTGCAACGTCGGGCTGGTCGCCAGAGACTACGGCGGTTAGGTAGTCAATCGCGCCGTTAAGGGAAAAGTGCTCGGTGGTTTCGGGCGTCTGGTCGTCGCCGGGGAGAGTACCGGGTGCAAGTCGATTGTTCTTAGGCATGTTGGAAGTTTCCTTTTCTGTGTCGGTGGTGTGGGTCTCCGATTCGGAATCGGTATCGGATTCCTGCTCCGATTCCGTTTCGGAAGTCTCATTGGGCGGGGTGGATTCCTGCTCCGATTCCTGCTCATCGCCCGGGGCGGCGGTCTCGGTATCGTCGCCGCGTTCGGCCATGACCTGCGAGACGCGAGCCCCGGGGAACGCGGGGTTAGGAACGAGAGCGACGGCCGATAGGTGGGAATTGGTAACGGTGGTGCCATTGCGTTCGATGCCATAGGCTTCGATTGAGAAAGCGTCCACGGTCTTTTCGGTCGCTTGCAATAGCGCATCGTTTCCCGCGTCGTGGGAACCTATCTTGAACGTTGCCCATAGTCCATCGTCGCGAACCTCTATAGACGTGGCATGGCCTACGGCTACCCCGGCCGGGGAATGCCCCGCGAGTAGCTTAACCTGTTCCACGTTATCGGGAATGTTGATTGAACCGGCGTCAAATTTCAGCGGGCCGTTGTTGGTGGCACCAAATTCGCCCCAAGGCAAGATTCGGCCGGTGATAGTTCGGGCATTTTCAGCGACGATAATTGGCGGTGCTGTCTCCAATTTCGTCACTGTGGCTGTAATCGGTCGGGGCATTATGCCCACCTCCCTTATTTTCTATGTATCCAATATCAGCGGAAAATAGCGGAAAATAGCGGTCTAACCAAAAATCCACTTCGGGAATCGCGAGTACGCGAGTAACGAGCGCGGTAACGCTTAGCACGCTAGCTACTACGGGAATCGTAGAGATTCCTAGCGTGTTTGCGATTTCAGGCAGCGCGGGCAAAATCGCGACCACGGCCGCGAGCACTGTGCGCACCGTGGCGCGCCATGGGTGCCGAGATTGGGTAGGCTGTTCCATGAGCTCCGGCGCTTCCTTGCGGTGTCTGATAGATGTCACCCCCCAATTTCTTTCCTGCATTACGCACCCAACCCGCTAGGCCAATCGCAACGAGTAGCACACCGGATACGATTCCGGCGACGTAAATAGCAACCATCGTTATCACTTTTCCAGCCCAACCGCGCATTTGATTTCATCGAGAGCGCCCATAATCTTCGGCAATTCGTCGTCCATGAGCCGGGTTAGCTTCGCGTCACTTTCCAGCGCGTAGCCAATCGCGGTATCGCGGAACGAGGATTGCACACCGGCGGCGTCTTTGTAGCGGGACTGGAATCGGTGGGTTAGTTCATGGTGTACGGAATCGAGCTTAGGATCTGGCATCGGTTTAACCTCCTTTTTGGTGGTGGGTTTAGCGTGTACGCGGTCGCGCACTTTCTGTAGGAATATATCCCACGGGAAATTCGCGCCCGGGTCGGTGTGGTTAACTTCGCGCCAAGCGGCGCTAACGTCCGCGTGCCCAAAGAATCCGCGCCGTCCGGCGCGTAGCCCGGCGGCGTCAATCTTTTCGATTGGGAAGTTATAGAGCTTTACCCAATATGCGCAAACGTCCGCGCCCTCGTTCAACATGCGTTCGGCCGAAAGCCACTGCGCGCGAGACATAGCGGCGCGAGCTACGAAAGACAAATGCACGGCGATTTGATTACCTGTCCAACCGGCAGACCACGTTAGCCAATCGTCGGTATTCTCGCGAATACTGTTCACGTTGTCGTTAGTGGTGTTATCAACGAGTACGTGATAACTACCTGTTTCGGTGTTTATTTGGTAGTTCGCGACGCCCTCGGCTGGGGCTCCCAAATCGTTCTCGGTGGTATGAATGCAAATGCCCTGCAAGCCATTCGTTGAACGAGGGTTGCCGAATCCGAACCGTTGCGCCCAATCGGCGTCGATTGGGTCGTTATTCAGATACGTTGTCATTAGTGATTACCTGCCTATCATCATCGGGTACATCGAGGTCGCCCACGGTCGCGGAAGTTAAATCGCTTAGGTCAAAGGCGACGGCCGTTCCGCGTGGAACCATATCGTCTAATCCCAGCCGGGCGGCGACGGCGGCCATGTACGGCGCTAATCCGTAGTCGATTAGTTCCACGTTGCGGGCGTCTTGATTGTGATACGTCAAGTTGCCGCCGCCCGATTGGTGAGCGTCAATGAGCGACGCGGGAACGCCCACGGCGCGCGCGCAATCGACGGCGGCCATCGTTCTACCCTCAACGAGCAACTGGGGTTCGGACTTTCCGAGCTCGCGAGCTTCGATGTTCTGCGAGGTGAAAGCAACACCGCCGTTTTCGCCCCGGCGGGCATTACTCCAATCTTCTACCAAGCCGCGCGCTTGTTCTCGCGTGAGTGGTTGTCCGCTGGTCTGGTGCAAGTCCACCTGTGCGCTTGGGTTCCGGGCGGCGCGGGCGGCGGCGCGGTTGACTTCGGCGGCGTGCGATACGGCATCGCCCGACGCTTCCAATAGTCCCTCGTCGATGCCCGGAATTAGGCAAACTTCATCGTCTTTTACGCGTTTGCCGCCCACGGTAATTTCGCCATGTGTCGCGTCAATTTCCCATTGAGCAAACGGGATTCTATCAGCGCGAATAACGTTGCCGTCAAAGTCACGCTTTAGCGCCCATAGGCTCCAGCCGTAGAACAACAAATCGTCGATTGTCCACGTCATGCGGAAGTGTGGGGACTGTACCCCATCGGTACGGGTTAGCCAAATTGGTTGCGCTTCCATGCGCGCGCCGTTCTGTCGCGCTTCCAGCGGGCATCGAGCGATAGAGCCCACGAGGATATTTCGAGCGCGGCGAATAGCCGGTACTGACATGGCGACGCGGCGACTTACATGCCCGGGCCCGGCGGGCGGGTTAATTGTAACGAGGTGGTTAGGCGACGCCCACGGCGACTCTAGCGGCGCGTAGTCCGCGCCATTGTGCGCAAGATACGGTAGCGCGAGCGCGTCCCTAAGCATGTCGGTCAATCCCATGCTTTAAATCATGGGTTACAGATACAAGTAAACCGGCGATAAACGCCGGTTAGTTGCTATTTTTGTTGTGCGGAAATCCAGTTATAGAGTGTTTGCCGTGACACCCCGGCGGCGCGAGCTATTGCACCAATGTTCGCGCCCGGTCTCATTGCGAGCGCGGCGGCGCGAGACTGTAGAGTCTTTTTATCTTCCGCAATCTTTCCCGAAAGTTCTTCGAGCGCGTTTAGGTGCGGATTAGTCATTGAAAAAGTGATACATCGCGATGGAAAATTCTTTTCCGGCGGCTACCTTGTAGGCAATTTCGTATTTGTCCTCGTTGAGTAACTTAATACCAAATTCGCTTTCGATTTCATCAAAGGCCGGGCCGTTCTCGTTAATCCAATCTTCGACGGTGTAACCGTTGGTGAATTCTAGGGTGGGCATGGTGCCATATTCCTTTCTGGTGTTCTCCGTTCTGACACGATTAACTATAGAGGTCGCCCGCTACGTTGTCAAACCGTTTGACACTTTTATTTGCGGCCGTGGGCAATATCCCAGTTCATGCGTTGGATTCGTTGCCGTGCTTTCTGTGTAAGTTCGGCGGCGTGCTGCGAGTTATGGTGCTTTCGCAAGTGCAGATACAGTTTCTTCCACGCCGCTAGGGGCTCCGGTGTCCAAAATCTTTGTTCGCATAGCGGGCACGGCATAACGCACCCGGTTTCGGAATCATCGACCCGCAAGCGGGGGGTTTGTTTCTTAGTCTTTTTAGCCATTAGTTAAAAGTCCATATCGTAGGCATTCCGGTATCGTGCGATTGAGTTAATCCCATGAGCGCGAGCGATACCGCTTCCAGTTCTGCGATGGAACCGGCCGAATTTTTGCGGTCAAATAATTGGCCTAAGTCGCCCATGTTCCTTAGTGCGAGCACATCGAAAGCGCGAGAAACTCCTAAGTCGGGCCGAATAGTTATCGTGGCGTCTTTTACCCCGTCAAGGAAAGAGGCGGTTCCGGCGGCTACCTGTTTAGTCGTGGGTATCGTAATCACATCTTCCAGTTCGGGGGCGGCGGCGATTGTTGACGCGGGGGAATGCGCATCGACGATTAGCGCCCGGGGGCGGGGTTCCGAATTGAGTTGCGCGAGACGGTCAACCGCCCAGTT
>ERZ1031191.61-NODE-61-length-15218-cov-6.231682_pt1 | contig 15218 bp, 8 predicted proteins | sample MGYA00516576_ERZ1031191 | MGnify/ENA primary metagenome ERZ1031191 (study PRJEB33718, sample SAMN03159780) | human skin metagenome | collected 2014-02-25 | study: EMG produced TPA metagenomics assembly of the PRJNA266117 data set (Human skin bacterial metagenome and...
TGCGGTATCGAATTTCTTGGGTGGCAACCGGCCGGTAGAGATCGTGGCCCCAGCCGCGGAAAAGAAGTGGCAGCTGGATGTGCACGTGCCGGTGGAGGATATGTCCGATCTCCCCACGCCGGAGCAAGGCTCTACCATTGGCGAAATGACGGTGGATGATGCCATCGGGATTAGCGCGCCTTCTGTGGATGAATCCGCACTGCCCACGGCTAAGTCCATTTGGCCGTATATCGAGGATGATCTCTACGCGGAGATCATGGCGCACCGCTCCACGTTGGTGTTTGTGAATTCTCGGCGCACCGCCGAGCGGCTGACCAGCCGGCTCAATGAGCTCTATGCGCACGAGCACGATCCGGAGTCGCTCTCGCCGGAGACTCGGCGCGACCCAGCCCAGTTGATGAAACAGGTCGACGTCGCCGGCAAGGCCCCGGCCGTCATCGCCCGCGCCCACCATGGCTCGGTGTCCAAGGATGAACGCGCGATGACAGAAACGATGCTGAAAGAGGGCACGCTTAAGGCCGTGGTGGCCACGAGCTCGCTGGAGCTGGGCATCGATATGGGTGCCGTGGAGCTGGTGGTGCAGGTGGAATCGCCGCCCTCTGTGGCCTCCGGCCTGCAGCGAGTGGGTCGCGCCGGGCACTTTGTGGGCGCGGTATCGCACGGCTCCTTTTATCCCAAGCATCGCGCGGATCTGGTGCAGTCCACGCTGACGGTAGCGCGCATGCGTGCCGGCCTTATTGAGGAAATGCATACCCCGCGCAACCCGCTGGACGTGCTGGCGCAGCAGACGGTGGCGGCCGTGGCCGCGGCCGGGGACGATGGGCTCGATGCCGATGAGTGGTACGAGATGGTCCGCCGGGCCTGGCCCTACCGCGATCTGGCGCGCGAGGTCTATGACTCCGTGCTGGACCTGGTCAGTGGCGTGTACCCGTCCACAGACTTTGCGGAGCTGAAACCTCGCGTGGTCTATGACCGCGTGACGGGGGTGATGACCGCGCGGCCCGGCGCCCAGCGCGTGGCCGTGACCAGCGGCGGCACGATTCCGGATAGAGGCATGTTTGGCGTATTCCTCTATACCGGCGCCGGCGAGGGCTCCGGTGGCGCGCCGCGCCGGGTAGGCGAGCTGGATGAAGAGATGGTCTACGAGTCCCGGGTGGGCGATGTTTTCACCCTGGGCGCGACCAGTTGGCGCATCGAGGACATCACTCGCGACCAGGTGTTGGTCACGCCCGCACCGGGGCATACCGGGCGCCTGCCGTTTTGGAATGGCGATGGCGCGGGTCGTCCCTATGAGCTGGGCAAGGCGCTGGGCGAGTACCGCCGCGAGGTCTTTAGCTCGCCGGAGACAATTGCGGATGCCGACGATAATGCGCGCTCCAATATCGTGGCCTACCTACAGGAGCAGAACGAGGCCACCGGTGTTATCCCGGATGAAAAGACTTTGGTGCTTGAGCGCTTCCGCGATGAGCTAGGCGATTGGCGCGTGGTACTGCATACCCCGTTTGGCCGGCCGGTCAACTCTGCGTGGGCACTTGCGGTGGGGGCCAGGGTAGGCGAGCGCACCGGCATGGATCCGCAGGCTGTGGCTGGTGATGACGGCATTGTGCTGCGCCTACCGGAAGCCGAATCCGAGCCCGATGGAGCCATTTTTGCCTTCGACGCGGATGAGATTGCCGATATCGTGGCCGAGCAAGTGGGCAATTCTGCGCTCTTTGCCTCCCGCTTCCGCGAGTGCGCGGCCCGCGCGCTGCTTTTGCCCAGGCGCAATCCCGGCAAGCGCGCGCCGCTGTGGCAGCAGCGCCAGCGTGCCGAGCAGCTTTTGGACGTCGCTCGCAAGTACCCGTCCTTTCCCATCATCTTGGAGACGGTGCGCGAGTGTGTCCAGGACGTCTACGACGTTCCTGCGCTTACGGAAGTCATGCGGGAGCTCGGCCATCGCCGCATCCGCATCGCGGAGGTCACCACCGAGCAGCCTTCGCCCTTTGCCTCCTCGCTGCTGTTTAACTACACCGGCGCGTTTATGTACGAGGGCGATTCCCCGTTGGCGGAAAAGCGCGCGGCCGCCTTGGCCCTCGATCCAGCGCTTCTAGCCAAGCTCCTCGGTACGGTGGAGCTGCGCGAGCTGCTCGATCCGGAGATCATCGCCGAGGTCCACGCCCAGCTTCAGCGCACCGATCCCTCGCGCCGGGCTCGCACCACCGAGGAGGTGGCGGACGTGCTGCGCGTGCTGGGGCCGATTCCCGTCGACGAGCTGGGCGAGCACACCAACGTCCCGTTATCCGCCCTGGACCAGCTGGGCACTCGGATTATGCGCGTGCGCATTGGCGGGCGCGAGCACCTAGCCCAGGCCCAGGACGCACCCCTGCTTCGCGACGCCCTCGGCATCCCCATTCCTCCCGGCATCCCCGCCCAGGTGGCCACCATTTCCGATGCCTTACCGCAGCTGGTCTCGCGCTGGGCGCGCACCCGCGGACCGTTTGTGCTGCGCGATCTCACCGAAGCCTTCGGCATATCTGTTTCCGCCGCGCACACCGTCCTTGGCGCGCTCGATGGGGTAGTAGAAGGCCGCTACCGCCAGGGAGTGGAGGAGCAAGAGTACTGCGCCGCCGCGGTGCTGAAGACGATTCGCTCGCGCTCGCTCGCCGCAGCTAGGGCTGCTACCGAGCCGGTCTCGGGAGCTACCTTCGCCCGTTTCTTGCCGGAGTGGCATAGCATCGCACCGGCCGGAAAGCGCCCGGCCCTGCGCGGTGCCGAAGGTGTCTTTTCCGTCATCGAGCAGCTCGCCGGGGTGCGCCTGCCCGCCTCCGCGTGGGAATCGCTCATCCTGCCCGCCCGCGTGGGCGATTATTCTCCCACCATGCTCGATGAGCTCACCTCCAATGGTGAGGTGCTCATCCTAGGCGCCGGCAAGGCCGGTGCGGCCGACCCCTGGATCATGCTGCTGCCCTCGGACTATGCCGCCCAGCTCGCCCCGGAAACCGATGCCGAGGGGGTCAGCATGCTGCAGCGCGCCATCCTCGATGTCCTCGGCCGCGGCGGTGGCTTCCTCTTTGCCGATATCGCCGCCGAGGCCCCCGGCACCACCGAGGAAACCCGCGAGGCCCTCTGGGGGTTAGTGGAGATGGGCTTGGTAAGCCCCGATTCCTTTGCGCCTATTCGCACCCGGCTGTCATCCGGTGGCTCGCGCTCAGGCCGCACCGCGCACCGCTCGAAGCGCCGGCCAACCCGCTCCCGCCTGCGCATGGGGCGCACCTCCTTCGCCCAAGCGCAGAACGCCGCGGGCGCGGGGACCCCGCCCGATGTCATGGGCCGGTGGTCGCTTGCGGTCCCTGCCGCCACCGATGCCACCTCCCGGTCCGTCGCCCACGGCGAGGCCTGGCTCGATCGCTACGGCGTGCTCACCCGCGGCTCCGTCGTGGCCGAGGATGTGCTCGGCGGTTTCGCGCTGGCCTATAAGGTGCTCTCCGGCTTCGAGGAATCCGGCAAGGCCATGCGCGGCTACGTCATCGACGGTCTCGGCGCCGCCCAATTCTCCACGCCCGCCATCATCGACCGCCTGCGTGGGCTGGCCGATTCCCCGGACGTGACCGGCTGGCCCTCTGGCACCACCGAGCCCGAGACTTATGTCCTTGCGGCCTGCGACCCAGCCAACCCCTACGGCGCGGCCCTGCCCTGGCCGCAGCGCGACGACGCCACCGGCGGGCCCACCCGCTCGGCCGGTGCGCTGGTAGTGCTTATCGACGGCCTGCCCATCGCCCACCTCACCCGCGGCGGCAAAACCCTCACCACCTTTATCGAATCGCTGCCCGATGGCATCGACCCGGCCGAGGTCTATCCCCGCTTGGTCTCTGCGCTCACGGACATGGTGGCAAGGGGAGTGCTGTCCCCGTTGGTCGTCGAAAAGTGCAATGGCAGCCCCATCCATAAAACCGATGTGGCGGCCCACCTGCGCGACGCCGGTGCCGGGATTACGCCGAAGGGCGTGCGCATCTCCGCTCGCGCCGCCGCCCCGCGCACCCCGCGCGCAGGCCGCCGGGCATCCGAGGCCATCGAAGAACTCAGCTTTGATGATCCACCGCCCGCTTCGCGCAATAATGGTGGTTTCCGCCCGCGCGGCGGGTACCGCCGCTAAAGATCCACAGGAGGTGTTATGCCCGAAGGCGATTCCGTCCTGCAGCTATCCAACCGACTGCAGTTTATGGCCGGCCGCGAGGTCACCGGCTGTTCCGTCCGCGTGCCGCGCTACGCCACCGTTCACCTCGACGGCATGGTGTGCGAGCGCGTCTGGCCCTATGGCAAGCACCTCTTCATGCAATTCGACCAGACCATCGTGCACACCCACCTCAAGATGGAAGGCACTTGGGCCATCCACTACGCAGGCGATCGCTGGCGCAAGCCTGGGCATACCGCCCGCATCGTGCTGCAGCTGGCCAACTCCCCGCGCGATATCGAGGTCGTTGGCCACCAGTTGGGCTTTGTGGACATCTATCCCGCTGACCACTACCACCAGCGCATCGCTCACCTCGGTCCAGATATCCTCGACCCCGACTGGGACCGCGAGGAGGCCCTGCGCCGGCTGAACTCTCGGCCGCAGCGCGCCATCGGAGCGGCGCTGCTAGACCAAAAAGTCGTTGCGGGGATCGGCAATGAATACCGCGCCGAGGCGTGTTTCTTGGCCGGCGTGCATCCCGCCACGCCGGTGGCCGAGGTCGATACCGCCCGCATCCTCGATATTTCCCGGCGCATCATGTGGGCCAACCGAACCTCCCCGGTGCGCGTGACCACCGGCGTGCGCCGCGCCGGGGAGACCACCTATGTCTTCGGGCGCAATCGCAAGCGCTGCCGCCGCTGCGGCACGTTCATTACCAAGGGCGCGCTCGGCGGCGTGGACCAAGGCGGCGACGAAGGCGAACTCGAGCGCATCATCTGGTGGTGCCCGCACTGCCAGCCGCTTCACCCCGCGGCGTAGCCCGCTAGGGTGGGGACTATGCGTACCCTTCTCAATATCATTTGGTTCATCACCGGCGGGTTCCTCCTAGCCTTGGCCTACTTCCTCTTTGGCATTATCGCCTGTATCTTTATCGTCACCATTCCAGCGGGCGTGGCCTCGTTCCGCATGGCTAATTTCGCCCTGTGGCCATTCGGCCGCTCGGTGGTGCAGCCGGTAAAGGGCAGCGGCTCCATGTCCACCTTCTCCAACATCGTCTGGTTCGTGGTCGCCGGCCTATGGCTGGCCATTGGCCACGTCACCACCGCGGCGGCACAGGTAGTGACCATCGTGGGCATCCCGGCCGCGCTGGCCAACCTGAAGATGATTCCGGTGACCTGCTTCCCCTTCGGCCGCAAGATTGTGGACTCTGACCACATCCCATTCGGCTGGGAGCCGATGGTCAAGCTCTAAACCGCATTCCGCTGACAAACAAGCACGTTTCGCCCAATTTCGCCTTGATTTTGGGCAGAACGTGCTTGTTTTGCATTGCGGGGGCCGAAAGAGGCCAAAAAGCGGCCGCGTTATCCACCCCGCTTAGTGTGCGGGAGGGGATAACGCGGCTAAAGTGGGCCTTTAGCGGTTGGAGCGGTACCAACCGATGAGCTCATCGGTGGACTGGTCACCGGAATCGGCGGCCTGAGCGCCGGAGACGGCCGGAGCTAGGTCATTAGCCTGCTGCTTGCCCAGCTCCACGCCCCACTGGTCAAAGGAGTTGATATCCCAGATAATGCCCTGGGTGAACACGATGTGCTCGTAGAGGGCGATGAGCGCGCCGAGCACGGCGGGGGTCAGCTCCTCAGCCAGGATGGTGGTGGTCGGGCGGTTTCCCGGCATGACCTTGTGCGGCACGATGGCCTCGTCTACGCCTTCGGCCGCGATTTCTTCTGCGGTCTTGCCAAAGGCCAGCACCTTGGTCTGGGCAAAGAAGTTGCCCATGAGCAGATCATGCATGGAACCAGAGCCATCGGCGGTGGGGAAGTCCTGCTTCGGGCGGGCGAACCCGATGAAGTCCGCCGGGATGAGGCGCGTGCCCTGGTGCATGAGCTGGAAGAAGGCGTGCTGGCCATTGGTACCCGGCTCGCCCCAGTAGATTTCCCCGGTGGACGGGGCGGCAACCGCGGTGCCATCGCGGCGCACGGACTTGCCGTTGGATTCCATGGTCAGCTGCTGCAGGTAGGCCGGGAAGCGGCCGAGGTCCTGGGAGTAGGGCAACACGGCGTGGGTTTGGGCCCCGAAGAAGTTGGTGTACCAGACACCGAGGAGGCCCATGAGCGCCGGGACATTTTCTTCCAGTGGGGTGGTGCGGAAGTGCTCGTCCATGGCGTGGAAGCCCTCGAGGAAGCGCATGAAGTCCATCGGGCCGATGGTGCACATGAGGGACAGGCCAATGGCGCAATCTACGGAGTAGCGGCCGCCGACCCAGTTCCAGAACGGGAACATGTTCTCGGTATCGATGCCGAACTCGGCTACCTTCTCCGCATTGGTGGATACGGCGACGAAGTGCTTGGCCACGGCGGATTCATCACCATCGAATTGCTCGATGAGCCAGCGGCGCGCAGCGTGCGCATTGGTCAGCGTCTCCTGGGTGGTAAAGGTCTTGGAGGCGATGATAAACAGGGTGGATTCTGCATCGAGGCCATCGAGCGTGGCGGCCATATCGGCCGGGTCCACGTTGGAGACGAACTCGGCAGAGATGCCAGCGACCTCATAGGAGCGCAGTGCCTTGGCCGCCATGGCCGGACCAAGGTCGGAGCCACCAATGCCGATGTTGACTACCTTTTTAATGGTGTGGCCGGTATGCCCCAGCCAAGCGCCGGAGCGCAGCGCGGTGGCGAAATCGCGCATGCGGCCCAAGACCTCGTGGACATCGGCGGCAACATCCTGGCCGTCAACGGTCAAGTCATCTTCGGCCGGGATGCGCAGCGCGGTATGCAGCACGGCGCGATCCTCGGTGTTATTGATGTGTTCGCCGGCGAACATGGCTTCGCGGCGGGCCTCAAGGTCAGCGGCCTTGGCTACTTCCACCAGCTGCTTGACGATGTCCCCGTCGATCAGGTTCTTCGACAGGTCGACGTGCAGCCCGGCGGCGTCGAAGGTGAAGTTGCGGGCGCGGTCTGCATCGGCGGCAAAAAGCTCGCGGAGGTTGAGGTCCTTCTTCTCCTCATATACCTTCGCGAGCTCGCTCCACTGGGCAGATGCGGTGATATCCATGGTGGTAGGCCTTTCTGGCAACTAGCGCATTGGCAACATGTACCCCTCCCACCGTAGTCCAGAAAGGGCAACCGCGTCGGGGCCTTTTAGAGGATGAGCGCGCCTGCCCAGCCGGCGATGAGCAGCGGAATATTGAAGTGGATGAAGGTGGGAATGACCGAGTCGCGGATGTGGTCGTGCTGGCCATCCGCGCCCAAGCCCGCGGTAGGGCCGAGGGTGGAATCGGAGGCGGGAGAGCCGGCGTCGCCAAGCGCGCCTGCCGTGCCAATAAGCGCCACGGTGGCCGCGGGGCTAAAGCCCAACGACATGCACAGCGGCACATAGATAACGGAAATAATGGGCAGGGTGGAAAAGGACGAGCCGATGCCCATTGTGACCACGAGGCCTACCACCAGCATCGCGCCGGCGGAGAGGACCTTATTGGTGCCAAAGAGGCTAGCGGTGGCATCTACCAGCGGGCCGACCTCATTGGTGGCCGTCATGACCGAGGCAAAGCCCTGGGCGGTGATCATGATGAAGCCGATGAGCGCCATCATCTTCATGCCATTGGTAAAGACATCGTCCGCGTGCTTCCAGTCCACCGCGCCGGTAAGCAGCAAAATGCCCAGGCCGGTCAGCGCGCCGACCATGAGGCCATCGGACTCGAAGTCGAGCGCCTGCATGACAATCTGCACCGCAAAAGTGGCAATGATGGCCACGACGGACACCCACACCTTATAGGCAGAGGGGGCCTCCTGGTGCTCCTCAGCCGTGATGGGCAAGTTTTCATAGTCGCGCGGATTGCGGTAGCTAAAGAAGATGGCGATGAGTAGGCCGGCGAGCATGCCGAGCGCTGGCACGCCCATGACCTGCATAATATTGATATCGGAGGTATCGAGCCCTGCCTGCTGGATATTAAAGAGCAGGATGTCATTTAAGTAGATGGAGCCAAAGCCCACCGGAATAAACATGTAGGTGGTGATAAGGCCGAAGGTCAGGCAGGTGGTAATCAGCCGACGGTCCAGGCGCAGCTTATTCATCACTGTAAGCAGCGGCGGGATGATGAGCGGAATGAAGGCGATGTGGACCGGGATGAGGTTCTGGCTCATCACGGACATGGCAATGAGCCCGAGGATCAGCATCCACTTGGTGGCCAGGGCGGTCTTGGGGTCTGCTTCGCCGCTACCGCCGAGCTTGCGGATGAGGAAATTAGCCAGGACCTGCGGCAGCCCGGCCGAGGCCACGCCCATGGCAAAAGCGCCCAAGAGGGCATAGCTTAGGGCAATCTTGGCGCCGCCGCCCAAGCCGTCTTGGAAGGCGACCATGGTGGCATCAAGCCCCATGCCGGACATGAGCCCGCCGACGATGGCGCCTAGGAAGAGCGCTACCACCACATGCACGCGCAGGAGGGCGAGCACGAGCATGACTATGACGGCGACGAGAACTGCATTCATGCTAATTCAGGGTACTGCATAGTATCGGCTGGGCCGTAATTATTCGGCTACCCCAGCCGGCCGCGGCCCATCCGCAGCAGCGCCGAAGCGATGGTGGGGCCTTCTTCCCCAAGTTCATCGCGGAACTGATTCAAAATGGCGATCTCGCGCGTGTGGACCAAGCGGGTGCCGCCGGAGTTCATGCGGGTGCGGCCAATGGCCTGGGAGACTTCCGTGCGGCGCTTGGCAGCATCCAAGATGATGCGGTCCATGCGGTTGATTTCTTCGCGATACTGCTGGATCTCCGCATCAGAAAGGGGATCATCCGTTCCCGAAGGCGTGCGGATGTCCAAGCCGTTATCGACGATGTCATTGTTTTCTTCTGCGGTCATAAGACCATATTGTGCCACCCGCCCGCGCAAAAGGAAATAGCAGCTCGCACGGCGGAAACGGGTCGTGTCCGGTGGGGCTAGTAGGTTGGAAGGCACTATGAACGAAAACTCTCCTTTTAGCCCTTCCCCGTCCACCGGTGGTGCCTCGAACCCTAGCCCCTTTAGCGGCTTCGGCGCACCGCGCGTAGCGAGCCCGCAATCCGAATCCCCCGATGCTTTGACCGACGGCCTCAACCCACAGCAGCTTGAGGCCGTTACCCACTCGGGCAGCCCGCTACTCATCGTGGCCGGCGCTGGTTCCGGCAAGACTGCCGTGCTTACCCGCCGCATTGCCTATCTCATGCGCCATCGCGGGGTAAATCCGTGGGAGATCCTCGCCATTACCTTTACTAATAAGGCCGCCGCGGAAATGAAGGAGCGCGTGGGCGGGCTGGTCGGCCCCGTGGCAGAGCGCATGTGGGTATCTACCTTCCACTCCATCTGCGTGCGCATCCTGCGCCAAAATGCGCAGCTGGTGCCGGGGCTTAATACCAATTTCACCATTTATGATGGCGATGATGCCCGCCGGCTATTGTCCATGATTGCTAAGGACATGCAGCTGGATCTAAAGAAGTACACCCCGCGGGTCCTGGCTAATCAGATTTCTAATCACAAAAATGAGCTCATCGGTCCCGAATCCGCACTGGAAAAGGCGCAGCAGACCAAGAACCCATTTGAAACCACCGTGGCCCAGGTCTACGCCGAATACCAGCGCCGCCTGCGCGCGGCCAATGCCGTGGACTTTGATGATCTCATCGGTGAGGTGGTGCGGATTTTCACCCAGCACCAGCAGGTGGTGGATTTTTATCGCCGGCGCTTTAAGCACGTACTTATTGACGAGTATCAGGACACCAACCACGCCCAGTATGCGCTGGTTGCCGCGCTCGTGGGTAGGGGAGAGCTCGGTCCGGATGCGCCGGAGCTGTGCGTAGTGGGCGATTCCGATCAGTCCATTTATGCCTTCCGCGGGGCCACCATCCGCAATATTCAGGAATTCGAGCGCGACTACCCGCAGGCGCACACCATCTTGCTGGAACAGAATTATCGCTCTACGCAGACCATTCTCAACGCGGCCAATGCGGTGATCGCCAAGAATGAGAATCGCCGCGAGAAGAACCTGTGGACCGCCCACGGTGAGGGCGAGCAGATCGTAGGCTATGTTGCCGATAATGAGCACGATGAGGCGCGGTTCATCGCCTCTGAAATCGACTCCTTGGCGGATAAGGGCCGCAGCTATTCCGATATCGCGGTCATGTACCGCACCAATAACGCCTCCCGTGCGCTGGAAGATATCTTCATTCGCTCCGGAATTCCGTACAAGGTGGTGGGTGGCACGCGCTTTTATGAGCGGCGCGAAATCCGCGATATGGTGGCCTACCTGCGCATCTTGGATAACCCGGACGATACGGTAAGTCTGCGCCGCATTATCAACGTGCCCAAGCGTGCCATTGGTGACAAGGCGCAGGGGCATATTGCCCTCCATGCGGAAAACCACGGTATTAGCTTTGGCAAGGCGCTTGCCGATGTCCCCTGGGGCGACGTTCCAGGCCTTGGCACTCGGGCTATTAATGCAGTCACCAAATTCAACGACATGATGGAGGGTATCCGCAATCAGATCCCGTCCATGCGCGATGAGGTTACCGGCCAGCCGGATTTGGGCGAGCTGCTTTCCGCCATTTTGGATGCCACGGGATACAAGGCGGAATTGGAAAATTCGAATGACCCGCAGGACGGTGCCCGCCTGGATAACCTCAACGAGTTGGTATCGGTGGCCCGCGAATTCACCTCAGAGGCGGCTAACCAGCTTGCCGCATCCGGTGCGGATGCAGTGGACCCCTCCGAACTAGTAGAGGAGGGCGAAGCTGCGCCCGGTTCGTTGCAGGCATTCTTGGAAAAGGTGTCGCTGGTGGCCGATGCTGACCAGATCCCTGATTCCGAGACTGGTGTGGTCACCATGATGACTCTGCACACCGCCAAGGGCCTTGAGTTCCCCGTGGTCTTTTTGACCGGCTGGGAGGATGGCCAATTCCCGCATATGCGCTCACTCGGTGACCCGAAGGAATTGAGCGAGGAGCGCCGCCTCGCCTATGTGGGCATTACCCGCGCTCGCGAGCAGCTGTATCTTACCCGCGCCATTTTGCGCTCGGCGTGGGGCAATCCGGTGACTAATCCCGCCAGCCGCTTCCTCGGCGAGGTCCCAGAAGACCTCATCAACTGGCGGCGCGAAGACTCCGATAGCTCCCTGACCGGTGCGTGGGGCGAGGACGACTATCAATATGGTCGTTCCTACGGCCGCGATTGGTCCGGGTGGGGCAGTGGTGGTTCTCGGGGCGGATCCCGCGGTGCCAGGCGCGCTGCGTCTTCCCCATCGCAGCGCACCGGCAAGCCGGCGGCGACCTCGATGCCTAAGAACAATAACCTCAACCTAGCCGTGGGTGACCGCGTCAATCACGCCAAGTACGGGCTCGGAACTGTCATTGAGACGTCCGGCTCCGGCAAGCGCGCCACGGTCACCGTGGACTTTGGTTCTTCCGGTAAGGTCCGGCTGATGCTCATCGGCGGAGTGCCGATGGAAAAGCTTTAGACCGAAATACCGCGCTCGTTGAACCAGGGAACTGGGTCAACGGGGGCGCCTCCGCCTGGGTGAATCTCAAAGTGGAGGTGCGGGCCAGTGGAGTGGCCCTCGTTGCCAATGCCGGCGATTTCCTGGCCCGCGGTCACGTGATCGCCCACATTTACCTTGAGCAGGTCTGCCGGCATGTGACCGTAGACGGAGATGGTGCCGTCATCGTGCTGGATGCGGATCCAGTTGCCAAAGCCCTGCGCTGGACCGGAGTTGATGACGGTGCCGTCCATGACCGCGTGAATCGGGGTGCCCACCGGGTTAGCTACGTCGATGCCGTTGTGCATCGTGCCCCAGCGCGGGCCGAAGCCAGAAGTAAGCGTGCCGGAGGTAGGAAAGACCACGGTATTGCCCGCGGAGTCCGTGCCGCGCTTCGTGGTGAGTCCCGAGTGATTCCCCTGCGGTGCGAAAGCTTCCTTCAGGCCCGGTACAGTGCCCGGGTCTAGGACGATATTGACGCCGCCGGATTCGTTTCCATCTACCTGCGGAGTAGTCTCGCCGTTCAGTACGCCTACGGTGGTGGTGGCCAGGCCAACAAGGGCGTCGACCACGCCGGCGTTATCTACGTTCGTAGCGGTGGGCTCGGAAGAGCCGTCCGATACGTCCACGCTAGCCACTGGCTCTGCAGCAAAAGCGGTGGTGCCGGTAGCAAGTACGGTGCCAAGCGTAACGATGCTCAGCGCCACGTTCTTGCGCGCGCGGTTCATGCGCTTCATAGTTAAAGTCCTTTTCATGGCTGTGCATGGTCTTGGGACGCCCGCATCCTGGAGAGGGCGACGTCTTTCAACTGCCAACCGCGACACGCCGAAAGTCGAAATACTTGCGCTCGTGATCGCTCGTGGCAACGAGTTAAAAGTTAGCCCGCTCGAACGGCCTGCGCAATCTTAAAAAACGCTGGTAGAGGCGGAAATAATTCGAAATTATTCGAACATGCCAGCTTGTTGCGCGTGTTGCGAATGTGACTCGAGTGGCGTCTGTAAAGTATTGGTTTAGGGTCTGGGGGTGGACCTTGGGGGTGGCGCCCATGGCTTGGGGCTGCAGTCTCGTGCGGTATCGGCGGCTGAAAGCTGAAAATATCCACTCACCTGCGACAAGTCTGCGCGCTGGACTTGCCTGAATGTACTTCTGGCGCCCTTGTGGGGCCGTGGTGAGGGTCTACCTGGTCCTGTGTTCAATTGGTGGCAGCGGAGTCCTTAGGCGGCGCCAAGGGCCGTGTAGACCGCCCTAGGGGCGGTCTGGAGCGCGGTTGATGCAATTCCGCCTTCCGGGCGAGTGTGCTAGGTGAGGGGAGGGCATCTGTGGACATGAAAAAGCGCCGCAGGAAAGCCACTGCGGCGCTTAACAAGAAGGTGTTGGGGTGGGGGCCTTAGAGGTCGATGCCTCGCTCAGCCAGCCAAGGCTGCGGATCGATTGCCTCGCCACCGTTCGGGTGAACTTCGAAGTGGAGGTGGGAGCCGGTGGAAAAGCCCATCGAGCCCATGCCAGCAATCTTCTGGCCGGCGTGCACATGCTCGCCAACGGCAACGTCAAGAGTTTGCATGTGACCATAAACGGTCATGGTGCCGTCGTCGTGCATGATGCGGATCCACTGGCCAAAGCCGGAGGCTGGACCGGAGTCGATGACCGTACCATCCATGACGGCAAGGATTGGGGTGCCGGGAGAGTTAGCGATGTCGACTCCCTTGTGGAAGGTGCCCCAGCGCATGGCGAATGGGGAGGTGAATGCGCCTTCTGCAGGGCGGGCTACGGACGGTGCGCGAGCGGCCTCGTCGGCAGCGGCGCGCTCTTCAGAAGCCTGGATGGCCTTGTTGAGCTGATCAGTCAGATCGGCAACTGGCTTAGCCTCAGCAACGTTGAGGATCTGCGGGGTGGTATCAACCGGAGTCGCAGCGGCATCCTCAACCTGGGTGGAGTCAGAGGCGAGCTCGAAGTCAACGGACTGCGTCTTGGTGGTGGCCGCGTCATCGGACTGGATGTTTGCGGCGGCTGCGCCACCAACGCCGGCGGTGGAAACTGCACCTGCTGCAACCGTCATTACGGCAATGCGGCCCTTCGCAGTCTGCGAGGTGACAATCTTGCGATGGCGGCCGGCGCCACGCTGAACTTTGCTTCGCATTAGGTCTTCTTTCGTCATTTTCACAATCTGCGCAGAACGAGTGTTACGTCCCCACCGAGTTAGTTACGAGATTGTGACCTTCTTGTTACCAACGAGATGTAACAGTAGCGTCTCGAAAAGATAACAGCAACCCAAATTAAGAAATTTTCTGGCTCGCCTCGGGGAAATTGTCCACGAGCAGGCAAGATGTGGGACGTGGAATATCATTAGTGCGATAAAGATCCCACGCGATCGCCGCGTGCGTCACGCAAAACTAGCGGCTATTTCCCCCATAGTATTACAGTCAGAGTTAAGGGTGTGAAACCAGGGTAGATTTTATACTCCTTATATATCTGTATATCCCAGGTACAGGGGTTGCCCCGGTGATTTTGCGAGCGCCTCGTCGCGCCACCCCGATTTCACTTCCGGAAGGTGGCAAAGTGGACGCCGATGAACAAAAACACCAGCCCCCAATCTCGGTCAACGCCCCGCCCGCGTAGCCAGGCGCGGGGCCGTACAGTGCGCACGGAGCGCACCCCACGCGCGCCTCATCCCAGTGGGTCACGCCAGTCCTCTGGATCGGCGCAGCGCGTCGCTCGTAAGGCCGGCTCCAAGGCCAAGGCGCGCCGCACCCCCGCGCCGTTGACCAAAGCCGGGCGTATTCGCCGCATGCTCATTACGGCGGCAGTGCCCAACGTGGTTATTGTCCTTATCATTATGGCCATCGCGCTGGGTGGTCTCATGCTCGCCGGCTCTCCCATGGCGTGGTGGTACACCATCGTGGCGGAGGCCTGGATGGTCTTTAACCTCGCCCCAGTCTCTGCGGCCGATGTGCATATTTCCTTCCTGCCGGCCTTGCCAGCGCTCATCCTCGCCGCGGTGGTGGCGGTTCGTGTGCGCAGCGCGGTCAAACACAAGGTCAGCGTCAAGGACCTGCTGACTCTCTTGGCCTGTGTGCTCGGGGTCCCAGTGGTCTTTACCATCATCGCGTGGCTGATGCTGTGGGATGCGGGCAAGGTCTATGACGTCTCCCCGCCAAACCTGGCGCAGGCATTGTTGCGCGTTATTGTTCTGCATCTGGCAGCCATGGCGGCCGGTATGGGTTGGCGCTTGTGGCGGGCGTTGGCCAAGCGTTATGGAGTGCCGCGCCCGCTTGTCGACGCCGCCCAGATCGCCCTTCGCTACCTCGCCTACCTGGCCATTGGTGCAGCCGCAGTCTTCGCGGTGGTATTCCTTGTCAATGTTTCCCGCCAGGGCGAGATGATGAATGACTATCCCACGATCTCCGGTTTAGGCATTGCCGGACTCGTGCTGCTGAGCGTTCTCTACATTCCCAATGCCATCGTGAGCACCGCGGCGGTATTGGTGGGCTCGGAGTTTTCCGTAGGTGAAGGCTCGGTAAGCCTCTTTAGCTGTCTCTTATACACATCTGACGCTGCCGACGAAGGCTTAGGTG
>ERZ1031191.63-NODE-63-length-14998-cov-7.621361_pt1 | contig 14998 bp, 10 predicted proteins | sample MGYA00516576_ERZ1031191 | MGnify/ENA primary metagenome ERZ1031191 (study PRJEB33718, sample SAMN03159780) | human skin metagenome | collected 2014-02-25 | study: EMG produced TPA metagenomics assembly of the PRJNA266117 data set (Human skin bacterial metagenome and...
CGTTTACAACCGTCGGCGCCGGCACTCTGCACTAGGAATGGTCAGTCCCGTCGACGGGCCCGACCCCCGGAAAGTGGACACGTCGGGGGTTAACTATGCGACTTTAGCCAGTGTAGCTGAAGTCGCGGCTTCAAAGACATCAGGAGCCACAAGATTGCACCAGGAGTGGCGCCTGCGGGTGTTGTAGCGCATGCACCACCGGAAGACCTCTTGGCGACAGCTAATTGGGTTGTCAAAGACTTTCCGCTCTCGCAGTACTTCCCGCTTGAGCGTGGCGTTAAACGATTCTGCTAGGGCATTATCGGCACTCGTTCCTACCGCTCCCATGGACTGGCGTACACCCAGCGACGAGCAGTAGTTTCTGAACGCTTGTGAGGTGTACACGCTGCCGTGATCGGAATGGAAAATAGCCCCGTCAAGACTGCCACGCACACCGTGTGCGTGGGCTAGAGCATCAATGACCAACGAGACACGCATGTGGTCTGCGAGTGCATAACCTGCAAGTTTACGCGAATAGGTATCAATGACTGTAGCCAAATACATGTTCTTGCCGCACTTACACGGCAGGTAGGTAATGTCGCCGACATACACACGGTTCGGCTCGTCAGCGGTGAATGTACGGCCTACTAGATCTGGCATGACACGGTGACCAGGCTTACGCCTGGTAGTGATGCATCGACGGCGTTTGCTAAAGCCTTTTAGTCCCATGGTTTTCATGATTCGTGCGACCTTCTTGTGGTTGACCGGGGTATACGCCGGGTCTTCCTTGAGGCTTGCGGCGATGCGTTTAGCACCATAAAGCCCGTGCTCATCATCGAAGATGGCCTTGATTCTTGCACCAATAAGACCGTCAGAATATATCTTTAACCTGCGCTTTTTGCGGGTGCTCACCCACTTGTAAAACGAGGAACGATTGAGCTTTAACACATCGCACATCCGCTTAACCGAGTACTCGGTTCGGTGGTCATAGACAAACTGGAAGCGGATCACCAGCGTGTCTCTTCGGCAAAATATTTCGCGGCCTTGCGCAGAATATCGCGTTCTTCGCGCAGCTTAGAGACTTCCTTTTCTAGCTGGCGGATTCGCTCAGAATCATTCGCCTCTTGGGCTTTATCGTGCACGGCTTTTATGCGGGCACGTTTGCCGGTGCCGTACTTCTTGACCCATGAATGTAGCGAGGCTCGGTTGATTCCGAGCTCGGCTGACGCTGAGTTCAACGAGAGGTCCTCGTTGTTCTCATAGAGGGCCACGGCATCGCGTTTGAACTGTTCGGAATACCTGGACATGGTGGTAGATTACCTTTCTTCCCAGCTCGACTGGGCTGGATATCAGGTGTCCACCAAATGGGGGTCAGTTCAGACTTCGAAAACCACATTGGTCTAACCACCAGTAGAAAAGAAATAGCTGCCTAAACACTAGGTAGCCCCACTACGTGTCCACGAATTGCGGTCAACCCCACAAGCCATATTTGGTGTTTTAGGGCTGGTGTGAAATGAGCTTTTCGTAGTTGGCAAACAACAGCTCTTGGCGCTGACGAACAGTAGTGAGCTTGCGAGGTGCGCCAAACGCTTTGTCTACTTCCCGGTCGAGCCCGTCGTGTGCCTTGATGAGTTCAGGAGCCATGGCAAGCGGATTGTAGTGCTCGGCTAGTGAGCGTTCTGGATGCAGCGCACGGGCGTCGAGCACCTTCTTGCCCGCCTTAATAATCCGCTGCCGCGTCTTATCGTCCAACTCTGGCACGGGGAAAGTATTCCACGTTAAAGTATTTGCGAACCGTAGGTCAGATTTAAGACGTCCTCCGATGCTTTTCTGCCACGTAATGAACATCGACGACGACGCTAGAGAAAATTGCAGTCCGTCAGGATCGCTGGCCCAAAAAGCAAGATTCGACAGTACATAGTCGGGACTTAGCCACTGAACGGTGTAGTACTTCCGGGTTTCACTTACAACACTCGGCATAGCTAGGAAATTTTCTTTTGGCTCAGGGCCTGGGCGGAAGATTGCCGGAGTGTCTTTGAGTTTGTAGGCGTCTCCGGTTTCCCGCTGAGAACTACGCCACTCGTGGGTAGCGGTAACTCGCCGCTGCAAGATGGGAGATTTCCCAAGGTCTTTGGGATCCATATCGTCGAGTTTGAGACACCATCTCCTGATACCGCGTAGTAGTTCCTTAGCACCACGAAAAGGTCTGAGATATTTAGCGGCGTGTGGATCTTGAGCAACTTCTTCATAGTCGTTTAGCTCAACGATGAGATTCCCGTTCTCAGCAGGCTTTCGGCCTCCCTTAACTTCAGAAAGGACGGAACTTAGTCGCTTAGAGCGCTTCACGACTAACACATTTGGGCCATCGACAAGGTATCCATTAATCCCCTGTCCCACTGATTGCTCAATGGGTTCTCCTTTAACGTCTGGGTAGTCCCACAAGCGAGGCTTAGCCTCACTATCGCGGGTGAAGCCAACTACGACGCAGTGAACAGCAGCCTTGCCGGGTGCCTCAGAGTCCCATTTAAAGGTGCGGTGGGCGAACTTGATTCGCCACCCTTCTCGAAATAAGGGGCCGAATAACGCCGGAACGGGTTGGCCTTGGGTAATTGAATTGGTGGTCACGTAAGCAAACTCGCCAGGGCGGTCGGCTAGGAGGTCTTTTGCCTTTGCATGCCAGCCGGTGACGTAATCCAAATAGCCGTCGTAGTCTTTGCCCCAGACTTGCTTCATATCCGCCGTCTGCTCTGCGGTCTTTGTGTACTGGCCAATAAATGGCGGGTTGCCGAAGATATAGGTCTTGCTGGCGGAAGCTGGCAGTATATCTGCCCAGTCAAGCTGCAGGGCGTTGCCGTGGACAATGTGGGCGGTAATCTTAATCGGCAATCGCTCAGGAGGCCTGCCTACAGCGTTCGCAAGTTCTTTATTAGCTTGGTGGTCAACCAAGAACATGGCGGTTTCGGCAATCTTGCTGGGCCACCAGTTCAACTCGAAGCCGTAGAACTGCCCGATGGATAGCTTCTGCTCCCACTCAATATTAAGTGACATGCCGGTTTCGCCGCGGCGCTGGCGGATTGCGACAATCACGTCTGTTTCAATCTGGCGCAATTCGCGGTAGACCAGCAGGAGGAAGTTGCCGGAGCCGCAGGCTGGGTCGCAGAAGACCAGCTCGGAAAGGGAGTCGCGGAAGCGCTCCAACGCGGCCACCGACGTTGACGGAGAGGACACCAGTTTGTCGGCCTCTGCTCGAAGCTCGTCGAGGAAGAGCGGGCCGATGGTCTTCATTATGTTTTTCTTCGGTGTGTAGTGTTCGCCGTCGCTGCGGCGAGCTTCCTTCGACTTAACCAACTGGAACAAAGAACCAAAGACGGAGACATCGATAGTAGACCAATCGAAGTCACAGGCAGCAAGCAATGCTTCGCGCATCTGGTAGTCGAAGTACTCCGAGGCCAACGGCTCGGCAAACAGCGCACCATTGACATAAGGAAACTTCGCCAACGTAGACGGCAAACGCTTAGGCCGCTTCTCCGGGGCGGTATTAAGCACGCTAAATAGCTCATTGAGCTGTGGGCCTAGTGATTCTGGAGTGGTTTCATTGCGCACAAAGTCCGCAAACAAATGCGGAGTATCCCAGAGCCCCGCATCGTCACCGAAGAGAAGGAAGAGGATTCGGGTGAGGTAGATAGAGGTGCGCATGACGCGCTCGTCTTCTTCTTCCGGCGTGGTGGGCGCTTCATCGCCAACGGCTTCATCTACGTCGTCGCCGTTCATCGCGCGGAAGAGCTCCACCATCAGGCGGGAGGCTTCCAGCGAAGCTTTTTCTTCCTCCCGGTAAGCGGAGGTTTCGTAGTCGGCGAGGAAAGCGAGTTGTTCGACGTGCTCGTCAATCTCCTCTAAGGGGAACGTAATGTCCCAATCGGCGCTATCGCCTACATAATTGCGGTTAAGACGGGTAACCCGCAGGGTCTCGAAATTGGAGCAGATAACATAGGCCGGCATGTGCGAGTTCGCGATAGTACCGCCCAACAGATAATCGAGGGCCTGGGCGTGGGCGTCGTCGAGTGGGACGCCGAGGGACTTGGCCTCGCCTATGACTTTGCCAGGCATAAACATGTCGATCTTGCCGGTGCGCCCGGTCGAGGCGCGTTTAGCACTGCGTTGATACAGGTACAGGTCGCGGGCGTTGACGCCGAAGCAGTCGAGCAGGTCTCCCCAGAACTGTTGATCGTGACTCGACTCGGTTGCGGGTCGGTTTTCCGCCTTCCACTGCTCAATGTGGGCAAGCCACCGGAGTTTGAATTCGGTGAGATTGTGGCGAATGGTAGCGCGGTCAAAAACAGTCGTAGGGGCCATAACCACTAAGCATATAAGCCCACGCATCTACTGCCCGCCAAGGCAGGCGCGTTGGACCACTTCCCTACTGCAGGGGCCTGTGAATAGCCTTCGGAAAATGCAGCACACAGGCCATTCACCCTGCTATTTCGCCTGGTGTCCAGCTTTTCTACCCACACTTGCACGCCCGCAGGAGCAGCAATCAGAACAATGGCGAGGAGGGAGGCGTCGGCAAGCGCTGCTTAAAGCAACGCAATGTTGGCGCCGTCTTGGGTCCTGGCGGCAGACAGACAACAACCCCCGCCTCCCTGCATGGCGTGCATGCTGTGGAGATCGGGGGTTGTCGGTGCTTGGCTTAAGAGCGAATACTAGTTAGCGCGGCCGGTTTCCTTGCGGTACTTGCGGTAGTAGCGGCGGCCGTAGTGGACGGTGCCTACTGCGGCGATGGCCACAGCCACCAGAGCGATAATGCCGATGATGATGGTTAGGGAGTAGTTGCCCTCACCGGCAGTGCCCAGCGGGGTATCCCACACGCCAAGGCCCCAGATGAGGATGCCGGCGGCTGGGAGGCAAGACAGGATCAGACCCATGCCCACCCAAGTGGAGGTGCGCAGAAGGGAAGAGTGAGGAGCACCGAAGGACACTGGATCGTAGCCCTCAATGTAGGTGTCCTGAATCTTGCCGGAGAACTCCGGGTAGGTCTCGCTGGCGTAGTCAGCGACTGCGTGGGTGTTATCGCTCATGGCGGAGTCTTTCTGTCTTTCTCTCGTTCCTAGTATTCCTACGGAATAACCTTAGCTTAGTCGTCCTTGCCACGGAAAGCAGCACGTGCACGTTCGCGGGTAACCGCAGAAACTGCAGTCAGCGGAACGCCGGCCGGGCAGACATCGGCGCACTCACCGTAGAGGGAGCAGTGACCGAAGTTGGCTTCCAAGTCGTCGACCATGTTGCGGGCACGGCGGCCACGCTCTTCCTTGCCCAGCGGCATAAGGGAGAGGTGGACCAGCTTTGCGCCGGTAAACAGGTGAGCCGCACCGTTCGGGCAGGCAGCAACGCAGGCGCCGCAGCCGATGCAGGCAGCGTGGTCCAGCGAGTACTCGGCGGTCTCGTGGTTGAGGTGCATGGTATCCGCATCCGGAGCGGTACCAGCATCCATAGAGACGTAACCGCCCTGCTCCATGACGTGATCCAGAGCCGCGCGGTCCACAACCATGTCCTTGATGACCGGGTAGGCAGCGGAACGGAATGGCTCCAGCTTGACGGTCTGGCCATCGGTGAAGTTGAACAGGCGCTGCTGGCAGGCAGGGGTGTTCTGGCCAGGGCCGTGCGGGCGACCATTGACGGTCAAACCACAGGTACCGCAGATGCCCTCACGGCAGTCGGAAGCGAAGGCGAAGGGCTCTTCGCCGCGCTCAATGTAGCCCTCGTTGACGTGGTCCAGCAGCTCCAGGATGGACATCTGCTCAGAGGCGTCATCCACCTGGACGGTCTCGAAGTGGCCTTCTTGGGTCGGTCCGGCTTGACGCCAGATCTCAAGTGTCAGTTTCATTACTTGTAGTTCCTTGTCATCAGCGGGATCGAATCAAAGTACAGCGGCTCGGCGTGGCGGATGAACTCGTTCTTATTTGCGCCCGGCTCCCATGCGGAAACGAAGCACCAGTTCTCATCGTCGCGTTCTGCCTCGCCGTCCTCGGTGAGGTGGTCCTCGCGGAAGTGAGCACCACAGGACTCATCGCGGTCCAGGGCGTCAACACACATGAGCTCGCCCAAGTCCAGGTAGTCGGCAACGCGCAGGCCGTACTCCAGCACCTGGTTCATGTCGTTGGACTCACCCGGAATGCGGACGTTAGCCCAGAAGTCCTCGCGCAGCTCGCGGATCTTGGTGATCGCGGTCTTGAGGTCCTCGACGTTACGGGACACGCCGCAGCCGTGGTAGAGGATATCGCCCAGCTGGCGGTGGTAGTAGGACGGACCGTGCGGGTTCTCGCCACGCACGCCCATGAGGCGGTCGATGCGCTCCTGGGACTGTGCCAGGGTTGCCTGTGCCTCTGGGGAATCCTCGGCCAGCTTCTCCTCGTTGAGGTGGTCAGCCAAGTAGTTCGGGATGGTGAATGGCAGGGTGAACCAGCCGTCGACGGAAGCCGAAAGCAGGGAGTTAGCACCCAGGCGGTTAGCACCGTGGTAGGTCCAGGAGCACTCACCGGCGGCAAAGAGGCCGTCGATGGAGGTCATCTCATTGAAGTCCGTCCACAGGCCACCCATGGTGAAGTGGCAGGTCGGGGCGATGCGCATTGGGGTCTCATAGGCGGACTCGCCGATGGCCTCTTCGTACATCTCGATGAGGTTGGAGTAGCGCTCGCGGATCTTGTCCTTGCCCAGGCGCTCGATGGCGTCGCGGAAGTCCAGGTACACCGAGTTGTGCAGCGGGCCAACGCCCAGGCCAGCGTTGATCTGCTGGGAGATGGCACGGGAAGCAACGTCACGCGGAACCAGGTTGCCGAATGCCGGGTAGCGGCGCTCCAAGAAGTAGTCGCGCTCTTCTTCCGGAATGGTATTCGGGTCGCGGTCGTCGCCCTCCTTCTTCGGAGACCAAATGCGGCCGTCGTTACGCAGGGACTCCGACATCAGGATGGTCTTGGACTGCCAATCGGAGTTGACCGGCAGGCCCGTCGGGTGGAACTGCACGAAGGCCGGGGAGGCCAGGTAAGCACCGCTGTCATACGCACGCATCATGGCGCTGGCATTGGAGTTCTTTGCCAGGGTGGACATGTGGTAGACGTTGCCGTAGCCGCCGGTACCCAGCACAACTGCGTGGCCGGTGAAGGCCTTGAGCTCACCGGTAATCAGGTTGCGGGTAACGATGCCGCCGGCGCGCTTCTTACCGTTGTCGTTGTAGACGATGATGTCCTGCAGGTCGTTGTGAGCGAAGAGCTCCACGTTGCCCAGGCCGATCTGGCGGTACAGCGCCGAAGTGGTGGACAGCTGCAGCTGCTGACCTGTTTGGCCACGGGTGTAGTAGGTACGGGAGACCTGCACACCACCGAAGGAACGGGTAGCCAGGGTGCCGCCGTACTCGCGAGCGAATGGGGCGCCGATGGCGTTCATGTGGTCAATGACGCGGACGGACTCGTTTGCCAGGCGCCAGCAGTCGGACTCGCGGCAGCGGTAGTCGCCGCCCTTCACGGTGTCCTTGGTGTGGCGGTAGGCGGAGTCATTGTCCACCTTCTTGGCACGGGAGGCGTTGACGCCACCCTGCGCGGCAATGGAGTGCGCGCGGCGCGGGGAATCGTGATAGGTGAATACCTTTACCTTGTAGCCCAGCTCGCCCAGTGCGGCCGCAGCGGAACCAGCGGACAGGCCGGTACCAACCACGAGAACCTCAAACTTGCGGCGGTTCAGCGGGGAGACCAGCTGCATGTGGTCCTTTTGGTGGGACCACATATCCTTCATCGGCACGCCGTGCGGCTCGTGGGATTCCAGGATGTTGCCGGCAGATACGCCCGGAACGATGGACTGTGGGTGCGAGAACTTAGGGTGCTCGCGCTTGAGTTCAGTATTAGTCATGGGTTTCTAACTCCTTTAGCTGACCAAGCCCAGGGCAACGGACAAAGGCATAACGATGTTGCCGATGCAGACAACGGCCGGGATGACGTACGCCAGGATCAGGAAGGTCTGACGCCACTTCGCACCGGTGATACCCAGGTCAGAAGCGGCAAGGCGAATGCCGTGGGTGAGGTGCAGGAACAGGAAGCACATGGCGATCACGTACACGATGGTGACCGGCCAGCGGCTGAAGGTTGCAATCATGTTGGCCTTCACCGCACCCTCTGCAAAGTCACTTGGGGCGATGGGCTGTACGCCCATGGTCAGGTCCAGCAGGTGGAAGATGATAAACAGCAGCAAAACCAGGCCGGAGACCAGCATGGTCTTGGTGGCGAAGGAATCCAGGCCACCCATGAGGTTGCTGCGGCTAAACTTGCCGCGGGATGCCTTGGAGCGGGCAGTCAAAGCGATCGCGCCGTAGATGTGGGCGATGATGGCAACCAGCAGGACGGCGCGAATGATCCACAATGCGCCCTCATGCGGAAACAACGGCTCGCCCATGGAGCGCAGGAATGCGCCGTATTCATCCAGCGCCTCTTCGCCGCCGTGCGCCGGCAAGTACAGCTTCAGGTTGCCGGCCATATGGCCAACTACGAAGAGAGCGAAAAGCAGGCCGGTGACGGCCATGATGAGCTTCAGAACCCAGGAGGGTACTCCCGGCTTCTGGCGGATTGGTTCGTTAGTAATGTGGCCGTGAGTTACTGCCTCACGGTCCGGATTTCTTAAAGTCATGACACCTCCATTGTCGCCCTCACTTTAACTGCGCTTAACCGCTGGTTACTAGTCAATTCCTGCGGCGATTCACCTAACGGTACGGCGGTACGGTTAAAGTCAGAATTCTTTTAGGTAAGGGTTGCCTTAGAAGCCTCGGGGCAAAACGTCACTACCTTGGCTGCTCGGAATTCCGCAATATTGACGTTGCGTAATTTCCTCCACTGTTGTGAACTTGGTCACCCGGTGTTACTAGAGTGACCGCCTCACCCCTTTATGTGTCAAACTTTCGCATGAAACCCACATGCAGCCCACAGGCGGGTGAACATTCTTCACAAGATCTTTGCGATTAGGGTGCACACCCGCAGGCCAGCCAGTAACCTTGCCGGCATGAGTAAGACGTATGTGGGATCCCGCCTTCGCCAGCTTCGCCGTGAGCGCGATCTCAGTCAGGCTTCCCTTGCTGCGACGCTGGGGCTCTCCGCCAGCTACGTCAATCAGATCGAACACGACGTCCGGCCACTCACCGTCCCGGTACTCCTGCGCATCACCGAGGTCTTCGGCGTCGACGCCACCTTCTTCTCCCGTGACGATGACTCCCGCCTTCTTGCCGAGATCCAGGACGTCATCCAAGACAAGGAGCTCTGCCCCTCCCCTGTCGAGCTGCAGGAGCTCTCCGAGCTGGTCTATAACCACCCCACCGTGGCTCGCACGCTGGTAGACGTCCACCGCCGCTACCGCAATGTGCGCGATAAGCTTTCGCTGGCCACCGATGCCCGCCGCACCACCGAGGCCACCCAGGCCCTATCCATGCCGCACGACGAGGTGCGCGACTTCTTCTACGCCCGCCAAAACTACTTGGACGGCTTGGACCACCATGCAGAGCAGCTTGCCGACGCCCTCTCGGTCACCCACTTCGGCATCCGCGACACCGAACACGCCCTGGCCCAGCGCCTGCGCGATCGCCACAACGTAGATATCCACATCACTTCCCAGATGGATGGCACGCTACACAGCTTTAACCGCGAGACCGGCGAGTTCCGGCTCGCGTCGCGCCTGAGCGAAGGCCAGCGCGCCTTCCGCATGGCCGCGGAGCTGGGCTTCCTCGAGGCCGGGGACGACATCGCTTCCCTAGTGGAGGAGGAGCCGTTTACCTCGGACGCCTCGCGCAACCTCGCACGGCGCGGCTTGGCCAGCTACTTCGCCGCCGCCACCGTGATGCCCTATGCGCTGATGCATTCCGAAGCCGAGCGCTCTGGCTACGACGTGGAATACCTCTGCCAGGTCTTCGGCGTGGGCTATGAATCCGTGGCCTCTCGCCTGTCCACCCTGCAGCGCGATAACCTCCGCGGCATTCCTTTTACTTTTGTCCGCGTCGACCGGGCAGGCAATATGTCCAAGCGCCAATCCGCCACCGGCGTGCACTTTTCCAATAATGGCGGCACCTGCCCGCTGTGGAATGTCTACGAGACCTTCACCCAGCCCGGCATCATCTCCCGCCAGCTGGCCCAAATGCCCGATGGCCGCAACTACCTGTGGATTTCGCGCGCCGTCCAGCACCACCAGGGGCGTTTTGGCGATACCGATAAGCTCTTCGCCATCGGCCTAGGCTGCGAGGCCCGCCACGCCGACCGCACCGTCTACGCCGAGGGCCTCGATCTCTCAGATCTCTCCACTGCCACCCCCATCGGCTCCGGCTGCCGCACGTGCCCGCGCGAAAACTGCGCGCAGCGCGCCTTTCCACCCATCAACGAGGTCATCAACGTCGATGCCCACCGCTCCGCCGTGGCACCGTACTAACGCGCTGCCGCCCAGGTGGAATGCACATGAAAAAGCGGCACCGCGGTCCGCCTCCCTCCGACGAGGGGGGCGAACGGTGCGGTGCCGCTGGCGTCGCACTCAAAGGCGACGTCGGCAAGCAGTCCTGCTTAGAGGTTAATCATGTGGCCGCCGATGCCCTCGGCAGCTTCCTTCATGGCCTCAGAAAGGGTCGGGTGAGTGTGAACGTTGCGTCCGATTTCCTCAGCGGTGAGGTCGAAGCGCTGCGCCAGGGTCAGCTCCGGCAGCAGCTCGGACACGTTGGAACCCACCATGTGGCCGCCGATGAGCTCGCCGTACTCGCCGTCCGCGATGAGCTTGACAAAACCCGCGGTCTCATTGAGGCCAGCGGCCTTGCCGTTAGCGGAGAACGGGAAGGTAGCGACCTTGATGTCGCGGTCCGCGAACTTCTCCTTGGCAGCCTCTTCGGTGTAGCCGAAGGAAGCGACCTGCGGGTTGCAGAAGGTAGCGCGCGGCATATTCATGTAGTCACCCAAGAGCTGGGTCTCCACGCCGGCGATGGTCTCTGCGGCCACAACGCCCTGTGCCTCAGCAACGTGGGCGAGCTGCAGCTTCGCGGTGACGTCACCGATGGCGTAGATGTGGTCGACGTTGGTGCGCATGGTGTCATCGATGGCAATAGCGCCGCGCTCGGTGAGCTCAACGCCGGTGTTCTCCAGGCCGAAGCCCTCGGTGCGCGGGGCGAAGCCGATGGAGATCATGGCACGGTCCACGGTGAGGGTGTCCTGCTTGGAGCCGTCCTTGGACTCCACCTCAACGGTGACATTATCGCCGTTATCCTTCACGGAGGTGGTCTTGTAGCCGGTCAGCAGCTTAACGCCGAGCTTCTTATACTCCTTGGCAATGGCCTTGGAGACGTCCTTGTCCTCGTTCGGCAGGACGCGGTCCATGAACTCCACGATGGTGACGTCCACGCCATAGTTGGACAGAACATAAGCGAATTCCATGCCGATGGCGCCGGCGCCGACGATGACCATGGACTTCGGGGCCTCATCGTTGAGGATCTGCTCCTCGTAGGAGACGATGTTGCCGCCGAGTTCTACGCCCGGCAGGGACTTGACCACGGAGCCGGTAGCGATGATGCAGTCATCGAAGGTGACGGTCTTGCCCTTGTCGTCACCATCGGTGATTTCGATGGTCTTATCGTCCTTGAAGGAGCCAAGGCCGTTGATCTCGGTGATCTTGTTCTTCTTCATCAGGTAATGGACACCCTTGACGATGCCCGCGGAAACCTTGCGGGAACGCTTGTGGGCAACACCGAAGTCGAAGGAGACATCGCCGGAAATGCCGAAGTCCTTGGCCTCGTGGTTGAAGGTATGGGCAACCTCAGCGTTCTTCAGCAGCGCCTTGGAAGGGATGCAGCCTACGTTGAGGCAGACACCACCCCAGTACTGCTTCTCGATTACGGCAACTTTCTTACCAAGCTGAGCTGCACGGATGGCGGCCACGTAGCCGCCAGGGCCCGCGCCGAGTACTACTACGTCATAATGTTCATTAGTCACGTCCTTCAGGATACGTAACTTTCCCCTCCATGTCGCGCATTGGGTCACACTCTTTTGCCCGTGTACCCCACGCTTCGGGGGTAAAACGCACAAAGGCCCTGCACGGGGGCGTCGGCAAGCGCGCGACGCCGTGCAGGGCTATGGGCTCGGTGTTTTAGAACAGGCCGAGAGCCAGGGCAGCGTTGGAGGACATGGAGGAGCCCATGTGCAGGAACTGGCCCAGAACTTCATTGATGGACACGAGGATGGAATCGAAAACGTTCATTTTTCTTCTTTCTGTCTTTTGCCTAGAGCGAGGGATGGGCCCGCGGATGGGACCGCACTATTCACACGTTTAGAACTAACGGGAATTGTAGCGCCGCCGTTACATGAGCGCTGCGTTCAGAATTATGACACACAGACCACATGCATCACAGGCTTTGCTAAATTTAAGGAGTTATTTGAACACTGAGTCTTGCTAACACTCACGCTTTACGGAACGATACCTACTGAGAAGATTCTCTTAACTCGAGGAAGTTAAAAATATGCATACTTTGCGCTCTATCGGCTCCAGCGTCGCAGGCATCGCCATTGCGGCCGGAGTCCTCTCCGCCCCTATTGCCTCCGCCGTCGAGCCGGCCGAGATTCAGGGTGACGCCACCCTGTCCACCATCCGCGAGGTAAACCTCACTGACCCGGCAGATCCGGAAAATATCAACTACGCCATCACCACCGAAGGTAATAACCGCGTGGTGGATATTGCCGGGCTGAAGGACAAGGACAAGTGGAAGGGTTATGCCTTCGGCCACAAGAGCGGCCAGGGCAAGCACTACGGCAACCACGTTAAGGCCCTGACCGCCACCTCCGCCGCCATGGGCGGCCGCGAGGTTCCGCTGGCGGTCATCACCCCGGACGGCAACTTTGATAAGAAGCGCCCCACCCTGTACCTGCTCAACGGCGCCGGCGGTGCCGAGCAGGGCATGGACTGGCTGACCGCCACCGCCAACCACGACATCGACCCTAAGGCCGAGGGCATGCAGGACATGGTGGACTTCTACACGTCCAAGGACGTCAACGTGGTCATCCCGCAGGCCGGCGCCTTCTCCTACTACACCGACTGGGTATCCTCCCCGAATAGCGGCTATCTCAAGGGCCCGCAGAAGTGGGAAACCTTCCTCACCAAGGAGCTGCCGGGCGCATTGGAAGACCACATCGGCGGCAATGGCAAGCGCGCGATTGCCGGCATGTCCATGTCCGCTACCTCCTCTCTACTACTGGCGGAGCACAACCCGGGCTTCTACAACGCCGTGGGCTCCTTCTCTGGCTGCGCTTCCACCTCTCGCCCGCTGCCGCGCCTGTACACCCAGCTGACCGTCAACCGCGGCGGTGGATCGGCCGATCAGATGTGGGGCGCTATGGGCAGCGAGTACAACGTGTACAACGATGCCTTGGTGAACGCTAACCCGAATAACCTGGGCAAGTCCGAGACCTATGTTTCGGTCAACTCCGGTCTGGGCGGCGCCAACGACTGGGGTGTTCCGGGCTCTTCCACCCTCATCGTTGAGGGCGGCGTCATCGAGGCCGCGATGAACTCCTGCACCCATGACCTCAAGGCCAAGATGGACTCCCAGGGCATGAAGGCGGACTGGAACTTCCGCAATACCGGCACCCACTCCTGGCCGGGCTGGCGCAATGATCTCTTCACCTCCTGGGCAACCTTCGAGCGTGGCTTTGCCAAGGATGCTGCAGAGGCACCGGCCGAGCCGGAGGTAAAGCCCAACGAGCTTTCCATCGAGGCACCGCAGGCCGAGGAAGATGCGCAGGTTAAGGACGCCCCGAGCGCCGCTGACCAGTCCCCGGACAAGGACTTTGTCGAGGGCAAGGACGCAGAGGGCGCAGAGACTCCGAACGCTGCGGAGGCTGCAGCGGCCGCCGAGGCTGCTGTCGCTGCCGAATAATCAGGAATTCATTAACTACAGGAAAGAAGCACTATGAAGCGCCTTAGCTCCATCCTTGCCGGCACCGCAGTGTGCGCCGGCTTGGCCTGCGCCCCAATGGCGGGGGCCGCACAGCTCACCCCGCAACAGGTAGCGGGCAACGCCGCCCAGTCCACCCTGGCCCCACTGGAGGTCACCCCAGAGCTGGAGCAGCAGACCTGGTACCAGAAGTACAAGGACGATCCGCGCGTCGAAAAGCTGCAGGCCACCTCCCCTGCCATGAACGGCCGTAAGATTCCGCTGGCCGTCATTCGCGCAACGGATGAGAACCGCCCGACCATCTACCTGCTCAACGGTGCAGGCGGCGCGGAGCAGGACATGGACTGGCTGAAGCTTTCCGACGCCGTCGATTTCTACCACTCCAAGAACGTCAACGTGGTCGTCCCACAGGCCGGTGCTTTCTCCTACTACACCGACTGGGTATCCGAGCCGAACTCTCAGTACCTCAAGGGCCCGCAGAAGTGGGAAACCTTCCTCACCAAGGAACTGCCGGGCGCCATCGAGGGCCACATCAAGGCCGATAACCACCGTGCCATCGCGGGCATGTCCATGTCCGCGACCTCCTCCCTGCTGCTGGCGGAGCACAACCAGGGCTTCTACGACGCCGTCGGTTCCTACGCCGGCTGCGCGGCCACCGCTTACCCGGTAGAGCACAAGGCCGTTGAGCTCACCGTCAACCGCGGTGGTGCGACCGCGGAGCAAATGTGGGGCCCGTTCGGCTCCCCCACCAACCGCTACAACGACGCGATGATGAACCATGAGAAGCTGCGCGGCACGGAGCTGTACATCTCTTCCGGTTCTGGGTTGGCCGGTAAGGAGGATACCTTCTCCTATCACGTGGCCAAGGGAAATAACCCTGCTATCGCTGCTGTGGGCTCCGCTCAGCTGCAGGTTGAAGGCGGCGCCATCGAGGCTGGCGTGAACTACTGCACCCACAACTTCAAGGCCAAGCTGGACCAGGCTGGCATCCCGGCGACCTACAACTTCCGCAATACCGGCACCCACTCCTGGCCGCACTGGATTGCGGACCTCAAGGATTCTTGGCCGGTCTTCGAG
>ERZ1031191.73-NODE-73-length-12246-cov-6.702403_pt1 | contig 12246 bp, 10 predicted proteins | sample MGYA00516576_ERZ1031191 | MGnify/ENA primary metagenome ERZ1031191 (study PRJEB33718, sample SAMN03159780) | human skin metagenome | collected 2014-02-25 | study: EMG produced TPA metagenomics assembly of the PRJNA266117 data set (Human skin bacterial metagenome and...
TCTACACCTAAGCCTTCGTCGGCAGCGTCAGATGTGTATAAGAGACAGGAACAATGTTGACCATGCGACGGCCACGCTTGATACCGAACTCAACGGAGCCAGCTGCAAGCGCGAACAGGGTATCGTCGCCGCCGCGGCCTACGTTCTCACCTGGGTGGAACTTGGTACCGCGCTGACGCACGATGATCTCGCCGGCATTAACCTGCTGACCACCGAAGCGCTTGACGCCGAGACGCTTGGACTCGGAATCGCGACCGTTGCTGGAGCTGGAAGCACCCTTCTTGTGTGCCATGTGGTTTTCCCTCCTTTAGGGATAATTACAGCCGGTTAAGGCTTACTTGATACCGGTGATCTTCAAGGTGGTCACAGGCTGACGGTGGCCCTGACGCTTCTTGTAACCAGTCTTGTTCTTGTACTTCAGGATATCGACCTTCGGGCCCTTACCCTGCTCTACGATTTCTGCGGAGACAGAAACCTTTTCCAAGTCGGAAGCCTTGGACTTAACATCGGCGCCATCGACGAGCAGAACCGGGGTGAGAGCTACGGCAGAGCCTGGCTCACCCTCGATCTTCTCGACCTTGACGAGGTCACCTTCAGCAACCTTGTACTGCTTGCCGCCGGTCTTGACGATCGCGTACATAGAGGGTTACCCCTTATCTAAACTCGCTCGGAAGCAACCGGGGAGGCCGCGTTCCGAATGGACACTTACACATTGCGTTTAGTTCCCGCGCGAACATGCCCGCACAGCTCACTAAGTGAGTGTCGGACTGATCCAGCGCCGTGAGTACTAAACAGCGACTGTCAAAGACTACCCCGTAGCGGGCACAAAATACAAACCACGCTTTTTGTGCCCGCGTGGCGTAGCCCTAAGACGTGCTTCGCCGTGCTACGCGGCGTCGGCCGCGCCCAGACTTTGCGTGCGACATTTCCTTGTGCGCACCACTCGCAGAAGACTGCTTCTGCCCTGCGTCATCCTGCGCCTTTGGGGCCTTGGCGCTTGCCGACACCCCCTTCTTGCGCACCGCCCTCTTCTTTCCGCGGCGCAGCACCTTGGTACCGCCCGTGGTCGCCCGCTGGCCAGCACCGGAACGATCCGGCGAGCCACCCTGCTGCGTCGAACGGCCCGGGGCGGTCTTCGCTACCTTCGGATTCTCTGCTACCGCCTTTTTAGGAGCGGCCTGGCGCACGGCACGGCGACGCCCACGGCCCTTACCACCGGCGCGACCCGCGCGTGCGGCGCCAGCGGCCTTTTCATGGCGCTGCTCGGCGGATCCGCCCGCCTGCTTGTGTCCGTGCTCCTGTGCCTTTTCCTTGACCTCGTGCGGCACGCGCGAGGTGCTCCGGCGCTTGGCCGGCTGGGTGCGCACTGAGCGACGGCGGCCACGCCCGCGAGCCTTGCGCTCTTCGCGCGAGGTCTTCTCTCCGTGCTGGGCTTCAGTCCCGCTAGCGTTACCGTCGGCGTCGGCAGAGTCCTGCTCACCGGCGACCGCGAAATCCTGCGGCTGCGGGCGCCTATCGGAGCGCGAATTGCCGCGGGTGCGGCGCTTGCGGCGCGGGGAAGCCTCAAACTCGGCTACTGCCTCGTCATAGGTCTTTCCAGTTGCTTTCTCCGGAGCTATTTTCTCCGGAGCGGCTTCCTTTTCCAGTGCCTTCTGCTCGCCGCCTGCAGCCGTGTGCGTGGCCTTAGACCGGCGCGTCGCCCGGCGCGGCTTCTTGCCACGCTTGGAGCGGGCCGCTGCACCAGGGTGTGCCTGAGCAACGGCACCCGAGTCCGCGTCCGTATCCGCATCGGGGACATAGGAATTAAATTCCTGCACCTCGTCGCTCTCGGCCGCATTATCCGCCGCGGCATACGCGATGGCCTCGATATCGGAAACCTCAGTCTGAGTGCGCTTGCGCGCGCGGCGACGACCGCGTCCACGTCCGCGCTCCTTGCTGCGGTCGTGGTCTCCGCTGTGCTCTTCCGATTCGGCCTGCGACTGAGCCGGACCGCGCTCGTCCACAACGACGTTTGCTACGAGGTCTTCCAACGACGTCTTGGCAGATTCCCGTGCGGCCTCATCATTCTCGGTACCGTAGACCGGCGCTTGGGTTTTCTTGAAGCGCTTGGGCTTGGAGGAGCTTTCGGGGGCGTCGTCAAGCTCGTGCTTATGCATTGCCACCGCAGTCGGGTGCTGCTGCGGATCGTGGTGGTGCTTCTTGTGTGCCTTGGACTTGCGGCCGGAATGCTTGGAGCGCTGATCGTCCTCGGCCTCGTCCACCGGGTACTGGTGAATGATGATGCCACGGCCGTTGCAGCACTCGCACTCGGTGGAGAAGGTCTCCACTAGGCCGGTACCCAGGCGCTTGCGGGTCATCTGTACCAAGCCCAACGACGTAACCTCGGATACTTGGTGGCGGGTGCGATCGCGGCCCAAGGCTTCCTTTAGGCGGCGCAGCACCAGATCCTGGTTTTCTGGCAGGACCATATCGATAAAGTCCACGACGATCATGCCGCCGAGATCGCGCAGGCGCATCTGGCGCACGATTTCTTCGGCCGCCTCGAGGTTATTGCGGGTAACCGTTTCTTCCAGGTTGCCGCCAGAACCGGTGAACTTGCCGGTATTGACGTCGATGACAGTCATGGCTTCGGTGCGGTCAATAACCAGCGTGCCGCCCGAGGGCAGCCATACCTTGCGCGAGAGCGCCTTATGCAGCTGCTCATCAATGCGGTAAGCCTCGAAGGCATCCTGCCCGCCGTGGTCCTTGGCGCGGTAACGCACCACGCGGTCCGCAAGGTCCGGCGCCATGGAATCTACATAGGCGCGGACGGTATTGAAGGAGCGCTTGCCATCGACGATGAGCTCGGTGAAGTCCTCGTTGAAGAGATCGCGCACCACCTTGATGAGCATATTTGGCTCTTCATACATGGTCACCGGCTTGGCGCCCTTGGAGGACTTTTCCTTCTTGGCGTGTGCCACGATGTCCTCCCACCGGCTGTGCAGGCGGTTGACGTCGGTAGCGATTGCCTCTTCTGGGACGTTTTCGGCGGCGGTGCGGATAATCGCGCCGCCATCGCCTGGAACCACGCGGCCGAGGATATCCTTTAAGCGCTTGCGCTCTGGGGCGGGCAGCTTGCGGGAAATACCGGCGCTGCGCCCGCCCGGTACGTAGACCAGGTAGCGGCCAGCAAGGGAAATCTGGGTGGTAAGCCGCGCGCCCTTGTGGCCGATGGGATCCTTAGCCACCTGCACCAGCACCTGGTCACCAGACTTCAGGGCGTTTTCTACCTTGCGGGCGCGCCCGTGCAGCTTGGTCTTGCGCCAGTCGATTTCACCGGCGTAGAGCACGCCGTTTCGGCCCTGTCCGATGTCCACGAAGGCCGCCTCCATGGACGGCAGCACGTTTTGGACGCGGCCCAAGTAGATATTGCCAATGAGAGAGGCCTGGGACTCGGTGGTCACGAAGTGCTCGACCAACAGGTCATCTTCTAATACGCCCACCTGGGTGATGATGCCGGCGCCGTCCTCGCGCTCCTTATCGCGCACCACCATGGTGCGCTCCACGGCTTCGCGGCGGGCAAGGAACTCTGCTTGGGAAACGATGTGCTGGCGGGTGCGGCCCTTTTCGCGCAGTTCGGCCCGGCGGCGCTTCTGCGCCTCGATGCGCGTGGAGCCACGGATGGCCTTCGGCTCTTCAATGTGCTCGGGCTCGTCTGCCTGCTCTTCACGCTTCGAACCCGCGCCGCGTCCGCGGGATGCGCCACGGCGCCCACGGCGGCGGCCCTCAGACTTTCCGGAACCGCGGTCGGAGCCGGAGCCGGAGTGCTCGCGGCTATCTTCGGCGGAATCGGCAGCGCCCTCATCGTCGTCGCGTGCGGAGTCGTCTGCAGAGAAGTCCTCCTCCGCTGCATCTACAGCCGGTGCGAATGCCCCTGCCTCGTCCTGCTGCGGGGCCATGAAGATAGGCGCAAAGTCATAGTGGTCGGAGTCTTCCTCGGACTCGGCGCGCGGGACGATGTACGGGGCGTAGTAGTCATCCTCGAAGTCCTCGCCAGCCTCGGCCAGCACCTCGTGCAGCTTCGCCGCATCAACCGTTCCGGTATCGAGTGCACTAGCCGGTGCTTCGTCCGTCTCACCCGTGGCTTCTGCAGCTTCGGGTTCTGCCGCTTCAGCGTCCTCAGACTCCTCGGCGGCTGCGCCTGTTTCGGCTGCGGCCTGGGCCAGCGATGCCTCTACCTTGTCTTCGATCTGGGAAATTTCATTGTCCACGTTCTTACGCACGCGGTGGCGCAGGTGTTCTTCGTCTTCCGCGGACTGCCCCCCTTCCTCTGACTCGGCGGCATCTGACGGCTCTTCGGGCGCTGGTGCGGCGGACTTACGGGTGGCCTTGCGGGCGCGCTTGGCGCGCTTCTTCGCTGGCTTCTTTTCTGTTTCCTCGTCCGGGTTTTCTTCCGGTTGCGCAGCAGGCTTGTCCTCGGGTTCTTCAGCCGGTACTTCGGTGGTGTCGCCCGAGGGGGCGTCGGCAACCGCGGCGGCGTTCGCTACAGCGTCCAGCACTTGGCCTGCTTCCTCGCGGGAAAGGGAGCTTTGCGCGCTCTTTTTCAGGCCCATGTCTTTAAGCTGTGCCACCAGCTCGCGCGAGGAAAGCCCCAGCTGCTTGGCCAGGGAATACACGCGGGTCTTGTCCTTGAGTTGGCCGCGATCCAGGTTCTGGGCCAAAGACGCCGCCGCCTTGAGGCTTTCAGTTGTTTCTTGAGAGTTCTGTGCCACCATGTTCGGGCTTACTCCTGTACATCGTCTGTATTTGGCGCGGCCTCGGGCGCAGGCACGGCCGAAGACCGTACCGCCGCCGCACGAGGCATAGTGCGCGCTATAAAAGTTTGTGGGATATGAAGTTATGCCGCGTCTCGTACGCGCTATCCCCCATTGTGTCACAGAACCGCGGCCAAGCTGGCAGGCGGTGTTATGTTGGCGGGGTGGCAGAACTAGCACGAATCCCCGCGCGCGAACTCGCGCACCATCGGCAGCGCAATGAAGTCCCAGTGCGCTCCGCACTTTACTTTGGCGTACCGGCCGGCTTTGCCATTGGCTTCGCCAACACGGGCGTGGATTATATGTTGATGGGAGCCGGTGTTTTTGCCGTCTTTGCAGTGCTGGGGTTGGTGCACCTCATCCGCAATTACCCGCGCGGCATCAACGCTGCACAAGAGGAATTCCGCGATGGTGACTACCCCACCATTGCCTATATCGCCCCGTTTATCCCGATCGCTGCGCCATTGGTCATGGCGCCACTGAGCGCGGCCGACCTGCTTCCAGAGATAGAGCTGGCCCCGCCCGTTGCCGGGATGCTGTCCGGGGCGTGGTGGGCCTTTGGCTTGCCGTTGGGCATCTGGAGCATGTTTTCCCAGTCCTTCCGCATCGGCCGGCGCCGCATTAACAAGATCCTTGAAAAAGACCCGCTCGACGGGGTTACGGAGGCTCGCTTGCAGCTTGCCGACGCCCACTCGGACATCCTCACCGCCCTCGTCGCCGCCGGCGCGGTGCAAGGAAACACGATTAATTCCACTGCCCTCTCGAAGTTCATGAAGGTAGACCTCGACCCTCTATCCGAACAGCTCGATGCTTTAGCAAAGGCGGACCTGGTGAAGCTCAGCCGCATGGGACTGCGCACCGCGCCCGCAAAGTGGACCATCACCATCACGCCGACTGGGGTTCGCTGTCTGTATCAAGTGGGCCGGCGCTAACTTGGCAAGCTTTTGTCTCCTGGGAAGAGCTTCGGGCCTATCCAGAGCATTATATAAACAAGGCCCACGAGCACTGGAATTTCAATAAGCGGCCCAATGGTACCGGCGAGAGCCTGTGCCGACGCGGCACCAAAGGTGCCGATGGAAACTGCAATGGCTAGCTCGAAATTATTACCAGCTGCGGTAAACGCAACGGAAGCAGACTGTGCGTAGTTCATTCCCCCGGCTTTTGCTACGCCCAAGGCAAGGAAAAACATTCCAACGAAGTAAATAACCAGTGGAATCGCCACTCTCACCACGGCTGTCGGCTGGGCTACCAGCTGCTCGCCTTGCAGTGAAAACAGCAGCACGATGGTGTAGAGCAAACCAATCATCGCCAAAGGCGAGACTGCCGGGAGAAAACGGTCTTCGAACCATTCGCGTCCTTTGACCTTTTCTCCCCACACCCGTGAGAGCACGCCAAGCAGCAGGGGGATTCCTAGGAACACAAGAACCGCTGTGACGATGGACCAGAAAGAAAATTCAACAGAGGTGGTGTCTAGGCCTAACCATCCAGGTAGAACTTGCAAGTAGAACCAACCCATGACGCCAAACATGGCTACTTGGAAAATCGAATTGATAGCCACAAGTACCGCTGTGGCCTCTCGATCCGCGCAGGAAAGGTCGGACCATACCAAGACCATGGCGATGCAGCGCGCCAATCCGACGATGATTAAGCCGGTTCGCAACTCCGGCTGGTCTGCCAAAAATATCCACGCCAAGGTAAACATCAACGCGGGCCCCACCACCCAGTTCAGCACGATAGATATCACCATCAGGCGGCCATCGGCAGCAATGTCTCGAGTCTTTTCATAGCGGACTTTAGCCAGGGGCGGATACATCATAACTAGCAGGCCCAGCGCGATTGGAAGAGAAATACCGCCAACCTCTAGAGCAGACAGTGCTTCTCCAATGCCTGGCAGGAAGTGGCCTATCAATAGCCCCACAGCCATGGCCATGATGATCCAAATGGGAAGGAATCTATCGAGAAATGACAACTTTGGGCGTTGCGTAACGGCCATGACTCTCCTTGTGCGACGAGGAATTCAACTTTCGGTCAGTACTTTAATCGTTCATATTGATACTCGTCAATATAACGGAGCGGGAGGCAGACTCCTTATACTGTGTGCATGGACTCCTCCCCTAGCAATGCCGATAACACCCCGGATGCACAGTGCTGTTCCCTGAGCAGTGGCCCGCTCAGCCAGGGCGACTCCCTCCGCTTTTCCCAGCAATTTAAAGTACTTGCTGACCCAGCCCGCCTCCGCCTGCTATCTATATTGTGCGACGAGGGCTGCGGCCCGATGAGCGTTACGGAGCTGACCGCGCTTTCCGGCCTGAGCCAACCGACGGTATCTCATCACCTCGGCAAGTTGAGGGAATCCGGTCTCTTAATCAAGCAACAATCGGGCCGTACCGTTACCCATCGAGTGCAAAAGGAAGCCTTCCGCACACTGCGCCAGTTACTCTCCTTCGATTAGGAGAACTCCAGTCCTAGTCTGAGAGGTGAATGACCTCGCGTGCATTATCCTCAGCAATGATCTGCCGCGTTAAGCACCTTCAGCCCCGAAACAAAACCCCTGCTCCAGTTCTGCTTCTCTACGTATTTGCGGCTTTGCCGTTTCAATACTTATTCAGGGTAGGGCCGGATACTCGGTATGCGGCTCTCCGCCTGGGCTTATGGATCAAGCAATAAATAAAGCCCGAGCCTACAGGCTCGGGCTGAATGATGCGCTAAGTGCGCAAAAGTTTAGAGGTTCGGGAACCAGATAGCGATCTCGCGCTCAGCGGACTCTGGGGAGTCAGAGCCGTGGACGATGTTCTCGCCAACGGTCAGAGCGAAGTCGCCGCGGATGGTGCCCGGGGTGGCCTTGGAGACTGGGTCGGTGCCGCCAGCCAGCTGACGCCATGCCTCGATGGCGCGCTCGCCCTCAACAACACCAGCGATAAGCGGTGCGGAGGTGATGAACTCGACGAGGTCACCGAAGAATGGCTTGTCCTTGTGCTCCTCGTAGTGCTTCTCCGCGGTCTCGCGGTCAGCAACGCGCAGGTCGAGCTCAGCCAGCTTCAGGCCCTTGCGCTCGATGCGGGAGATGATTTCGCCTACGTGGCCGTTCTTTACGCCGTCCGGCTTGATGAGAATCAGTGTACGTTCAGTCATGCCCCACACTGTACCGAAACCGCACGCATGCGTCGCGCGCTGGGGTATCCCGTTGGGGTAAAAATCTGGCGTCTAATGCTCTGCGAGCTGCTTGACTATCTCTTCAGCGCGCCCCTGCGAAGTCCCCCTGAACCACAGGCGTACCTGGCCTACTGCGGCGCCAAACTGCCCATTGCCCAACAGTCGTTGCAGCTCCGCGCGCTGCTCCTTATCCAAATCCTCAAAGGTGGCTTCTTTGGCCGGCTCAAAGTTGCTCCGCAGCGCCAAAACCAGAAAAACGCCACCAATGATGAGGGCGACTAGCGGTAGCCATGGCGTTCCCGTAGCGGCGCGGGCTACCACCGCGGCGACGCAGGCGAGTGCGGCAAGGACGAGATAGAGAGTGCGCATGGGCGCTAGTCTATCGCGTCTGCCCCACCCGCCGGAGGTATCGAGCCTATTTCTCGTTGAGGTGCTGCGTGGTGAGGTATCCGCGCTTCATGCGGGCGATAAGGTTGCTGCGCAGGTAGACGGCCAGCAGCCACTCCATGCCAAAGATGATGAAGATGGCGGCCACGGCCCAGTGGACCATAAAGCCCACAATGACGCACAACAGCTGTGCCCACACAATGACGGACAGCGCCCACTTCTTATTCATGAACGCGATCATCACGAGGTGGAATACCACTGCGGCGATGACAAAGCCGTAGTTAAAGGGGGTCCACAAGGTGCCGTCATAAAGCTTGTACAGCATCGGCAGTGCGAAGGATAGGGCGAGCGCCTCCATGGTCAGGGAGCTTGCAATGACCATCCCGTTGAAGCTTTTGAGCGGGTCCTTGACTGGGGCTTGGCCCATGCCGAGGGGTCCGATCTCGCTTTCGGGGACCTGTTCCTCGCGGCCACGGGCGCGGGTGCGTCGGGGCGGGCGGGGTTGGCGCTCTCCGCGCGGGTGGTGATTATCGCGGCTCATGCAGGTTCCTTTCCAAACATCGCGCGGGCATCACCAGCGGTGACGACCGAGCCGGTGATGATGATGCCGGAGCCGGACTGGACCTCGGCGTCCTCGGCAAGCTCCACGGCCTGGGCATAGGCGCCCGGCAGGTTATCGGCTACGTGCACTCGCTCTTCGCCAAAGATATCGCGGGCGGTCTCTGCCAAGTCGTAGGCATCGAGCGCGCGCGGCGAGGAGTTTTGGGTGATGACGACCTCGGTGAGGTACGGCTCTAGTGCGGTGAGGATGCCGGTGGCGTCCTTATCCGCGAAAATGGAGAGCACACCGATGAGGCGGGCGAAGTCGAAATCGCGGTCCAGCGCCGCGCCTAGCGCCTTGGCGCCATGTGGATTATGGGCGGCGTCAATAAACGTCGTTGGTGACGTGCGCACGCGCTCCAGGCGGCCGGGTGAAATCGCTTGGGCAAAACCATTGCGCACGGTCGCAACATCCAGCGGGTGGCCGGCCGAGGCGCCGAAGAATGCCTCCACCGCAGCAAGGGCCACGGCGGCATTTTTGGCCTGGTGCTCGCCGTGCAGGGGCAGGAAAATATCCTCGTACAGGCCGCCAAGGCCCTGGATGTTGACCTGCTGGCCGCCGACGGCGATGCGGGACTCGAGGGCGGCAAACTCAGAACCGGAGCGGGCGACGCCCGCCTCCACGTCCACGGCCTGCTGCAGGATAACCCGCATTGCCTCAGGGTCCTGTTCCGCGACAACCACAATGTTTTCATTGGGAGTCAGCGGATCATCGGCATCCTCGCGCGGCTTGATGATGCCGGCCTTTTCACCAGCAATCTCTGCGAGGGTATCGCCCAAGTAATCCGTGTGGTCCAAGCCCACCGGGGTAATGACGGAGACGTCCGCATTGACCACGTTGGTGGCATCCCACCGGCCGCCGAGGCCGATTTCGACGACGGCGACGTCCACGGGGGCGTCGGCAAACGCGGCATAGGACAAGCCGACGAGGACCTCGAACTTGGACATGGGGACGTCCGACTGGGCATCGACCATCTCCACAAAGGGCTTGATCTCGTGCCAGATGCGCACATAATCGCGCGGGTGGATGGGCTGGCCATCGATGCCGATGCGCTCCGTGACGCGCTGCAGGTGCGGGCTGGTGACAAGGCCGACGCGGCGGTGGAAGGCACGCAGGAGCGAATCCACCATGCGCGCGGTGGAGGACTTGCCGTTCGTGCCGGCAATGTGGATGACATCGAAGGAACGCTCGGGGTGGCCAAGCAGATCCATGAGCATCTCGATGCGATCGAGGGAAGGCTCAATCTTGGTTTCCGGCCAGCGCTCATCGAGCTCTTCTTCTACCTCCGCGAGGGCGCGCAGCTCTTCGGCCGACACCTCTTGCGGTGCGGCCTCGTTGTACTCATCCTCGCTACCCATGCCCAAGTTGAGCGTCAGGCCGGACTCGGTGATTTCCACCGGTCCACCGTCGGTGCCTTCTTTGAGGGCATCGACGATTTCGAAGTCCTCAGTCTCCTTGTCCTTGTCCGCCACTACTTCAGGCCCTCCAAACGGCTGGTGATGCGCTCGACCTCTTCGCGGGCGACCTGCTGGCGCTCCTTGATCTTATTGACCACTTCTTCCGGTGCCTTGGACAAGAAGTTCTCGTTGCCCAGCTTCTTGCCGGTCTGCTCCAGTTCCTTATTCGCCTTGGCCAGATCCTTCTCCAGGCGCTTGCGCTCGGCTTCTACGTCCACTGCGCCGTGGGTATCCAGGGTGACCTCCACGGTGGCCTGGGAAAGGCGTACCTCGATGGAGGCGGAAGGATCGAAATCCTCGCCTGGGGCGGTGGTATTGGCCAGGTTGCGCACCAGTTCCTCTTGGCCAGCGAGATCCGCTGCGGCGAAGTCGAGGCGGCCCGGTACCTTCTGGGAAGGCTTTACGCCCTGGTCGGAGCGGAAGCGGCGCAGCTCAGTGATGAGCTTATCGGCGTCCTCGATGCGGCGGGCGGCCACCTCATCCTTGGTGGCGCCACCATTGGTATCGGCAACGGTAGGCCACGGTGCAACGACGATGGACTCGCCGCCGGTCAGCGCCTTCCATAGCACCTCGGTGACGAATGGCATGGTCGGATGCAGTAGGCGCAGGACGACGTCGAGCACGCGGCCCAACACGATCTGGGTATTGCGGCCCTGCTCGCTTACGCCATCGCGCGGGATCTGGGTCTTGGCAATCTCCAAGTACCAGTCACACAGCTCGTCCCAGGTGAAGTGGTAGAGCAGCTCGTTGGCCTTAGCAAACTGGTAGTCATCCAGGTAGTCATCCACCTTGGCACGGACCTCTTCGGCGCGGTCAAGGATCCACCGGTCGGCGTCGCTAAGCTCCGCGCGGTTCGGCAGCGTGGCCACTCCAGCGCCGTTCATGAGCGCGAACTTGGTGGCGTTAAAGAGCTTGGTAGCAAAGTTGCGGGCAGCCGCGGCGGCGTCGGAGCCAAGCGGCAGGTCCACGCCAGGGTTGGCGCCGCGGGCAAGGGTAAAGCGCAGGGCATCCGCACCGTAATCGCGCACCCAATCCATCGGGTCAATGCCGTTGCCCAAGGACTTGGACATCTTACGGCCCTGCTCATCGCGGACCAGGCCGTGCAGGTACAGGTCCTTGAACGGAACCTGCGGGCGGCCATCGGTGCCCTCGCCCAACAGCTCCGGGGTGTGGGTGCCGGCAAAGGTGCCGAACATCATCATGCGGGCCACCCAGAAGAACAAGATGTCGTAGGCGGTGACCAGCACGTTGGTGGGATAGAACTTCTCTAGGTCCGGGGTCTTTTCCGGCCAACCCAGGGTGGAAAATGGCCACAGCGCGGAGGAGAACCAGGTATCCAGCACGTCCGGATCCTGCTCGTATCCTGCCGGCGGCTCCTCATCAGGGCCAACACAGACGATGTCTCGCTGTCCGTCCTCGCCTTCTGGCCCGTACCAGATAGGAATGCGGTGACCCCACCACAGCTGGCGGGAGATGCACCAATCGTGCATGTCATCGACCCACTCGAAGTAGCGCGGCTCGAGCGACTGCGGGTGCAGGGTGGTATCGCCCTCGCGCACGGCATCGCCAGAGGCCTTGGCCATCTTGGCCACGTCCACGAACCACTGCAGGGACAGGCGCGGCTCGATAGGCTCGCCAGAGCGCTCCGAGTGGCCCACGGAGTGGACGTACGGGCGGATTTCCTTAACAATGCGGCCCTGTTCGCGCAGTGCTTCCCGGATCTCCACGCGGGCTTCCTCGCGGGTCAGGCCGTCGAAGCGGGTGCCGGTATTGGCAATGTGGCCGGTGGTATCGATAACGGTGGGCATATCCAAGTCGTGTCGGGTGCCCATTGCGTAGTCATTCGGGTCGTGGG
>ERZ1031191.74-NODE-74-length-12244-cov-6.625482_pt1 | contig 12244 bp, 10 predicted proteins | sample MGYA00516576_ERZ1031191 | MGnify/ENA primary metagenome ERZ1031191 (study PRJEB33718, sample SAMN03159780) | human skin metagenome | collected 2014-02-25 | study: EMG produced TPA metagenomics assembly of the PRJNA266117 data set (Human skin bacterial metagenome and...
TGTCTGATCCCCCCGTCTAAACCCCCACCCGAAAGGGCGTGGACATTAACCTGCTCAAGGATGTAAAGGAAACCCGCCGTGAACGTATTTCCACCTACGCCGAAGAGGCTGGAAACGGAGTGGAATTCCACAAAGGCGGAAATATCTGGGAAGTACAGGCAGACGTGGCTCTGCCGTGTGCCACCCAAAATGAGCTCGATGGCGATTCCGCAAAGAAGCTCGTTGACGGCGGCGTGCGCTACGTAGCCGAAGGTGCCAATATGCCGTCTACCCCAGAGGCGGTCCACATCTTCCAAGAATCTAAGATCAATTTCGCGCCGGGCAAGGCCGCCAACGCTGGTGGCGTTGCTACCTCCGCGCTAGAAATGCAGCAAAACGCATCCCGTGACTCCTGGTCCTTTGAGTACACCGATGATCGCCTCCATGCGATCATGTCCAATATCTTTAAAAACATCGATAGCACGGCTAAGGAATATGACCGTGAAGGCGATTACGTTGCCGGTGCAAATATTGCTGGCTTCAAGAAGGTAGCGGACGCCATGCTGGCACAGGGCGTTATCTAGCTGCTCACTTCTTCTTTCAAGCCCCCCTTTCTGTGCTGCCTTTGTGTAGTGGGGAAGGGGAGCTTGTGCTGTAAATACGCGCCATAGATTGCGTGAGTGGGCGGTTGCAAGGCGATTGTCGGCACTGGAGGGTAAATCCGCAGTACACACTCGGTGCGTGGCCTCCACGTCTGGCGCGTGAGGGCATGTAAAATTCGCAGCATGTACCGTGTCTTTGAGTCCCTAGATGAACTAGTTCAGCACTTGGAAGAGGCCCATAGCCTCCCCATGACCTCTAATTGCATGGTTCCGCGCCATGAAATGCTCGCGCTTCTCGACGACCTCCGAAACGCCCTGCCCGTTGAAATTGATGACGCGCAGGATGTCTTGGATAAGCAGGATGAAATCCTCCACGGCGCCGAAGAGCGCGCGGACCAGACCATCAATGATGCTAATGCGCAGGCCGACGACATCGTGGGCCATGCTCGCGAGGAGGCGGATGCCACGGTGTCCCACGCAGAACAGCATGCCGCCAAGCTAGTGGCTGATGCTGAAGCTCGCGCTCAGTCCATGGTGGAACAGGCCCGCGCGGAAGCAGACCGGACCATCGCTCAGGCCAATGATGAATATGAGCGTTCCGTGGCAGAAGGCCGTGCCGAGCAAGAGCGTATGGTTTCGGAATCTGAAGTTGTGCGCCGCGCTGATGAGGAAGCACACCGCATCGTGGAGTCCGCCCACACCGAGTCCAACCGTCTGCGTAGTGAATGCGACGAGTTTGTAGACGGCAAGCTAAGCGAATTTGAAACCACTCTCAATGGACTACTGCGCACCGTAAGCTCCGACCGCTCTGCACTGCGCGGCGGTGCCGGAGTCCGTTCCCGTGGCGGCGACTACCAGTCCTCGGGTCGTGCCGGTGGCGTTGCGGGCGGCTCCCGTTACGCAGAAGGCGAGGCCTACGAGCGTCGCTATAACGAGCGCTAAGCCTTTAAATTCTTTCTGCCCTCAAGTTTCATTTCCCGGAGGTACCCGGGCTGGGGAACTTAAGGGGTGAGGGATGGTTTAGTCCCATACATCAGGCACGGCCAAAGACCCTGGTGGGTGGGCAGACGGTTTGTCGTACACCGTCTGCCCACCCACCAAGGTCTTTATGTTTTCCTACCAGTGCGGGCAGTTCAGGAAGTTGCGCGGGAGCGAGGATGTGTGGTGGGCACTGCCGTATTCGCTGCATGGGGAGCAGCTGTTAACGGCGTGTGTGCGGACGTGGCGCCGCCTTCCTTCCCCGAGGTGAGATGCGCAGGCGCGGCGGACTGGACGGCCATACATGCTGCAATGACTGCGGTCACTAAGCCAGGGAAAAGGAATGCAACGAGTGCGGTAAAGAAATAGGAAGACAGTGACGTCAAAGAACTATCACTAAAGTTCTGCGGAAAGCACACCGCGCACATACTCACTAGCGCACCTGTGGCAACTAGCATGGTGCCTACAGAAATAAGCGCGGTAGGAATGGTCTCCCGTGAGAACCAGGTAATGGCGCCTGCGCTTAGGGAAAAGATGAGTGCGCCGGTAAGCACCGAAAGATCCATGCCAGTGGGCAATACCAGGATGGTGCCAGCAATTAAACCAGCAACGATGCTGCAGATAAGTGCAGTAAATAGGCGAATCCCACTAGCGCCATAGATGCCTGAACGGTCCGGCTGTGGAGTGGCGTGTACGAGCGTGCCGGAAATGGTTAATACCGCGGCAGGAAGGCAGCTGAACATGACGAATCCGAGTGCGATGCTGCGTGGATCCGGGGAGGCTAGCGCCAAGTGGTAAGTCATGTCTCCACACTAAAGACGGCTTTGGCTTGGGAAAAGGCTACTCCGGAAAGGCATAGGCCCTTTTACTTTAAACGACAGACTCTTGACAGAAAGTTTGCCTGTGCTGGCCGCTAGGCGGAGTTTGCGGGGCAAGGTAGACTACCTAGTGTTATGACATCACCATTGAAGTTCGATGTGGGCGAATTGTTGAACGCCCAAGGCGCTGACGCACTGCCGGAGCAACGCACCCAGACCGGCCCCGCACCTGAGAGGATCGGCGTCGAGATGATCGCCATTCCGAAGGGCGAAGAGCTGACTGTAGAGGCCACCTTGACCCCTCTAGGTGCAGGTGTCTTGGTGGATGCCAAGGTATCTGGACGGCTGACAGGGGAATGCTCTCGGTGCTTGAAGGAACTGCACCCAGAGCTGGACTTGCATGTCACGCAGGTCTTTGCTGCCGATGAATCCTTCGTCTCTGGCGATGATCCTGCAACCGATGATGAAGGTTCCGGAGATGAGATTCCGGAGATCGAGGATGATGAGCTGGACCTTTTGCAGGCCGTGATCGATGAGGCAGGCCTCAACCTTTCCTTCGCGCCGGTGTGTGAGGACGGCTGTGAGATTGACACGCCTGAAGGGGTGACCACCGGTACCTCTGGCGAAGAAGGGGAAGACAAGGTCGATCCCCGCTGGGCTGGTTTGGAGAAGTTCCTATGAGCCGCAAAAAGAAGCTAACCGGGGAAGAGGCACTGGCAGCCGAATTTGCTGCAGTAGACCACAGCCCACTGTTGGAATCGCTCGGCGTGGACTTGCAGCCAGAACACCTGCGTTTGGCGCTTACTCACCGCTCGTTTGCCAATGAGAATGGGCATTTGCCTAATAACGAGCGTTTGGAGTTTCTGGGCGATGCGGTGCTGGGCCTGTCGGTGGCCTCTCAGCTCTACATCACTTATCCTTCTCGTCCGGAATCGGATATTTCCAAGATGCGTGCCTCGATCGTCTCGCGTTACGGACTATCGGATATCGCCCGTGAGATAAACCTCGGCCCGCACATTTTGCTGGGCAAGGGCGAGCAGTCGACCGGTGGCCGCGATAAGGATTCCATCCTTGCCGATACCACCGAGGCAATCTTTGGCGCTATCTACCGCGAGCATGGATTCGAAACTGCGCGAGATGTCATCCTGCGCTTGTTTGCGGAAAAAATCGATAATGCCACTGTGAGCGGCCGCCACTTGGACTGGAAGACCACCTTGCAGGAGCTGTGCGCCGAGCTTAAGGCACCGATGCCGGTCTACTCGGCTACCTCCACCGGCCCAGAACATGATCAGACCTTTAACGCGGTAGCTACCGTCGCTGGTCTAACCGTGGGCAATGGAGTGGGACACAATAAGAAGCTGGCCGAGCAGCAAGCAGCTCAAGAGGCCTGCCAGACTTTGCGCGAGACTCCTCTCTTGGTGCAGGGCACCGCGCATAAAGAAGGCTAAGTATGCCGGAACTGCCGGAAGTCGAGTCCGTCCGCCGGGGTCTTGAGCCCCACGTGGTGGGGCGGACTTTTGAGTCTGTGCACGTCCTGCACCCGCGTGCCAACCGTGGCCAAGATGAGCCACTTCCCGGTCTTCTTGTCGGTAAAGAGATCGCCGCTGTGGCTCGGCGGGGAAAGTTTATGTGGCTGGAATTTGTGGGCGAAGATTCCATGGATCCCCACCGCGACGTCCTCTTCATCCACTTAGGCATGTCGGGTCAGGTTCGAATCGGTGCGACCGATTCGCCGCATCTGCGCATTAGCGCTCAGCTAAGCGGTGGGGTAGAGCTTAGCTTTGTGGACCAGCGCACCTTTGGCTATTGGCTCTATGCACCGTGGGCGAAGATCTCGCACATAGGCATTGACCCGTTGGAACCAGATTTCGACATTGTGGCAACCGCCCGGCGCCTGCGGGCAAAGAAGACTGCAGTAAAGACCGCACTCTTGGATCAAACCTTGGCTTCTGGAATCGGCAATATCTATGCCGATGAATCCCTGTGGGCGGCACAGATTCCGCCCCGCAAAAGGGCATCGACGTTGCGGCAAAAGGATGCCGTGGCCCTGCTCGAAGCGGCCCAGGAGGTCATGGCCGCCGCCCTAAAAGTGGGTGGCACGAGCTTTGATTCCTTGTACGTCAACGTGAATGGTGATTCGGGATACTTCTCGCGGTCCTTGGCCGCGTATGGGCGCGCTGGCCAGCCCTGTCAGCGCTGCGGAACGCCCTTAGAACGCTGCGTAATTTCAGGGCGTTCCACCCATTTCTGCCCCCATTGTCAATAAGTTATGGCGCATGGGGTTCACGTTGTGAACCTCAAGGCAGTAAATTATTCTGCATGGATTTTCTTGAAAATGTCGTAACGACATTTAATGACGGCGTCTGGTCGTGGATTCTGCCCTGGCTGCTCATCGCTGCGGGCCTATTCTTCGGCATCCGTACCGCGTTGGTGCAGGTGCGCATGGTGCCGGACATGTTCCGCGCCGTCGTCGAGCGACCCAAGGGGGAGGGCCGCGATGAGGACGAGGACTATGGCGGCATCTCTGCTTTCAAGGCCTTCACTATCTCGGCCGCTTCCCGCGTTGGCACCGGTAACGTGGCCGGCGTGGCCGTGGCTATTTCCGTGGGCGGCCCAGGTGCTGTCTTTTGGATGTGGCTCATCGCCATCCTTGGTGGTGCAACTGCATTTATCGAGTCCACCCTGGCGCAGCTGTGGAAGGTGCGCGATGGCGACGGGTACCGCGGCGGCCCGGCGTACTACATGAAACGCGGCTTGGGCTGGGGCCCGCTTGGCGCGCTTTTCTCCATCGCTATCGCCTTTACCTTTGGTTTGGTCTACAACGCCTTTCAGACCAACGCCATTGCAGATGCGGTGTCCTTCTCCTTTGACCGCGATGACACCATGTTCCGCTCCATTATCGGTGTTGTTATTGCCGTGGTTGCGGGCCTCATCATCTTTGGCGGCGTGAACCGCATTGCCAATATCACCCAGATCATCGTGCCTTTTATGGCAGTGGCCTACCTGCTTATCGGCGGCTTTGTAGTCATCACCAACTTTGACAAGGTGCCGGGAATGATTGGCGATATTGTCGGCCACGCACTGGGCATTAAGGAAATCGCAGGCGCCGGTCTCGGCGCGGCCATGATGAAGGGTATTCAGCGCGGACTGTTCTCCAACGAAGCTGGTGAGGGCTCTGCTCCGAACGCAGCCGCTACCGCGGCAGTCTCGCACCCGGTCAAGCAGGGCCTGGTGCAAACCCTTGGCGTGTACTTCGACACCTTGGTGGTGTGTACCATCACCGCCTTTATCATCTTGCTGGGGCCGGAGATTGCCTACGGTGCTGAAGCAGAAGGCGTCTCCTTGACCCAGGCGGCTTTGTCTTCTGAGGTGGGCGAGTGGGGAATCCACTTCGTCAGCTTCATCCTCTTTTTCCTGGCTTTCTCCTCTATCCTGGGCAATTATTACTTGGCGGAATCTAACCTGGAGTACCTCACCCAAAGCAAGCCTGCGCTGGTAATTTTCCGCCTCGTCGTGCTTTTCTTTGTCTGGTTCGGCGCAGTGGGTTCCCTGCCGCTGGTCTTTGCTTTGGCCGATACCGGTGCGGCAACCATGGTGATCCTAAATATCATCGCCATCGTGCCACTATCCGGTGTGGCGATTAAGCTGCTCAAGAATTACAACGAGCAGCGCAGCCACGGCATCGATCCGGTATTCCACCGCGATATGATGCCGGAGCTGAAGGGCGTAGAGTGCTGGGACGGATCGGATCCTGTCACTCGCCGCAGCGAGTAGGATCGCCGCGTGCTGCGCGATAAGGGACACCACGACCGCTATTAGAAATTAGGAAGGCAGCATGGCACTGGAAAGAATGACCGCTTTTGTCCACGGGAACGTCCAAGGAGTGGGCTTTCGTTGGTGGACGCGCTCCCGTGCCTTGGAGCTCGGTTTGAGCGGGCATGCCACCAATCTGAGAGATGGCCGGGTGCAGGTGGTAGCAGAAGGTCCGCGGGAGAAATGCGAGGAATTACTGGGACTCCTCAATGAGCAGCCGAGTACTACCCGCCGCCCGGGAACGGTGGATCTGGTTGTCGAACAGTGGGCTGCCCCTAAGGGCGAATCTGGTTTCATCGAACGTTAACTCGCAGCACAAGCCCGCTGGAGCGAGCCCCGAGGCTCCGCTGGGCAGCTGCGTTCAAGGCTTGCTAAACTTACCCAAATGCACCTGAAATCGCTGACGCTGAAAGGCTTCAAATCATTCGCGTCGGCGACGTCTCTGAAATTTGAGCCAGGAATTTGCGCCGTCGTCGGGCCAAATGGCTCCGGCAAGTCCAATGTGGTGGACGCCCTGGCCTGGGTTATGGGTGAGGGAAGCGCCAAGACGCTGCGCGGCGGAAAGATGCAGGACGTCATCTTCGCCGGCGCCGGCGACCGCAAGGCTTTGGGGCGCGCCGAAGTCACCCTCACCATCGATAATGCGGACGGTGCGCTGCCAATCGAATACTCGGAAGTATCGGTCACCCGCCGCATGTTCCGCGATGGCGCCAGCGAATACGAAATCAATGGCTCCAAAGCGCGCCTGATGGATATTCAGGAGCTGCTTTCTGATTCCGGTATTGGCCGCGAGATGCACATTATCGTCGGCCAGGGCAAGCTTTCTGAGATCCTAGAATCGCGGCCCGAGGATCGGCGCTCGTATATCGAAGAGGCCGCGGGTGTGCTTAAGCACCGCCGCCGCAAGGAAAAAGCGCAGCGCAAGCTCACCGGCATGCAGGCCAATTTGGATCGCCTGCAGGACCTTACTGATGAGTTGGGCAAGCAGCTCAAGCCTTTGGCTCGCCAGGCTGAGGCCGCGCAGCGCGCCGCCACTGTGCAGGCTGATTTGCGTGATGCCCGCCTGCGGCTGGCTGGTGATAGGGTGGTGCGCCTGCGCAGCAAGTTTCAGGAGGCCGAGCGCGCGGCCGAGGTTTTGGCCGAGCAGGTTGAAGAAGTTACCGCGCAGCTGGAAGAAGCAACGGCTTCTCAGTTAGAAGTGGAAGCCCAGCTGGAAGAGGTAAACCCCAAGGCGGAGTCGGCTCAAAAGCTGTGGTTCGACCTGTCCACGCTGTCCGAGCGCATTTCCGCGACCCAGCGCATCGCGGAGGAACGAGCGGCCAATGCCGGCGCGCAAGTGGCCTATTCCGGCCAGGATCCGGATGACCTAGAGGCAAGGGCTGCCCGCGCGGACGAAGAACATGCAGAGCTTCTCGCCGCAGCGGAGGAAGCTGCGGAGCGCTTGGAAGCGATTCGTGAAGAGGTAGCAGAGCGCCGTGAGGCATTCGAGGCCGCTGAGCGCGAGCACATGGCTCAGCTGCGTGCCATTGCGGATAGGCGCGAGGGTGTCGTCCGCCTCATCGCCGCAGAGGAAAAGGCGGCAGGCCAGGTTACTTCGGCAGAAGAGGAGCTGGCGCGCCAAGAGGAAACCCTGACTTCTACCAAGCAGCGCACCCAAGCTGCCCAGGCGGAGGCCGATGAGGTAGCGGATAAGTTGCAGTCTTTGGCCGGCGAGCGTGAGCCGCTGGAGGAAGCCCATGTGCGGGCGGCCAGTGAATCGGGTGCGGCCGATAAGCGTTTGGAGCAGCTCCGCGATGAGCAGCGCGAGCGTGAGCGCGCTGTCTATACCTTGCGTTCCCGCATCGATACCTTGGCTCAGACTGCGCCGGAAAAGATTGAGGTAGGCGAGCATTTCCAACCGTTGGCCGATTTCATTACCACCAAGTACGAGACCGCGGTAGCAGCCGCGTTGGGTGCTTTTGCAGAGGCCCAGGCCGGCGAGATCTCTGCCCAGCTGATTGCGGACTTAGAAAAGGGCACGCGCTCCGCGCTTATCGACGTCTCCGCGGCTGCCCCCGCCACTTCCTGGCGCGTGGATGCGACTTTGCCCGCAGGAACCTCGTGGTTGCTCGACCACATTGTGGTGGTCCCGGAAGTTTCCGCAGCGCTGCACCGCCTCCTTGCGGATGTCGTGCTCGTCTCCGATGTCGCGGAGGCGAAAAAGTTGGTGGCCGAGGACCCCCGCCTGCGTGCGGTCACCGAATCCGGCGTGGTGTTGGGTGAAGGTTGGGTAGAAGTAGGCACCGGTGCCTCATCCACCGTCGAGGTTTCCGCCCGCATCGCGGAGGCAGAGGAGCAGTTGGAATCTGCCACGCAGGAGCTGGAAGAACTCTCCGGCACGCTTGAGGGCGCGAAGATCGCGGCGGAGGATGCCCGGGTGACTGCAGCCTCGGCGAAGGCTGCCTTGCGCGAGCATGATACTGAAGTTGATGCGTGGAAACGCGATCACCAGCGCCTTCTCAAGCAGTACGAGGCCAATAAGAACGAGCACGAGAAGGCCGCGGCGCGGGCGACCGAGATCGAGGTCAAGCTCACCGAGGCCCGCACGCAGCTTGCCGACGCCCGCGATAGGCTCGCCCGCGTCGATGCGGACGAGCAGCCCGACGAGCCATCTTCGGCAGAGCGCGACGAGGCCTCCGCAGCATTAGAGCAGGTCAAGTCCATGGAAATGGAGGCGCAGGTGGCGGCCCGCTCGGCCCAAGACCACGTGGGTCAGGTAGCGGGGAAGGGGGAGGCGTTGCGTCGCCAAGCGCAGCATGAACGCCAAGCCAAGGCCCGCCATGAGCAAGCCATGGCGCGGCGCAAGGCCCAGGGAGATTTGGCCGGTGCGGTAGCCAAGCATTCACGCGATCTGGCCGCGCGCGCCACGCAGCTGCTTGAGCGCGCTACCTCTGAGCGCGATGACTACTTTGCGCAGCGCACCTCCCTCAACTCGCAGCTGCAGCAGGTCAAGCAACACGTCTCGGCCGCGCGGCAGCAGCTGGACCGGCTGACCAACCGCGCCCATGACTCGGAAATTGCTCGCTCCCAGGCGCAGGTGCGTGTGGACGAAGCAGAAGCCAAGATTGTGGAACAGCTGGGCATTGCGATTTCGGATCTCCTGCAGGACTACACTCCAGGCGAAGATTTCGACCGCGGGGCGGAAAACGCGCGCTTGAAGCAAGCAGAAAAGGACCTCAATTCACTAGGCAAGGTCAATCCGCTCGCACTGGAGGAATACAAGGCTTTGGAGGAGCGCTATTCCTTCCTTTCCACCCAGTTGGAGGATGTCATTCAAGCCCGCAAGGATCTTGCGGGCGTTATCGAGGATGTAGACGCGCAGATCTTGCAACTGTTTACCGATGCATGGCACGACGTCGAAGCAGAATTTCCCAAGGTTTTCCAGACCCTTTTCCCCGGTGGCGAGGGGCGCCTTATCCTCACAGAGCCGGACGATATGCTCACCACCGGCATCGAGGTGGAAGCGCGACCACCGGGCAAGAAGGTCAAGCGACTCTCCTTGCTATCTGGTGGCGAGAAGTCGCTTACTGCGCTTGCGATGCTGGTAGCTATCTTCCGCGCCCGCCCCAGCCCGTTCTATGTCATGGACGAGGTTGAGGCAGCGCTTGATGACGTCAACCTGCGCCGCCTCATTGCCCTCTTTGAGGAGCTGCGTAAAGACTCGCAGCTCATCGTGATTACGCACCAAAAGCCGACGATGGATGTCGCCAACGTCCTCTATGGCGTAACCATGCGCGGCGATGGTGTTACTCGCGTAATTTCGCAGCGCATGAATCCCGCAGGCAGCGCCCCTGGAACGGAGCAAGCCAGCGAGGATGCCACTCGTTTGGGCGTAGATGCTCCTCGCGGTGACGAGGTGGGGAAGTAGCCTGGGTTCGTCGACTTCCCGCAGGACGCCTTCCGCTATAGGAGGGGGTTTGGCGTGCCGCGAGCTGAGAAGACTGGCACTATAGAGGCATGAATTCTTTATGGTTATGGATCGGCATTGCGATCGTCGTCATCGTGCTGATTATTCTTCTCGTGGTAATCGGCAAAAAGCGCGGCGACGCCAAGAAGGTGTCCTTTGATAAGCCCGCTGAGGAAGAACCGAAGCAGCTGACCCAGGAGCAAAAGTCCGGCAACTATCAAGCTAAGTCCGGCTTTAACTTCGCTCCTGCTGGCGGCGCTAAGGGAGCGCAGAAAGCCCCGGTTCAGGCGGACAAGCCGGCTCAAGCACAGCAGGTAGCTAAGGCCGAGCCGAACGCAACTGACATCGCCAACGAGCAGCTCAGCGGCAAGACCTCACAGTCGAAGGAAAAGCCGAAGGCACAGGCTAAGCCGCAGGCTGATAAGCCACAGCCTGCCCAGCCTACGACTGATGTCACGGCAAACAAGCCCGTGGCCGACAAGCCTGTGGCAGAGGAATCAGAAACTAAGCCGGCACCACAGCAGGGGAAGCCGGCGAAGACCGACAAACCGGCAGAGCCTTCTAAGCAGGCCCAGGCCCAAGCGCCAGCGGAGGAGAAGAAGCAAGCGGCAGAATCTTCCGCTGATAAGGCAGACAAAACACAGTCCAAGGGAACTGGCGCTGCCGCCGCGGCAGCGACTGCTGGCGCGGCTGGATTAGCGGGCGCGGCAACTGCGGCGTCGGAAAGCGAAGAATCGCACGCGGACCGTGCCCCAGAAAAGGCTGAGCAGCCAGAAGCTGCACCCAAGGCAGAAGAGCCAGAAGACGTCGTCTCCGTGGAAAATGCCGAGGTAGAAGAGGAGTCCCCAGTCTTCGACGAGGTTGTTGAAGACAATGATGCCGAAGACATCGAGGAGCGGGTGGACGACCGCGAGGAAGCCGAAGAAGCCGCAGCCGCTGCCGAGGCGCAAACCGGTGCAGCTGAAGCTGCCAAGGAACAGACCGAGGCTCCAGAGGGAGAACCTGCTCCAGCGCCAGCTCCGCAGGATAATATTGCACCCGCCGGTGGGCGTCTTGGCCGCTTGCGTGGCCGCCTTTCGCGCTCGCAAAATGCCATCGGCCAGGGGCTCATGGGAATTTTGTCCGCAGGCGATCTGGATGAAGACGCCTGGGAGGAAGTCGAAGACACGCTCATCATGGCGGATTTGGGTACCAAGTCCACGATGAAGGTGACCGATTCCCTGCGCGAGAAGATCGCTGAGCGCGGCGTTTCCAGCGAGGATGAGGCACGTGCCATGCTGCGCGAATGCCTGATTGAAGCTGGCCACCCAGAGATGGATCGCTCCATTAAGGCCATGCCGAATGAGGGCAAGCCAGCAATCGTAATGGTCGTCGGTGTCAATGGCACCGGCAAGACCACAACCACCGGCAAGCTTGCTCGCGTGCTGGTAGCCATGGGCCACAAGGTCCTTTTGGGCGCGGCCGATACTTTCCGAGCTGCGGCCGCTGATCAGCTTGAGACGTGGGGCCGCCGCGTTGGCGCCGATACCGTGCGCGGCAAGGAAGGCGCAGACCCCGCATCGGTAGCCTTCGATGCGGTAGCAACCGGCGTGGAACAGCAAGTAGATGTGGTCTTGGTCGACACCGCAGGCCGCCTCCATACCTCCACGGACTTGATGGACCAGCTAGGCAAGGTCAAGCGCGTGGTAGAAAAGAAGACCGATGTGGACGAGGTCCTGCTGGTATTGGATGCCACGGTGGGGCAAAATGGCCTTACGCAGGCACGAATCTTCCGCGAGGTAGTAGATATCACCGGTGTGGTTCTCACCAAGCTGGACGGCACCGCCAAGGGCGGAATCGTCTTCCAGGTACAAGAAGAATTGGGTGTTCCAGTCAAGCTTGTGGGCTTGGGCGAAGGCGCCGATGATCTCGCACCATTCGAGGTTGAAGGCTTCGTCGACGCCCTGTTGGGTGAGAAGTAGTAGCTAACCTTGAAACTCCCCCCTGCATACCGGGTGCCACGTACGTGCGCCACGGTGTGCTGGGGGGCTTGTCGTTTTCATAGTCTCGGTGCGGGTTAAGGGTCAAAATGTGTGTCTGGCTCGGCGTGTCGCGGGGGTTAGATTTGG
>ERZ1031191.77-NODE-77-length-12117-cov-6.230227_pt1 | contig 12117 bp, 10 predicted proteins | sample MGYA00516576_ERZ1031191 | MGnify/ENA primary metagenome ERZ1031191 (study PRJEB33718, sample SAMN03159780) | human skin metagenome | collected 2014-02-25 | study: EMG produced TPA metagenomics assembly of the PRJNA266117 data set (Human skin bacterial metagenome and...
GGGCTCGGAGATGTGTATAAGAGACAGTGTCCACGCCGTGCTTGGTGCGCATGAACATGATGGTTTTGCCTTGGCGGGCAGCAATGCGCAGCACCACCTCGTTGCGGGTGGGCCGCTCGCCGACGAAAAAGAGGTGATGGGACATGGAATCCACTGCAGCTTGCACCGGGGCAGTGGAGTGGACCACCGGATCGTGGAGGAATTGCTCCACCAGTTTGTTGACGTCGCCGTCAAGCGTCGCCGAGAACAGCAAGCGCTGGCCTTGAGCCGGAGTCAGGCGCAGAAGCTTGCGTACCTGGGGCAAAAAGCCCATATCGGCCATCTGGTCAGCTTCATCCAGTGCAGTAATCTGGACCGCATCCAAATGCAGCCTGCCCTGGTCAATTAGATCCTGGGCACGGCCAGGGGTAGCGACAAGAACATCAACGGGGCGGGCGAGAGAGCGTATATGGTGATTAATATTTACCCCACCCACGACAGCAAGCACTCTTAAGCCCAGCGTTGCCGCAGGTTCATCAAGGCGCTGATGAATCTGAGTAGCCAACTCGCGCGTCGGGGCGAGGATAAGCGCCCGGGGATGAGCAGGCTTGGAAGCACCGATTCCGGCAAGGCGGGCGAGCATGGGCAAGCCAAAAGTATAGGTCTTGCCCGACCCGGTAGGGCCGCGGCCGAGTACGTCTTTGCCTGCAAGGGCGTCGGGAATCGCGGCTTTTTGAATAGGAAACGGTTCGGTAATGCCTTCGTTGTGCAGAACGTGTACCAGGCGCTGGGGAAGGCCGAGATCGGCAAAGGTAGTCATCGCTTTTCTATCCTATCGGCAGCGTGGCGGATCGCCGCATTCCACGAGAAAGACCTGCTTGGAAAAGGCGAAAGGGCCCCGAAGGGCCCCAATTACGTCACTGCGAATCTAGTCGGTTTGAGTCAGGCTGCGGTCACCGGACCACTCAATGTGGAAGGTGCCTGGCTTGTCGGTGCGCTTGAAGGTGTGGGCGCCGAAGAAATCGCGCTGGCCCTGAATGAGAGCGGCCGGCAGACGCTCGGCACGCAGGCTGTCGTAGTAGGAGAGAGATGACGCAAAGACCGGTGCCGGCAGTCCCAGCTGGGTAGCGGCGACGACCACGCGGCGCCATGGGTCGATGAGATCTTCCAGCTCGCCCTTGAAGTAGGGATCGAGGATGAGGGCGGGCAAGTCCGCATTATTGTCATAGGCTGCGCGGATGCGATCCAAGAACTTGGCGCGGATGATGCAGCCGCCGCGCCAGATGGTTGCTAGATCGCGCGGGTCAACGTCCCAACCGAATTCTTCGGACCCAGCCTTAATCTCGTCAAAGCCCTGGGAGTAGGCAATGAGCTTGGCGGCATAGAGCGCGCGGCGCACATCCTCGATGAACTCGGCCTTGTCCACATCGAGCGCCTTGATGGTGCCGGCGGGAAGCTGGCCTTCTTGGGCGGCACTGCGCTGCGCGGTGGAGGAGGACAGCGCGCGGGCGAAGACGGATTCGGCAATACCGGTAATCGGAACGCCGAGTTCCAATCCATTGATGGCAGTCCAGCGACCGGTGCCCTTCTGGCCGGCGGCGTCCACGATGATGTCGACCAGCGGAGCGCCAGTCTCCGGATCCTTTTGGGCCAGAACCTCGGCGGTGATTTCAATGAGGTAGGAATCAAGGTCGCCGGAATTCCATTCGCGGAATACCTCTGCGATCTCGGCCGGCTCCATGCCTGCGCCATAGCGCAGCAGCTGATAAGCCTCGCCGATGACCTGCATATCGGCATACTCGATACCATTGTGGACCATCTTCACAAAGTGGCCGGCGCCGTCCGCACCAATGTGGGTTACGCACGGAGTGCCGTCCACGTTGGCAGCGATGGACTCAAGAATCGGGCCGAGGGTCTCCCACGACTCCTTGGGGCCGCCGGGCATGATGGCCGGACCGTTGAGCGCGCCTTCCTCGCCACCGGAGATTCCGGCACCGACGAAGTGCTTGCCGCGGGCGGCTACGTCCTTCTCGCGGCGAATGGTGTCAGTGAACAAGGCATTGCCGCCGTCGATGATGATATCGCCATCATCCATGGCCTCGGCCAGCTGATCGATGACGGCATCGGTGGCCTTGCCAGCCTTGACCATAATGATTGCCTTGCGCGGGCGCTCCAAGGAAGCCACAAAGTCTTCGATGGTTTCCGAGGGCACGAAGTTGCCTTCCTCACCGTGGGCCTCAATGAGTGCATGAGTCTTTTCAGGGCTGCGGTTATACACCGCTACGGTATTGCCGTTGCGGGCAAAGTTACGGGCCAAATTAGAGCCCATGACCGCCAGTCCCACGACGCCAATCTGAGCAAGTTCATTCTTATCAGTCATGTTGCCTATCCTACGTCACTAGGCTGCGAGGCTGGCATCAATGGCTAGGCTGGTGGACTATGTCGGATACGCAGAAACTCAATGACTTGCTCCACCTCGCGCACACGCGAGTGCTCAACGCAGAAGAACTGGAGTCTCTCAATGCCTTAAACGGTGGCCTTGCGGAATTGCTAGGACTGCAGTTCACCCACGTGGGCCCGCGCGAGGTCCGTGCGAAACTGCAGGTGCTGCCGGAGCATCACCAACCTTGGGGAGTAGCCAACGGCGGGTTGTATTGCTCCATCGCAGAAACCGTGGCCTCCATTGCCAGCGTGGCGGCTGCCGACGCCCCCGCAGTCGGCGTCAATAACTCCAGCGACTTCATTCGCTCCACAGGCGAAGGCGAGTTAGAAGCCGTGGCCACGCCGGTGCAGCTAGGCGGCCGCACCCATGTGTGGAGCGTCGAGATGCGGCAAGGCCGCGAGCTTATCGCCCGCACCACCTTGCGCACTATGATTCTGCGCTAGTTCATCCGAGCGGCGGTAAAAGACATGCCGTGGGCGGAAAGCCGCTGCAGATAGGGCTTTCCAAGTCCGGTGGCCGGGGTGAGTACGCCGCCTGCGCGGCTAGTACCGGAGCGCGAATCGAGCAAGCAGAGCGCAGCCTGGCTCAGCATCATTGCGGTGACTTCATAGCCCGGGTCGCCTTGTGCCGACACGGTGGCTCGCCAGCGTTGGCCATCTTCGGTAATGCCGTGGTGGCTGACCTGGAAATGTGCACCGTTAGGTCCGGGGGTGGGCAAGACCTTTTCCACTAGTGGGCGCAGGCGCGACTGAGTGCCATCAAAAAGTAGCTTGGTGGCGAGCGCCAGCCCATAGGCGCGGGCGCGACCGGGAAGACCGGTGCCAGCCCACCATGCTTCCTTGTAAAACAGGCGTGTGCCCCACGCGCGCCCGAGCAGAGCGTTAGAGCGGCGCACCACGCGGGTATTGAACATGGACATGAAAAATGGTCCTACCCAGCCCACGCCGTCGACTTCTTTGATTTCGAAGTCATTCTGGAGACCGTCTAAGCGTGGCCCGGCCTTGGGATCCGGGTCCAGTGAGTAAGGATTATGCAGGTTGCGGGCTACATCTTTATCCGCGTGCGCGGCATGCGAGACCTGCAGGGAAGACTCGATGGTGCCTGGTGAGATTCCGCCTTTGAGCTTACCGACGACCATCTGCACCCGTGCAAACGGCTTTCCTGCCGCCTGGTAGAGATTGAGCATGCCAATATCCGAAGGGACGGAATCAAAGCCGCAGGAGTGAACGATGCGCGCACCCGTGGATTGGGCGGTGGCGTGGTGGGAATCGATGCTTCGGCGAATAAAGGGAACCTCACCGCAGAGGTCAACATAATCTACGCCATGGCGCGCGCAGGCGGCAACGACGTGGCCGCCATACAGGCTGTAGGGTCCGACCACGGTGATTAGTACCTTGGTATTTTCCACCATGTGCTCCACAGCGTCGGCATCATCGGCGGCGGCGATGGCGATGTCCCAGTGCTGATTGAGTTCATCGCGCAGCGCGGCTAGCACCGGTCGGTTCCGGCCGGCCAGAGTCACAGAGGGCGCGTTAATCGAGGCAAGGTAGCGCGCCACCAATTGGCCGACCAGCCCGGTAGCGCCGTAAACAGTGATATCGCTCATAGTGCACGAGCGTACCGGATGGATTAAAGCCAGTGGTTCTTTCGGAACCAAGCCCACAGGCCTACCACTACCAAGATCATAATGATAATCGCCATGGGGTAGCCCAACGCCCAGTGCAGCTCCGGTATGATGTCGAAGTTCATCCCGTAGATACCTGCCACCAGGGTAGGCGCGGCCCACATACCAACGACCGCGGAAATCGTGCGCATGTCGGAGTTCTGCTGCATGGTTACCTTGGCTACCGAGGCGTCGATAAGCGAAGTAAGACGCTCATCGAAGCTGGAGACCTGGTCCTTGACCACAAGCTCATGGTCGTTGACATCGCGCAGGTAGGAGCGCAATTGTTTGGAAATTAAATCCTTGTGGTCAGAAACCATGGACTTCAGCGCCACTGAGAGCGGGTCAATTGCATGCTTCATCTCCAGCACCTCACGCTTAAACATGTAAATGCGGTCCACATCAAACTTGAGGTTCGGGGTAAAGATTTCTTCTTCCAGCTCATCGACTTCGATGCTGATAAGGCGCGAAATCTCCGAATAGCGGTCCACCATCATATCCAGGATCTTCCAGGCCATGGCCACCGGGCCAAGCTCCACCAAGTCCTGCTCATCTTCCACGGTATACGCCAGGTTGGGCAGCTTTGCGCCGTGGCGCACGGTGATGATGAAGTTGGAGCCCATGATCATCTGGATCTCACCGGTGGAAATGATCTGGCGCTTATCCGTGACCTCATCGTGATCGCGGTAGTTCACGGAACGCGCGACCACGAAGAGCTGATCATCGTAACGCTCGAGCTTAGGGCGCTGGTGGGCCATAACGGCGTCTTCCACGATAAGTTCGTGGATGCCGAACTGGGAGGCCACTTTGGTCATTTGGGACTCGTAGGGCTCATGGAGGCCCACCCAAATGAATCCGCGGCCGTATTCCTCTATGGCTTCCAGCGCGGAGCTGGTGGAATACTCCCCGGGAAGCGCCTCGCCATCCACAAAGACGCGGCAATGTTCGATGGCGCGCTCCGGTGGTACCGCCAGGGAAGTGGGCTTACTAGGAGGCTCGGATTTCTTGCGGCCCCTAAAGGGTGAAGGTACGGATGGCATCTTTTCAGCCTCCTTTGCGCGGTAGTGCGGGTATTTTCCCAATGGGCAGGCGGCGATTTTACGCAGCGGGTAAATCTTACACCGAAGTCGGGTAATATAATCGAATCTATGCCTACGTGGAAAGAAGTAACCGAAGCTAATCCCGAGCACTCCCATAACTTTGCCCGCAAATGGAAGGTGCTTGCCGCACAGGGCAAAGACATCAATGGCGAGGCTCGGCTTATCGACGCCATGGTGGAGCGCAACTCCACCATCCTTGATGCCGGCTGTGGCACCGGCCGCGTCGGCGGTGAGCTGCTTCGCCGTGGCCACAGCGTTGTGGGCGTCGACGTAGACCCCATTCTCATCGAGCACGCTGAGCACGATTTCCCAGAGGGGCAATGGTTCGTGGGAGATCTGTGCGAGGAAGAGGTGCCAGAAGGCCCCTTTGATATCGCCGTATCCGCGGGCAATGTCATGGGCTTTCTAGCGAAGGACGGCCGCGAACCCGCGCTGCGCAATATCTATAATTCCCTAAAACCAGGCGGTCGCCTCGTCAGCGGCTTTGGCGAGGGCCGTGGGTGGGAATTTGCTGATTTCCTCGACATGGCGCAGAAGGTGGGCTACCGAGTCGACTTCACTTTCTCCTCGTGGGACATGAAGCTCTTCTCGGAGCATTCCACCTTCCTCGTCGCCGTTCTTTCGCGCCCTGGGTCAGACTTACTGGCCTAAAAGCGCCTATCGGCTTGGTCGAAGAAGTCGACCTCATGGTGGCTGGCGGTGATATAGGCGCGCTCGGCCCGCAGGCGAGTGCGCTCATCCGCCTCGGAGAGAGCTTGTTCGACGATGTCGAGGCTAGCGCGAACCCCGTTGAGGAAGTCCTCGCCGCCATACATGGAGAGCCATGAGTGATAGGGGTGTTCGGGGGAATTAACTTCTGCGAGGTGGAGGCCTACTTCTGCATATAGCCAGTAGCAGGGCAGTACCGCCGCCGCGCCCACCACGTAGTCATCCGTGTGCGTCGAACGGATCAGGAAATCCGTATAGGCGCTAGTTACCCGGGAGGCTGCAGTCGTAATATCGCTCTCGAGCCAGCCGCGGTGCAGCTCCGCCTCTACCGCCAAGCAATCATGCGCTCCCTCAGCCCAGTGCAGTTGCTGTGCCGCTTCTGGGGCTTGGCTGGCGAGGCGAGCCAACGCCTTGGAGTAAGCATTCAGGTACTGGGCATCTTGGTCGAGATAGAAGCCAAAGGCATCCTTCTCCAACGCTCCCGTGCCCAAGGCCTGAATAAAGGGCAGCGCCTTGATCGCCTCCCAGTGATCCCCGGCTAGGTTCCACAGACGTTGCGTGTGCGGGCCGGCCGCGGGAACGCGGGGCTGGTCGACGTTTGCCGGTTCTACCAGGTTGCCGGATAAGTACGGCTGGGGCAGAGTAGACGCCGCCTGCATGAGACGCTGCGAGCGGTGCAGGTGGTCCACGGGCCCGTGTCCCTTGCCCACGTGAAGCGCATCCGCATGGGCAATGGCCTCGTGCAGCCACTGGGTGGACCACGTTAGAGCTGCCGCGGGGCTATCGCCGGCTCCCAGGCGGGTGGCTAGGGCAGAGGAAAGGGAACAGCCAGTGCCATGCGTATTCTTCGTGTCCACTCGGCTTGCAGCAACGCGGTGCACGGACCCATCCGCATTGACCACCGCATTGTCGGCGATGTCACCATCGAGGTGCCCACCCTTGACGACGACCGCGGTATTAGCAGCCTTTGCCCACTCCTTTGCCGTGGCAATGGCCTCTTCTAGGTCGCTCGCCTCGTTCGTATGAGTAAGGACTACCAATTCTTTTAAGTTCGGGGTGATGAGATCCACCTGGGAACAGAGATCGCGCACGGCCTGTTCTGCTTCCTTCTCGAGCAGGCGATCTCCGCTGGTAGCTACCATGACCGGATCAAGTACCACGGGAACATCGGCCGGCAGGCGGCGCAGGAAGGCTGCGACCTTGGCGGTAATGGCGGCGTCGGCAAGCATGCCAATCTTTACCGCATCAATCTCCACATCGTCGATGACGGAGTCTAGCTGCTCCTGCAGAAAGTCCACCGGTGGTACGTGGACGCTACGGACACCCTGGGTGTTTTGAGCCACCAACGCCGTCACGACGCTCATGCCGTAGCCGCCTGCGGCAGAGATGGACTTCAGATCGGCTTGAATTCCTGCTCCGCCGGTGGGATCAGTACCGGCAATGGATAGTACTCGGGGATAGATGCCTTTAGCCATGGAAAGCCTCCTTAAGGTGGGCGGCGACTGCTGCGGGGTCCTCGGCCGCCATGATGTCGCTGACTACGCAAATTCCGGCAAACTCGCTGCCCGCCAGCTCGTGCGCATTATGGGTCTTGATTCCGCCGATGGCGACGGACTCGATGCCACGCTCATGTGCGGTGTGAGCGAGTGCTGCGGCCGCAGCCGTACCCATGCCGGCTGGGGCGTTTTTCTTCGTAGCAGTCGAATGCACGGGCCCGATGCCGACGACGTCTGGGCGCGCATCGTCCGCAATAGCAGCAAGCTCCTCGTTACTGCCGATGGATAAGCCAATAAGCTGTCCCTTACCCAGCTTCTCTCGGGCCTCGCGAAAAGCCATATCATCCTGCCCAATGTGCAGGTGGCAGCCGAGCTTTGCTGCCACCTCTACGCGGTCATTGATGAATAGCGGGACATCGCCCAGTACGTCAAGCAATTCGCGTGCGGTGCGCTCGATCTGTTCATCGCTAGCTTCCTTGTCCCGGAGCTGGACAACGGTAACACCGCCGCGTACAGCCTCCTGCACGATGGGGACCACGTTGTCTCGCCCGCCAGCCAGATCTGGATCGGTGACCAGGTAGAGCGTCCAGTCAATAGCCACTTAAATCTCCTCTACATCAGTGAGCCTGACTAGGCCCTCGATATCCGCGGTCGGAACATCGTAGAGCGCATCCAGCCAAGCAACGGCAAAGGAGCCGGGGGCGTGGTGCTTCTCGGCGGCCACGCTTCCCGCCGCACCAACGTGCGCGTGGGCGGCGATGATCGCTTCGAAAGGATCCTCCCACGCGGCCAGATATGCGGCGCAGATAGCACCGAGGGAACAGCCAGTACCGATGACGTTTTGGAGCATCGGGTGCCCTGATTCGAGGTAGACGGCACGCGTTGTAGCGCCGACGTGGACGATAAGGTCTCGCGGGCCGGAAATAGCCACGACGGCGCCGGTATCCCTTGAAAGTGCTACTGCCGAATCCAGGGCGGCTTCCACGCCATCGGTAGATTCGACGCCTCGGCCGCCCCGTCCGGTTCCTGCGAGGGCAATGATTTCTGAGGCATTGCCACGGATTGCGCCCGGGCCAAGTGGCAGCACCTCGCGCATGAAGTCGGTGCGGTGGCTCAGGCCGCCGGCGCCTACCGGATCGAGTACCCAGGGGGTGTGGGCGGAGTTCGCCCCAGCGATGGCCTCGCGCATGCCGCCGTATTGCTCTGAGCTGGGCGTACCGCAATTGATGAGTACGCCGCTGGCTACCTGCGCAAATTCGCGCGATTCCTCTGGCGTATCGACCATTGCCGGGCTAGCCCCGATGGCCAGCAGGGCATTGGCGGTGACGTTGCTGACGACCTTATTGGTCAAACATTGAATAAGCGGCGTGGACTCGCGCACAGCGTCGTGTGCGCGCAGAAAAGCATAATCCACAACTATCCCTTCGCTAGTTCTAACTGAGTGCAGGTTCGATGGGTATTTCTCAGCCGCACCGTGTGTGGCACCCCATGTTGCGTGTCTCAGCCTAACAAAGGTCACGGAAACTATGTGCGAAAACCAGCGTCCGGGTATCCAGTTGTGGAATCGCCGGCGCTAATAACGGGTAGTCCGGGAAAATAAAAATCGCCGCCCGCAGCCTGCGTGCAGCAGGTGGGGCGGCGATGCGAGCGAGGAGATATTACTTCTCGTTCTTGTTAATGATATTGCGTGCGATGCGCTGCTGGGTGGTGATTTCCAGATTGCCGCGGTCGCGGGAGAGGATATTGGTTGCCCAGTTAACCAGCACGGCCAAGCGGCTGCGCAGACCAATGACGTAGGTCAGGTGCAGGCCGAGCCATGCTACCCAACCTGCAAAGCCACCGAATTCGGTCTTGCCCAGCTTAACGACGGCGTTGAAGCGCTTGACGATGGCCATGGAGCCCTTGTCGAAGTAGTCGAAGGCTTCCTTCTCATTAGCGGTAGATTCCTCATCCACCTTGGCCTGAATGAGCTTAGCGACGTGCGCGCCACCCTGGATTGCAACCTGTGCCAGACCCGGCAGGCGGTTGAGGGAGATCATGTCACCGACCATGTAGACGTTATTGTGCTCGCCTACGGTTAGGTCCTCGTTGACGGAGACGCGACCTGCGCGGTCTGCCTCGACACCAGCCTGCTCTGCAACCATCTTGCCCAGTGGGGAAGCGGCCACACCGGCGGACCAGATCTTGGTAGCACCCGTCAGGGTGGTCTCTTCCTCGGTCTTCATATCCTTGTAGGTGACAGTATCCGCGGTTACGTCGGTCACCATGGCGTTGAGGTGAACCTGTACGCCTTCCTTTTCCAAGGTGCGCTGCGCCTTGCGGCCTAGGCGCTTGCCAAATGGTGGCAGTACCTGTGGGGCGCCATCGAGCAGGTAGATCTTGGCGGAGGTGGTGCCGTAGTTGGAGTAGACATCGTTGAGGGTACGGTTTGCCAGTTCGGCAATCTGGCCGGTGAGCTCAACGCCGGTTGGGCCAGCACCAACGATGATGAAGGTGAGCAGGCGCTCGCGTTCTGCGGGGTCGTCAGTAAGCTCAGCCTTTTCAAACGCCGAGATGATGCGGGAACGCAGCTCCAAGGCATCGTCCAAGGTCTTCATGCCAGGGGCGAACTCGGCGAAGTGGTCGTTGCCAAAGTAGGACTGACCGGAACCTGCGGCGACAACCAGGGAGTCATAAGCATAGGTGCGGGAGAACTCGTCCTGCTCGGCGGTCACCGTCTGATCCGCCAGATTGATATCAGTTACCTCAGCATTGACGAAGTGGACGTTGTCCTGATCACGCAGCAGCTGGCGGGTGGAAGGGGCAACCTCACCGGCGGAAATCATGCCGGTAGCTACCTGGTACAGCATCGGCTGGAACAGGTGGTGGTTCTTCTTATCGATGAGGGTGATTTCCACATCGGCGTTCTTCAGCTTCTGAACGGTGTTGAGACCACCGAAGCCGGCGCCAACCACGACGACGTGATGGCGGCCACCGTTGGGGCGATAAGGGGTATCAGTCATGGATTTAATGCTACCTTCCTTAAGAAAGCTAATGTTTAGTACCCATACAGTCTAAACACTTCAAACAGAACGCGCATACTTAATGACTGATAAACTTCCGCCGCTGCGTTGCAGATTCCGCAGGAAGAACCGGCGCGGCTGTGCGGAGCGCCTAAACCGGGGTGCGCACAAAGCTGACTAAGGTTGTTCCGGATAGTGACTTCCTCCGCCCACCAAGGAGCGCACCTGGCATTATGTCTTTTACCCGCCCTGAGCATTTGAGCTCTATCGATGCAGAATCCTGGCCCAATGTGGCTACGGTTCCCGCACCTCGTTGGCCTGGAATGAAAGCCCGCCGGGCAGAGGCTGAATTTGCCAAGACCTGCGATGATGCCGGTCTAGAACTTGACCTCGAAGCCGAAGGTGGACCAGATCTCAAGGTGGGGCATGATGCCTTGTTTGAGCGTATTGCCGCTAGCGGTTGGCTGGGATTTGCGGAAAGTTATATGGCAGGAGAGTGGACCGTCACCTCCTCCTCGCAGCTGGTAAAGGTGCTCGGCCGCCTATTGGGAGCAGGCTACCTCCCCAAGGCCAAAATGCTTGGTACTGGTAAGTCGGAGCCAGGGGAGCTGCCACTGGAATTGGTTCGGCTCTATGCCGGCGATGGATTAAGCCATGTAGGTGGGATTTTTTCCAGTGGCGTACCGACCACCATTAGGGAAACGGTGGAAAGCTATAGCCCCAAGGCCGGCCGCAAGGAGCCGAAGAGCCACTTCGTCGATGTCACGACGCTGAGTGAACCCACGAGTGTGGACAGGGATGACCTAGGAGATGCGCAGCGTCGCGCGGCGGATTGGCTGCTTGACGTCACCCGTACCGGCGCCGGAACCCATCTGTTGGTATACCCGGCTGCCGGAATGCAGCCGGCGATGCGGGCGACTAAGCGGCGCGCTACGGTAGACGTTTTGACCAGTGATGTGGACCAAATGAGCCATATGCGCGAGGCCCTCGTACTAGAGGGGGCGGACGATTCCATCCATATCGAGCGCATTCCCGGCGTCGTCCCGAACCCCAAGCAGTGGCACGGTCACTATGACGCCGTCGTCACCGTAGAAAAGGTAGAACAACTCAGCGCTAGTGAGCGCAAAGAGTACATTCGCGCAGTCGACCGGTTCTTGACGCCTAATGGGCGGGCAGGAATCCAATCCATCGTGGCGACCGAGTCGATAACGGAGGCCGGTAAGGCCTCGCTTCAGGCCTTGCGAGCCTATGTGTGGCCGGGGTTGGACTATCCGCGCACCACGGAGATGCACCAGCTAGTAGATAAGAACTCCAATTTGCGCATCGTGTCCGAAACTCACGTGGGCACTCATTATTTGGAGTCCCTGCGTCAGCAGCGATCCTTTTTCGACGGGCACCTGCGAGAGGCAGCGGCCGCCGGGTTCGACCCAGTCTTCCGCCGCTTGTGGACTTTCCAATTTGCCCTCCGCGAGGCTCTTATGACGCTCGGGATGATTGACTCGGTGCAATTTGGGTTGGCCCACCGCAACCGCGGGGGACGGCGTTAGGCGGCCGGCCGTTAAGCAGGTGGCCCTTAGCCTTAGGCCGGCGGCAGCTCGTCGAAGTTCTTCATCAGATCCGCGCTGGGCACAAAGAAATTGGTGCCTGTAAGCGCGGTGGAGAAGTCCAAGATGCGGTCGTAGTTTCCCTCCGGCTTGCCAATGAACATATTGCGCAGGCGCTCCAT
>ERZ1031191.79-NODE-79-length-12043-cov-5.997831_pt1 | contig 12043 bp, 9 predicted proteins | sample MGYA00516576_ERZ1031191 | MGnify/ENA primary metagenome ERZ1031191 (study PRJEB33718, sample SAMN03159780) | human skin metagenome | collected 2014-02-25 | study: EMG produced TPA metagenomics assembly of the PRJNA266117 data set (Human skin bacterial metagenome and...
CCTAAGCCTTCGTCGGCAGCGTCAGATGTGTATAAGAGACAGGGCAGGCCCAGTCCACCGACCACCGCGATGCCTTGCGCGCGCTGGGAGTAGAGCACGGCATTATTGCGTTAACTCGCAGCGACCGCGCCACCGTGGACCGCACCGCAGAAATCCGAACGCAGCTGGCCGGCACCCCGCTTGCCGACGCCCCCATTATCCCCGTATCCGCCCCTACCGGCGACGGCATTGCGGCGCTGCGGCAGGCGCTCGATGAGGTCCTTGCCGCTGCGCCCGTTCCCGATGCGCAGGCACCCGTGCGCCTATGGGTGGACCGCGCCTTTAGCGTGAAGGGCGCGGGCACCGTGGTGACCGGAACGCTCGCCGCGGGCACCTTGCGCGTGGGCGATAGCCTTAAGGTTGCCACGGCCGGTGGGGAAAGGGACGTGGAAGTCCGCGGCCTGCATAGTGAAAATTGCGCGCAGGATTCACTCGGCCCCGTCACTCGCGCGGCCATCAACTTGCGTGGGGCGGATGCCGCCGACATCCACCGCGGCGACGTGCTGCTTACCCCGGGTGCGTGGCGCCTGGTGGACCACCTTGATGTCCGCCGCACCTTTGGCGCGGAGCTCGACGGGCTGCCCGATAACCTCGTCGTGCACACCGGTACCGCCGGGGTAGAGGCCCACCTGCGTCCCCTGTCTGCCGATTTCGCGCGCATCAGCCTGGCGCATCCGCTGCCGCTGCGGCTCCTTGATCGCTTCGTAGTGCGTAGCCCCGGCGGCCGGCACGTCGTCGCCGGCGTAGAGGCGGTAGATCTGCGCCCGCCGGAGCTTAACCGGCGCGGAGCCGCCCGCCGCCGCGCAGAAGAGCTCAGTGCCCAGGGCTCATTCCGTGATCCTGCCTCCTACCTGCGCCGCGTCGGCTTCGCCCGGGTGGATGACCTAGCCCGCGATGGCTTTACTACCGCAGCGCCGCCGCAAGGCATTATCGCCTTCCGTGACTGGTGGATTGCCGCCTCCCAGGTCACGCGGTGGAAGCAAGCGCTAACCGACGCCCTGCACGCCCACACCGCCGCACATCCCCTGGCGCCGGGACTGCCGCGCAAGGCGGCCATGGACGCCCTCGGCCTGCAAGAAGAAGGCTTGCTGGGCCTTGCCATCGCCGCTGCGAAGGCGGAAAGCAGCGAGGGAGTGCTGCGCCTTCCCGGGCAGCAGGCGGACCTCGGCCCAGCGGAGCGCGGGGTCGCTGCCATTGAGGAAAGGCTTAAGGCAGAACCCTTTGCGGCTCCCGAAGCAGATGACCTCACGGAGCTGGGCTTGGGCCCCAAGGAGCTTGCCGCCGCCGAGCGCGCCGGGCGCCTCCTGCGCCTCAAGCAGGGAATCGTGCTCTTGCCCTCGGCGCCGGAGGAAGCGCGCCGGCGGCTGGCCGAACTGGAGCAGCCTTTTACGCTTTCGGCAGCCCGTAAAGCGCTGGGCACCACGCGGCGGGTAGCCATCCCGCTGCTGGAATACCTCGACGCCCAGCGGATTACTCGCCTCGGCGACGGGGTCCAACGCACCCTGCGCTAACAAGGCCCCTGTGACCGGTCACCGCACCTATTTGCGGTGATTGCCCCCGCGGTGGTGAGAGGTTTCGCGAGCCACGCGCCGGGCCCGCACGCGCGCGGATTCGGAGGAAAAGCGGCCCGGTTCTTCGGCTACCGGCAGCGCACGCCAGCTGAAATTCTGCTCGCCCGGGATGGAAGAGACCAACTCCGCCAGCTTGGCGCTGGCCTGCGGTTGTTGTGATTGCTCATTGTGCTGCTGAGCTGGCGCATCTGGCTCAGCGGGTGCAGGCGGCTGGGCCTGTGGCCCTTTCGGGCGGCGTGAGCCGGTGGGCAGCGCCGTCACGATGGCCTCGCCGGCAAGCGTGTGCTCCCAGACCTCGGGTTGAGCCGGTGTGGCTGCGGGCGCAGCAGTGGGAATCGCAGGTTGTGGCGCGGGCACGCGCAGCGGTGGAACAGCGGGGGAGAAGAGCTCCGCGGTGGTGGCCTCATCGGCGGGGATATCGACGGCAAGCATGCCGTGGCTCGCGTAGGCGCGGGCAGAAAGCCCCGCCCCAGAACCGTTTGCCGCAGCGAATGCAGCGCGCAGTCCAGGGAGCGCGGCACTGTCGCTGAGGGGACCGAGAACCGTATCGTCGCAGGTCGCCACCGCAGTGCCGGCAAGGTCGTCCAGTGTGACGAAAAATTGCTGCGTGCCCATCTGCTCAAGCTGAGCGGGCGATAGGTCGCCGGCGGCGGCATCGATCAGCACGCCTCGTCCGCCGGAGAGCAGCGCGGTTCCTTGCGGTTGGTCATTGACCGGCACCATCCACGGCCACAGGCCCAGTGACACGGCAACCTCGACTTGGCCGTCAACTACCTCCACGGTGGCGATCGTCTGCGGCTGTGCAGAGGAGGCCTTCAATCGCTCCAAGGCGGGATACTCCGCCGCCTCGACCTCGTCCAGAAACCCTAAGAAGCCGAAGTCCGAGCGAACGCGCCAGCCGTTGGTGTAGGTATCGGGTTCTAGGGAGACGTCGACAAGCGCAGCGTGCTTCGCCACGCCGGGGATACTCAATGCGGTGCCCAGCACTGGGTGATCGAGGACCGCAACATGCTCCACGCCGAAGTAACTAGTCGCGAGCGGGTATAGCGCCATAGAAAGTCACTCCCAAGGTTAAAGGCCGGTAAACAATGCGTAGCTCATTTTACGCATATGGGGGATAGGGCTGGCGCCAGCTTTATATCCTGCGAGTTTCTATTAATGTGTAGACAGCTCTCTTAAAAGTGAAACCCGGAAAACAGAATAGGAGTAGAAAGATCTCTTCTTCACCGTCTTCCTCATCCCGTCCTGTGTGTGGGGTGAATAATTCGGAGGAAAGCAAAAAGCGCACCCGCAACGCCAAGCGCATCTTAAAGGACATTATGTACCCGCATAATATCCACCCCGCGTTGGTACCGGGCGTCTCCATTGAGGACCAGAAGGTCAAGTATGGAGTAGACAAGCCGATCCTCTTTGTGGTCGGCGGACTGGTCGTCGCCTTCGTAATCTGGGGTGTGATTGCGCCCGAGCAGGTCTTCGATGCTTCTTCGACAGCGCTCGATTGGGTGATGCGTAACTTGGGCTGGATCTTTACCGCCCTGGCGACGTTCCTGATGTTTTTGCTCATCATTTTGGCCTTTTCAAAGTACGGCAAAATCCCTCTCGGACTAGATGGGGAGAAGCCGGAATTTTCCACGGTGAGCTGGGCTGCGATGCTCTTTGGCGCCGGCATTGGCATCGGCATTATCTTCTTCGGCCCCTTCGAGCCGCTGAGCTACTACCTTTCGCCGCGCCCTGGTGCCTATGAGGCTGCGAGCGATGAAGCGGTGCTGGGCGCCATGGCGCAGGCAGCCATGCACTGGGGCTTTAACGCCTGGGCAATTTACGCCATCGTGGGCCTGTGCGTGGCCTACGTGTCTTTCCGCCGCGGCCGCGTGCCGCTGATGAGCTCCATCCTGATGCCGCTCTTTGGCAATCGCTCCTCTGATTCCCTGCCCGCGCGCATCATCGATGGCCTGGCCATTATTGCCACTCTCTTCGGCACCGCCGCCACGCTGGGCATCGGTGCGCTGCAGATCGGCCGCGGCGTGGAATTGGTTAGCGGCTGGTCTACCACCGGCAATGCCGCGGCGCTGGTAATCATCGTGGTACTGTCCATCGGAACGATCTTCTCGGCCGTCTCCGGCGTGGCCAAGGGCATTCGGTGGCTCTCCAATATCAACCTGGTGCTGGCCATGGCACTGGCCCTGTTCTTCTTCGTCGTGGGGCCGACCGCCTTCTTGGCCAATATGCTGCCGGCCGTGGTGATTGAATATCTCGATGAAATGCCGCAGATGCTCTCTGCCAACATGGGCGAGGGCGAAGACATGGTGGCCTTCCTGTCCTCTTGGACCACCTTCTACTGGGCGTGGTGGGTATCCTGGTCGCCATTCGTGGGCGTCTTCGTAGCCAAGATTTCGCGCGGGCGAACCATCCGCCAGTTCGTGCTCGGTGTGTTGCTTATTCCCTCGGCCATCATTGTTGCCGCTTTTACCATCCTGGGCGGTACCACCATTTGGCTGCAGCGCCGCGATGGCGATATCGCTCCAGATGGCACTATTGATTCCATGCCGGCGGCAGAAGACATCTTTTTCAAGGTCTTGGACCACTTCCCGGGAGCGGAGTGGATGGCGCCCATCGTCATCATCATGCTGGTGGTCTTCTTCATTACCACGGCTGACTCCGCATCCATTGTGAACTCGCAGCTCACCCAGCGCGGCAACCCCAAGCCCAACCCGGCAGTAACGGTCTTTTGGGTGGTATGTATGGCTGGCATTGCCGTGGTCATTTTGCTTGCCGGTGGCCGTAATGCGCTGCAGGGCCTGCAGAACCTTATTACGGTGACAGCCCTGCCTTTCGCGGTCATCATCGTGCTCATGTGCATCGCGTTGGTGCGCGAGCTGCGCCATGATCCTGCCTCCATCCGTCATTTCTACGAGGACGAAGCGGTCTCTAATGCGATCGTGCGGGGCGTGCGCGATTATGGCGATAACTTTGCCCTGTCTATCGAGCCGACAGACGGCGACTACGCAACGGGCGCGCACTTTAACTCCACTGCAGCAGAGGTGATCGATTGGTACGCGCGCACGGACGAAGAGGGCCGCGCCGTGGGCTATGACTATGAGGCAGGCGAGTATGTGGACAACGATCCATCTATCAAGAATGGCGAGTTCATCTCTCCGGTACCGGAAGATAAGGAAGAAAATTAATACTTGACAATTATTGGCTGGTAGGGTGCCAGCTATGACTTTTAGTACCTTTGCCTTTGCCTTCGCCTTGGTGCTGCTGTCGGGTCTATCGACCTCGATTGGCGGCGCTTTGGCGGTGGGAAGGCGCCAGCCGGGGCCGGCTTTTATGGCCGCTGCACTGGGGCTTTCGGCCGGCGTGATGCTGTATGTCTCCTTTATGGAGATCCTGCCGGAAGGCATTGCGCAGCTTTCCGACGCCCTCGGCGAGGAAACCACCGGCACCTGGGCCGCCGTCGGGGCGTTCTTTGCTGGCATCGCCGTCATCGCCATCATTGACCGGCTCGTGCCGGAGGAGATTAACCCCCATGAGCCGGCCACCACGGCCGAAGAAGCCCGCCGCAAAAAGCTAATGAAAACTGGCGTATTTACCGCCTGCGCGCTGGGCCTGCACAATTTCCCCGAGGGGTTTGCCACCTTCCTATCCGGCCTGGATTCTAAGGAAGTTGCGGTGCCGGTGGCGGTGGCCATCGCCATTCACAATATTCCGGAAGGCATTGCGGTGGCTGTTCCGCTGCGCGAGGCCACTGGCTCCCGCAAGAAGGCCTTTTGGTGGGCCACCTTGTCTGGCCTGGCTGAGCCGCTCGGCGCGCTCATCGGCTTTGGCCTTCTCATGCCGGTTATTGGGCCGGCGACGATGGGCATTAGTTTCGCCGCCATCGCCGGCATTATGGTCTTCATCTCGCTGGATGAGCTATTGCCCACCGCTGAGGAGACCGGCGAGCACCATCACGCTATCTACGGTTTGATTGCCGGCATGGCCGTGATGGCGGTTTCGCTGATGCTATTTATGTAGCCGGCTATGCAGCCGGGCTACGGAGCGTTAAGCTTCCGCCGGCTCGGCAGAAGTGGCCGAAGTCTTGCCAAAGGAGGCCTTAACCGCCATCACGATGGTGGCAACGACTACGCCAAGCACCAGGCCGCAGACCATGGACATGCCGGTATCTGCCAGCCATGCCAGGGCGCCATTGGAGATATTCTCGGTCGTGGACGCGATGAATTCGTGGGGCTGATCCATGCCGAACTCGTGCAGGCCCTTGACCACGATATGGCCGCCTACCCACAGCATGGCGGCGGTACCGATGACGCCGATGATATCGAGAACGATCGGCATGCCCTTGACCAAGGCGTTGCCCACCGTGGACTTGCCATCGTGGCGCTTATTAAGGGCCATGCCAATATCGTCCATCTTGACCAAGAGGCCTACGGCGCCGTAGACACCCAGGGTCAGCAAGATACCGACGAAGATGAGGGCACCCAGGCGCATCCAGAATGGCTCGTTGATGACCTCATTTAGGGAAATGACCATGATCTCGGCAGACAAGATGAGGTCAGTGGTAATCGCGGACTTGACCAAGCTATCTTCGGCGTCTGCGCCCTTTTCCTGGACTGATTCAGTTTCCTTCTCTCGGTGGGGGAGAACGTGGTGCAGGATTTTTTCCGCGCCTTCAAAGCATAGATAGGTACCGCCGCACATCAAGATGGGCGTGAGCGCCCACGGCGCGATCCAAGAGAGGATCATGGCGATGGGCAAGATGATGACGAGCTTGTTGATGAGCGAGCCCTTGGTAATGCGCCAGATCATCGGCAACTCGCGCTGGGGCTTAATTCCCTCCACGTATTGTGGGGTTACGGCAGCATCATCGACTACCACACCTGCGGCCTTTACGGAGGTCTTGCCCGCAAGGGCGGCCACATCGTCAACGCTAGAGGCAGCGGAGCGGGCGATCAGGGCGACGTCGTCAAGCAGGGCAAAAAGGCCACCGGCCATAAATTATCCTTCTGGGGTTAGGGTGATGTTATCGGACCACGTTAAGTGTATCCCCTGATGCGCCAACCAAGCCATCGCATCATCACCGCTGCGAGTAATGCCCTCGACCGCGGCAAGTGTAGTGTCGATCGCTTTCTCGGCGTCCTCGGCAGAAATAAGGCCGGCGGAGGTCGCGGCAGAGAGCTCATCAATATCGAGCACGGAAATGGGCTTGCCGCGGGTGGCAACAAGATCCACATAAAGATCGCGGGTGGTCCACACCGCGCCATCGCGCTGGATTTCGGCCACATCAATATAAAAGTCCTGGTGGACGTCTACACCGGGGCGGAAATGGAAGATATTGGCGCGCAGGTTGAGATCGGGAAGCAGCCACGATTCCAAGTACCCGAAGCGCGGGTGATCGGCGCCGCGTGCCATGTAGAGGCCGAAATCCGTCTCGGTGTACGTGTCGACCTCGCGCAGGAATCCCTTGGGATCGGTATTGGTGTACTCGGCGGTATTAAAGGTCTCACGCTTGACCGGATGGAGATCCGCCGGCATCTACTTCACCTCAAGGAAGGCGGCGGTGGGGGCAAAATTGCAGCGGGATTCCTGAGTGTTCACGCCGCCAGAAAGCAGCGCGATGACGGTGCCCTTGCCAGTCTGGGCGGTGCCGGACAAGGTGGTAGGGCCGTCCTGATTGATGCCGTTGTTATTCAGTGGGGTGACACCGCTGCGCAGGGTGTCTAGGTTGAACCACTGCACGTTCATCCTGCCTTGTTCGCGCGCGGCAGGTGGGGTGCCGAGGGCGGTGAAGAGGAAGACGGTTTCGCCGGACTTTGCCCCCGGTGCCGGCATTTCGGTGGGGCCAGGAACGGCAATGGCCGAGCCCATGGCATCGCTGGTGCCGCCAATGCACTGTGCGGAGACCGTGGGCCAGTAAAACTGGCGGAAGTTCGGGTTATTGCCTTCCGGCATGGCTACGCCGCCCTTGCCAGCGCCGCCGCCGGCGAAGAACGCGAGGCCAGAGAGGATAGCGTTGCGAACATCCTCGGGAATCCACGGTTGTGCCGCAAAAGCGCGGATGCGGTCCTGGGTTTCCTGGTTGGGGCGGCCAAGCTCGTCCAGTGGGCTATGGGAGGACGCCTGCTGCACCAAGGAAGAAAGATCTGGTGCGGAAGCCTGCGCTGGGGCGACGAGGGGAGAGGCGAGGCCGATGAGCGCGGCCGTGGCAGCGGCGATATAACCGGTGCGGCCGGACAGGTGCCAGGTGGTGCGGGCGTGGCTCACGTTATCAATTCCTTGGGTGCGGTCTCGGGAAGGGCGGTTAAACCCCAGTTGTCACATTTGTAACAATATTACCTACAGTAACGATAGTGATGGCTGGGGGAGTGTCAAGTGCTTTGGCAATCTATAAGATTTTTCGCCCGTTATATACGGTGCGTTACGGGGTAAAGCCAGCCCCAATGCTGCACTTGGCCCTTTAAGGGGGTATCGTGGGAGCTCGTTCAAGATCAATTTCGCGCGCGCAAGCGCTGTAGATCCTCCGAAGGAGAAACCCACTAGTGAGTAATACCGAGTTCCGTAATGTTGCCATCGTCGCGCACGTTGACCATGGCAAGACCACCCTGGTCAACGGCATGCTGGAGCAGTCCGGCGCCTTTGGTGACCACGGTGAACACACGGACCGCGTCATGGACTCCAATGATCAGGAGCGCGAGCGCGGCATTACCATTCTGGCCAAGAACACGGCCATTCACCGCAAGGGCCTGGGCAAGGACGGCCAGGACCTGATCATTAACGTCATCGACACCCCGGGCCACGCCGACTTCGGTGGCGAGGTTGAGCGCGGTATTTCCATGGTGGATGGCGTTGTCTTGCTTGTCGATGCCTCCGAGGGCCCGCTGCCGCAGACCCGCTTCGTGCTCACCAAGGCACTGGAAGCCAAGCTGCCGGTTATCATCTGCGTGAACAAGACTGACCGACCGGATGCCCGCATCGACGAGGTTGTCTCCGAGTCCCAGGACCTGCTGCTGGAAATCGCCGCCGGTCTAGAGGACGAGGAAGCTGCGGCTGCCGCCGAGGAGCTGCTGGACCTGCCGGTTCTCTACGCTTCCGGCCGTGCTGGCGTTGCCTCCACCGAAAACCCAGGCGATGGCAACGTCCCAGAGGGTGAGGACCTGCAGCCGCTTTTCGACGTCATCTACAACGTCCTCCCGGAGCCTTCCGCTACCGTCGACGCCCCACTGCAGGCGCACGTGACCAACCTGGACGCCTCCGATTTCCTGGGCCGAATCGCGCTGCTGCGCATCTACGCCGGCCGCATCAAGAAGGGCCAGCAGGTGGCCTGGATCCATTACGACGAGGATGGCAACCAGCACACCAAGACCGTGAAGGTCGCCGAGCTGCTGCGCACCGTCGGCTTCGAGCGTCAGCCGGCCGAGGAAGCCATCGCCGGAGACATCGTGGCGATCTCCGGCATTTCTGACGTCATGATTGGTGACACCATCGCCGATCCGGAGCACCCTGAGGCCCTGCCGCGCATCACCGTGGACGAGCCGGCCATCTCCATGACCATCGGCGTTAATACCTCCCCGATGGCAGGCCAGGGCGGCGGCGATAAGCTCACCGCACGTATGGTCAAGGCCCGTCTGGAGCAGGAACTTATCGGTAACGTTTCCCTGCGCGTGCTGCCTACCGAGCGTCCCGATGCTTGGGAGGTCCAGGGCCGTGGCGAGATGGCGCTGTCCGTGCTCATCGAGTCCATGCGTCGCGAGGGCTTTGAGCTGACCATCGGCAAGCCGCAGGTTGTGACCAAGGAAATCGACGGCAAGACCTACGAGCCATACGAGATCCTCACCATTGACGCCCCGTCCGAGCACCAGGGTGCTATCACCCAGCTGCTGGCCTCCCGCAAGGGCCAGATGCAGGCCATGGACGTGCGCGAGGGCGACTGGGTACGCATGATCTTCCGTGTTCCTGCCCGCGGCCTCATCGGCTTCCGCACCCAGTTCATGACGGAGACCCGCGGTGCCGGCATCGCAAACTCCATTTCTGACGGCCTGGATGTCTGGGCCGGCGAGATCAAGTCCCGCCCAACCGGTTCCCTGGTGGCTGACCGCACCGGCCAGATCACCCAGTACGCGCTGATGCAGCTGGCTGACCGCGGCAACTTCTTCGTCGAGCCGGGCGCCGAGGCTTATGAGGGCATGGTCGTTGGTGCCAATAACCGCGATGAGGATATTGACATCAACATCACCAAGGAAAAGAAGCTGACCAATATGCGCTCCGCCACCGCGGATGCCACGGTCACCCTTGCTAAGGCACAAACCCTTTCCCTGGAAGAGGCGCTGGAGTTCTGTGGCAACGACGAGTGCGTCGAGGTCGCCCCGGACGTCCTGCGCGTGCGCAAGGTAGAGCTTTCCGCTACCGACCGCAAGCGTGCCGCCGCCCGCGCCAAGCAGATGAATAAGTAAAAGCCGCACCCTAGGTGGTGGTGATTGCCGCTGACGTGGCCACCATCGCCGCAACCGCTGCCGCCTCCTCAACTACGGCCTTGACCGCAGAGGAGGCGGTTTTGTCATACTCGACCTCTTTTTTGATTTCCTGAATGCGTGCCCGCATCTCCCGGTGCTTCATTCCCTCCGCATCGTTTTTCAGCAGGGTATAGGCACCGCTGACCTCGCGGAGAATATCGAGAATAATGACGTCATTGACCGTGGCTGGGCGCTGCGCCTCTAGGACTGCAACCAACCGCTCGCGCAGTTCCTTTTCTAGCTCCAGGTCCGTCATGATGTAGCGGTCGCCGCTTATCTGCCACCACTTGGCCTTTTCCACATCGAGCAGTCCATTCGCGTGGAAATCCAAAGCGATGATTTCCCGCGGGGTAAACCACGAAGCCTCCAAGAGGCTCTGCATGCTGGTGGCCTTGTGCTGCTGCAGCTCCTCCCAAGCCCAAGCCAACACGGGGTGCTCCGGGCGCTGTGGAGTAGTCTCCACCCTTTTCTTCTCACCGAGCTCTACGTGCCCGCCCAGCAGCAGGTCCGCGAGTACGGTGGCGCGTAGCGCGGCCTCATTATTGGACACCCAGTCTTCCTTCTTGCCGTTGTCTTTGGTCAGTAGAAGGAACATTTCTTGACAGATGAGCATTGGGGCCTCCTCAAAAGTAGCGGTCTATTGGCCGAGTCTAGCGCCATTAATCTTCGTTTCGGCGGGGTAGAGGGACTAAAGTAGTCCGCGATGAAAAAGAATCCGGCTTCACCAAGGCGCGCGGCGTCGGCAATCGCTGCGGTACTCAGCACCGCCAGCCTTGCCTTCCTCAGCGCCTGCGCGGCCAACCCCGGCCCACCACCGGTGGTGGAGGATAATGCCTCCGCGCTGCAAGAAGATCAGACTACCACCACGGCTACCCCGGAAGAAGAGCAGCCGGAGGATGCCGACTCCGCCAAGCGCCCCACCATCTCGGTGGGCGTGGACCCCCTTCGCGCGGGATTGAACCCGCACCTAGTGGCCAATAACTCCGAGCTGGTCGACCAGATTGCAGAACTGGTGCTGCCCTCGGCGTTCCACCACGGGCAAAGGGACGCCGATATCCTCGAATCCGCCTCTGAGGTCACCGCTCCAAAGGGCGTGGCGCAACGGGTGCGTTACGTCATTGCCTCGCCCGCACAATGGTCCGATGGCACACCCATTTCTGGCGCGGACTTTAGCTACCTGTGGAAGCAGATGACCACTACCGCCGGTGTGCGCGATCCCGCCGGCTACCACGCCATATCGGCCGTCAATACCTCCGATGGCGGCCGCGTAGTCACCGTGGACTTTTCCCAGAAGGTGAAAGATTGGCACCTGCTTTTCCATAACCTACTGCCTTCCCACCTGCTGCAGGACGATAACTTTGGCTCTGCCTTAGCCGATAAGATTCCAGCATCGGCCGGGCGCTTCCTCGTCGATAGCGTGGATCGCGGCCGCGGAGTCATTACCTTGAACCGGAACGACCGCTTCTGGGGCGCTAATCCGGCGCAGGTGGACGTCATTCAGCTGCGCGAAGTGCGCGATAGCACCCAGGCGCTCAATATGCTGCGCTCCGGGCAGATTGGTTTCGCGGACTTTACCCCGGATCAAACCTCCCAGGAGGCACTGGGCCTTTTAGGGCATGTTTCCGATAAAGCCCTGACCCGCCCGCGCCAACTGCGCCTGCACATGTCCACCGCGGATGGAGCACTAGAAGAAAGGGCAGCACGCCGCGGATTGGCCTCGCTGATTGACACGGACCAGGTCGCGCGTTTGGCCATCGGCCGCGCTTCCAACCTTGAGCCGGGGAATAACCCTATAAGTAAGGACGCGGATCTCACTGCGCTGCGCACCCGCGCTAGTAAAGAGCCGATTCGCTTTGCGGTAGACCCCACCAGCCCCACGGCCTTGGCCGCAGCCACTACGCTCTACGACATCCTCGAAGCCCACGG
>ERZ1031191.81-NODE-81-length-11997-cov-6.723246_pt1 | contig 11997 bp, 10 predicted proteins | sample MGYA00516576_ERZ1031191 | MGnify/ENA primary metagenome ERZ1031191 (study PRJEB33718, sample SAMN03159780) | human skin metagenome | collected 2014-02-25 | study: EMG produced TPA metagenomics assembly of the PRJNA266117 data set (Human skin bacterial metagenome and...
ATCTACACCTAAGCCTTCGTCGGCAGCGTCAGATGTGTATAAGAGACAGATGCTTAAGAAGTCAAGATGGCTGGGTGTTTGCCCTGTTTCTGGATCAGGGGCCAGTGATAGGATTAAGAGCATTTGTTAGGTTCTCAATGGGGAACATCCAGTAGGATTCAGAAAAGGGAGATCAATGGCTGATCAGCAAGAAGCTGATGCGATCCGCTTCCTTCAAGATGCAGCTCCAAAAAAGAGGTACACCGTACTGGTGCCCGATGAGGGGCTGTCTGCAAGCAATAAAAGAAAGTCGTTAGCCGCTTATATTTCGGAGACCTGGCATTACCGGAATTTTATTTATGAGCATGCTAAATTCAAGGCTTCAGCTGACAATGATGATATGTTCTTGGGGCGTCTTTGGAACCTGCTTGAACCATTGTTGCGTATCGCGATGTACGGGCTCATGTTTGGATTAGTATTGCGGACATCTCGGGGCGTAGATAATTTCGTTGGGTTTTTGATCATCGGCTTAACCTATTTCTCAATGATGTCGCGCGGGCTTGGAAGCGGATCGGGGTTGGTCCAGCGATCAAAAGCAATGATGCGGACCTTCAGATTTCCTAGGGTATCGTTGGTGGTCGGTGAAGCCATTAGAGGTTTTATTAGTAACCTCATTCCAGGGCTGCTTGCTGTAGTGGCTGCATTAGCTTTTCAATGGGGAACTTGGCCTAAGTGGACGATTATTCTTATAATTCCGATCTACTTTCTTATTCACATATTTTCGTTTGGGCTGCTTTTAATTTCAGCGCGAGTGACTGCTTTCCTTCCTGATGCTAAAAAGGTCGTGTTTTTCGTAAACCGTGCTTGGTTTTATGTATCAGGGGTGTTTTTCTCGGTTGAAAGATATGCGCGTATTCCTGAGGTTCAGCAGGTGATGCAAGCAAACCCTGCGTACCAGTTTCTCCAGGCAGCCAGGGGTGTTGTTATGTACGGGCAATGTCCAAATGCTATGGAGTGGTTAACACTGGTTCTTTGGTCCGTTGGTACGGCTATAGTAGGGTTTATTTTTTTCTGGAGAGCTGAAGACCGATATGTACACGTTAGATAAGCCAAGCGTTATTGTACGGAATGTCGCGCGATATTATCGAGCAGATAATAAAAGAAGTATTTTTCGCAGGCCGCAATTGTCTAATGAACGTGAAGGCGATTTTGTGCGAGCCCTTGACGGAGTTTCGATGTATGCCAAGAAGGGTGAATGCATTGGTGTACTCGGACGTAACGGTTCGGGTAAGTCTACGTTGATGCGATTGATTGCGGGAAACGAAGCCCCTGATGAAGGAGAAATACTACTCTCTTCGACACCGACGCTTCTAAATGTATCGGCAGCCTTACAACCTAGGCTACCCGGAAGAACAAATATTAGGCTCGGATTACTTGCTCAAGGAGTAGATCAAAGCCAGATCGATAGCCTTACGGACGAAATTATTGATTTCGCCGAGATAGGCAAGGCGGTTGATCGACCTATGAAGACCTATTCTTCTGGAATGGGGGCTAGGCTGAAATTTGCTATATCTACTGCGGTGCAGCGTGAATTGTTGCTGATTGACGAAGCTTTAGGTACAGGTGACGCATCGTTTACTGAACGGGCGCAAGAACGGATGAACAGCTTCCTGACTAATGCCGGAACCATTTTCCTAGTCTCCCATGCCATGTCTTCAATCAAAAGTATGTGTACAAGGGTAGTTTGGCTGCACGATGGGCAAATTATCGCTGATGGAGATGTAACGACAATTACACTCCTATACAATAAATGGACTGCGAGGATGGCTCGAAAGAATTTTGAATCTGCCGAGGAACTGATTTGCGGTGTTAAAAGTGTTTACAAAAAGCCGTCTATTTTGTTCGACTCTCAAGTAAGTAAATTTCTAAATTGATCTGACAGTTGGGTCTCCTGATTTGGGGGAGATACTCCAGGGCGCTTGCTGCAATATGGTGAAGGAGTTCGTGGGTCAGGCTCCAGACCGAAGAAGAATAGCGAAACAGGCTAGACTAGAAGGCAGAGCAGAGACTATCGACGATATCTGAAGCTGGCATTGCGCCAAAAGTAAGATTAGTTGCATCCGTGCTGTATTGGGGTCATGGGTAGAGAACAATTGAGGATTTGTTCTCTACGAACCAATCATCATACAATGCGTTAACAGGTGCCAATTAGTCAGGATTTGGCATTGAAAAGTTTCTGGTTGATGCAACCAAGAGTTGCGACGGAATGGCATCAGATTTGCATTCCTGCCATTCAGTTAGTTTCAAAAGGCTGACATTCTTCCAAGCCGGACCATTAGTACGTGTAGACCTGATCCCTAAGTCGATTTCGTCTCCTTGTTTCAATCCATCAATTGAGACGGTACAAGGGTCATTTCTTTTCCCAATCGGAAGAGTGTAAAGGTCTTCTCCATTTACCCGAATAAAGATTACGACGCTTTTTGCGTCACGGCCAATGTTGTAGTGATTGCTAAAAGTAATACGAATTGAGCCCATTTCCGTCTTAAAAGGCTTGCGGAAGAATTGCTCCCCGCCTTTGTGCAGGTTTTCGGTCCTAAGTTGGATTAAGTCTGGGATGTCCTGCATTTCTTGTTCGGCAGGGAGGCCCTCGGCTGTTCTGCTATAGATTTTTCCGCCGTCGACGTGCGAACTCCACTCAATTGAGAATTCTTGACCATTAACTGGGAAAGTTGTCAATGGAGGGAATGCACTTCGGATGAAGGATTTTGCGAAGATGGCATTTTTCCGGTCGTAAAAGGACGGAGCCTGAGCTAGTTCGAAAATCTTTCGAATTGCAACTGGGTTTATAGGCAGGAAAGCGGTGGCTTGGCAATTAATGGCTTCTGATTGGAACCTTCCGGCGCGAAGCTCCTGATACAGTGCGTTCGCGACTGGATAGCCGTGTTTTTCGACCGACTGTACATCAAAAGTTTCCCAAAGCTCTCTGGCTGTATCTATGGTGAAGTTCGTTTGATTACCATCCTTGGAAAAGCCTCCAAGGCTTTTTACGATCCGAGAAAAGTTTTCAAACTCCGTTGAAGGCCGGCTTGATTGAGAAAAATAATCTTTAAAGGACTCTAATCCGGTGCCTACAAAGCAGATTGCAGGTTGGGTGCCAAGAGAGTTTTCATAAAGGCCTTGGAAGTTCAAAGCATGCTTGCCGATCGTATTTTCTCGAAGTATTTCCTTTTCCTTAGCAGAAAGGGGAAAGTCTTTAACATCCTCCATTGCCAGAACTGTATGTTGCTTATTGAAGGCCTCTGCAATATCACCAGAGACCTGGACATCTTGTTTATAAGATTTTTTTGTATTCCCATCCTCTGGGGTTGGTGGTTCGTTACTTCCGTAGGTGACGAAACTGAAGTTCGCATTCGCTGCTAACGCAGAGGCTGCGCAGACACGTGTATCCATTCCGGCTGTCAGAGCACAGTAGACTTTGTAGTTAAGGCCGTTCCAGTGCTCGACAGATCGGATGGCAAGCTGAATTGAGGTGTTGATCGCTTCCTCGAACGGAAGACTATGCGCCGCAAAAGCCTTATGCGGATAGAACCTCTCTAATTTTTTCTGTGCAAATTCGTAGAAGAAATTCGGAGGCAGAGCGGAAATTCGGGAATCTTCAGTTTGATCCCATAGCTTATATTGACCCAGGTTGATTAGTTCTTCGACTTGGCCCGTTCGCGCGTTTAGTTCGCGGTGGAGAAGCGGCAAATGTGATGCGAAAAGGATTGATTCGTCGCGCGCGATATAAACGGGTTGACTGGCCAGCGTATCGTTATAGACAGAAACCTTGCCGTCTTTAACGATCAAAGCTGCCCAACGGCCTACTACCAGATCTAGGAATTCGTGAAATGCCTGCCAGCTCGAAGAGACTGCCTCATATGCTGCGTCGATAAAGGGCTTCTGGGCCTTATCATCTCCGACGAAAGCAGCATGACCGAACCATAGTATGTTTGCATCACTGCCTGTGATCAATTGAACTGGTTCGTCTGGTTGGACATACACTTCCCAATCGTTCCAAGCATCCATCTTCTTGAAATGGCGCAGGATAATTTCTTGGTCTGCAATGGGTTTGTCGCTGACTAAGAATCCAAACGGATATGGCCTTACGGTCATTGTGGCTACTTTCGTCTCAATTTTTGGGATTAGTACTACTGCCAGAGACCCTTAGTGTCGATTACGGTCTTGGTCTTCAGCTTTTCAGCATCGAATTCCTTGAACTGACGGTGGTCGACTAGGAGGAGGACAACGTCGGCAGATTCCACAGCTTGTTCTAGTGGTTTGAGCTCTACGTTATCGAAACCGGAAAGTGAATCAGGGAGCGATTGGATATTTGGTTCGACGACATCAATTTGAGTGTCCTCGAATTGAGTTGAGATTCTTTTCGCGATTTCGAGGGCTGGTGACTCTCGAAGATCGTCAATGTCTGGCTTAAAAGCCAATCCTAGGATTGCAAGCTTCTTGTCCTCGGACTTTCCAATAGCTTCAACCACCTTGTCAATAACCCACTCAGGTTTATTGTCATTGATTCGGCGCGCGGTACCGATGAGCTTTGAGTTTTCCGGATCGCTTGAAACGATGAACCACGGATCTACGGCGATGCAGTGGCCGCCAACTCCGGGGCCGGGTTGAAGAATGTTAACCCGCGGATGGTGGTTAGCTAGCTCGATGAGTTCCCAAACATTAATGTCTAGGTTGTCCGCGATTAGCGAAAGCTCATTTGCGAAAGCGATGTTGACATCGCGGAACGAGTTTTCGGTCAATTTTGCCATCTCGGCGGTTACGTCGTTCGTCGAGAGAAGCTCCCCTTCACAGAAGCTAGCGTAAATTTCACTGGCGCGACGCGTCGCTTCGCTGGTTTGTCCGCCAATAATCCGGTCATTCGTTCGCAGCTCTTCCATTGCTTTACCGGGAAGAATTCGCTCTGGACAGTGCGCGAAGTAGACGGTTTTTTCTGTAGGATCAGTACCGTCCTTATCAGCACGAAGATCAGGCCTCAATTCGAGGATTCGTTGTGCCATTTTTTGAGTGGTTAGCGGCGGGGAAGTCGATTCGAGGACGACGAGCTCATCGCCTTCAAGCTGAGGAGCGATTGCTTCGGCGGCTGAATAAATGTACTTCATATCGACGGCATGACCGTCAGTGAATGGAGTCGGGACGGCAATAATGTATGCATCCGCATGAACTTGCTCAGTACTTGCAGAGAATCGTCCAGAATCGAGAGCCTTCTTAAGTTCGTCTTCAAGGCCCGGCTCGATTATGGTTACTTCGCCTCGATTAATCTTTTCAACATTGGCAGCATTTACGTCAACACCGGTGACTTTCAATCCAGAATTGGCCATAACTACTGCTGTGGGGAGGCCAATATAGCCTAGGCCTACGAATGCTACGTGTGAAGCGGAACTCATCTCATCCTCTACAAATCGTCGAATAGGGGGCGTATCAAAGTATACGTATGTTTCTTTTCTCTCGTGCCTCTACTCCTGTTTTGGTTTGTTAATCCGAACCGGTTGCCGTTGAATAGATGCTATCGGGGCTTTGTAAACCGAATGATCCTCAGTTTCAAAATCGGAAGATTGCTAATGCGGTTACGGCGGTGAGGTGTCTGGGTTGGCGATTGCGACGTCGACAAGCAAGAATATTCGCTACTACCGTTTGATGCGCTCTCTCCCTTAGTAGAGCAGTCGCGTGCTATTAGCAACTACGACCGATGGTTGAAGGTGCAGCGTGCGACGGCGATCAATCATCAAGTTGCGGTGACGAAAAGGATCGATTGGGTTTGGGCGTGCCGCGGGGGTGGCTAAGTCGGCTTCGGGTGCCGGTGTGGATTATTTGTGATTTTGCTTCCTGACGACGCTATTGAGCCCACCGTCACCATGAGCGAGATGATTTGGGTGCGCCATGAGCGTGGCTGCTTGGTGTTGTTGGCGGTGGCAGTGGAGCCCTCGCAGGTGTCGATTTTGATGCCGTTCGCCGCATCAAGCCCGGCAAGGGCGGGGTGCGGCAATCTACCGGCGCCATCAATCTGCTCACTTCTGAGTGCCACCCCGTCCGCGTCGTGGTTCATGATGGCATCCGCCATGATCTTGGCAACTCAGTCGGCTTCATTGCGCAAACGTGGAATTCGGCCTCCGCCACCCGAAGTACGGACCGGCATTGTTCCATGACTAGGAAGCGATTACGGAAAACTACCGGCTGGAGCGAAACTAGGCGTCGGAGAAGACAGCGTCGGCCGCGGCCTCAACCTTGTCCATGAAGTATCGCGAATGGGACTTCTTTAGGGGCTTCAGCGAAGGGGCGGAGATGTGGACAATCTCGGATTCAGGATTGGGATAAAGGGGTTGGGGAGGCGTCGCTAAGCGCCCGCTCCATTTATGCCCCGGCTCTAACGAGCTCCCGCGGCGCGGCCAATGCTTGACTGAGGCTGCGGAGTTTCGATTCGCCGGCGTTGGTCTTCTCTGCGGACCAGAATCTCTCCGGACGCAGGGCGGCCGCTTTATGGAAGGACGGTGCGCCGGTGCGGATGAGGGGGTGATGCGGGAGGCAGTGCTAAGCGAGGTGCGGCAGGTAGGCCACATCGTGCACCACTGCGTGGGCACGTGGGGCGCGGTCTGCGGCTCGAAAGTACTGGGGTGTTGTGAGCGGGGAAAGGGGCGTCGGCAAGCGGGGCTGTGGCAGAGTACCCGATGGCGAGCAGAGCGAAGGCGGGGGCGTTTGCGCGGCGCGGATGCTGCGGAAGTCGGGCACGCTAAAGACCTTAAGGGCACAGGACTACAGGCGCGACAAATGTTTGGGCCTATAAGTTTCTCCGTGGCCGGTGTGCTTTCTGCATACGTATTTTGTTTAGTCTCATGCCTTACTCAGCGGGCGCTGGTAGCGTCTTATTGCATACCGCCACCAGTAGCCACAGGAGGCCATATCCATGGACGCGGATGCTTCCGATTTGCTCTTTTACATCGGGTTGGTGCTTGTCATGGTGCTCTTCTGGACCTACTACATCCTGGAGGTGCGGAGGAATCCCCGATCGGAAGAGTGGTACGACGAAAGCGCCTGGGAAGGTGCAGAAAGTGATGGCGTCCTCTTCTATTATCCTTACTGCTCGCTAATTATGGGTGTTGGCGGTGTCCTAGGGTTGGTCGAAAGCATGAACCCTCCTGAGTTTGTCGACTCAGTGCTGCGGGCTGTGTTCTTGACAGCTGTCTTCATCGGAGTAGTCGGGATGACGGGTGGTTTCGGGATCCCGCTTCCGTGGCCTTTTGTTCCGCGTTGGGTCGTTGACATTCGCAAAGCGAAACGTGCTCGAAGGCGTGAGCGTAGGGAAGCTAGGAAGAGGGGAGAGGGAGAGTAGGGCTGGCGGGTTTTCTGGGGTCTGGGGGCCGGTGGAATCTCGGCGATTGTGCTGGAGTTTGTTCGGTCTGAGAGCAAAGTATTGGAAGATGGTCTGGGACGTTTGGGACCCGGTTCTGCTTTGGTGATGTACCTCGACGAGGAGGCGGAACCGTGAATTAGGGCCGCTAAGCAGTAATCGTCGTAGACAACGGGTTTGAGAATTCAGCTGCTGGAAAGCCCAAACCTCCTTTGCATAAGGTTCCAATAGAGCACGGTGATGTAAATCTAGGCTTTGCGCGAAACGGGGACGGGGCTAAGGGATAGAAGAGGATGCGGGCGAAATCTTAGATGTTGATGAGCACTATTCCGCGGTAATACTTCCGGATAGCGCTATTGCGCCCAACGTCGTCATGGGTGAGATGATTCGGGTGGGTCAGGAGCATGGCAGTTCGGTGTTGTTTGCAGTAGAGGTGGAGCCGTCGCAGGTGGCGAATTATAGCTTCTTTGATGTTGCGGCTACCGACGATGATCGGGTGAAGAAGGTTGTGGGCATGGTGGAAAAGCCCACGGTTGAGGATGCGCCGTCGAATTTGCTGGCTGCGGGGCGCTACCTTTTGGACCGCGCGATTTTTGGCGCTCTCCGCCGTATCACTCCCGGCCAGGGCGGGGAGCTGTAGCTTACCGACGCCATCGCTCTCCTCATCTCCGAGGGTCACCCCGTCCACGTTGTGGTCCATGATGGCATTCGCCATGATCTCGGCAATCCCGCCGGCTTTATTCCCGCCAGCGTAGAGTTCGGCCTCCGCCACCCGAAGTAGGGTCCGGCTCTGTTCACCGACCTGGAGGCCCTGCTGGAGAAGTATCGGGGCCAGGTCGGTTAGGGGTTTGGGGAAGTCCCGACTACGAGGTGAAAAGCTATTCATGCAGAAACTCATCAGAGTGGGGAAATGTATAGGGTAGCGAAAAATGAGCTCTAAATCACGTGCATGTAAATAGGTGGGAGAGCCACTCGAGGCTATAGTTGAAGTGTCAATTAAATACACTCTCATTTCTTGGGGAAAATTATGGCCTCCGGTAAGAAAATCGTAGGCGGCATCGCTGCTCTTGTTGTCGTCTCTTCTCTTCTCAGTCAATGCTCCGACGCCGATGAAACGAAGAGCACTGAAACTACTACAGTGCGAGAAACTGCAACGGTAACCACTACCGCTTCTGAAACTGTACAAAGCTCGACGTTAAATCAAGCACCGGAATCTACTGCGCCAGTTGAGATTGAGGAGCCAACGCTAGATCCGCAAGTAAGTCCTGCCGAAGCGGCAGAAGAAGTAGTAGACGCGGACGTGGATGCCGATACGGATGCTGATGGTGGTGTGCACGGATTCGTTGCTCCTGCGCCCGTGATTCAACAGCAGTCAATCAATAATAGTGGTGGCGAATCGGCTGGTGGTGATGGTGGAGCAGCCAGCTATTACCCTAATTGTGCAGCCGCTCGCGCTGCAGGTGTGGCGCCGTTGTACGCCGGTCAACCAGGCTATAGCTCGAATTTGGATCGAGACGGTGACGGCGTCGCCTGCGAATAGAGGAACCTAAAGTTGAAAGGATGCTCCCTGTACAGGAGCATCCTTTTAGGACTGGATTGACGCGAACCAAGACGAGCCAAACATGCCAAGGTCTTATATGGAAAATAGGTTTTCGTCCCGAACTTTTCTAAGTCGTTCGCTATTTCTTTTGGTAGGGGTTAGGGGGGGGAATTCGACCACTTCAACTACAAAGTGTTCGATGCGCCAGTAGAGCGTGAAGATCAATCAACTGGGAATGAGAAGGCGGCCGTCGCCCGTACCGTTAACAAGATTCCTTGCTCTCCTAGGTTCCTTACGACAGAAGGGGCTCTCGATGTTGAATTTGAGCCAAAGATTCGTGGTGCATAGGAATTGAAAATTTCCCGTCTAGCTGATGACCCTTCTGCGGCTTAGCTGCAAGCTGCGGGTGGAATCCTGCATTCTCTTGGTCTGCTTCTGAATTCTGGTATTCGCTACCCACTTGCGCTTTCAATTCTTGTAAGGTCTGCTTTAGAGAACTCAGCATTGGTGATGGATCTGCATGAGGATGCAGATCCATGGATCAGGACTGTACGTGCAGTCAATGTTGTTGTTAACGGCTACGAAAAATCGGGTGGGAGGAATAATGAGTCACCCTACAGCGAAGCAACAGCAGATCACATAAAGATGAAACAGGCATTCGCTTCTCAGGGGTATGGGAAATCGCAGAAACTCTTGAACTACACAGATTTGGTAGCGGAATATTTCGACGGCTTCCAAGGCGGAGAAATGTACAGCCGGTTCAATCGGTCCGTGCATCATAATGTGGTGAGACAAATTGAGCTCGCACTAGCTCAAGACAGAGATGGGCGTCAGAATGCAGTTGAAACCTTTGAAATTGCTATTCGGGCTGCAATTGCGGTCGGTGCAGCGGCATTTAGCCTTCAAGAGTTTAGACACTGCAGCGGTGTCGATGTCGACCCGATCCATGCTTTAAGAGATGTCTTTGAGGATTGGACCTCTTATCTCGACCACCTGGGCAAAAAGGGATTTTTTGACTAGCTCCGTCAGCGCGCATGTAACTCGTCATGATGCTCCTATAGAGCTGCTATTGACTCTAAAGGGGATGGTAGGGCATAATCCTTAGCAGGAGCAGCCCTACATCATGTACAGCTGCTCGACCCTCACCGAGGCTACCGGCAGGTGAGGGTCATTTTATTGTGAATTTCGGTTCGGCTTCGGGAATGCTTGCTTCGGAGTTACCTTTAGAATTTCGCAATGCTCTTCCAAGTATTTTTGGTAAAGAGATGTGCTTTGCCCTCCGTGGGTAAAAGTGCGCCTGTATGTAAAAGCGACGAGGTCCGGTATCCAAAGGCAAGTTTCATCGGCAGGGCTAACCCATGCCAAACTGATTCCAGAGTGCAGTGACTTTTTCTTGCGCATGCGCTTGAGGGTATTTCTGTCTTTATCGTTATCTGACTGAGAGTGGCGTGCTTCGAAAATTATGCCTTTCAGAGAAGGCTCATTCTTGGTGAGTGCAGTAATGAGCAGTTCAAGGCAATCTTGACGAGCATGCTCAATATCCTGATTTCGTTGCAGTGGTCGAAGGCAGGCTATATATTGCAAATCCTCAAAGTCATCGCATAACTTGAGCATTTCTTCGACTTTTTTCCGGCCATCACAACTGCGCATCGATTCGGTCGTATGCCAATAGTTCGACTGTGCAGTCTCCTTGAGGAGGCTCCGAGTGTTACTAAGGTGTTCGAATTTGATGGCCGTGCCGACCAGGATATAGAAAGATTCTGAAAAGTCCTCCTCCGGTGCAACGTAGCTTTCGTCGATGAAGGCAATGATGTCATCAGGTTTTGAGCGTTGGAAAATACGTAATAGGGAAGGGTGAATCCGGTCTGGCAAAGGCCTCTCCAAATGAAAGATTGAATTATATGTTCGAATACTACTTAAGCATATGTATCAGGGCCAGACAATGTTTAGAGCTAATTTGTGTAACGGTTCCGAGCTCAGTTATGCGACAGCCGCGCCATTCGGTTTCCGAGCGTGATTTTAAACGTTAGATCAATCTAATTTGTGGTGGATAGCGTCGCTCGCGTGTGTGAAAGGGATTCGCTCTTGCTCAATTCGCAGCCTGCCCTCGGTGAAGAGTAGACGGTAGGCTTCCTGTTCTTCGGTGGTGAGGTGGGTGAGCGTGGCTGAACCGTCGCCTGGGTCGGGGACAGCGAGGTGCTTAAACGCAGTTACGGTAGCAGTATCCATGAGCAGAGATGCGGTGTGGGGGAAGCGGGCGCGCACGGCGTTGAGGATGCTGAAGCCCGCAGCGTCGAGATCACCCCAGTAGGTGATTTCAGATTGGTGGAGCCAGTTGAGGGCGTGGAGCTGATGCGCTGCGGTGCCGGAACCTAAGACAGCAATGGTGGGCGGAGCGGCGTCCGAAAGCACAGGTAAAGCCAGAAAAGTTTGTTTATTTTCCACGATGAGCACTCGCGGTGGCCTGGTGGGGAAAAGAGATGCGGCGTGGGAGAGTGGAATCTCGAGGTCGGACACTGCCGGGACGTGGTTGAGATAGCGAAAGCGAATACGGGCGTCGCTGCGGCGCAGTCCTAGATCCGCGATGCCGAAAGGAGAAAGCAGGGTTAGCAGCAGGCGCCGGTGGGACCCGATCCACTTGCCATCAACGCCCTCTACGGGGACGGCGCGTTCCCACTCGCCCGAATCGGGATGGGTGAGCAACCAGTTCAAACACGGTCCCAAGCAATGCAGGTCGTAGGCGCTTAAGTCTTTCCACTGCTTGTAAGCACGGTGAACGGTGTGAGCGAAGTCAGAGTGCTCGGGGAAAATCGAGGCGATCTTTTGAGCTCTTTGAACCGCATGCGAGTATGTTGTGGCCATGCCTGCTGCGGAAGCGATGCGTTCAGGTCCATCAATTACCACGCGTACAGGCACGGAATTGGTGCCCAGCCCAGTACGCGACCAATTGCGGGACTCGTAGATAACCTCTTCCTGGTGCGGCCAGCGCTGCCAGGCGCGGATGAATTCTTGGGTCATTGGTAAATCGCGTTTGGCGGTGGCTGCCGTCGGTGGATGTAGCGGCCAGTCCAAACGG
>ERZ1031191.87-NODE-87-length-11645-cov-5.526920_pt1 | contig 11645 bp, 10 predicted proteins | sample MGYA00516576_ERZ1031191 | MGnify/ENA primary metagenome ERZ1031191 (study PRJEB33718, sample SAMN03159780) | human skin metagenome | collected 2014-02-25 | study: EMG produced TPA metagenomics assembly of the PRJNA266117 data set (Human skin bacterial metagenome and...
GCTCTACTCCCAGCGCGCGCAAGGCATCGCGGTGGTCGGTGGACTGGGCCTGCCATCCCTCATCGGCCGCCACCACAAAGAGGACGACTGGGGCCGGGCCCACGCCAGCGAGCATATTGCCCAAGAATTTTTCATGTCCGGGCACATCCACGAAAGCCACATCCGCGCCAGAAGGCAGCGTGGTCCAGGCAAACCCCAAATCAATGGTGAGCCCGCGGCGCTTTTCTTCCTCCCACCGGTCCGGGTCCATCTCCGTGAGAGCCCGGACCAGGGTGGATTTGCCGTGGTCCACATGGCCGGCAGTAGCAACGACGTACACCTAGCCCACCGCCTTAATAGCGGCAATAACCGCGGCGTCATGGTCGGCAGGAACGCAGCGAATATCCACCAAGCAGCGGCCCTGATGCACGCGGCCTACCACGGGCGGGTTCTGGTGGCGCAGCGCGTCCGCAAAGCGCTCGGGCAGGCTCACTGCATAGCCCGGCAGCGGGTATTCGGGCGCCCCGCCACCGCCCACGCGGCCATCATGAGGCACCACTTCTGCCCCGACTGCCTGCGCGATGGCTTCCGTGCGCTCGCGGTGGGTTTGGGGATCGAGGTGGAGCGCGTCCTGCACCGCATTCGAGGGCGTTGAAATGGCCGCCTCCAGCGCGTTGAGGCGCAGCTTATCTATGCGCACCGCACGCGCCAGCGGGTGCTTCTTCACCGCGGCAATCGCCTCCTTGGTGCCTAGCAAGATTCCTGCCTGCGGACCGCCGAGCAGCTTATCACCTGAGGCAATGACGATATCGGCCCCGGCGCGCAGCTGGGCCTGGATATCTGGTTCTTCTGGCAGTGCCGGGTCATGGGTGAGCAGGCCGGAGCCCAAGTCCACGATGAGTCGCGTATCGTGCTCCACCGCTAGGCGGTGCAGTTCCTCTACCCCGACTGCGGAAGTAAACCCCTCGATGCGGAAATTGGAAGGGTGCACCTTCAAGATGGCGCCAGTGTTATCGCTCAGCGCGCGCTCGTAGTCGGCCAGGTGCGTACGGTTAGTCGCCCCAATTTCTTTAAGGCGCGTGGTCGTGGACTCGATGAGTTCCGGCAGGCGAAAGCCCGCTCCAATCTCAATGAGCTCGCCGCGCGAGATGATGACCTCTTTGCCGGGAGCGAGCGCAGCGGTAGCCAGCAACAAGGCGCTGGCGCCGTTATTGACCACTAAGGCATCTTCTGCACCGGGGCAGGCCGCGAGAAGCGCGGCCGTGGCGCCGGCACCGCGATTTTTTGATCGCTTGCCCGAGTCCAAGTCCATTTCCACATCCGTATAGGAGGCAGCGGCCTGCAGGGCCTCTACCGCGGCGCTGGGAAGCGGGGCGCGCCCTAAGTTCGTATGAATGATGACGCCGGTGGCGTTAATGACCGGCTGCAAGGAATGCGCATTCTTTTGTTCCAGGCGCTGCGCAATTTCTGCGGGTATATCACTGACCTGCAGCTGACCGCGGCGCGCTTGGGTGACTGCGCCTTGGAGTATCGCGCGGATGGTGTGCTCGGCTAGGCGCTGGCGGGCAGATTCTACTTCCGGCAGCTGAAGCAGCTCATCCATGCGGGGAATATTCCTGCGGGGATCTGGGCCGGCAGCAGGCGTGGGTGTGGGCACTGTGGCATTCCTCCTTGCGCGCGGGTGGCGGAGACGGACAGGAATCGAACCTGCCAGACCGAGATGCTCGGCCTCACCGGTTTTGAAGACCGGGGCGCCCACCAGGACACGTACGCCTCCGTGTGCTCACCTTACACGGAGGAAGAAATTTCCCGGGATTCTCCGTATAATTAACGTTTTTCTAAGATTCGGGCTAAGATTCCACTTATGTTCCTATCAGGTTTAAGGCGGCGAGAGATTGGCCGGCGCGCGGGCGCCGGTTGCATACTCGGCTTCGCCCTTCTCGCCACCGCGTGCTCCCCTGCCACTTCCCCACCTGCGGAGTCCCCCAACATGACCCGACCAGAGGTGGAGTCGCAGCAGCTGGAAGCCTTCACCGAGGACGCAGCCGGCGCCCCACATGGCTTCACTGCCACCGAGCCTGGCACCCACTTGCACTATGGCGAGACGGCCTCCGTCCTCACAGAATCTCGCGAGGGAAATATAAGTTATTTTAAGGTTCGGGTAGATGCCCCACGCCTCGCTGACAACATCCGCCCTACCGGCTCTTCGGAAGACTTCACTCTCCCTGAGTCCGCCTCCACCATCTGTTTCCCAGTATCGCTGACTTACCTCGGAGCTGCGGATACCTCCGCACCGACTTCCTTTCCAGACCTCGCACCAGCCACCGCTGACGGCTCGCGCGCCAATGAGGTGCCCAACTCCGCCGCGGCAAGCTGCCCCTATAGCCAGGTCCCTGCGATACCCAAGGTAGGCCAAACCTATCGCACCGCACTGGTTTCCTTTACAGAACCTGCCCATGCGGCACGCGATCCCCACGGGGCACAGTTCCACTTCCACGTGCCCTCCTTCAACCGCCTCGACCGCGCGGAGGCAATTTCCTGGGGCTAGTAAAATGGCGCTATGACCCAAGATATTAAGCTCACCTCTTTCGCAGCTGGTGGCGGCTGCGCCTGCAAGATCCCCGCTGGGCAGCTGGAATCCGCCGTCGAAGGCCTCATTGGCAAGGCCGACCCCAACGTGCTGGTCGGCTTGGACGATGGCGATGATGCCGCAGCCGTAAAGATTCAAGATGGCCTGGCGGTTATCTCCACCGCGGACTTTTTTACCCCCATGCTCAATGACCCCTATGACTGGGGGCGGGTGGCCGCGGCCAATGCGCTCTCTGATGTCTATGCCATGGGTGGCACCCCGGTTACCGCCATCAACCTGGTGGGCTGGCCCAATGAAAAGCTGGGCCTGGATGTGCTGCGCGAGGTCCTGCGCGGCGGCATGGATATAGCCACCGAGGCCGGCATCTCCGTAACAGGTGGGCATTCCATCACCGCGCCCGAGCCGCTGTACGGTATGGCAGCTACCGGCATCGTGGCCCCCGACAAGCTCATGCGCAACGACGCCGCCGAACCCGGCCTGCCCATCACCCTAACCAAGCCCATTGGCGTGGGCATCCTCAACAACAAGCACAAGGCCACCGGCGAGGTCTCCCAGGCCGCGGTCGATTCCATGACCACCTTGAACCGTGAGGCCGCCCGCGCCGCGGTGGAGGCGGGCGTGCGTGCCGCCACGGATGTCACCGGCTTCGGGTTGCTCGGCCACTTATACAAGCTGTGCCGGGCCTCCGGCATCGCCGCGGAGCTCGATTTTTCCGCCGTGCCCACCATCGAAGGCGCAAAGGAAGCGCTGGCAGAGGGCTTCATCCCCGGCGGCTCTCGCCGCAATCTCGACTGGGTGCGCCCACACCTCGATACCTCCTTGAGCGAGGAAGAGCTAGTGCTGCTTGCCGACGCCCAAACTTCCGGCGGCCTCCTCCTCATCGGCGAGGTTCCCGGCTACCCCGTCATCGGCCATACCACCGAGCGCACCGGCGATGCGTTCATTAAGGCCTAAGATGCGCCGACGCCTCCCCGCTTTCCTCACCCTCGCCTCCACCGCCCTAGCCGGGGCGGGGCTGGTGGGGTGCTCGTCCGAGGGGGCATCGCCAATGAGTCCCCCCCCTCCGAGTTCACCGCCGCTGACAGGCGCTTTTACTGCTCCGCCTGGCCGGTCGAAGAGTCAGTGTCTACCACGTGCGTGACCACCGTGGGCGATGTGGCGCTGAACTACTACCTTCACCGCGATGGCCGCGACTCCGCAGCCGAGCAACAACGCATGGAAGACATCGGCGCGGAGCTCGCCCCCGCCCTGCAGGACCTGGACTAGTCCGGGCTCACCACATCGTGGTCGAGGCCCTGCTCGCGCCGGCGCCTTTCCGCCCGGCGCTTCTGCGGCCCGATGGTGGTCTCCGGGTTCTTCACCGCTTCCAAGCCGGCGTTGAGCACGCCAAAGCGCGTGCACGCCGAGCCAGCCAAGAGCGATAGCCCCGCAGCCACCGAGACCGCCCGCGACTTCGTCACCGCAGCCACCGCGCTACCGACACCGCCGGCTGCGATGAAGTATTCCGAAGCCTTCATCAACGCGCCCGGCTTACCCTGGTGCAGAGCTTCGCGCGGCTCCGGCTCCATGCCTTCCTCCAGCACCTTGGTCGCTGCCAGATCACTTGCTGCAGCGGCCATGCCCAACACACGGGCCGGTCCCGCGTGCTCGACCGGAGTGGTCACCATAGCCAGGCCTGACGACGCCGCACCTGCCGAGGAAACGAAGACATACGGCAGGTGCTTTTTCATGTCATTCCACACCGGGTTCGAGGTATTGGACAGCAATACCGCGGTATAGCCTGCGAGCGGACCACCGAGTACACCCGCGACCGCGCCCGCCGGCCCGGCCGACTTCTTCAGCGCCGTGCGCACGAATTTCGGCAGCGGCAGCTTGTGGCCAGTCGCCGCGTCCACTTCCGCGGCGGCAGGCAGCGCGGCCGCGCTGGCAAAGCCCGACAAAATCCACGAGCCCATGGACATTGGCGAGGTCACCTTGAAGACGCGGAACATGTTCAATGCGCGTTCCGGGCGGCCCAAATCCAGAATCAAAAAGACCGATCCCACGGCCGCCGCGCCAAAGGCAGAGATCCGCGTGGTGCGACGCAGCGGCGCATTGCCCACGGCCTGTGCACCAGCGGCCAAGAGTCCCGAGCCACCGCTCACACCGCCCAGAAAGAGGTAGGCGCCGATAGGCCATTCCCACGGCGGAGCCTTCACCACAGGTCGGCCGTAGTAAGACGAGAACTCGAAGTCCTGCGCCATGCGCTCCTCTTTGGAGCCGTCCTGCGCACCCGCGCCTGGACGCTTCCGCTTCTTCTTCGGCTTCGTACCATCGAACTTCCGGTAGCGATTGCGGCGCTCCGGCTGCGGTGGACGGTATTCATCAAAGTTGCTCATTTGCGTCCCCCAATCAGGAAGGAACCGGCCACGGCCAGCGCCATGCCGCCGATAGCCTTGGCTGCGGTCTTATACATCTGCGGTAAATCGGCCGTCGGCACGCGCGGGTCCGGCGGCAAACCGTAGACCTCAGGTGAATCCAAAAGCAGGAAGATGGAGCCGGTTCCGCCCACGCCATCGTCCTGGTTGGCGCCGTAAAGGCGGGCCTCGGTAAGCCCTTGCTCGTGCAATACACGCACGCGTTCCTTGGCCGCGGCCACCATCTCCTCGTACGGGCCGAACTGAATGGAATCGGTAGGACAGGTCTTAGAACATGCTGGCTGCTCTCCCTGCTTCAGGCGGTCGTAGCACATGGTGCACTTTTGGGCCACACCCAAATTCTTAATCGGCATCGACTCGCCTGGCGTGTGGTCCGGCCCCTGCGGGGCAAGCTGCTTAAGCTTTTTCAGCACGTTCACGCCGGCATGGGAATTATCCACGTAATCCACCGTGGCCGTCTTGTCGTACTTCAGCGCCACACCGCCGTCATCGCGGCGCTCGATGACGCCAAACGGGCAGCCGGCCACGCAGGTACCGCAGCCATTGCACACATCATCTTGGACCACAACGGTGCCAAACTCGGTGCGGAACAGCGCGCCGGTAGGACACACGTCCAAGCAGCCCGCATGCGTGCAGTGCTTACACACGTCCGAGGACATGAGCCACCGGAACGTATCCGTATCCGGCGGGGTGGTATCAACCGACGGGGCCTGCGCCCCTACCGAAGGCATCCCTAAGGAAATGAGATTCTTGCCCTCCTCGCGGGCCTGCTCGATGCGGTCATTGTTTTGCTCCACAAAGGCCACGTGCCGCCAGGTATTTGCTCCCAGTGCGCCGGTGTTGTCATAGGAATCACCCGTGACGTCATAGCCTTCTACCGGGTTGCGGTTCCACTCCTTGCACGCCACCTCGCAGGCCTTACACCCGATACACACGGAAGTGTCGGTGAAAAAGGCCATGCGGCGGTACTTGTCGTAGCCATGCCGGCTGGCGTTTTCGGTCAGAAGATTTGTCATTTACTTACCTTCTTCGCTTTCCTCGCCCTTTTCGCCGTACTCATCCACATCCGCGGGCTGCTGCGGCTCTGGGTTATAGGTGAAGGAATCATCCACGGTGAGCAGATCATTGCCGGAATCCAGGTTCAGGTGCGCGCGCTTCTGATATTCCTTGAGCATCTCCACACGAGCCTCGCCGCGCGGGCGACGGCCCGGCTGGATATCGCAGGCGCCGATCTTGGAATTCTGGATGAATACGTTCGGCTCCAACGTAAGGCCCAGCAAATCATTGGCACCATCGCCTGCAACGGCCGTGGAATCGGACTCGCCATAGTGATACGGCAGGCCGATCTGGTGGAACTCCTCGCCATTGATCTTCATCATCTGCATGCGGTCAGTGACCAAGACCTGTGCCTCAATCACGCCGCGCGGCGAGACGATGGTGGCCCACTTGCCGTTTTCCAAGCCACGCTTTTCTGCCAAGGCCTTATCGACCTCGCAGAAAAGGCCCGGCTGCAGCTCCGCCAAATACGGCAGGCGGCGCGACATCGCACCCGAGGTATACATCTCGGTGAGGCGATAGGTGGAAAAGACAAACGGGAACACCTCGGAGCCCGGCTCACCAGGTTCTGGGCGCGACAGGTTGTCTGGGCGCTTAATGGTCAGGCGCGTCGGTGACTGCTGCTGCTTGTATAGCACATTGTGCACCGGGGACTCGTGCGGCTCATAGTGGGTGGGCAATGGGCCGTCGGAAAGCCCGGTCGGCGCAAAGAGCCAACCGCGGCCATCCGCCTGCATGATGAAGGCATCGGTGCCGTCGAGGGCGTCCGGGCCCACGGCGTCGATCGGAGCCTTGTAGTCCGGGGCCTTGGTGGCCGGGAAGTCCGGCACGTCATCGCCAACCCATTGACCCTGGTCAGCGTCCCACCACACATACTTCTTGCGCTCCGACCACGGCGTGCCGTCAGGCTTCGCCGAAGCACGGTTGTAGAGCAGGCGGCGGTTGGCCGGCCATACCCAACCCCACTCGGGAGCTACCTCGTTTTGCTCCGAACCTGGCACCTTGCGCGCGGACTGATTAATGCCGTCCTTAAACACGCCGGTGTAGATCCAGCAACCACCCGAGGTACTGCCGTCATTCTTCATCTCCACGAAGGCAGGCAGAAGCTCGCCTTTCTTCGGGCCCTCAAGGTAGTAGCCGTTGATCTCCTTGAGGACGTCCTCAGAATTCGGCTCGCCTTCCTCGGTTTCCACATAGTCCCACGTGACCTTCTGCAGAGGAATATCTCGCGGATCAGTGGAATCGCGCAGTCGCTCCTTGATCTTCTTGCCCAGCTGGTAGAAGAACCACAGGTCACTTTTCGCATCGCCTGGCGGCGGGGCTGCCTGGAAACGCCATTGCAGCATGCGCTGCGTCTGGGTAAAGGTTCCAGCCTTTTCCACGTGGGTGGCCGCCGGCATCAAGAAGACCTCGGTGCCGATGTCCTCGGTCTTAAGCTCGCCGTTTTTAATCTCCGGCGAATCCTTCCAGAAGGAGGCGGTCTCAATCTCCTGGAAATCGCGTACGACCAGCCACTTCAGTGCCGCCAAGCCACGGCGTTGCATGCCGCCGTTGGACTGTGCCACGGCCGGGTTCTGGCCAAAGACAAAGTAGCCTTCCACCTGTTCATCCAACATGGCCATGAGCGTTTCATAGGTAGAATGCGCACCAGAAATGCGCGGCATGAGGTCATAGCCCCATCCGTTGTCCTTGGTTGCCGCATCGCCCCAATAGGACTTCATCAGCGAGACTGCGTAGTTCTCACCAATCTGCCAGAAGCCCTTCTGCGACTCGTTACGGATTCCATCAACGAACTCTGGCCAGCTTTGCTTATCGACGCTCGGCATAGGCAAATACCCCGGCAGCGAGTGGAACAACGTCGGGATATCGGTAGAGCCCTGAATCGAGGCGTGACCGCGCAGCGCCATAATGCCCGAACCTGGGCGACCCACATTGCCGGTAAGCAGCTGCAAGATGGCCGCGGTACGAATAAACTGCGCACCCAGGGTGTGCTGGGTAAAGCCCAACGCATAAGCAAAGCAGGTGGTGCGATCCGGCGTGGAATTCCGCGCGATCGACTCCGCCAGGTAATAGAAGTCCTCCTGCGCAATACCGCAAGTCTCCTCCACTACCTCAGGCGTATAGCGCGCGTAGTGACGCTTGAGAATCTGGAATACCGAATTCGGATGCTCTAGCGTCTCATCGCGTTCCACATTCCACGATGCGCCCTCCGGCTTCTGCACGTACTGCCACGAATCCGTGACGTACTTACCGGTCTCCGGGTCATAACCAGAGAACAGACCGTCCAGATCTTCGGTGTCCTGGTAGTCCTCCGAGATGATCATTGGCGCATTGGTATACGCCACCACGTAGTCATGGAAGTACAGCTCATTGTCCAGCAGGTAGTTAATGACTGCGCCCAAAAGCACCACGTCCGTGCCGCCGCGAATGCCGATGTGGCGATTCGCAAAGGCTGACGTGCGCGTATAGCGCGGATCCACGTGAATGATGCGGGCACCACGCTTCTTGGCTTCCACCACCCACTGGAATCCCACTGGGTGACACTCGGCCATGTTAGAACCCTCAATGACGATGCAGTCCGCATTCGCCATATCCTGCAGCGGTTGGGTTGCGCCGCCGCGGCCAAACGAAGTTCCTAGACTAGGAACGGTGGCGGAGTGTCATATGCGCGCCTGGTTCTCGAGCTGAATCGCACCAGCGGCGGTAAATAGCTTCTTGATGAGGTAATTTTCCTCATTATCCAAGGTCGCACCGCCCAAACCGGCGATGCCCATCGTGCGGTTGAGCGCACGACCTTCATCGTCCACATCCTGCCAGCCATTGCGGCGGGCTTCCAAGAAACGATCCGCAATCATCTCCATCGCGGTATCTTCATCAAGGTCCTGCCACTCCGTAGAGTGCGGCGCACGATACTTAATCTTGGTAAGGCGCGTAGCGGAGTTAATCAACTGCTCCGACGCAGATCCCTTCGGGCACAGGCGTCCACGAGAAATGGGCGAATCCGGATCGCCCTCCACCTGGATGACGCGGTCATCTTTGACATATACGCGCTGCGAGCAGCCAACCGCACAGTACGGGCACACCGACTGCACCACGCGGTCTGCTTCCACGGTGCGCCCATGCTTATCTTTACTCTTTTGAGACTGCGTATTGACGTCCCTTCCGAAGGGATCGCCACTGCGCAGCTGGCGCACAACCGGCCAGTTGAGAGGGCTAAAGCGAGACATGTCCTTTAATCTATATTTTGCCGGTTAAAAAAGCCACAAAGGCTACCCTAACTAGCTTGCACCGCCCAGAGTGCCCGCTTAATCCCCTCGACGATGTCCGCCAGCTCCATCATGGGCTTTTCCGTTTTCTCCTGCTCTGTAATGTACGGAACGTGGACAAATCCTGCGCGCACCTCCGTCGCTGCAAAGTGGTGCAAGAGACCATAAAGTAGCTGGTTACACACGAAAGTCCCTGCCGTATTCGACAATCGCGCCGGACTATCCCCCACCGCCGCGACCATTTCCTTTACCGGCAGCGTAGAGAAATAGGCCGTCGGACCGCCTTCCACAACCGGTACATCCACCGGCTGATAACCCGCGTTATCAGGAATATCGGCATCCATCACGTTGATCGCGACCCGCTCCGGGGTGATATGTGCCCGCCCGCCGGCCTGGCCCAAACATACAATGGCTTCGACCTCCGAATCCTCCGCGACCTCAATCGCCCGACGCAGCGATTCTCCGAATTTCGTCGGGATCACCAGCTTGACGAGCTCCGCGTCTCCAATGCGATCCGGTAGTTTCTGAAGAGCTCGTTCCGTGGGGTTGATGCTCTCTCCGCCGAAAGCGTCAAATGCGGTCACGAGGATTTTCATGCCGCCAGTATTTCAGATTCCGGGACACTCCCGCCCTTCGCGCTCACCGGCAGCGCCAGGATGGCGCTTCCCCTTGGTTTTGGTGAGCGGCAAGGGTGTAGGCCCCAACCCCGCTCCCCTCGCGCTCACCGGGAGCCATGCTCCAAGCACTCAGGGTTCTGCCCGTGAGCGCGAAGGGCGGGCTGCCTAACCAATCTGCTGCTTCGTAGTGCAGTCGATCTTCGCGTATGAACGTCCATTCTTATCTACTGACGTCATGGCATAGTTTCCGCCATAAGCTCGGCACCCGGTGTAGTTATCGACCACCGGCACCGGCTGAGGTGCGGGCTGCTGCTCGGGGGCTTGATAGCCAGCCACCTCGTCAAGCGTTGGCTGCTCCGCTACCTCTACTTCAGGCGCGTCGTGCTCCTGCTGGCGAATCTCTTCCTGCCGCTGCTCTGCACGACGGCGTTCTTCTTCCTGGCGCTCCTTCTCGCGCTTCTCTTCCTCCTCCAATTTCTCGAGCTCTTCGCGGGCTTGCTTCTCCTTCCCTTCAAGCTCGCGTTCCTTCTTCGAGGCAATCTCCTTGGGAGCATCCGGATATGCCGCCTTCTGGAAGGTGCTTCGAGCATCTTTGCGGTGAGTCAGAGCCGCTAATCCGGCCTTCGCTGCTGCTGACTTGTCCAGTACATCCTCGTAGCCTGCACTATCAGCTTCCCCGGAAGCTACAAATGCTGCCGCCGCAGCTTCTGCGCTGCTAAGCGCCTCGGCCATGTTCTTATCGCTGGAAACCTTGCACTCGTCTGAGACCCCAAAGATCCCTTCGCCGGCGTCTTTAGGGCCGCGTTCGGCATTGCGCACTTCGTCATAAAACTTGTCGTTTCCGCCAAATACAACCGCCGTGGCTAACCCTTCGGCCGCGACATCCGCGTTAATGAAGTCATCGTCGATAAAGACACCGGCAAGAGTGCGGCCGTACTTGTCGGTCCGCTCGGAATCATATTCCAACCGAACCTCGGTCCCCTTGGGCAGCCGTCCTTCTAAGTACTGCTTCGCTTCCTCCGCGAGGCACTCACTCGGTTCGCCGTTATGGCCGATTTCCGGCGTATCAATATTAAGTAGCCGGACGCGGGTATTTTCGCCGTCTATGTCGACGTCAATGGTGTCGCCATCGATCACTCGGTTGACCACCACAGTATCTTCATCGCCGCCGCCTAAAGCAACGGAAGCCACTGCGCCAACTGCGAAAATGCCAACGAGAGGTTTAACCCAGCCCATGAATGTTCCTCCTGAGAAAGATAGAGAGAGTAGCTATCTAAAGTTAGCAATGGGACACACGTGGTAGTTCAAGGTCCCTTCCCTTCGCGCTCACCGGCGTCGAAAAGCAAGCACAAAACCACCTCTCCGTGAGCGCGAAGGGTGAGGTTGCGGCCACTGCATATAACTCGCACTTTGTGCCTATGGACGCAGAAGGAATAAGCTGAGCGATGTTGAAGTTGAACAGGACAGTATCTGGAAAATAGTCCGATCTGTCCATTTTTATTTTCAAAGGAATCTTTATGTCTCAACAAGAATCTTCGCGCTCCAAGCTTCCCGGCTGGGCCACGGGATTCGGTGCTCAGGTCATCGCGGGCCTCATCATCGGCCTCATCCTGGGCTTCATCGCCTCTGGCATGGATACCGACCCAGATAACCCGGGCTGGTTGACCACCCTGCTCACGGGCGTCGGCAGCGCCTACGTCCCTGTCTCTTATACACATCT
>ERZ1031191.90-NODE-90-length-11463-cov-6.776473_pt1 | contig 11463 bp, 8 predicted proteins | sample MGYA00516576_ERZ1031191 | MGnify/ENA primary metagenome ERZ1031191 (study PRJEB33718, sample SAMN03159780) | human skin metagenome | collected 2014-02-25 | study: EMG produced TPA metagenomics assembly of the PRJNA266117 data set (Human skin bacterial metagenome and...
GACGCCCCTCCTCGCGCCTTCCATTCCTTTACTGCGGCACGCACTGCGAAGACACGGTCTTGTCGCCATTCGAGTACTGCTTTAGAGCATCGTAGAAGGCATCCGAGTACTCGCCGGTGCGTTCCGGCATCGGGTGGACGCCATCGGAGTAGAGGATCTCCGGGTTGCTCTGTGCATGTCCGCACCAGTCAGCGATATATACGTTGTCGTATTCCTTGGCTGCGTCGAGGACATCCTGTTGGGATTGGGCCATCCACTCACGGTCACCATAAGGAACAGCCATGACAACGGTGTGGTCTTCGCCGATGATATCCAGCGCTTCCTTGATCTGGTCTGGGAAGGCAGGGCCGTTAGTACCAAACCCGAGGAAGACGGTATCGCGCAGCTGGCCGGAATCCTTGAGCTGCTGCAGAACCTGGATACCCGCGGTGTAGTGGCGGGAGACATCTGCATCGACGTAGATCTGCGGGAAGCGCTGCTTGAGGGCGCCACTAGAAGCCAGCATCACTGAGTCTCCGACAGCGGTGATGTCTTTGCCCTGCGGCATCGGGCGGGTCTTCTTGTCCTTCGCGGCAGCCTTATCGTCGTTGTCCTCAGCAGGCGGCTGTGGCGCAGCATCATTCGGCTGCGCCGGGGCATTGTTGCTGCTCTGGTTCTGCTGCTGAAGCTGCTCCAGCTGCTGCTCCAGCTCGGTCTTATCGCTGGAATTGACAACGCCGTAGACTACGCCGGCTACAGAGGCAATGACTAGGAATGGGACTACCGGCCACATGGTCTTGCCAAAGCCATCGCGCAATTCGCTAAATCCTGGGCGGGAGGACCAGTAGGTCTTCCATGTCTTCTTATAGCCGCCGCGGCGGAACGGATTCTCAATGAACTGATAGGAAATCTCGGACAGGAGCAGCGAAATAGGCACGGCTACAAGGCCCAGGATCCACGATTTATCGGAGTTCTGGTTGCCCTCGAAAAGCGCCTTGAGCATCATGATGACCGGCCAGTGCCAGAGATACAGCGAGAAGGATCGCTGGCCAAACCAGCGCATGACCTTGGTCCTAAAGAGCGGGGTCATCGGGCCGTATTCGCGAACCACGCCCCACACCATCAGGACGCCAAGCACGCTAGTGAGGAAGAGCCCACCCCGGTAGGTGATCTCCGCGTCATCCGGCATGAGGAATAGCTGGACACCGTAGCCGATGAGCGCCACAGTGCCGATGATTCCGGCGATGCGCGATTCGGCTTTGCCTGCCGCTGCCCACGAATCCGCCTGCGGGTCGGACTTGGTAGAGGTCATCAGCAAAGACAGCACGGCGCCTGTGAGCAGGCCAAAAGCATGGGTATCGGTGCCGTAGTAGACGCGCGTCGGGTCTTCACCCGGCACGTAGATGAGCGCCATGGCCACGGCGGAACCGATAGCTAAGACTGCGGCTACGAGGATAGGAAGCCGGCGCGGCTTGCGGCGAGAAATCAGGAAAACGCCGGTAATAAGAAGCGGCCAGAAGACATAGAACTGCTCCTCCACGGCCAACGACCAATAGTGGGCAAAGACCTGAATCTCATTGTCCGCAAAGTAGGACTGGGAGGTGGCGATCTGGGTCCAGTTATTGACAAAGAATAGAGTACCCAAGAACTGCTGGCGCAAGCCGACCGCTAGGTCCCCGCCTATCCACGCCACCAAAGCGGTACACATGACCAGGACGGATACAGCTGCTGGGAGGATGCGCCGGAATCGACGCACCCAGAAGTCCTTCAAGCTGATTGTGCCGGAGGTACGGAATTCGCGCACCAGCAACGAGGTGATGAGGAATCCGGAGAGGACGAAGAAGAGGTCAACGCCCAAGTAACCACCGGGAAGCAGGGAAGGGAAGAAGTGGTACAGCACCACGGCAATAACTGCGAGGCCGCGCAGTCCATCCAGCCCCTTGACCTGGCGCAGGCGGGCGTGGCGCTTCTTCTTAACTACCTTGCTCTCTGGCGGCGTAGCCAGCGCTTCAGGGTCCTTGGCCTGCTTTTGTAGCGGATACTTAGACTTAGTATCTACCTGCGTGATCGAGGCTTTCTGTGATGCTGGCTTTTGCGCAGCTTGTTGTGGCTGGCGCGGTGCCGCCTTTGCCTGTGGCTTTTCAGGGGCTGGATGTTGCTCCTTCGACGGCTGTGCCTTCTCCCGCTTTTTCTCAGCGGCGGCAGCGGCGGCCGTACCCGCTCCAGCTGCTACAGCGCCTGTGGCAGCGGACTTGTCGGGCTTTGCGGGCGCCGTCTTTGGAGCGGCTTGAGGCTCGGCCTTCTTCGGCTGGGGCTGTTCAGGCTGCTGCTTTGCCTTAGGCTTTGGGGTAGCTCGGGACGGCTTTTGCTGCGCTGGGGTAGGAGTGCCCACCTGTTGTGATTTGCGGGCCAAACCGCGACTGATATCGGAGGGCTTAACCTGCGGGCGGCGCTTTGTTGCCTTCTTGGCCTTATTCTGCGGCGTCGCTTCCTTTGCCTTCGGCTGTGGCTGTTGCTTCTTCGCCTGTTTCTTGGACTTTTCGTCCTTAGAGGGGGTGCCTTGCTGCGATTTCGGCTGGACTACCTTGTTTCCATTGTCGGCAGTCTTGTTCTGCGCCGGCCCCGCTTTCTGCTGGGATGCATCGGCTGGAGTCTTTGGCGCAGCGACCTTCGGCTTGGGGGCCGTGGTGCCCTTCTTTGGCGTTGGAGCGCTAGGCGCCGAGGCCTGTGAGGCAGCCTTCTGCTTTGCAGCGCCGGGAGTACGCGCTGATCCTTGGCCCTTGGACGGTTGCGAGGGCTTCGACGGCTGTGCATTCTTTTTCGGCGTTGGTTGCGGCTGTGGTTGCTGCTTTGCCGAGTTTGCCGGGACCTGCTTGGAGGAGCGTGGCTTTTGCGCCTGCTGCTGGCCGGTGGTCGGCTTGGACTTAGCCGGTTGGGATTTCTGCGGCTGTGCCGATTGCGGCGAAGCCTTCTTCGCGCTGGAAGAAGAGGAAGGCTTGGGCGTCTGCTTCGGCTTTTGGGTAGTGGGTTGAGCCTGCTGTGCGGGCTTTACCGTGCCTTTTTGAGAAGGTTGAGAGACAGGCTTCGGGGAATTACTGCGGGCAGAAGGAGTCTTTGGGGAGGACTTAGACGGGGTAGTACTAAAGCTTGCACCGCGGCGCGGTCGCTGAACCGGTTCGTGCGCTTTGCGCTGTGGCTTCTTGTCCTGAGCAGGCGAGTCTTGTTGCTTCTTAATAGCTGCTTTGGGAGTGGACTCTGCCTTGCTTTGTTGTGCGGCGGTTGGCTTAGCGGCAGATTCTTGGGCTGCAGGCTTGGCCTTCGGCGCCTTGGCCGCAGGCGACTTCGAGGTGGACTTAGTCTGCTGCGGCTTTGCGGAAGTGGCCTTGCTTGCCTGGGGATTTTCGGTGCTGGGGCGAGTGGTGCCCTTAGCTGCGGGCTTGGCGGCAGGCTTCGTATCCTTAGGCTTAGGAGCAGCTGGCTTGGCTTCGGAAGCCTGTGCAGGCTTCGTCGGGGTGGTTTTGCGCGCAGGAGCCTGCTTAGCTTGCTTCGTGGACTCGCCGTCCTTAGCGGTGCGATCCTGGGGCTTGCCCTTCGGCTCGGAGGATTGAGCACCCGTGGTGGATTCGGTGCTAGCCGATTTCTGGGGCGCAGAATCCTTTTTATTAGGGGTCTGAGTCGCACTGGTCGAGCCAGCTTTGGGCTGTACTGGCTGATAGACCGGTGTGCGTGGTTCGTTCGAACGCCCAGGTTTCTTCTTCCCCAGCAGTGAGCGCAAAATTTGCTTCACAAAAACTCCCAAAGCACTACGTATATTTTCTAAACGGACTATTTTAGCCTGCGCACCAGCACTTCTCCCCATGCGGGGGAGTTATGGTGCGGCGCGCGGGGCGGAGGCGAAAATTCGAGTCTAGGACTCTTCGCTGTCAAAAAGCTGACGCAGAACTGTCATGACCCCATATTCGGTATTGGGTGGGGCGATGCGATCGGCGATTTCCTTCAACTTTGGGTGCGCATTTTCCATGGCGATAGCGGTGCCCGCCTCGCGGAGGAGCTCGTAGTCATTGAGGAAATCGCCAAAGGCGGCGGTGCGAGACATGGGGACCGAAAGGAGCTCGGCCATGGTGTGTAGTGCTACGCCCTTGTTGACGCCAGCGGCCATGACATCGAGCCATACGGCACCAGAGATGGCGATATTGTGTTCCGGTACGGCCGCAAGGAGGGGCTGGTGGAGGTGTTTTTCACTGCCGTCGGCGCAGTAAGCGGCGATTTTGATGATGTCCGCATCCAGTAACGCATCGAGGTCATCTACCCATTCCACTGACCTGTAGTACTTGGCAATCTCAGCACGGGCTTGTTCATCGGCGCCTTTGTGTACATAGGCGGTATCCGGCGTGCATAGCACTACGGTATGCGGGGTCTCGACGGAATGGAGTGCGGCCACGGCGGAGCGCACAGCTGCGTTGGGCAGGGTAGTGGCGCTAATGACGCGATTATCGTGCACGACCACGGATCCGTTTTCGGCGATGAAGGTGTCTTCGTGCGGGAACATCTCTTGTAGGGTGGCGAGCTGGCGGCCCGAGGCGGGTACTAGGGTGACGCCGAGCTGGTGGGCACGGGTGCTGATCGCGGCGAAATCTGGTGGAAGCTGGCCGTTGCCGTCCAGTAGGGTGCCGTCCATATCCAGGGCGATGAGCTGTGGGAGCAAAATTCCGAACCTAACTGTGAATTAGCTGATGGTGGATAGGTGCATGCGTTTTGTGTCACACTAGGGGTTATGACTGATACTGCACCTATCGTTTCCTCAATCCGTAACCATACCGGAGTCATTGAGCTCAACCGCCCCAAGGCTCTCAATTCCCTCACCCCGGAAATGATCGACCTCATTGCGGAGTCGCTGGCGCAGTGGCGCGCCAACGATGAGGTGGAACAGGTGCTGTTTACCTCGACTAGCCCTAAGGCATATTGCGCCGGCGGCGATGTTCGCTATGCCCGCGATGTGGTCAAGGAGGGCAAGGTGGATGAGGTCGATGCCTTCTTCGCCACCGAATACACGTTGAACGGTGATATCGCGGAGTATCCCAAGCCCATCGTGGCGCTCATCGATGGCATCGCTATGGGAGGGGGTCTGGGCATTTCCGCCCATGGGTCCCACCGCGTGGTTACGGAGAAAACCTTTGCCTCCATGCCAGAGATGAATATTGGCTATGTCACGGACGTAGGCATGGCCTATGCCGCCCAGCGTGCGGTGGGAACGCGCGGGAAGGCCTCGGCCGAGTTGGCGAAGTTCTGGGGGATTACCGGCTACCGCATGTATGCCGCAGACCTTCTGTGGAGCGGGCTGGCCACCCACTATGTGGAGGACGGCGAGGCCTTTGCTAGTGCGGTTATCGAGCATGGACTAGCCACTGCGCTATCCCAGCACGCCACCGCACCTAGCGGCGAGGCTCCCTTGGCCGAGCTTATCGACGCCATCGAGGACGCCTTTTCCCACGACACCTGGCAAGACATCACCACGGCCCTGGAAAAGTACCCAGAGCTTAAACAGCAGGTAGACAAGCTGACCGCGCAGGCCTGCCCGACCTCCATCGTGGCGGCCATGGAGCTATTCCGCGCCGAGCAGGAGTGCAGCAGCATCCGCGACGCCCTAGATATGGAGACCAACCTGGGCGCTTATATGTACCGGCGTGGGGACTTTGCCGAGGGCGTGCGAGCGGTCTTGGTGGATAAAACCAACGATGCGACATTTGAGCCTGCCGCGCTTGCCGACGTCGACGTGGACGCCCTCCGCAGCGCCCTACACCTCCACCCCGCGAAATGATCCATAGGCGGCGCGGGCGCGATCGGCGTTGATCCATGAGGGAGGGGGAACCGCCAAAGTAGCTTCGGTGGCGGCTGGGGTCGGCTCCGGAAGGTGCAGCTGTGGGGCGTCGAGGAGGACGAGGCCCACGCGGGCGTCGGCAAGCGTAGTGCCCGCCAGCGTCCAGATCCCCAAAATGGGCAAAGCTAGGTGCGGTAGCTGGTGCTCGCGCGCCAGCTGAAGCGGAAGGTGCGGGCGCACCAATTCAGGCACGGCCTCGTCGCTGCCAAAGCGCGCTAGGTTTCCTGCCAACCGCGCCGCCGCGGTGTCCTTGAGCTGCGGATCCGCCCAAGCCCACGTGAATTCCTCGTCAGAAATGGTCGCGATAAGCACCGCGTTAGCCGTAATCTGCCCGCCGTTATAGGACACCGTGGCGGTGGCCTTATCCACATCGAGACCTACCGTGGCATCTGGGAAGCTGCCTTGGAAAAACATTTGGCTTTCGGTGCTTAAATAAAAAGCATCCTCCAAGACGCGCGCGGCCGCTAAGCCCGGGGTGATGCCGGAAATCTTGTGTACTTCGGGGCTTGCCTGCTCAAAACGCACCGTGGTGCCATCAGAAAAATGCAGGTAGGGCTCTTCCTCGGTGGATTCCATGTCCAGGTAGCGGGCAAGTGCGAGGGTCGGCCCCTTCTCGTCCGCTTCCGCGCTGCTGTGCTGGAGACCCCGCAGCAAGGTCTGGCGAAAGTCCAGGTAAGGGTGGAAATCTACCGCAACAATGGCCACGTGCTCGCCCTGCTGGGCGCGCAGTACCGGCATGGTGCCCACGATGAGGGAGGCATAAGCAACCATTCGGTCAATGTCTGCGCTGGCCGTAGTTGACTGCGGAAGGTCAGCAAAGTGCTCGGTCGCAGCGGTAGTCCAGTGCCAGGTGCCTGCGGCGATAACGGCTAGGCGCACGCCACGAAAATCCGCCACGTGCTGCGCGGAGCTTACCCGTACCTCCACGAGCTGGTCGGTGGCATAGCTTGCTTCGCCATCGCCAGCCGAGGGCCCGAGGAAATTGAATTCCACATCGGTCGCCTCCCCGATGCGGTCTTGAAATGCGGCATTAACGCCCGCTTGAATGAAGCGGGCGTCTTGCGCGGTGCTCGATATAGGGGCTGTCTTATCCATAACTATTGCCGAGCATACGGATTAAAGCGCCCATTAGGCTAGCTAGTCGATGGCACGCACGGTGGCAAAGGCTGTGCGAACTATCTCATGCTTTGTGTGAGCGTCCAGTGATTCTTCGGCCTGGGAGCGGCGGTGGATTTCTTTCATGCTCATCGCACTGGCACCCGCACACGCTTGGAGAATGACCGCGATTTCAAAGCGCGACTTATCCGGGGCGCGTTGGTGGAAAGCTTCCAAAACTTGGTCAGCTACGACTTGGAATTGTTGGCGCTCTTTCGAGGTATGGCTCAAGTTTTCTAAAGCCTCGCCAATGGTGAAAAGAGAGGTAAAAGAATGTAGCTCTTTGCCCTCGTTTTCGGCGGCATCGAGCGTTACTTGTTCGAGGAATTCAGAAATGGATGAATTAGGAAAGACAGTGGGTACTTCCTTGGAAAACTTGGCAAGCACATCGGTGCTAAAGGACAGTAGCGCATCAGCCACCGAGGAGAAGTAGTTGTGAAAGGTGCGCGGGGAGACCCCGACGGTCGCGGTGATGCCGGAGACCGTGGCGGCTTCGGTACCGCCGTCGAGGACGAGGCGCGCTGCCGCATCGGCCATGGCCTGACGCGTAGCTCGCTTCTTTTCTTCGAGCAGACTAGTCACGGTGTGTCTCGCCTACTTTCTCTCGTTGGGCGCGCAGGAGTTCCTCGCGGTCAGAGTGCAAGGCCTCGCCTTCGATGTCCATGTTAGGGGTGATCTTATCCAACCAGTGCGGGAACCACCATGCCTTCTTATCCAGCACAAACATGGTGGCTGGGATGATCATCATGCGGACCACGAAGGCGTCGATAAGCACGCCCGCAGCCAGCGCAAAGCCCATGGTCTTAATGAACGGCTCGTCCATCAAGATGAAGGCGGCGAAGACGGAAATCATAATGAGGGCCGCGGCCGTGACCACGCGGGCGCCGTGCTTGAAGCCATTCGAGGTGGCGTTGCCGGCCGTCTTGCCATTGACAAATCCCTCACGCATGCGGGTCACCAAGAAGACCTGGTAGTCCATGGCTAGGCCGAAGGTAAGGCCGATGAGCATGATGGGCAGGAAGGAAAGCAGCGGCTGTGGGTCGTCGACGATGCCGAACATGCCTTCTTGCCAAATGGCCACGGTGATGCCGAAGGTCGCGGCCATCGACAAAGCGAAGCCGGCTGCGGCGATAAGCGGTACCCAGATGGAGCGGAAGACCAGCATCAAGACGATGAAGGCCAGGCCCAGCACGATGGCGACATAAGGGATGAGCACGTTATTGAGGCGCTCAGAAATGTCATCAAAGATCGGGGTGATGCCGGTAATGCCGTAGGAACCGCCGGTCTTTTCAAACTCACCCTGGTAATCGCGCAGGTGGTTAAGGGTTTCGGTGGTCTCTTCGTCGGTCGCACCGGTGGTGGGCGTAATCATGATCTGAGCAGCATCACCGTTGTCAGTGGTCTGCACTATCTGGGCGTTTTCCACGCCGTCGTTGCCGTTGATCTCCTGCAGGAGGTCTTGGAAGGCCGGCATGCGGTCCTGCTCGGGAACGTCGGCCACATCAACGAACGCGATCATCGGCGCATTGCGGCCAGGGCCAAAGGCGTCTGCCGTGATTTCATAAGCCTCGCGCTGCGGGGTGCCGGGCTTTGCGGTGCCATCGGTAGGCATGGCCAGGCGCAGCTGGGCAAATGGTACGGCCAGGATGCCGAGCAACACGACGCCCGCGATAAGGTGCAACCAAGGGTGGGCACGCACACGGCGTACCCAGAGCAGGCCCATGGTGGGCTTTTCGTCTTCTGGGTCTGGAACTTTGGGTCCAGGTACGCGGGCGGCGAAAATCTTGGTGCCCAAAAGGCCCAACAGGGCAGGGATAAAGGTATTGGCAACTAGCACGGCGATAATCACCGTCGCCGCAGCAGCGATGGCCATGGTTCCCAGGAATGGGATGCCGATAATGGTCAGTGCGGCCAACGCGATGACCACGGTGGTGCCGGCGAAGACGACAGAACCGCCTGCGGTGCCCAAGGCCATGCCCATGGCGTGGGCACGGGTGGCCTTATCCATCTTCTTGAGCTCTTGCGCCAGTTCCTTTGGCGAAAGATCGTTGAGGCCAGAGGAGGTGATGAGCTCGTTGCGGAAGCGGTTGACAATAAACAGCGCGTAATCGATGCCAACGGCCAAGCCAATCATGGAGGCCAACGTCGGGGTCATATCGGAGACGGTATCCGTAAATACGGTGGATACCTGTACGCCGAGGATGCCGATGCCCACGCCAATGATGGCGGAAATCAACGGCATGCCAGCGGCCACGAAGGAACCGAAGGTAATCAGCAGCACGATTGCGGCGACGATGAGGCCGATAATCTCGGCGCTGCCGCCCATCTCTTGGCCCGCGGAGCTAAAGGCGTTGCCCTGGTACTTCACGGTGAGCTCGCCCTCGTCGTACTTGTTGAGGACGTCCGTGACCTTGGTCATGTCCTCTTCTGGGATGTCCCTGACTTCGTCGGCGTCGAAGGTAATAGTGACGGTACCGGTAGTTTTGTCCTCGCTCAGAGGGGAGAGCTGTTGCAGGTTCTTCTTAATCTGCTCGTCTGGCATGTGCTGGGCTTTCATCTTTTCGCCCATTTGCTTTTCCATGCCGGCTGCAGCCATCACCGGGCTGACCAGTTTGTCCTGGTCCTTGAGCGCGCCAGTGTCTTTGAGCTCACTAAGGAGGTCATCTACCTTGCCAGCTACCTGTTTATCGGTGAGGTCTTTGCCCTCCGGTGCTTGGATGACCACCGTGCCTTCGGGTGCACTCATGGCATCGGTGTCTTGGCCGAAGCGCTCCATCATCTTGTCTTGGGTGGTGGTGGAGTCCATCTCCGGCATGGAGAAATTAGGGTTCGGTGACTTGGCAAAGCCGGCGGTAAGTCCCACCATGGCCACCAAGACGATGAGCCAAAAGGCGAGGAATGGCCACACCTTGCGGTAGGACCAGCTACCTAGCCGGTAGAGGAATTTAGACATAAAAATGTGCTTTCTTGTGCGGTATGCGTGCAATGCTTTGCGCGCGGGTGACAGTGAATATGGAATCCACGGGGAGAAATCTGCACCCCGTGCGAAACATTGCATAGTGTACGCAAAATTGCGGAACGTGTGCAAAGATCTGTGCGGTGGAACGCAGGAAGCTGCTCGTGAGATATGCGGCTTGTGCCCTCGGACGTATCGGCGATGGCGGTATGGGGCGGTAGACTGACCGGCATGCTCCACGCCGTTAGTTTTGCCCTCTTGGATTCCGTCAATGCGCTACTCATTGGCATCCTCGTGGCCATTGGCATCATCTTGCCCCGCGGCAAGTATCGGCGCATTGCTGCATTGGTGGTGGTAGGAGACTGGATTGGCGTTCTCGCCGCGGCGGCCGTGGTGATGTTTGTTTTGCTAGGGGTAAAAGACCAGATCGAGGCCATTTTGAGCTCACCCATTGCTGGCTGGGTACTTGTCGCAGTCGGCATCGCGGTGGGGTTCGGTGCGTGGCGCTCTCAAGGCCAGCCCAATGCCTTGGTAAATCGGCTGCTCGAGCCGTTGCGTACTCCATCGCTGCTTACCGCGATCATCGGTTTCATTATGGGCGTGGTGCAATCGCTGACCTCGGTGCCGTTTTATTACGGGCTCATGCACCTGGCTACCGAAGATATCGCTCCGGCCGCTCAGTACGGCGGCTTGGTGTGGTACGCCAGCCTGGCTCTGTCCCTGCCCACTATCTGTGGTCTTTTTATTGCGGTGGTGCGCGCCCATCCCGAATCGGCCGCCGGCCGTCTTTTTGCCGCGGCGCGCGCCAATAGCACCCAAGTGGCGCTCTTCGGCGGCTACCTCGTGGCGGTCTTCCTCATCCTTATGGGCGTGCTTTCCCTTTAATCAAAGGTGACCTCATCCAGGCTCAACGCCACATCGGATTGGCTGCGCGCGCAGTCCACGTAGCGGGCAGCATGCGCAATGAAGGCCTGTGACTCTTCCTGGCTGAGCTCGCGGCGCACCTTGGCCGGCACGCCGGCGGCAAGGCTCCGCGGCGCAATGGTGGTTCCTTCCAGTACCACGGCGCCTGCCGCGATGAGCGAGCCGGTGCCAATAGTGCAGCGCGAGAGCAGCGAAGAGGACATACCCACCAGGGAACCGGCCTCCACATGCGCGGCATGAACCATCGCCATGTGTCCCACCGTGACATCATCTTCTAGTACGCACGGCGTGTCCTCTTCTACGTGGAAGACGCAATTGTCCTGAATATTGCACCTAGAGCCAATGTGAATTGCGCCCACGTCGCCGCGCAGTACGGCGCCATAAAAGACGGAGGAATCCGGGCCGATTTCTACATCACCAATGATGGTGGCATTGGGCGCAATCCACGCACTGCGGTGGATGCGCGGCTTCTTCCCAGCACAAGGCAAAAGCAGCATGTCAGTCCTTTCTAGGAAACTATTCCACCACCACGGCTAGGGCGGGGGAAAGCTCGTAGTCGCCGGGGTAGGGG
>ERZ1031191.92-NODE-92-length-11226-cov-6.391371_pt1 | contig 11226 bp, 8 predicted proteins | sample MGYA00516576_ERZ1031191 | MGnify/ENA primary metagenome ERZ1031191 (study PRJEB33718, sample SAMN03159780) | human skin metagenome | collected 2014-02-25 | study: EMG produced TPA metagenomics assembly of the PRJNA266117 data set (Human skin bacterial metagenome and...
TCTTCCAGCCCGACTGGGCTGGATATCAGGTGTCCACCAAACAGGGGTCAGGTCCTTGTATCTTCTCTTCGGGTTTATACCAGTCGAGGACTTTTCTAGGGCGCCCGTTGAGAAGGTCTTGAATATGTTGGACATCCTTGTCGGTCAGAGTACTAAAGTCGCTTCCTTTAGGTAGGAAGTCTCTGACTAGCCCGTTGGTGTTTTCGTTGGTAGGTCACTGCCACGGCGAGTGCGGATCGCAGAAGTAAACTGCTAGTCCACGTGCGATGCTCAGCTTGTCGACTTGGGCTAGTTCTACGCCTTGGTCCCAGGTCAGCGTTTTGGTGATGTTGCGTATTTTGCCGGTAAACATCTCGATCAACTTATCGACAGTCGTGGCGGAATCATGAACATCTAGTTTGCGGATCATGGTGTAGCGAGTACTGCGTTCCACACAGGTTACGAGTGCAGTTGTGCCTCCTTGGCCGATGATGAGATCGCCTTCCCAGTGTCCTGGAACAGCGCGGTCTTCAACGCTGGCAGGGCGCTTGCTGATGCGATAGTCTTCACCAATCCAGCTTCGATTACCGCGGGCTGGCAGGCGTGATTGTGGTTTTCGTCCGGTACGCCCAGAACGCAGGGCTTTTTCTACCTTCAATTCCTGGCGTAAAGCGCCTTTGGCTTGGATGTAGAGAGCTTGGTAGATGGTTTCATGGCTAATTGACATATCCCCACCTTTACCGAAGCAGCGGGCAAGATAGTTCGAAATCTGCTCAGGTGACCACTTCGTGTTCAATCCCTCGATGACCAAGGCACGCAACTGCGGGTTGGTATCGAGTTTGCGGGGTTTAGGCCTGGCTAAGCGGTCCACAGCCCGCTTTTGAGCTACGAGGGCATCGTAGCCATGCTCAGTCATCCCACGGGCGATTTCCCTGCTAATCGTCGACTGATTACGTCCCAGCTGGGCTGCAATCTCACGGTGAGTATGGCCCTGTTTCAGCAGGTAGGCTATCTCTATTCGGTCATGTCGGATAAGACGCTTTCCGCGTCCTACCTTCGATTCAGATTCAGTGGGATGATCATTGAGTATCAAACGCCCAGACTTGTGATCATGGTGCCACGCTTTGACCGTGTCAGCGCTGCGATCAACCACCTGGCCTGCCTGCTTATAGCTTTTGCCAGCATCAACCAGCTTTAGAGCTTGGGCAATGCGATCCCGGTCATGTTGTGCCGTTCCACCGCGATTGCCTCGGACGAGCTCCAACCCGTCCTGAGCAAGGTAGCGATAAGCCAGACTTTGAGGAAACCCGACCTCTTCAATTGCGCTGAGCACAGATCGGCCACTCTCAACCAGAGCGACAACTTGTTGATACTGCTTGTCAACCAAACTCCGCTGACGCCGAGCACGGTTAAGCCCCTCGCTTTGGCGCCATGCCCTCGCCTGAACCTTCGAGACGCCCAACTCCTTCAGGATCACTGGCACCGGACGCGCATCATGCAGATACGCCTCCACAAACCGCTCACGTAGCTTCTCATCACCTGACATCTACACAACCTCCTAGCTGTATAGATGCATTCACCACCTGAGCCCGCCCGTCCATTCATCCCCCTTTTTCCCCAACAAGTGGGCATCGACTAAAATTATTGTACTTCCTTCTTTCAGTAGTTGACTCAACAGAAACAACCCCCTCAAGGCCGTTTCCTTTCCAACTCTCTGCACAAGCATGGTCGTCGCCCCGAATTCTATCTGGCCTAACCATTCTTGCGGTGAGGTTGCACCCACGAGCTGCAAGGCTCCGTCACTACGTTCGCAAAGACGTCTTTGGCCCAGGCAGGTTCAATGTATGCGCTAGGTGCCTCACCTTCTGCTGGACGTACTAGAATGTGTCCGCTTGGAAGCTTTTCAAGAAAGGAATCTGAGAGCTCAAAAGAAAGTTCCAAAGGGGCCTCTCCATCACTAATGCTAACTAGCTGGTTGCCATCTTCGCGCTCTATTAACTTTGTCTTTGTTCCTGCGTTCTTCGATGGCGCCGGAGTGGTTATGCTGTCCTGCTGTGGAAGCAAGGATCCTTCGTTTATTTTTAAGCTTCCACAGCAGGACAGCATCACTTCCAAACCGGCTTAAGTGACAAAATGCCATCGCTAAAGTCCCGATTTGAGTCCCAGGACGTGCTCTTTAAGAGAAATAACTAAAGCCCCTACCAGCGTTTCCACTGGTAGGGGCTTGGAAGTTGGTAGCGGGGGCAGGATTCGAACCTACGACCTCTGGGTTATGAGCCCAGCGAGCTACCGAGCTGCTCCACCCCGCGTCGAGATGACTTCCATCATCTGCGCTTGAACAGCACGTTAACACAAAGTGTATTCGCTCTGTCCTGGCGACTCATGTAACTATACATAGGGAAAGGCACCTACCCAAATCCGCTGGGCAGGTGCCTAATTCATTGCGATTATGAGCCGGGACTACTTCTCCGTCGACTGGTAGGACTCGACTGCCTTGTCGAGCTCATCTAGGGCGCGTCCGTATTCCTCGAAGGAACCATCGCGTGCATCCTCAAGGCCCTTCAAAGCCTTGTTGATGTCATCGATGGCGCCAGCCTGATCAGAAGAAGACGGAGCGGAAGCTGGAGCCGAAGGCTTATCGTCCTTGGACTCGTTCTTGTTCTTCTCATCCTTGGCGCCGTCCTTGTCCTCGGAATCGCCCTCGACTTCCTCAATGTTTTGGGCAGCCTTGGCATCGATTCCAACTTGTTCAAGGGCATCGCCAATAGTCGGGGCGTAGCCTACGCGGCCCTTATAGGAGACGAGCACGCGCAACAGCTTCGGGAAGGCAGAAGCCTGGTCCTTGCGCTGCGAGTAGATCGGCTCGAGGTACAGGATTTCGCCACCGCCTACCGGCAGGGCTAGCAGGTTGCCGTTGTGCAGGTCATTAGTGCCCTCCCACAGGGTGCGGTCGCGGGCGACCTGGTCGGACGACATCATCGCATCCTGTGCCTGCTTCGGGCCCTGGGTCTGTGTATTGGTGGGCAGCACGCGCACGGTGATATCGCCGTAGTTTTCCGGATCGGAAGATACAGCCATGTGCGCAGACAAGAACTCGCGGTTGAGGCCACGGTAAGACGTGGTCAGCTGGAAGGTCGGCTTGCCGGTCTTCGGATCTGCGGCCATCACGTAGTACGGCGGCTGATTGAGCTGACGGGATTCCTCCGCGGTGGGGTCATTCGGCACGGACCAGAAGGCATCGTTATTGAAGAAGACATTCGGGTCATCCACGTGGTAGCGCGCCAACAGGTCACGCTGCACCTTGAACATATCCTCCGGATAGCGGAAGTGCTCGCGCAGCTCATCGGAGATCTCAGCCTCAGGCTTAACGACGTCCGGGAACACACCCTCCCAAGCCTTGAGCACCGGGTCATTCTTGTCGAACTCGTAGAGGTCCACAGTGCCGTCATAGGCATCGACGGTGGCCTTGACCGAGTTGCGGATATAGCCGACCTTGTCATTGACCAAGCGCTGGGTGGTGCCATCGGGATTAAGGGTGTCCTGGGTGGCGTCGGAAAGCGAGGCACGCTGGGAATAAGGCAGGGACTCCAAGGTGGTATAGCCATCCACAATCCACTTCAGGCGGCCATCAACCACGGCCGGGTAGGTAGCGGAATCGGTGGTCAGCCACGGAGCAACCTTCTCCACGCGCTCGCGCGGATCGCGGTCATACAGCAGCTTGGACTCGCTGCCGACGCGATCCGAGAGCAGGAAGTTCAGCTCGCGATACTTGGCGGCATACATGGTGCGGTCAAAGATATTGCCGATGCCAACGCCGCCCTTGCCGTCATAGGTATAGGTGGAGCTATCGGTGTCGTACTCGACCGGGTTATCGCCGGTCTTGCCGGTAATCGCATAATCCATGCCATCGGCCGCACCGGCAATGACCGGGCCGTAGTAGATGCGCGGCTGATCAACCTTAATGCCAAGGGACTTCTCTGCGTCCTGAGTTTCGCCTTCACCCTCGGACTCGCCGGCCTGGGTCTGTAGGTCAGACACGGTAAAGATGGGGAAGCCACCGCGGGCAGACCCTGCATCGCGAGCTACCTCGTCGACTTTATTGGCCTGCGCTGCCACAAAACCGTTGCCGTGGGTGTAGACGGTGTGGCGGTTAATCCAGTCCGACTGATTCTCCCGCAGCTCGTTCGGATCCAGCTCGCGGGCGGCGACAACGAAGTCGCGCTTCTTGCCGTCGATCTCGTAGCGGTCCATCGACAACGTCTCTGGGAAGCCGTAGAAGTTCTTCAGCTGCTGCATCTGGGTAAAGGTAGGAGAAAGGATCTCCGGATCCAGCAGGCGGAGGTTATTGATAGTGGCGTTATCAGAGGCCACCTTGTCATCAGAGACATCATCCCCGCCCCAGTTGTCTTCATAGGTGACGTGGTCATCAGTGAGCCCATAGGCATAGCGGGTGGCCTCGATATTGCGGGCGATGGATTCTTCTTCCTTTGCCTGGCGGTTGGGCTGTACGGAAAAGCGCTCCATCAGCAGCGGCCATGCCTGGCCAATGACCAGCGAGGACAGCAGCATCAGCACCACGGCCAGGCCGGGGATGCGCAGGTCCTTGATGACAACGGCCATAAACAGGGCCACGGCCACGAAGATGCCAATGATCATCAAGATAATTTTCGCCGGCAGGTAGGCGTGAATATCGGTATAGGAACCACCGGTAAAGAGGTCGTGCTGGGTATTAAGCAGCTCATAGCGCTCCAGCCAGTAGCCGATGACTTGGACTACCATCCACAGGCCGGCGGTAATCGCCAGCTGCAGACGAGCGGGGTGGGAGATGGAGCCGCGCACACCGGCGGCTTTATTACCAATGCGGATGCTGCCCAGCACGTAGTGGCCGAAAAGCGCGATGAGGAAGGCCAGGATCAACAAGATGGACAGGGTGCTGACCACCATCTTTAGAACTGGCAACGTGAAGGCATAAAAACCTAGGTCGTGGTGGAACTGGGCGTCTTGTTCGCCGAATTCCTGGCCGTTGAGGAAGAGCAGTACCGTGCGCCAATTGGACTGGCCGATGAAACCGGCGATGATGCCCACGATGGCGGGGATGACCTTGAAGAAGACGCCCATGGACTTCTCAATGGACTTGCGGTACTGATACACCGGCGAGTTCAGGTCTCCCAAGTCGAGCGAATCCGGGCGCCCGCGCCAGGCAAAGTAGCCGGCGGCCCACACCACTGCAGCGGCCACAAGACCGAAGATGATAAAGAGGACTATCCGCGCCATAATCGCGGTGGTGAAGACGTTCCGGTATTCAATCGCACCAAACCACCTCCAATCCGTGTACATGCCCACGAGCATGGGGCCAAAGAACAAGAGGACGGCAATGATGGCCGCAATGATTGTCGCGACCCGCGGGGGCCGCTTCAACGGGGCGGCTGGTGTGGATGACCCTAAGGACAACGCCAGCTCCAATCAACTAGTGCGAATTTAAAACCTGTAGACTTCTTCCAGCTTAAGGAAGCAATACACAGATAACGAATAAGGATGTTCATGAGTTCCCCCGAATTATCACAGCCAGCTTTAAACCGCGCGATGACCGAAGCCGTGGATTTCGTCCACGCCGAAGGCTGGGACGCCCGCCCCACCATCTTCGCGCTGGTTCCCACCCACTTGGTAGCCGATCAGCTTGCCGCGCTCGATGAAGAGGACGCCGCACCGCTTACCCTCATCGTGCAGGATAATGTGCCCGAAAACATTGAGCCTGGTTCAGAGCAGCTGGCCGATTATGTCTCCCGCCTGGCCTGGCCGCGAGAGGTTGCCGGCGTCATCTTGGCCCAAGAGATTAAGTTCCGCGATACCTCCAGCGAGGACCCCTCCCCTCGCCCGGCGCGCCTTTATTCCGGTGCGCTGCGCGAGGAAGGCATCGAAACCACATTGCTGCAGCTGCGCCCCACCGAGGAGGAGTTAGAAGCGGCCGGACCGTTCGCGGAAGATGACATCCAGCTGCGCGGCGGTCCCCAGGTGGCTCCGGGGGTCATTGCGGCCTTGCGCTATGGGCTGAACCAAGACCCGGATGAGCTAGATTAGACTGAAGTGACAATTCTCGCCTGCGACTAAGGAGCATTTTCCTACCGTGCGACGCATTACTCTCACTCGCCTGACCGCCACCCGCGCCACCGCAGCAGCGCTTCTGCTGGGTGTAGGCGTGAGCACTGCCGCTTGTTCCTCGGACGATGCCGCGCCTGCCGACGCCCCCGTGGAGACTTCCCCTGCCGGCGCCGAGTCCACCGCCCCTGCAGCGGATACCGCTGAGGAAACCAGCACCGCCTCTAGCTCCTCTTCCACCGTTGCGTCCAGCGCGGAATCGAGCGCGGCGGAAAGCTCGGGGGTGTCTGAGGGGGCGTCGGCAAGCAAGGAACCCGGCAACGAAAAATTGGAAAAGTCGGTGGCCAAGGCCTATGACATCTTTGCTCCGGTAGCGCCCAAGGAGCTCTTCGCGCACTTCGACCGCTGCGATTCCACGGGCGGCGACGATTCCTATAACTGCTCTGGGCCGGAGGTAGGCCAGTTCCAGTTCTTCCGCTCGCACTCCAAGGCCAAGCAAACCACGCAGGTGCTCACCGAGCTGCGCAGCTCGCAGGTCATTGAGGATGACGGCGACCGCGTCGTAGGCTGGTCCACCTTAGGAACCACCGCAGTCATCACCGTGGTGGACAATAAAGAAGGCATGGTTATGCAGCAGATGATCTCCTCCGACCAGGAAGACCCGGAAGAGAAGATCAAGGAGCTGGGCCTAGCTAAGTAGGCCGACTACTGGCAGGTTTTAATATCCTTGCCGTCCGCGAAGTCCTTCATCGTGGACACTGCCTCATCCAAAGTGGAAACTTCCGCGATGGGCATATCGCCGTGGTCGCTCGCGGCGGCCTCGGAGCAATTATCCTTCGGCGCGAGGAAGAGCTCCGCGCCCGCCTCGTGCGCCGCGGCAATTTTATGTTGGATGCCGCCAATGGGGCCCACTTTGCCGTCTTCCTGAATTGTGCCCGTACCGGCCACGAACTTGCCGCCAGTGAGGTCTTCCTCGTTGAGCTTATCGATGACCGCCAGGGTAAACATCATGCCGGCGGAGGGACCGCCAATATCCTGCAGGTTGTATTTGACCTTAATATCGTCTTGCGGGACCGAGAGCATGGCGATGCCCAGCATTGCCTGTCCCTTCTGGTGGGGGTTCTCCCCTAGCTCGATTTCTTCTTCTTGCTCCTTGCCGCCCCGCTGGACGGTCAGCGTGACCTTATCGCCAGGGCTTTTCTGCTTAATGACGTCTTGGACCTCGCCCGGTTCCGAGACCTCCTTGCCGTCTACTGCGGTTATGACATCGTCCTTCTTCAGCGTGCCCTGCGCCGCGCCCTCATCCATGACTTCCGCGATGGTGATCTTTACCGGCAGGTGCAGGTAATCCATGGCCGCCACGGTGGCTGCAGACTCGGACTGGGTAAAGGCCTGCTTATTGGACTCTTCTACCTCTTTATCGCTCATATTCTGCGGAATGACGGTATCGATGGGCACGATGGTGTCATCGGTCATCATCCAGCGGCCCAGCGCCTGCGCGAGGGTCATATTGGTGCGCACAGACACCGTGGTCATGTTGAGGTGGCCGTCGGTGTCATAGGTTTTCGGCGCCTGGACATCGACGACCTGGGTGCCGTCGACCTCACCCAATGTGTCCACCGTGGGTCCTGGGCCTTCAGCGGCATAAGGCACGGTCAAAGACACATCGGTGCCGGGGATATGGTCAAGCGATACCAACGCACCGGTGAGGACGACGGGGATGGCACCCCATGCGATGGTGCGGACGCGACGGCTAGCAGGAGAATTCACGGATCAATACCCTACAACCTTTGCCGTAGTGTTCGCTGTCAGCGTAGCGGGGATCATGGAAAGTAGCCGGATGGTGCCGGTAGATTAGGACGCATGAGCAACGGATTCGGTTTTTCTTTCCCCAATAACGATGACGACGATAATGACGGACGTCGTGACCAGAACCCGTTCGGCGCATTCGGCGGCGCTAATGGTGGCGGCCTGGGTGACATGCTGAACCAGTTCGGTCAGATGCTGTCCGGCATGGGCTCTTCCATGAACTCGCCGGAAAACTCCGGCCCCGTTAATTACGACATGGCTAAGCGCATCGCCCTGCAGCAGATCTCGCAGTCCAAGGCGGTAAGCGCGGACGATACCAAGGCTGTGGAGGAATCCGTCCGCTTGGCGGAGCTCTGGCTTGATGACGCCACCTATTTGCCCACCGCCTCCGGCACGGCCAAGGCCTGGGATTCCAAGCAGTGGTTGGAAGAGACCATGCCGGCGTGGCAGCGCATGGTCACCCCGGTGGCAGAGCACATGAATGATGCTCAGCTGGACTCCATGCCGGAGGAGGCCCGCGAAATGATGGGCCCCATGACCAAGATGATGAACCAAATGTCTGGCATGAACTTTGGCATGCAGCTCGGCCACGCCTTAGGCGATTTGGCCTCCCAGGCGCTGACCGGCTCCGATTTCGGCCTGCCCATCGCCCCAGCCAATACCGTGGCACTGTTGCCACAGACCATCCAAAAGGTCGCCCGCGAGCTTAATGTTCCTGGCCAGGAGGTGCTGGTTTATATTGCCGCCCGCGAGGCTGCCCGCCAGCGCCTGTTCAAGCACGTGCCGTGGTTGGTAGAGCGCATCGTCTCCTCCGTAGAGGAATATGCCATTGGCCTGGTCATTGATACCTCCCACCTAGAGGAAGTCACCCGCGAGCTCAACCTCGAGTCCGGCGATCCGCAGGCAATCCAGGACGCGATGAGCAAGTTGCAGGGCATGGACCTCTCCCCGCGCATTACGTCCAAGAACACTGCGGCCGCATCCCGCCTCGAGACCCTGTTGGCACTGGTGGAAGGCTGGGCCGAGCACGTCGTTACTGAGGCACTGGGCGAGCGCATCCCGTCGACCTCGAAGCTGACCCAGGCATGGGCGCACCGCCGCAGCACCGGCGGTTCCGCCGAGAAGGCCTTTAGCAAGGTGGTCGGCATCGAACTCAATGCCCCTAAGGTTTCTGAGGCCGCTGAGCTATGGCGCCGCGCCACCGTCGCCGTAGGCGCGGAAAAGCGCGATAAGGCCTGGGATCACCCAGACTTCCTGCCCACTGCGGAGCACCTCGATAATCCGGCCGCCTTTATCGATTCCCTGCTGGACGAAGGCCCGGATGAAGGCTTTGAAGAAGAGTTTGCCAAGCTGGAGGAAATGCTGAAGAACGGCGAGGATTCCTCTGCGGCGCAGGGCGACGAGTCCAAGGAGTCCGAGAAGCCGGAAGGCAAGGACGAGAAGAAGGACAAGGGCAACGAGGACGAGGAGAACTAGCAGCCCCAGCGCTGATAGGCCTCAAGATAGCCCTTCGCCCGCTCGGCGTGGGGCGCCCTGTCCGCCCACTGCCAAAAATCCCGCCCATGGCGCGGGATGAAGGTGTGGGTGAGCTCGTGAATAATCACTGAATCCAGCACATAGTCCGGCACGTGGTGCAGCCGGTCGCTCAGCCGAATATCCGCGGTGGAGGTAGTACAGCTACCCCACCGCGTATTTTGATTGTTCACCCACCGAATAGAGCCAATGGTCGCGCGGCCATCTAAAAACGCCGCGTTGAGCCGCCGCGCACGTTCTTCGAGCTGGGCGTCCGTGCGGCGACCGCTGCCCTGTTTCTTTTCCACCCGCGCCAACATATCCGCGACTGCTTCGCGCTCATCGCGCGCGGACATCCACGCGGGAATGCGCACCTCGAGCACCCCGGACACCATGCGCGCCTGCACGGTTTTCTTCCGCTTGGCAGAGCGAATGACTTTGACCTCTGGGGACTGCGGTGCGACAGGCTGCGTGCTCGACATGACAGGTGATTGTACCTGTGGTGCAATGGAGACCACATACTTCGGGGGAAGGGGTTAAAAGCGTGGGGATTTCTGCCACCCAGGTGGTCTTAGCACCCGGCAGCGCAGTGTTTTGCCGCGAGGAAACGGTGATCCAATTCGGCATGGATGCCACCCGCGTTGGGGTTGCGGAAACAGGAAGCGCGCTCACCGTCGCGACGGCTTTCAACACCGCTCGCGAGCCAGTGTCCCCGGAGGACTTGTCCCACCGGTTGCGTGCCGCAGGGCTTGAGGAAGCGGCGGCGCTGAGCCTGATTGAAGACGCGCTGGACTATGGCATCCTCTGGCCGCACAGGGAGGCCGCCGAAAAGACAGACACCATTGTCCTCATGGGCGAATCCACCCTGGCATACAAGCTTCGCGCACGCCTAGAGATGGATGGCTTCCAGGTGCGCATCCCGCTGGAGGAAGACAATGCCTTTTCCTATATCCACGACCTCGACGGCATGTATCCGGTCCTCGCCGTGGACCAGCTGCACTGCCCGCTGGATTGCGCGAATGCACTGGCGGGCACAGCAACCACGTGGATTCCGGTATCTTTGCTGGACAACCGTGGCGTCATCGGACCGGTACGTATCCGCGGCCAAGGCCCATGCCCGTTGTGTGCGCACTTGGCGCGCGTGGATATGGACCCGCTTTGGAATATCATCAGCACCCAGCTCACCCGCGTGCGCCGCACGCCAGAAGCCGTGGTGCTCGATGCGGTTGCGGCGCATACGCAAGTGATTATCCGGCGACTAATGGGGCGGCCGCTGCCGCCGGGCGCGCCAACCGCTAAGCCGCGCCCCGGACAGCAATGGGAGGTCGATATCTACGGACACCACCAGCAGCGCACCGTCATAGCGCATCCACGCTGCCCGGTGTGCTTCGGCGGCAAGACCAACCTGGCTAGCTACGAACCGAACGAATAACATCTAGTACCTGGGCACCGTAGCGCTCCAGCTTGCTAGGCCCTACGCCGGAGATGGAGAGCATCTCTGCCTCATCGGAGGGCAATTCCTCCGAAATCGCCTGCAGGGTGGCATCGGAAAAGATGACATAAGCCGGCACCTTTTCCTCACGCGCAACCTGGGAGCGCCACGAGCGCAAGGCGGCAAAGACCTCTTCATCGCCGCCGCCCTCACAATCTTCATGGCGGCCGATGACCTTTTCCGCCGGTGTTCCCAGCGGGCCAGAGCACACCCGGCACCGCTTCGGGCGGCGCGCGCGGGAGCTTCCCCCGGAGGCATCTTCGGCCGACGGGACGATGCCATCGAGGAAGCGGGTGCTGTCTCTTATACACATCTGACGCTGCCGACGAAGGCTTAGG
>ERZ1031191.95-NODE-95-length-10812-cov-6.778935_pt1 | contig 10812 bp, 8 predicted proteins | sample MGYA00516576_ERZ1031191 | MGnify/ENA primary metagenome ERZ1031191 (study PRJEB33718, sample SAMN03159780) | human skin metagenome | collected 2014-02-25 | study: EMG produced TPA metagenomics assembly of the PRJNA266117 data set (Human skin bacterial metagenome and...
CCGCATCCTCCTCCGAGGCCAAGCCAGAGCCACAGGAAGAAAAGAAGGAAGAGCCAAAGGCCGAAGAAAAGGAAGAGCCGAAGGCTGACTCCTCCAACGGCGGCTCCGGCGACGCAGCCGACGTGGAAATGCCAGAACTCGGCGAATCCGTCACCGAAGGCACCATCACCCAGTGGCTGAAATCCGTTGGCGACACCGTCGAGGTAGACGAACCATTGCTCGAGGTCTCCACCGACAAGGTCGACACCGAAATTCCTTCCCCAGTAGCAGGCACCCTGGTAGAAATCCTCGCCGACGAGGACGACACCATCGAGGTAGGCGAAGTCATCGCCCGCATCGGCGACGAAAACGCCACCGCATCCTCCTCCGAGGCCAAGCCAGAGCCACAGGAAGAAAAGAAGGAAGAGCCCAAGGCCGAAGAAAAGGAAGACAAGAAGCCAGAACCGAAGGCTGAGGAAAAGAAGGAGTCCAAGCAGGATTCCTCCCTGAACACCTCTGCCAAGGTCAACAATGGCGACAACGTTCCTTACGTCACCCCACTGGTACGCAAGCTGGCTGAAAAGCACGGCGTAGACCTCAACACCGTTGAGGGCACCGGCGTGGGCGGCCGCATCCGCAAGCAGGACGTGCTCGCCGCTGCTGGAGAAGGCGATGCACCTGCCAAGTCTGGCGCACAGTCTGATAACTCCCCTCGCGCGCGTTGGTCCACCAAGTCCGTGGATCCGGCCAAGCAGGAGCTCATCGGCACCACCCAGAAGGTCAACCGCATCCGCGAAATCACCGCCGCCAAGATGGTCGAGGCGCTGCAGATTTCTGCGCAGCTTACCCACGTTCAGGAAGTCGACATGACTGCCATCTGGGATATGCGCAAGAAGAACAAGCAGGCGTTCATCGACAAGCACGGTGCCAACCTGTCCTTCCTGCCATTCATCGTGAAGGCTACCGCCGAGGCTCTGGTCTCCCACCCGAACGTCAATGCGTCTTATAACCCAGAGACCAAGGAGATGACCTACCACTCGGACGTCAACATCGCTATCGCCGTTGACACCCCGAAGGGCCTGCTCACCCCGGTCATCCACAAGGCACAGGACATGACCCTGCCGCAGATCGCTCAGCAGATTGCAGAGCTGGCCGATAAGGCCCGCAATAACAAGCTGAAGCCGAACGATCTCACCGGTGCTACCTTCACCGTGACCAACATCGGTTCCGAGGGCGCCATGCTCGATACCCCGATCTTGGTTCCGCCACAGGCCGGCATCCTGGGCACCGCGGCTATTGAGAAGCGCCCGGTCGTTGTCAACGAGAACGGCCAGGACGCCATCGCCATCCGCCAGATGTGCTACCTGCCATTCACCTACGATCACCAGGTAGTTGACGGTGCGGACGCAGGCCGCTTCATCACCACCATCAAGGACCGCCTGCAGACCGCAGACTTCCAGGCAGACCTCGAAGTCTAAAGGTTCTATCGCCGCTTAAAGCCTCTTAGCCCCACCGCGGGGCTAAGAGGCTTTAGCTATGTCTGGGGTGCCAAGTGGGGGTGATGGATTCAAAAACGCCGGACTAATCCATCCCCTTTTATTCGAGGTGTTGAGGGTACCTTTCCTCTAAGCCCATGGTGAGCGCACTGGTCACAGTTCCATACAGTGACGCGCTGCATAAAAGTTTCCAAAGGGGGATCGGTTCACCCATTGCTAAACATATAATTGGGGCGGTTACAGCCACTGTCCCCCTATTAAGGAGTCTCACTGACATGGAATTCATCTCCCGCCACCTAGGGCCGGATTCTGCGGAGCAGGCCACCATGCTTGCGAAGGTAGGCTACGACAGCGTGGACGCGCTGGTCGATGCCGCCATTCCCTCAAAGATCCGCGCCGCAGAACTGCCTCAGCTTCCTGAGGCACTCTCGGAAGATGAAGCGCAGGCTACATTGCGGGAGTACGCCAACCAGAACACCGTGCTGAAGTCCTTCTACGGACAAGGCTTTTCTGACACCCTCACCCCCGCGGTCATCCGTCGCGGTTTATTGGAAGATGCGGGATGGTACACCGCCTATACCCCGTATCAGCCAGAGATCTCCCAGGGTCGTCTTGAAGCGCTATTGAACTTCCAGACCATGATTGAGTCCCTGTCCGGACTGCCCATCGCGAATGCTTCTTTGCTGGACGAGGCCTCCGCCACCGCGGAAGCCGTGGGGCTTATGTCCCGCGCGGTCAAGAAGGGTCGCCGCGTGGTGTTGGATTCTCGCCTGCACCCGCAGGTGCTTACCGTCGCCGCGGAGCGCGCCCGCGCAATTGACCTTGAGGTAGAAATCGTGGACCTGCGCGAAGGCCTCGTGGGCGAGGATCTCATCGGCGCAGTAATCGCCTACACCGGTACCGAGGGCGATATCTTTGATCCCTCCACCATCATCGAGGAGCTGCACACTCGCGGCGCTCTGGCTACCGTGGCCACTGACCCGCTTTCGCTGCTCCTGCTGGAGGCACCTGGCTCGCTGGGCGCCGATATTGTGCTCGGTTCTTCCCAGCGCTTTGGCGTTCCACTCTTCTTCGGCGGCCCGCACGCTGCGTACATGGCAGTCACGGAAAAGCTGAAGCGCCAGATGCCTGGCCGCATCGTAGGCGTGTCCAAGGACGCGGATGGGCGCCCCGCTTACCGCCTGGCACTGCAGACCCGCGAGCAGCACATTCGCCGCGAACGTGCCACTTCCAATATCTGTACCGCGCAGGCACTACTGGCTAATGTCGCCTCCATGTACGCCGTCTACCACGGCCCGCAAGGCCTCAAGGCCATTGCCCAGCGCGTCCACGCGCTCGCTTCCTCCTTTGCACAGTCCCTCAAGGATGCTGGAAAGCAACTCGTGTCCGAGGACTTCTTCGATACCGTTACCGTCGCCGGCGTAGACGCCGCCACCATCAAGGCTGACCTCCAGAAGGAGGGCTACCTCGTGCGCACCATTGGCGAGGACAAGGTATCGGTGTCCTTTGGTGAGTCAGCAACCAAGGAGGACGTCGCCAAGCTCGCCCAGGCCTTCGGCGCCAAAGCTGCTGAGGCCGACTTTGCCCTGCCGGAGAACCTGCAGCGCGGCGAGGAGCCGCTCCAACACGAAATCTTCAACCGCATTCACTCCGAGACCCAGATGCTGCGCTACCTGCGCAAGCTGGCCGATAAGGACTTGGCGCTCGACCGCACCATGATCCCACTGGGCTCTTGCACGATGAAACTCAACCCCACTGCGGCCATGGAACCCATCTCCTGGCCGGAGTTTGCGGGCATCCACCCCTACGCACCAGAAGAAACGACCGCCGGTTGGCGCGCCTTGGTAGAAGAGATTGAGGGCTGGCTGGCCGAGGTAACCGGCTACGCCAAGGTCTCCATCCAGCCCAATGCCGGCTCCCAGGGCGAGCTAGCTGGCCTGTTGGCCATCCGCCGCTACCACGTAGCTAATGGCGATAACGAGCGCGATGTAGTGCTCATCCCAGCTTCCGCGCACGGTACCAATGCGGCCTCGGCAACGCTGGCTAACCTGCGCGTTGTTGTGGTGAAGACCGCGGAGGACGGCTCTATTGACCTGGCGGATTTGGATGAGAAGATTGCCAAGCACGGCAACCACATTGCCGGCATTATGGTGACCTACCCGTCCACCCACGGTGTCTTTGACCCCGAGGTTCGCGACGTATGCGATAAGGTCCACGCGGTGGGCGGCCAGGTCTACATCGACGGTGCGAATATGAACGCGCTGACCGGCTGGGCCCGCCCAGGCCAGTTCGGCGGCGATGTTTCCCACCTCAACCTGCACAAGACCTTTACCATTCCGCATGGCGGTGGCGGCCCGGGCGTAGGTCCGGTCGCAGTGGCCGAGCACCTTATCCCCTTCCTGCCCACCAACGCCGCGGATCCGCAGCTGGATGCCACCATCGCTACCCCGGTAGGTCAGGGCGTGCCAATTACCAATACCAAGTACGGCTCGGCGGGTGTGCTGCCGATTTCCTGGGCGTACCTAGCTATGACCGGTACGCAGGGACTAGCCCAGGCCTCCGCCCACGCGATTTTGGGCGCGAACTACCTGGCCAAGTCCTTGGAAGATTCCTTCCCGGTGCTCTACACCGGCAATGCTGGCTTGGTTGCGCACGAATGCATCCTGGATCTGCGCGCGCTTACCGACGCCTCCGGGGTCACCGCAGCCGACGTAGCCAAGCGCCTCGTGGACTTTGGTTTCCACGCCCCCACCCTTGCCTTCCCGGTGGCCGGAACCCTCATGGTCGAGCCCACCGAATCAGAGGACTTGGCCGAGCTGGACCGCTTCATCGAGGCTATGCGCACCATTCGCGCCGAGATCCAAGAGATCATCGACGGCGAGGTGTCCTACGAAGGCTCCGTTATCCACCACGCACCATTTACCGCGGAGTCCGTCGGGGCCGATGCGTGGGAGTTCGCCTTCAGCCGCGAAAAGGCAGCGTGGCCCGTGAAATCCCTGCGCCACAGCTACAAGTACTTCCCGCCGGTGCGCCGCATCGACGAGGCCTACGGCGACCGCAACCTGGTCTGTAGCTGCCCACCACCAGAAGCTTTCGACATCGACGATTCTGAGGAGTAACCATGACTGAACTACTCACCTCCCCGCTTCATGCCGAGCACGACAAGCTCGGCGCCACCTTCACGGCCTTCGGCCCGTGGAACATGCCCTTGAAGTACCAGAACGAGCTGGATGAGCACCGCGCGGTGCGCAGCACCGCCGGCCTCTTTGACCTCTCCCACATGGGCGAAATTTGGGTCAACGGCGCCGACGCCGGCAAGTTCTTGTCCTATGCCTTCATCTCCAACTTCGAGCCCCTCAAGGTGGGCAAGGCCAAGTACTCCATGATTACCGCCGAGGACGGCGGCATCATCGATGACCTTATTACCTACCGCTTTGAAGAGGACAAATTCCTCGTCGTCCCGAATGCCGGCAACGCCGATACCGTGTGGGACGAGCTCAACAATCGCGCCGAGGGCTTCGATGTGACTCTGAAGAACGAGTCCCGGGACGTCGCCATGATCGCCGTCCAGGGCCCTAAGGCCGCAGAAATCCTCGTCCCGCTGGTAGAAGACAATAAGCAGGACGAGGTGTATAACCTCGGCTACTACGCTGCCACCATGGGCAAGGTAGCGCGCACCTTCGCCATCATCGCACGCACCGGCTACACCGGTGAGGATGGCTTCGAGCTCATCGTGTATAACTCCGATGCCCCGCAGCTGTGGGAAGAACTGCTCAAGGCCGGTGCGGAATACGACCTCAAGCCGTGCGGCCTTGCCGCCCGCGATTCCCTGCGCCTCGAGGCCGGAATGCCGCTCTACGGCAACGAGCTCTCTCGCGATATCACCCCGGTAGAGGCGGGCATGGCGCGTGCCTTTGCCAAGAAGGAGGCCGATTTCGTCGGCTCCGAGGTCATCCGCCAGCGCGCCGCCGAAGGCCCACAGGTGGCGATCACCGGTCTCACCTCCACCCAGCGCCGCGCCGCGCGCGCCGGAGCCGAAGTATTCGTGGGAGACAAGAAGGTCGGAACCGTCACCTCCGGCCAGCCTTCCCCCACCCTGGGACACCCAGTGGCCATCGCGCTGCTGGAAACGAGCGCCGAACTCGAGCCCGGCGCCGAAGTCGAGGTAGAGATTCGCGGCAAGCGCTATCCTTTTGAAGTAACCGCGTTGCCGTTCTACAAGCGCGATAAGTAAACATCATCTCAACCAGCCCGAAAGGACTACACCACCATGGCTACCCTTCCACAAGATTTCTCCTACTCCGAAGACCACGAGTGGGTCAACGCCACCGCTGACGCCGTCGCTGGCGCTACCGTGCGCATCGGCATTACCTCCGTCGCTGCCGATCGCTTGGGCGAGGTTGTCTTTGCTGAGCTACCGGAGGTGGGCGATACCGTGACCGCCGGCGAGTCCTGTGGCGAGGTCGAATCCACCAAGTCCGTCTCCGACCTCTACTCCCCTGTCACCGGCACCGTAAAGGCCGTCAACGAGGCCGTGCACGATGACTACGCCGTCATCAACAACGACCCGTTTGGTGAAGGCTGGCTCTTCGAGGTCGAGGTAGATGAGGCCGGCGAGCTCATGGATGCCGCCGCCTACGCATCCGCCAACGGCCTAGACTAATTCGGCCCCACGCGGGAGGGTGTGCCACGCGCATCCTCCCGCTTTGCTTTGCCTACCGCACCAGAGGAAACTTTGAGGCTATGACTGCACCACGCGATCCTTTCTTCCCCGCCGAGCGCTCTATCCGCGCCTCCGATAAGCCACTAGAGGTCCGTTTCTTAGGCCGGATGGACTACCAAGAGGCGTGGGATTACCAGGCCGAGGTAGCGGCCGCCCGCGCCAAGGGCGAGCAGGGCGATGTGGTGCTCGTGGTTGAGCATCCCAATATCTATACCGCCGGCAAACGCACCCAGCCAGAGGATATGCCCGATAACGACCTGCCCGTCATCACCGTGGACCGCGGCGGGCGCATCACCTGGCATGGCGAGGGCCAGTTGGTCATCTACCCCATTATCAAGCTGGCTGAGCCTGTCGACGTCGTCGACTATGTCCGCCGCTTGGAGGAGGCCACCATCCAGACGGTTCGCCAGATGGGGGTGACCACCGCAGGGCGCATCGACGGCCGCTCGGGCGTCTGGGTCCCCTCCACCACCCAGGCCAAGGATCCGGCTGCCCCGAAGCGCGACCGCAAGATTGCCGCCCTGGGCATCCGCATTACCCGCGGGGTGACCATGCACGGCTTGGCGCTCAATTGCTGCAATACGCTGGAGTACTACGACCACATCGTGGCCTGTGGCATCGATGACGCCGACGTGACCACCCTGTCTCTAGAACTGGGCCACCAGGTCAGCCTCGAGGACGCCACCCAGCCGCTTTTGCAAGCGCTGGACGACGCCCTCTCGGGCCGCCTCATTGTTGCCGACCACACCTTCGGCTCAGCCCCGGATCCCACGAAGCTGGCTAATGAAAGGGCACGGGAGAGGCGTCGGCAAGCGCAGCAGTAGCCCTCGTTCGGGGCTGGCGCGGAATAGGATGTGACCGCGGCGACATATACCTAGAAGAGCTATTAGCCATCACCACCATCAACCGATAAAGTGAGTTTTTGTGACTGTAAAGCCTGAAGGACGCAAGATGCTCCGCATTGAAAAGAAGAATGCGGAGTCACCCATCGAACAAAAGCCACGCTGGATTCGCAACCAGGTACGCACTGGACCGGGCTACGAGGACATGAAGTCCCGCGTGGCCGGCGCTTCCCTGCACACCGTGTGCCAGGAGGCAGGCTGCCCGAATATCCACGAGTGCTGGGAATCCCGCGAGGCTACGTTCCTTATCGGTGGCGATAAGTGCACCCGCCGCTGCGACTTCTGCGATATTGCCACCGGCAAGCCGGAGGAACTCGACCGCGACGAGCCGCGCCGCGTGGCCGAAAATATCCGGGAAATGGACCTTAACTACACCACCATTACCGGCGTTACCCGCGACGATCTTCCGGATGAGGGCGCTTGGCTCTACGCCGAGGTCGTGCGCAAGATTCACGAGCTCAACCCGCATACCGGCGTGGAAAATCTCACCCCGGACTTCTCTGGCAAGCCGGACCTTCTGGAAGAGGTCTTTGAGGCCAAGCCGGAGGTCTTTGCCCACAACCTGGAAACCGTGCCGCGCATCTTTAAGCGCATCCGCCCGGCCTTCCGCTACGAGCGCTCCCTGGACGTTATCCGCCAGGCCCACGACTATGGCCTGATTACCAAGTCCAACCTGATTTTGGGCATGGGCGAGACCGAGGATGAGGTCGAGGAAGCATTGCGTGACCTGCGTTCTGCCGGCTGCGATATCATCACCATCACCCAGTACCTGCGCCCCGGCCCGCGCTTCCACCCGATTGAGCGCTGGGTGCGCCCAGAGGAATTCGTCGCCCACTCCAAGCTGGCCAAGGAGCTCGGCTTCGGCGGCGTCATGTCCGGCCCGCTGGTGCGCTCGTCCTACCGCGCCGGCCGCCTCTACGTGCAGGCCATGGAAAAGCGCGGCTTCGAGCTGCCGGAAAACCTCAAGCACCTGGCTGAGACCTCCCAGGGTGCCACCGCCCAAGAGGCCTCCACCCTGCTGGAGAAGTACGGCCCCTCGGAGGAGACTCCAGTGACCACCCGCATGGCCAAGACCCCGGCTAATGCGAATTCGGCGGCGGCCACCATCCGCTAAACCGAACGTTTTCATAACGGCCTGCGCTTTTCGCGTGGGCCGTTTTAACATTTATGCCCGTTGACCTTTAAAGTAGGAGCCATGGCGAAAGATGACAAGGCAGCACTAAAGGCTGCAAAGAAGCAAGAACGCGCGGCCAAGCGCCAGCAGCGTAAGCAAACCTGGTCCCAGATGTGGCAAGCATTCAATATGCAGCGCAAGCAGGATAAGGCGCTTATCCCCATCATGCTGGGTGCCTTCCTGGGCATGGGCTTGCTCTTCTTCCTCATTGGCCTGCTTTTTGGCGGCGAGTGGTTCATGCTCATCCTCGGCTTGGGCATCGGCGCGCTGCTCGCCATGTTCCTCTTCACCCGCCGCCTTGAGCGCGATATGTACAAGCGCGTGGAAGACCAGCCAGGTGCTGCGGGCTGGGCGCTGGAGCAGCAGCTCCGTAATACCGTGGGCATCGTGTGGTCCGTAAAGACCGGCGTGGCCGCTACCCGCCAGCAGGATCTTATCCACCGCGTCATCGGCAACGCCGGCGTCATCTTCGTTTGCGAGGGCAATAAGAACCGCGTACGCCCCACCTTGAACCAGCTTAAGAAGCGTGTAGACAAGATCGCCGGCGGCGTCCCCGTCTACGAGATCTTCGTGGGCAACGGCGAGGACGAGGTTCCCGTATCCAAGCTGCGCAATAAGGTCATGAAGCTGCCGCGCAACTTCAATAAGAACGAAACCTACGAAAACATCCGCCGCATCGAGGCCATGGACTCCATGCCGGGTACCACCCCGGGCATGCCTAAGGGCCCTATGCCCCACCAGGCACAGAACATGGCCGGCATGAACCGCCGCATGCGCCGCGCCCAGCAGCGCAAGAAGAATAAGTAGGCGCCTAAAGCTAATCCCTGCTACACCGTCGACGGCGTAGCAGGGATTTTCTTATACCCAGAAAAGTCGGGCACCTTAGGAGCGAATGACGATGGTGCCGGTGGCGCGGTCGTGCATGCCGCGTCCATCCGCATCAACCATGGCCGCCGGGAACAGCACACCGGTGAGCACCGTGCGCAGCGCCGCGCGCCATAGGCCCACGTGGGCACCGGGGACATCGAGTCGCGCCACGCCCATACCCAACAGCAACATGCCGGGGGTGCGGGCAAAGAGCCAACCGCAGACAATGCCCATGATGACCCACAGGGCGTAGCCCAAGAAGGCCACACCGCCGAGTTCCGTCGTAAACATGTGGATGAGGTTGGCTATGAGCATGCACACGATCCAGTCAATCGCCACAGCGCCGGCGCGGCGGCCAACGGGGGCCAGTGACCCCGGCCCGGACTCCGGAAGGCCGAGCTTTTCGCCCGGCCAGCGGCCGGGTCCTTCCATGTCATCGTATTCGCCCGGAATATTCGGCCCGTCGAGCCACGTACGCTTATCTGCCATGCTCACCAATCTAGCGGGCACAAAGTGAGATGTGAAACGAGGGGAATCGCGATGCCTCGGGCGCGAACCTAGTAGGCTATAGAGAGACAATTCACCGGTCAACAACGAGGAGACAAACGTGTCTTTCGAGACAGTGCAGGACATCGTCCAATTTATTAAGGACGAGGACGTAAAGTTCGTCGATATCCGCTTTACGGACGTCCCAGGCACCGAGCACCACTTTTCCATCCCAGCAGAAGAGTTCACCGTAGAAGATGCCGAAAGCGGCCTCGCTTTCGACGGCTCCTCTATCCGCGGATTCACCACCATCGATGAGTCCGACATGACCCTGCTGCCGGATCCAGCCACCGCGCATATCGATCCGTTCCGCACGGCCAAGACCCTGAACATCAAGTTCTTCGTCCACGACCCATTTACCTTTGAACCTTTCTCCCGCGACCCACGCAACATCGCGCGCAAGGCAGAAGAGTACCTGCAGTCCACCGGCATTGCCGATACCTGCAACTTTGGCGCTGAGGCCGAGTTCTACCTCTTTGACTCCGTGCGCTTTGGCACCGACGTACAGCACGGCTTCTACGAGGTGGATTCCGATGAGGGTTGGTGGAACCGCGATAGCGAAACCAACTTCGACGGCACCCCGAACACCGGCTACAAGACCCGAATGAAGGGCGGCTACTTCCCCACCGCGCCGTATGACAAGCACGGTGAGGTGCGCGACGCCATGGTAGAGAACCTGCAAAAGGTTGGCTTCCAAATCGAGCGCTTCCACCACGAGGTCGGCGCCGGCCAGAACGAGATCAACTACCGCTTCAATTCCATGTTGCACGCGGGCGATGACATCCAGACCTTCAAGTACGTGGTGAAGCAGACCGCAGCGCAGTGGGGCAAGACCGCAACCTTCATGCCTAAGCCGCTGGCTGGCGATAATGGTTCCGGCATGCACGCCCACATGTCCCTGTGGAAGGATGGCAAACCTCTCTTCCACGACGAGGCTGGCTACGCAGGACTTTCCGATATCGCCCGCTACTACATCGGCGGTATCCTCCACCACGCCGGTGCCGTTCTTGCGTTCACCAACCCGACGCTGAACTCCTACCACCGCCTGGTGCCAGGCTTCGAGGCCCCGATTAACCCTGTCTCTTATACACATCTGACGCTGCCGACGAAGGCTTAGGTGTAGAT
>ERZ1031191.99-NODE-99-length-10495-cov-7.544540_pt1 | contig 10495 bp, 8 predicted proteins | sample MGYA00516576_ERZ1031191 | MGnify/ENA primary metagenome ERZ1031191 (study PRJEB33718, sample SAMN03159780) | human skin metagenome | collected 2014-02-25 | study: EMG produced TPA metagenomics assembly of the PRJNA266117 data set (Human skin bacterial metagenome and...
AGATGTGTATAAGAGACAGTCCCAGCTCGGGTCATAGGCCGGAGCGGCCGTTCCGGCGCCCATGTTGCCGAATCCCAGCGGATAGGCAGCCGGGAAGTTTTGGAATTCGGAGTTGGCCAGGGAGTTGTCCAGCACGGCCTTCCAAATCTTGGTTGGCGCGCCGGCGCCGTACATGATGCCGCCGTACTGATCGAAGATAGCGGAGGTGTTATCCGCGGTACCTACCCACACGGCGGTAGCCAGCTGCGGGGTAGCACCGACCATCCAGGCATCCTTGTTATTTCCGGTATCGCCCATCTGAGTGGTGCCGGTCTTGGAGGCGGAAACACGGCCACCGGCAAGAGCGCCATTAGACCATGCGGCCACCGGCTCCATGGCTTCGATGACGTTATTAGCCACGTTGGACGATACGCGGCGCTCGCCCTCGTCTTCGGGGTGCTCGTACAGCACTTCGCCGGCAGCGTTTTCTACGCGCTGCACAAAGTGCGGGTTATGCCACACGCCCTGGTTAGCCAGGGTGGACATTGCGGTGGCCATATCGAGCGGGCGGGACTGGTACTGGCCCAGAACAATGCCTTCGAATGGCTGCTTGCCCTTTTCCGTCAGCGTCTTTTCAATGCCCGGCAGGGACTTAGCCACGCCAAGGGCGTGCGCCATATCTGCGGTGTCCTGCGTGCCGTTCTTGAGGTCCTCCTGCAGGCGAAGGAAGGAGGTATTCAGGGATTGCTTGGTAGCCTCGCGCAGGTTGCATACGCCGCAGCCGCCGCCCACGTTGGTGACAACATCCGAGCCAGGCAGCTGGTACGGAGCGGAAGAGTAATTGGTATCTAGACTGATGCCCTGCTGCAAGGCGGCCGCAAGGGTCATGATCTTGAAAGTAGAACCGGTCTGCAGCGGGGAGTTGGCGTAGTCCCAACCATTGGAATCGTGGCCGCCAAAGTATCCACGGACCGCACCGGTCTTCGGATCGATGGTCACGGAAGCCGCACGCGCGTCCTCTTGCAGCGGAGCCATCTGGTCATCGACTGCCTGAATGGTGTTGTTTTGCACATTCATGTCGATGGTGGTGGTGATGCGCAGGCCGCCGGTGGACACCTCGTTTTCGGTGATGCCTACCTCTTCCAGTTCGCGGATGACCTGATCCTTGATGTGGCCATTGGCGCCGGGCGCCTCGGTGTAGGCGGAGTACTCAGCTGGGTCGCGGGTCTCCGGGAAGACCATGCCATCGCGCTGTTCCTGGGTGAGGTCACCCATGTCTACCAAGCCATCAAGGACGTAGTTCCAGCGGTCCTCGGAGCCCTCCTGGTTCACGCGCGGGTCGAGGCCGGACGGGGACTGAATGAGGCCGGCGAGCATGGCGCCTTCCTCCGGAGTGAGGTCCTTGGCGTCCTTATCAAAGTAGGCATTGGATGCCGCCTGGATGCCGTAGGCATTGCGGCCGAAGTACACGGTGTTGAGGTAGGCGTTGAGAATATCCTCCTTATCCCACTCATTGGTCATCTTCACCGAGTAGATGAGCTCGCGAATCTTGCGCACGTAGGAGTATTCGTTGCCCACCAGCGTGTTTTTCACATACTGCTGGGTAATGGTGGAACCGCCGCCAGCATCTTCATTGCCGGTTACCTTACCAACCACGGCGCGGCCGAGGCCGGTGAAGGAGAAGCCGGAGTTATCCCAAAAGTCACGGTCCTCCGCGGCCAGCACGGAGTCCTGCACGTATTCCGGGATTTCATCCAGCTTCACGTGGGTGCGGTTGCCTTCCGGCGGCACCAAGCGGGCGAGCTGGGTCTGATTATCACCCGCATAGATGGTGGAGACCTGGTTATTGGCTAGGTCCTTCGGCTCCGGAACGGAGTATTGCGAGTATGCGTAGGCAAAAAGTCCTGCGGGCAGTGCTACAAAGACCAGTAGGAACGCCAAAACGACCCACGGCCAGATGCGGCGCTTCTTTGTCGCCTGCTTTTTGCTGGGGCGAGCCACCTTAGTGGACTTGCCGGTAGATTCCTTCTCGGTCACTGATTCGTGTCCTCATTCATCCCTGATCACAAACTAAATAATTGCAGCTTACTGCCTAAGGCGGTGCGCTGGAAACTAACACGCGTTAAATGCAGTAGCAGAACGCAACAAGTGGTTCCACCGGCACTGGCGGCATACCTCCACCTCGTGCACCGTAAACTCCAAGCCCTCGGCTACAAACTCCGCTATTTCTTTCTCACTGCGGGCGCTTCCGGCGCGGCGGCCGAGGTTCTCGCCATAGACCCAGCGCGTGAGCCGCAAAGGCTCGCCGCACACGGGGCATTCCTTATCCATGGTGCGCCCGTGGTGCTCAGCTGCGGCGCGCAGCAAAAAATCAGCATCGCACACGTCCTCCCGCGTGAGCTGCCCGGCGCGAAATTCGCGCAAGTGGTGGGCGCGCTCCCATTCATGGGAGAGCACGTGCTTATAGGCAACGGAATTCACCCGGATCATCCTAATTACCTCTTCTTGATCGATCCACATGGTGTTATGCCACCGTAGGGCATAATTTTCGGCTTACTCTTGCGCAGTCACTGACAGCCACAACTCATGGAGTTAAAGGAGTAGACCGTGTCCGAAAAAGTAAAGGTCGCCATCGTGGGCGTCGGCAACTGCGCCACGTCCCTCATTGAAGGCGTGGAGTTTTATCGCAACGCCGCGGCCGATGCAGATATTCCTGGTTTGATGCACGCCCAGTTTGGCCCGTACCACGTAGGCGATGTGGAATTCGTTGCCGCCTTCGACGTGGATGCGGACAAGGTGGGCAAGGATCTGGCGGAGGCTACGCGCAGCTCCCGCAATTGCACCATTTCCATTACCGACGTCCCTGAGCTGGGCGTTACCGTGCAGCGCGGTCCTACCCTGGACGGCCTCGGCCGGTACTACCAAGAATCCATCGCGGAATCGGAAGCCCCGCTTGCCGACGTCCCCGCCGTACTCCGCCAGTCCGGCGCCGACGTCGTAGTCTCCTACCTACCGGTGGGCTCTGAAGAAGCGGATAAGTTCTACGCCCAGGCGGCCATCGATGCCGGCTGCGCCTTTGTCAATGCCTTGCCGGTCTTTATTGCCTCTGATCCGGTATGGGCGAAGAAATTCGAAGACGCCGGGCTGCCCATCGTGGGCGATGATATTAAGTCCCAGGTGGGCGCGACCATTACTCACCGCGTCATGGCGAAGCTTTTTGAAGATCGCGGCGTGCGTTTGGAGCGCACCATGCAGCTCAATGTAGGCGGCAATATGGATTTTAAGAATATGCTCGAGCGCGAGCGCCTCGAATCCAAAAAGATCTCCAAGACGCAGGCCGTAACCTCTAACCTGCACAACTCACCCATCGCCGGCAAGCAGGAGGACCGCAACGTCCACATCGGACCTTCCGATTACGTGGAATGGCTTGATGACCGTAAGTGGGCCTATGTCCGCTTAGAGGGTTCCGCCTTCGGCGAAGTACCGCTGAACTTGGAGTACAAGCTGGAGGTCTGGGACTCGCCAAACTCCGCCGGCATCATCATTGATGCCGTGCGCGCCGCCAAGATTGCTCTCGACCGCGGGGTGGCGGGCCCGGTACTGGCTGCCTCGTCCTACTTGATGAAATCCCCGCCGGTGCAAAAGGCCGATGACGTGGCGCGCGCCGAGCTAGAAGACTTTATTGCCGGAAACTAATTTTTTAACTTCCGAACTACCGCGCAGGGAAAACGGGCTATACAATCGTTTTCTATGACGCAGCAACATGAGGAGAAGGGCCCCGCTCAATCCCCGTCTACGTACGAGGATGCCGTCGAGGTCGCGCGTTCCATCCAGCCGTCGCTCAATAAGCTCATTCTTATTTTCCAGCGCACGGCGGAAGGCTCTTCATTGACCACCTCGCAGGTGTCCATCATGAACCAGCTGCGTATGCGCGGACCGTCCCGCGTTTCCACCATCGCGCAGGCAGAACTTATCCGCATGCCCACCGCCTCCAACGCGCTCTATCAGCTAGAGCGCCGCGGCTACGTGGAACGCCACCGCGATGAAGAGGACCGCCGCGGCGTCTTGGTAGCGCTGACGCAACTAGGCGAATCCGAACTAGCCATCGTCTCGCAGCAGCGCGCCTCCGCCCTAGCAGAGATCATGCGGTGGCTCGAGCCGAAGGATTTGGAGACCGCGAACGACGTTGCCACCGTCATCTCCAAGCTGGCTGATGTCTATCGCCCCACAATGAACGGCGAACAGCACTAGTTCTGCCCGCGGTGATTTCATTTTTCGTGGGCTTAACGTGATAATTGAGAAAACGAAAACCGTAATCTCTCACTAGTTCACTCCGTATGGCAACTGATTCTTCCGATGGGCATCTGCCGGCCTTGAGCAAGGGCTCGGCCGATAAACCCCTTCGTATTCTTATTTCTTGGAGCCCTTCTTCCTCCGGCACCGAGGCTCTAGATTGTGCCGCGTGGCTTTCCCGTACCGCCACTACCCAGGTGCGGGTCATCTCTACCGTGTTCCAGCCGTGGACTACTACTTCCCTCACCAAGCTGGGCGGAAAATATAAGAAATGGTTTAAAGCACAAAAGGAGGCCTGCGCAGCCGCTACCCATGCCGCCCTCGATGAAGCCGGCGTACCCCGCAGCTGCTGGGATGACAAGCCTTCCCTCTTGGTCGACGGGCCTTCGCGCCCCCACCTACTGACGGAGATGGCCAAGAAATTCCAGGCAGACCTCATCATCTTAGGCCCCAACCAGGCTGCGCCAAAGGGCCGTTTCTTTGCTGGTTCTACGGCCGATACCTTGCTGCATTATTCTCCTCAGCCGTTGGGTTTGGTGCCACGCAAGGTAAAGCTGTCCAAGCACGGCGTCACCCGCTTTAACTTTGCCATCACCGAACGCAGCCCGCGCGAAGATCATGAGATGCTCGCCGCAGCGGAGCTCGCCAACCGCTGGAATCTGCCGCTGCGCCTGCTTGTCTTCTCAGCAAAGGGACTGCTCAATACGCCGTCGAAAGACAAGCACGATATGGCGCTCAAGCTGGCAGCCGAGTGGCTCGAGGATTCCCTCGCCATGCTGGACCGCGCCCGCGATAGCATCCAGGAGAAATTCCCCGAGCTGGATGTCACCTCTGAAATTGGTTCCGGCGCGGGCTGGGGCGGCGCGGTGGATTCGCTCAAGTGGAAGAAGGGCGATCTCATGCTCATGGCCTCCACCCCGCAGGGCCCCATCGCCCGCGTGTTCTTGGGATCTACCGCCACGGAGCTGCTGCCGCATATTCGGGTGCCTATCTTGGTCCACCCATCCTGCGGTTAGGATTGGGGCATGAGCCAGCGACCAGAGCATCCCGAAAACGATCTGACTTCCGATGCGGACTATGCCAATCTGCGCCGCCCGGAACCGCGGAGCTTTGATGAGCTGGCCGATGAGCCGGACCCTTTAGAGATTGCCGCTGCTAACCGCCGCTCCACCCGCCAGGCCGTCTGGTACATGATCGGCGTTCTTGTGCTCTCCGCGCTTTATGGTTTCGCAGTCGCACTCATCACCCGGCTCTCCGGTGGTCCCTTGTGTGAGGATGGCACCGCCACGTGGCTCTGCACCGACGGGCAGCGCACCTTCTTTAGCCTGACCACCCCGATCATTCCCTTCTTCGGCATGATCGGCTGCGCCATCATCATGGTGCGCAAACTGCACCGCTATCTGCGGTGGCGCAGTTGGATGGCCATTTTCTGGGTCATGGCCTGCAATTTCATGCTGTGGACCATTACCGATATCCAGCTGTTCCTCATGGACTCGGCCGCCGCATAGCAACTTTCCGCCTCCCTATGATCCTCCTGCTTGATAATTACGATTCTTATACCTTCAACCTTGCCCACCTCATCGCGGAGGTAGCCGGACGCGAACCACTCGTCGTCGCCGCCGGTGAAGCGGAAGGGCTGGCCGAGCGCGTCCGTGCCGGCGAATTTTCGCATGTGGTGGTTTCTCCTGGCCCAGGCACGCCGGAGCGCGAGGAGGATTTCGGTGCTGCCCGGGGCATTATCGCCGCCGCAGCCGCGGCCGAAATTCCGGTACTGGGCGTATGCCTTGGCCACCAGGGGCTAGGTCTGTTGGCCGGTGCCCAGGTGTCGCGCGCGCCGCAGCCGCGCCACGGTTTTGTCTCTACCATCAGCCACTCGGGCGAAGGTATCTTTACCGGAATCCCGCAAGACTTCGAAGTGGTGCGCTACCACTCCCTGCATATAGAGGAGGCGCCCGGCATTACCGTGCATGCCCGCAGCGAGGATGGCGTCATCCAAGCGCTTAAGGTCGACGGTTTGCCGCACTGGGGCGTGCAATTTCACCCGGAGTCGGTGCTTACCCAGCACGGCCGGGAGATTATGCGCAACTTTCTGGGCGGGTTCCGCTTGCTCCACCGCGAAGTCCCCGGCGCGGTGGATTGTCCACGGGTCTTTGCCACCCTGCGCGCCGAGGGCAACGATGCCTTCTTCCTCGACTCCGCGGATCCCCGCGGGCGCTATTCCATCCTCGGCGATACCGCCGGCCCATTGAGTCGCTCTTTCCGCTACCGGCTTGGCGACGCCCCCGATATCCTCACCCTCCTCGACCAAGAGCTTGCCACCCGCATCATCGACACACCGGATCTCCCGTTTACCGGCGGGGTCATCGGGTACCTGGGCTACGAGTGCGCCCAGTTAACCCTGCCCATTGAGCTACGCCACCGCTCCCCTTACCCAGATGCCTACTTTGTGCGGCCGCAGTCCTTTATCGTCTACGACCACCACGCAAAAACCGCGCACCTGTGCTGCCTTGCCGGTGACGGCGCCGAGGATCTCCTGGACCGTCTGGAGACCGCCTTGGATGCAGAGGAACCACGGCCCACGGGGGAGGACGATGGGGCGTCGCTAAGCGCGGGCTCCTGGCGCAGCCCCGGCTACCTGGAGCGGATTAAACGCGCCCAAGAATTCCTGCACGCCGGCGAGAGTTACGAGGTCTGCCTGACCGATACCTACACGGCCGCGGCCGAGGGCGAGCTTTATCCCCAACTGCGATCGCACAATCCTGCACCCTATGCCGCACACCTCGTCTTCGACGGCGTCGAGGTCTGCAGTGCCTCGCCCGAGCGCTTCCTCACCGTGCGCGGCCGTGAGGTAGAGGCCAAGCCAATTAAGGGCACCATCTCGGCCGACCAGGATCCCGCGCTGCTGACCACGGACCCGAAAACGCGCGCCGAAAACCTCATGATCGTTGACCTACTGCGCAATGACCTTTCCCGGGTATGCGAACCCGGCAGCGTGCGCGTGCCGAAGTTAATGCAGGTAGAAAGCTATGCCACCGTGCATCAGTTGGTCTCCACCATTACCGGACAGCTGCGCGCCAATGCCACCGCGGTCGATGCCCTCCGCGCCACCTTCCCTCCTGGCTCTATGACGGGCGCGCCGAAGCTGCGCACCTGCGAGATCATTGACCAACTCGAAACGGGACCGCGCGGTGTGTACTCCGGCGTGGTGGGCTACCTGGGGTTTAACGGTCAATCCGATCTCAGCGTGGTCATCCGCACGGCCGTGCGGGCGGCCGGTGAGATCACCATCGGCGCCGGCGGGGCCATCGTCCTGGATTCGGATCCGGCCGCCGAGCTGGAGGAGCGCAACCTCAAGGCCCAATCCGTGTTGGGGGCGTGGCAATGAGCACCTATCTCTGGCACGAGGGCAGCTTCATTCCAAGCCAGCCTCACCCCGGGCCCTTTGACGTTGCGGATTCTTGGCGGATGCTTGGCGACGCCCACTCCAACGCCCTCCCCCTGCACCTCCAGCGCTTCGAGTCGGTGGCCGGACCGCTTCCCGCCGGCTTCGTCCCCGCGATGCTGCAGCTTATGGGCCCCGGCGATCTCTTCCCTCGCATCTCGCTAGCCGCAGAACAACTGCGCCTCGATATTCGCCCTGCGCCCCTAGCGCGCCCGGTCACCCGGCTAACTTATGCGCAGGCACCCGACCCGCGCTCACAACCTTTAGTCAAGGGCCCTGATTTCCCGGCACTGGCACGCTACCGCGCCGAATACCAGGACGACGGTGCCGATGACACCGTCATAGTGGATTCCTCCGGTGCCATGGTGGAGACCACCACCGGCGCGCTCGTCGCCTGGGACGGGGAGACTCTTGTCCTCCCCACCGGGACGGCGCTGCCCAGCATCACGCTGCACCAGGTCACCCGGCGCGCCGCGGCCCTAGGCATACGGACCGAAACACGCCCGCTCACCCTGGAGCTCGCCACCGCATGCCCCCTGTGGTTCCTCAACTCGCTGCACGGCATTAGCCCGGTCAGCGAGCTACACGCCCCCACCGGCACCGGCGTCATCTATCCGCCGCGCAGCCCGCATACCACCGCGTGGCAGCACTGGTGGTGGGGCTGCTTCCGCAAGGAAACGGCGCGCGGCTAGCTCTCCTGCTTGGCTAGCTGCGCTGCCACTTCGGCGCAATCCAGCCGGCCGCAGTGCTGGGTTTCTACGTGCTGAATGCAGTCATCACAGATGAGTACCTGCTGGCGGCAGGTATCTTCATTGATGCAATTGTGGAAGGTATTCGTGCCCTTACCGCAGTGCACGCAGTGGCCGAGCTGGATGAAACCGGGGTCTTGCAGTCCTTGGCCAAACTCGTGGTGCATGCGCTTGTCAAAGACATACATGGAGCCTTCCCACAGGCCATCATTGCCGTACTTTTCGCCGTAGCGCACGATGCCACCATCGATCTGGTAGACCTCTTTGAAGCCGCGGTTCTTCATCAACGAGGACAGGATCTCGCAGCGGATACCACCGGTGCAGTAAGACACCACCGGCTTATCCTTCATCCAGTCATACTTGCCGGATTCGATTTCCTCGATGAAGTCATGCGTGGTTTTCACATCGGGCACGACCGCATTTTTAAACTTGCCAATCTCTGCCTCCATGGCGTTGCGGCCATCAAAGAAGACGACCTCCTCACCACGTTCTTCTACCAGCTTATTTACCTCTTCCGGCTTGAGGTGCACGCCGCCGCCAACGACGCCGTTTTCATCCACCTTCAGCTCGCCCGGCGCGCCAAAGGCCACGATTTCATCGCGCACCTTGACCGAAAGCCGCGGGAAGTCATCCGCACCACCCTCGGACCACTTGAACTGCATGCGCTTAAAGCCAGGGTATTCCTTGGTCTGGCGGACGTAGCGCTTGCAGGCTTCCATATCGCCGCCAACGGTGCCGTTGATACCGTGCTCGGAAATGAGGATGCGCCCCTTGAGGCCCAGGGACTCGCACAGGGTGCGCTGCCACAGCATGATAGCGGTGGGATCTTCGATGGGGGTAAAGCAGTAATACAGGAGAACTTTGCCAATAGTCACGCCCCAATCTTAGGCCTGCAGCTGCGCAGATCCCCAATCCTTCGGCGTTAATGACGAGGATTTAGAATATAGGCACGGCTGCGGCTTGTAGGAGGTGCTGTAGGGCGAACTCTCCCAGAATCAATTAAACCTCGCAACCCATACCTGACTGCACTCGCGCTGTACCCTGTTTCATCGACAAGCTGATGTATGTTACGTGCAATATCGGGCCTGAGAACCTTCAGTATACGCACCTGCACAGGGGAAAAGCCCAACGTCTCGGCAGACAATTCAAAGCTTTCCCCACTTTCACGGGAGACCGACAAGACACCGTCACTAAGAAGCTCTGCGAGCATTTCTCTCGCCTCATCGCTATCAATACCCAACGTTTCGCGAATGCTTGTTGGTGTCACTGGCCCTTGGTCGCGGGCGAGCAGTACTACTTGAGCCAATTCTGGTCGAGAAGTAGACATCTCACCTAGTCCAAGCTTTTCTAACCATTGCTGGGCTTCTGGATTTAACAACCCGTGTCGATAAAGAATTACGGTGAATGCACCTACTTCAACGTGAAACTTAGGTTGCGGCAAACCGTGCTGCATCATTGCCGCTTGCATTCGCTGAATACCACTGCCTTGATTTTCTGCGATAGTTGCTTTGTCATTAGCGGGGACATAGGAGAGCGTTTTAGCGATGAACAGATTCCGCGGAACAGACCTGCCGTCACCTAGGTTATCTGGTGTGCGATCTCCCCATAATCCTCCAGGATTGCGAATTTCTACACGATCACTGAAAATATCCACACCGACCTGTTCACTTATGGCCACTGGTCCATAATCGCGATGCATAACGGCATTAGTAATAGCCTCGCGTAGTACAACTTCAGGAATCTCTGGTTCTTGTTCAACAGTACGACCGCGCTCTACATACCGAGTATTTAAAACACCCAAAGTGGCGTCTATTGCATCCTCAATTTGTGCGTTAATCGGTCCTTCACACACACGTCTGTGCTCAAATCGAACAGATGCATCTACGGATTTCTGTTTTCCGGGATGCTTGGATACGTCGACAAATAACTGAGGAAAATATTGTTGCGGGTACTCGCCAAAACACAGAAGACCAGCAAACAATATTTCTCCCCGCTTATTGATACTACTGAGCTTACGAAGAACGCTGGATAT
>ERZ1031191.100-NODE-100-length-10285-cov-7.469990_pt1 | contig 10285 bp, 7 predicted proteins | sample MGYA00516576_ERZ1031191 | MGnify/ENA primary metagenome ERZ1031191 (study PRJEB33718, sample SAMN03159780) | human skin metagenome | collected 2014-02-25 | study: EMG produced TPA metagenomics assembly of the PRJNA266117 data set (Human skin bacterial metagenome...
CTTCGTCGGCAGCGTCAGATGTGTATAAGAGACAGGGTCTGGGGTGATGGTGTCCTTAACGGCGTAGCCCTCACGCAGAAACTCCGGGTTCCACGCGATTTCCACGGTGGTGCCTTCTGGGGCAAGCTCATTGGCCAGCTCTTGGAGCTCTGCAGCCGTTCCCACCGGAACGGTGGACTTACCAAAGATGATGTGATCACCCTTGAGCTTGGGCACCAGATCCGTGATGACGGCCTTCACGTAGGTCATATCCGCTGCGTAGGAACCGCGGCGCTGCGGGGTACCTACGCCCAAAAAGTGCAGGTTGCCGAACGCGGCTGCTTCTTCATAGTCCGTGCTGAAGTCAAGACGGCCGGCCTCGATATTGCGCTCGAGAACCTCCGGTAGGCCCGGTTCATAGAACGGAACCTTGCCCGATTTAAGAGCGGAAATTTTATTGTCATCTACGTCCACGCCTAGTACTTCATGGCCAAGCTCGGCCATACAGGCAGCATGGGTTGCACCCAAGTATCCGGTGCCGATTACAGTCATACGCATAAAGCCCCATATTAGAGGCTCTATGTGAATGCCGGTTTAAGCCTATCGAAAATTCAGGTAAGACTTCGATGGCGTCGGTCCGCGCTGACCCTGGTACTTCGAGCCCAGCGAGCCGGTGCCATATGGGCTTTCCGCTGGTGAAGTCATCTTGAAGATAGCCAGCTGCCCCACCTTCATGCCCGGCCACAGGGCGATGGGCAGGTTGGCGGTATTAGAAAGCTCGAGCGTGATGTGACCGGAAAAGCCTGGGTCAATAAAGCCCGCGGTGGAGTGGGTCAACAATCCTAAACGGCCGAGGGAAGACTTGCCTTCCAAGCGGCCGGCCAAGTCTGCCGGCAGGGTGAATTTTTCCAGCGTGGCGCCGAGCACGAACTCGCCTGGGTGCAGGATGAAGGACTGATCTTCTTCTACCTCCACCAAGGTGGTGAGGTCCGGCATTTCCTCTTTGGGGTCAATATGCGTGTACCGCGAGTTATTGAAGACTCGGAAATACTTATCCAGGCGCACATCTACGGACGAGGGCTGGATAAGTTCGCTGTCGAAGGGCTCGATGCCCAGTTCTTCGGCGTCAATGGCGGCACGGATATCACGATCTGAAAGAAGCACGGCCCCAATTCTACTCATGCCGAAGGCCGCGGTGTATAGTAGGCCGGAGCGTGCAAGCGCGCAGTGCCGACGTAGTTTAATGGTAGAACTGCAGCTTCCCAAGCTGCTGGCGCGGGTTCGATTCCCGTCGTCGGCTCCACTTGTTTTCCCATTTCATGGACTAATTTCATACCTACAGGATGGACCATGACAGCCCCTATCTTCACGCCTAAAACCACAGCGGATCTTCGCGCTGAGCGTGAGCATGTACTTCAAGATCTTGCGCCCCGCACAATCGATGAGCTCCACGAACAGCGCGCGGTTGATCAAATCTTGGTCATCGACGAGGCAACTCTGAATCGGTATGAAGCCCTGTGCTTTGTTATCGGCGACTAGACAGACACGTTTTCTCTCAGAGCTACATCTTCCCTAGCCTGAGATTCAAAAACTACCCCCACGCCAATACCAGGACGCACCGCAACAGACCCCACACAGGAAGGACACAATGGGCAAGCAGGAACCAGCGGAAAACACCGACGCAGCCAAGAAAAAAGGCACCAACCACAACGCCATCATCGCGTTGATCCTGATTCTCGTCGGCCTCGGTGTCTTGCTCTACCCCGTCGTGGCCACGCAGTGGAACAACCACACCCAATCCCGCGCCGCGGAGGAATACGCCAAGCTGGAAAAGCAAGCCCCGCCTGAGGTACTGCACACCGCGTGGGACGAGGCGCAGTCTTACAACGCGCAGCTGGGCCAAATCAGTGTGGAAGACGCTTGGACCACCACCGATGACGAAGACTCCCCCAAGTACCAGCGCTACCGCCAATACCTGTCTGTGCTGTCGGAGACCGATGCCATGGGCCGCATTGTTATCCCCTCTATCGATTCCGATCTGCCCATTTATCACGGCACTTCAGAAAAGGCGCTCTCCCGCGGCGCTGGCCACCTCTACGGCACGGACCTACCTGTCGGTGGCGTGGGGAACGGCGAGGGCAGGCACGCAGCGCTCTCTGCTCACACGGGTCTACAGAATGCCACGCTGTGGGACAACCTCACCAAGGTCAAGAAGGGCGATGCTTTCTACATCGCCGCCGGCGGCGAGAAGCTCAAATACGAGGTACACGATATTCGGGTCGTCGAGCCTGCGGACACCAGCTTGCTCCACCGTGAGCCAGGCCAGGACCTCGTTACGCTCATTACCTGCACCCCCTACGGTGTAAATACCCACCGCTTGCTCGTCACCGGCCACCGAGTGCCAATGGATCCGGAAGACGAGGCCGCATTCAACAGCTCTGGTATTCACTGGCAGTGGTGGATGTGGGCCATCCTGGCTGCCACTGCCATCATCGTGCTTCTGCTCATCTACTGGTGGCGCAAATATGTCAGCAACGCCAAGGACACCGCGCTTGACGACGACCCGCAAGACTCCTAACCGACAATGAGCATGCAATAAGGCCCGCCCTTCCCTGGTTATTGGAAAAGCGGGCCTTTTCTAAAGTTGCCGCAAGCGGTGGTTCTATGCCCAGCGGCGTCGCAAAGCGAGGCACCCTGCCGCGACAATTGCGGCGCCAGCGAGAGCCCACAGGCCTACGCCCTCACCACCGGTCTTGGGCAGTGCACCCTTGGTGATGTCAGCGACCTGAAGGATGCCGACCTTCTTCACGCAATTAGCAGCGGTGTCGGACTCAGCGCACCTATTACTGGTGATCGCGGTCCCTCCTGAGAGCACCTCGATGACTGCATTGCCATTCTGATCCCACTTCGTCGAGAACTTGATCGGCGCGGGCAGCAGGTTATAGCCGTTCGGCGCCTTCGTCTCGATGAGGTAATAAACGCCAGGGGCATCCAAGCCTTCGAGCTTGACGCGGCCTGTGGTGGTGGTCGTGGACTGCTTCACTACGGGGTTAGCATCAGTATTGACGGTGCCATCCGCGTTGAGCTTCAAGTTGCCGTCAGCGTCACCACGGTGGACGGTGAACTGCGCGCCGTCGAGCAACTCGTCGGTTTGAATCTTGTCCGGCGCGGCTGGATCATAGCTCACCTTTTCAAGCAGGACATCCATCTGCTTGGTCTCCAGCGGGATACAAGAGGTGTCTTTCCAACCGCCCATCTCTGCCTCGTTCATGAGGCCAAAGTTGGGCTCGTGCAGGCCATCCTTGGTGTAGCAGCGGGTGTTTCCTGCAGGTTGGCTCGGGTAGCCGGCTGGGACGGAGGTGCTGTCCAGTTTTGAGCGATCCAGCTTGAAGCGCACCGTTACCTCGTAGACGTGCTGTCCGGAGCTTCCATTGACGCCCTTGGGCTTAATGATCTTTGGAGTGTCGTTCTTGTTGAGTTCATACGGACCGGCCCCCTGGTACGACTGCGGCTGGCTGGTCTTGTTGAACTCGTCCTTGAAGACCACAGTGGCCCCAGTAACCGTGGCGGCACCAACGAACTTCGGGGCATCCGTCAGCTTTCCGTAGATCACCTCATTGGTGTCGAAGCCGGGAGCATCCGGGGCGGCTACTACGACGTTGTACTTCGCGGTATATTCATTCGCCGCACCAGGAACAGGTTGCGGTGCACTGTCGACAGCAACCTTGCTGAAGCAGGCTTCAGTAGCAACGTTGTCGCTACCGGCCTCACCATCAGTGGCTTGGAAAGCCACTTTGTTCGGGCTACACACCGTCTTGAGGTTGCCGTATTTATCCGTTCGCACCGGCGCAGAGACGACATACTCTACCTTCGCGTGTCCTGGAAGTGTACCAACATAGCCCTTCATGTATCGGGACTCACCGTCCGCTCCGGACGGGACAGTCATGCCTGCATAGATACCGGTTCCCGGCGCAATCTGGTCAGGACCTGGCTTATGACCGTTGACCTCGGTAGATCCTTCTCCAAATCCCTCAAATTTCGCAGTAGGGCCCGTGGCATTCACACCATAGTGTGTATCCGTTGGCAGGTACTCCCAGAATGTGCCACCCGAACTGGTGTTATCCGTGGTGTTTTCCACGGAGATGGTCCAGAATGTCCGTACCTCGCCGTTCACCACCTTGGTCTCTGAGCGTTGCTTCTTCACCGCAATGTTTGATCGTAGTCTCGACGGTGGCGGCAAGAGGTCGGAAGCGGCATCCGTGTTGAAGGAGGCCGGCAAGTTATCCATGATGTTGACCAGCTCGAACTTCGGACTTCCGGAATCTGGATTGGTGATCTTTAGCTCGAAGCCCAGCTGGTTTGCGTCTTTACTGCCTGAGCCAAATCCGAGGTTACCGTTGGAATAGGTCCATGCCTTGCCCCAAGAAGCCGAGGGATTAGAAATCGTGCGCCCATCCAACGTTTTGAGCTTTTTAGTGAGATCCCAAGTCTGGATTGCGCCAGTCTGTGTATCAATTCGCTCAAGGATGAGACTATTGTCCGCCTTTGCCTTACTTTGGAAGCCCCACATGTACTTCTGGGCTTGGGGGAGCACGGCCCAGTCTTCAGCGAAGGACTCCGCGCTGCGCAAAGTGCGATCAGCAGTTAGCTTGTCAGGATCAATCTTGTAGAGATGGCGAGTACCGGACGTCGAAGCGTTGCCTACGAAGAACCCCTCACTGGTATAAACTCCCGCGTTAAGGAAGTCTCGGTCGCCTTCGCTCTCGAATGGCGTGCCACTGCTTCCTGGTGCGAGAATCGGACCAAGATTATGCACCTCACCCGTGGCGGGATTGATCTGAAGAAGGTTTCCGGCAGGGTAACACGGATCACCGTTCAGGCCACGCTTCTGGCTCACGGCATAGAGCCAATTATCATTTGAATTGAATGCCAGCGCATTGTATACCCACGGTGACTTTTCCCCCACCGGGCGGAAATCTCGGCCGTGATTTACTTGCCGGCTTAGGACAGAAGTATCTCGGCGAAGATCCTTTGGTTCACTGGTTACGACATAGACTGGGCTACCGTCGGTATACTCCTCGTCAGTCAGATCACGCCTTGGTTGCCTAGCTACTTTTTTTGTGTCCTCTTTACACTGTTCCGGCTCTGGCACGGTAAAAGAGGCTGTAAACACCGTAGTATCCGGTCCACGATGAACACCCTTGAACTGGATCTGTGCGTTACCGCCGATAGTGATCTGTGGGAGGGTGACTTGATATTCCTTAGCGCTGATTTTCTTGTAGGTTGCCTTGGCCTCGTACCAGCCGCCATTAGCACCGGTGTAATAGACCGTAAGATCGTCAGGGCTCGTCGAAAGGTAGCTGTTGACATTGGACTTTAGAGTAACCACCGTGCCATTCGGAATGGTCATTCTGCCTGTTGGAAGCTCAGCAGATGGGATCTTGAAGTTCGGAATATAACGGGTTCCCTTGAGCACATATCCATCGTTCTGCATAGTGATGGTGTGGTCACCGGCAGCGTATGGAGTAATGTTCGGTGCCGCCATCAGGCGTGCTGGGGCCGCGTCAACGTCAGAAACTTCCAACGGCTCACCGTCCTCCGCGGGCGCTTCCGAAGCTTCGCTGTCTTCATCTGCAGGCGCACTAGCGTTTTCCTCGGCTACGCCACGCGCATCAATGGACATTCCGCTCAGTTCGGATTCCTCTGCGACCGCCGGGGTCTTCAAAGAGAAAGCTGCTCCTGCGGGTACATCGGCGTTGAGTCCGGTGACACGGAAAGTTGCTGCACTACTCGTCGTGTCTACAACGAGGTTATCGCCTTCGCGAACGGGAATCTCCTCACCGTCGATTGTCAGCGTGTATGCCGCGCCTTCGAATTCAAGCTGCGAAGCTTTAGCATTGAACTCCAGCTCCTCCACCGTTCCGCCATCGACGAAGTGACCTTCAAATGTAGCGGTGTCGCCAGCGGGAATGCTCAACTGGTCTGCGGAATCAAGCTCGGCACGCAACGCCGTGGTTTGTGCTTCGGCGACAGCGCCAACGATACCTGGAAGAGCAGCCGGCGCAGCGACGCTGAAAACTAGGGCCAGCGCCACAACAAACGCCCCGACAACGCGCCAGCGGTACACTACCGGCTCAATCGGATGAGAATCTGTCCAGGACATTAGCGTCCCTCGCTTTCTGAATTCTTCCTACGGCTAAAGGCAATCATCACGAAACCAGTGGCGATCAACACCATCGCTGCGGCAACCGCACCGAGTACCTGTGCACCGGTCATCGCCAATGAGCCACCATTCCCCGACGGAGCTGCCGGAGTGGAGGTCTTACCTGCACCTGGAGTACTCGACGGTGTTGTCTCGGGTTGGTGTGGCGGATTCCCAGGCTTAGTCGGTGGATAGTTTGGAGTTGTTTGCGGCGTATTCGGATGCGACGGCGGAGTAGTCGGCGTCGTGGGCGGCGTTGGTGTTTCACCCGGTTTGTGAGTCTTGGCCACAATTACTCCTGGCACTGGTTTCGGATTGTCCGCCACAGTGTGGAATGGAACCGCTACCACAAATGGGTTGATCTCCCGGTAGGAGTTATCTGGCGCCGACGACGTCACTACGTAGAAGCCATCCGCTAGACCGTCAAAGGTCACTTCTCCATTGGCATCGGTGACCTGGTCCACGTGCACGTCGGTACGCCATTCACGAACCTCGGCCAGACCCGCGTCTTGCACGCGTGCTACATCGTCAGCGTTATTTGGATCTAGGCCGGCGAGCCGGGCCAGATGTATCGTGACTCCCTGAATCTTTCCCGAAGGTGCCTGACCATCATCACTCGGATTACCTTGCGTAAGCCGAACCGTCACCGTATCCGTAGCCATAGTGCGCTCCGCACCAGTAGACTGCTGCCCGGCAACCTGCACCGCTTCCGCAGCAACCATGCCCGGCCCCGCGAACGCGATTGCACACGCTACTCCGACGGCAACCATTCGGGCCGACCATGTATTTGTCAACCTCTTCATCGCCTTACTCCCGCACGCTACTTTTCTCATTAATAACTTCATGTGCTCCGGCCGCCTTCTGCCGTCGCAGCCACCACACCAGCCAGCAACCAATGACAATCACAGCAGCCAACAGTGCGTACATCCACCATTGCCAACCCGGGCCGTGGGAGCCATCAAATACCGACTCCTCCCCCGGCTCCATAGGAACCTGATGGCCACGTACCAACAAGCGATGCGTGTTGATCCCGTACGGGGTGCACGTTATCAGTGTGACGTAATCCTGTTCGGCGACTGGCCGCAGGCCATCAACCTCACTCGGCAGCACCACTTGAATGTTGTCAACCACATACTTCAATTTGTGGCCAGCAACCTGGATGTAGAACACATCTCCCTCGATGGCAGAGTCGAGGTGATCAAACATCGTCGAATTCGCCAGACCGGTGTGCCCCGTGATGACGGAGTGGGTTCCTGATCCGCCTACCGGCAAATCAGAACCATATAAATGTCCCAGTCCACGCTGCAGTGTCTTATCCGCGGTGCCGTGAAACACCGGTAAATCAACGTCCACCGCTGGGAACACGAGTCGAGCCATCGCTTCGTTCTCGCCCAACTGCTTCAGATAAGCCTCATAGTCGGGATTGTCTACCCCGATACGGTTCAGCCACGGATCCAGAATCGGACCCGACGTATGCTCCTCGTTGTATGCATGCGCAGCATCCCAAACCGAATCCTGAACCTGCGCCGGTGTCTCTTTATCCAGTCGCGCATATTCCTGCGCCACCCTTGAGGCATTCCAATTGTTCCATGCGGTCGAGACCACTGGGTACAGCATCACCAACAACCCGACGACAACGACTACCGCCGGAAGAACTAAGCCTCCACGGCGCCTGTGCCGCCGGCTCGAATCTTGGTCTAACACCGAAGTCAACGACCCGCACCACCCAAATCAATGTCCCACGCGCAAACACCGCGCGACCGGGATAACAACGAGAGAGAAAGAAGGGGACTGCAATCTATGCCTAGCCCAGTCCCCTAACTGGGTCGAGCACCCTACTTTGGTTACCCGACCCCCAGTGCAGACCATCATGGATGGTCTGCACCACCGGAACTATGCCCGGCTATTAGTTACGTGCGGTGCGACGAGCGAACCAAGCACCAGCAGCAACAATCGCTGCGCCAATGGCGGCTAGGATGCCAACACCGGCACCACCGGTCATCGGCAGGTTCGGGGTATCCTGCTTGACGTTGTCAACGTTAGCAACCAGAGTCACCGCGTCATCACCTTCTCCGGTAGCTGCGATGTCCTTGCGGGTGAAGTTGATCTCCACCGGCTTGTCCAGCTTGGCGTAGCCAGCCGGAGCCTTGGTCTCCTTCAGGCAGAACTTCTTCGCGTCAGTGACCTGTGCGTTGTCTGCGAAGTCAGTGACATGCAGGCCATCGATAGTGAAGGTACCGTCGGCGCCGGTGGTCCACTTACCTACTTCACCAATCTTGATTTGGGAACCCAGGTCAGAGGCCGAGGTGCACTGGTAGAGCTCGAACTCTGCGCCTTCCAGAACCTTGCCGGCTTCCTTGCCGTCCTTCTTCACGACCTTCAGCTTGCCGTGGTAGGTCACGACCTCGTTGGTCTTGTTCTTGACTTCCTTGCCGGTGTTCGGGTTATTGAAGATGACATCAGCCTGGTTCTTCAACTCAGTGGTGTCGCCAACCTCCTTGCGCTTTACCTCGAAGGTCAGGGACATCTTGGCACCGGACTTGACCTTGGCAAGGCCCTGCTCGGTAAGGGTTACGACAAGCTTGTTGCCGCTGGCCTTCGGGTCATTGACCGTGTAGTCACCCGCAGTGAGAACCGTATCGCCAGCCTTAACTTCAGTGACCTTCTGGAAATCAAGGCGCTGGTCCAGCTGATCCTCGAAGCGGAAGGCCGTCAGGCTCTTGCCCTCGCCCCAGGTCGGAGCGTCGGCGTTAATGGTGTAGGTGTATGCGTCCTGGATGTGCTTGTCGGCGTCCTTGACGGTCTTCTCGGTCTTGGTTTCCGTGTTCTTCGGGTAGGCCACTACGTCGTAGTTCCAGGCATCGGAAGCCTTATTAACCATCGGCACCGATACGATGAACGGAGCACCGGCAACGATGCCGGCAGGAGCATCGGTCTCCTCAACGAGGTAGATGCCCAGATCCAGGTTCTCAAAGGCAACCTTGCCGTCAGCCCCGGTGGTCTGCTCAGAAGTCGTTTTGGTCTCGTGGCCCTTGGCATCAGCAGCGGTCTTCGGGAACGTCGCCCAATCACCGTTCTGCAGATCGTAATCGAGCTTGGTGATCTTGTAGGTGACGCCAGCGAGCGGTTCGCCCGGAACGCCTTCCATCTTTTGACCGGTAGCTGCAGTACCAGACTCAGCACCCTTCTTCTTGAAGAGGGTGATAGAGCCCTTTTGGTTGAAATTGATGTTTGCCTTGTTCACGGCGCCCTGCTCAGCAGCAGGCTGTGCATCGACAGCACCGTCTTGCGCCAGGGCCCCCGGAGCGGAGATACCCATAGAGAGGCCAACGACGGCAGCGAAAGTAACCGAACGAGCGGTACGAGAGATCTTGTTCACGGAAACTGGTCCTTTACACGAGTTCTGAAATGAGGCACCGCGCCTCATTGGCTGTGTGCAATCCATTCCCCACGGTTCACGCACCATGACCTGACTCGTTGCTAAGAATCTTTCGCCTGCCGAGAGTAGTTTTCAGGTGGAAACGTCTACGCAGGCCCCAACCTTAACTAACGATAGCCTGTGGATTACATAACTAGATTCTACCCCAGAGTGTTGGGCAAAGTCCCCGACTAAAGCTCCTCCCCCGCAAAACCGGCTAAACTTCTCAAGAATCCGCACGGTCCACCCAAACGTGAAGACTCCTTCTGCAGTTCAACTAATGTTTTCGAGACGTCATCTAGTTTTGCGTGAAACTGAACACATTACCCATTTAAGGGGGTAAGCCTGCTCGATTTTACACCCGTTACATAGAATGCAAGCTTCACGCAGGAGAGTAGCTTCCCAGAGAGCACCTTCCAACGACGACGAAACGAACCATATATGCTGCCAATACCACCAGGTAGAACATCCCCTTTGATGACCCATAAAAGGAAGCGTCACCAAGAGCGCTCAAGGTACCCTGAACTCATTTAAATTCTCAGCCTTCAACAGCCCACGTACCAAAGAGTTAATAGCGTTAAGATTCCTGACAAGAGCTCTCTACGTACTCTGAGCCTCGTCGGCGGCACGAAGAAGCGCCGCATAGGCACCGCCGCACGCAAGCAGCCTGTCTCTTATATACATCT
>ERZ1031191.101-NODE-101-length-10266-cov-6.365488_pt1 | contig 10266 bp, 9 predicted proteins | sample MGYA00516576_ERZ1031191 | MGnify/ENA primary metagenome ERZ1031191 (study PRJEB33718, sample SAMN03159780) | human skin metagenome | collected 2014-02-25 | study: EMG produced TPA metagenomics assembly of the PRJNA266117 data set (Human skin bacterial metagenome...
TCTCAGCGGCCACCACGGAGGTCGTCGGCGCGATGGCCTCGATGCCCAGGTCAGTCAGGGTGAAGGTGGTGATTTCCGCCTTCTTAGCTGCCATAAGGCCCTTGAAGTTGGGGAATCGCGGCTTGTCGCTCTTATCGTTCACCGTAACGATCGCCGGCAACGGCGCCTCAAGTTCCCAGGTGCCGCGCGCATCCTCGCGGGTGCCCTGCAGGGTGCCGTCAGCTAGCTCTACCTTGTGCAGGCCGGTAAGCGCCGGCAGCTGGCGGTATTCGGCGAGCAGGCCGGCAAGCAGGCCGGTGGAGGCGTCGGAAGCCTCGGCGCCGGCGGTGATCAGCTGGACGTCGTCAAGCTTGTTAAGCGCGGCGTTGAGGGTCCACGCGGTCGATAGCGCGTCCGCTCCGGCCAAGGAATCATCGGAGACGAGCACGGCATCGTCAGCGCCCATGGCCAACGCCTTACGCAGTGCCTCGTCGGCTTGGGCCGGCCCCATCGTCAGTGCTACAACCTTGTAGCCCGCATCGGGGTTATCGTCGCGCAGTCGCAGGGCTTGTTCCACGGAGTACTCATTAACCTCATCAATGACGTTATCCACGGAGGTGCGATCCAGGGTGTGGTCATCGTTCAGAGACTTGGTAGACCACGTATCCGGCACGTGTTTGACCAGAGCCACGATAGTTGGCATTGGGCACTCACCTTTCCGATATATTTATGTTGCGTAATTATCCTCGGACGATGATACTCGGGGTTGACACAGCAAGGCGATTCCCTGTGAGCCAATTCGCGTAATGATGACCGCAAATGGTTTCTTGCCCTTCAGCTTCATCTTCTTCCGCAGCTGGTCAGGGTCCACTTCTACCCCGCGTACAAGGATTTCTAGGCTTCCCGCATCATAGGATTTAAGTACGGATTTTAATCTCTTTAGGGGTACTTTTTCTATGAATGGAAATCCCGAAGTCCCCTCCGGAATCCTCTCCCCTGTCAGGTATGCGATGCGCGGATCGATTTGATGCAGCCCTTCCCTTGCCGCGTAGTGCTGGACCAATCCCGCTCGAACGATGGCCCCATCCGGGTCGATGAGGTAACTGCCAATGTCTCCAGCATCGGGTAGGTTGTCGGCGTGGTCGTCGAGGACATCCAGCTTGTTTCCTCGAATCATTACCGCTCTTCGGCCGCTGCCAAGGCCTGGGGTATAAAGGCAGGCTTCTTTTACCCCGCCATCGACGCTCGCGACGGTGACGAGGCCGTCCCACTCGCTAAAATCAAGGCCAGGAGCGCACTTGATGGCCAGTTCCTTGTCGCGATGCTTATCGACGACCTCCGGGAGCGGTGGCACCAAATCCTCCGGCCGCGTGATTCGCCTGCCACCGGCGCGGCGGGCCGGGTCTGCAAGGAGAACATCGGCGGTGGTAGTAGTCGTCAGCGCATCCGCGCGGAAAATCTTGGCGGAAGAGAGGTTATGCCTCGCCATTCTTACCCGTGATTCATCCAGGTCTGAGCCGATGTAGTCGAGCGGAGAATTATAGCCTTCGGTGCCGATGGAACAGGTGACGTCGTGGACGCTGCGCACCCCCTGCGCGGCGAGGAATTTCGTCCGATACGCCGCCACTTCGATGGGGGTTGCTTGCTGGGCGGAGTCCGCATCCATAAGCCAATCGTGCGGGAGCTTGCCGGAACTGCGGGCGGTTACCAGCTCCATGACCGCGCGGCCATACTCACCGAACTTAGCTTTGAGGATTTCGGCGTCTTTCAGCCGAGAAGCCTTGGTTAAGGTGAGGTCGAGGTGTGCTATGTCCTCTTGGCGCTCGGCAAGGAAGTCAACTTCTGCGGGGGTAAAACTCATATGCGGTCTATGGGGGTGGTGGAAAAGAATTCGCGATAACGGGGGTCCTCGCGGGGATCCCCAATGACGGGGCGCAGGTCCGAAAAGGACGCATCCTCTAGGACCTCTTGGACGGAGGAATACTTGCTCAGCCTTTGCATCTGTGCCCACGTGGGGATGGCAAGGCGCACCAGCCCGGCGCGCCAGCCGTCCAGGATGAGCTGCGGGGAGAACCATCCGGCATCGTCTGCTTCATCGGTATCCCCATCGGGTTCTTGGCCGGAGGGCAACACCCCAACGAAGAAGAAGGTGTCGAACCAATGGCTTTTTCCCTTTCCTACCCAGCGCGCCCAGGGAAGGAGCATATCGGCGTCGACACGCATGCCGTTATTGCTGAGGAATTCGGTAAAGGAAATGGTGTGGTTTTCTAGGAGTTTTCGCTCTTTGTGATAGCGCCGCGCATTGGAGACGATGCCGTCCTCGCGGACGGCGAGAAGGGTGCCGGCCTCCTCGAAGAGCTCGCGGGCAGCGGCGAAAACAAGGGCGTGGGCTTTGTACTTGGTCACGCCCATCCGGCGCGCCAAGGAGATGACAGACTTTCCGGCCCACAGCTCGCCCGAGCCCCAGGAACGCGGTGGAAAGTCACGTGGGTCTACACCGCCGCCCGGAAATACTGAATGCCCCGGGTAGTTGTGCATGGTGTGGGCGCGCTCTTGTACCCACACTTCAAGACCATCAGCGCCGTCCCGCAAGAGCAGGACGGTTGCCGCTAGGCGCCCACCGTGGAAGCCGGTGGTATCGCTGGCGTCAATGGCATCGAGACGGTCATGAAAAGGATTGGTCATAGAGAAGCTCGGCGGGCGAAGTATCGCTGTCCAATGCGGTCCACCTGAATGGGCTGGTGGAAAGCGCGAGTCAGATTTTCGGAGGTGAGGACGGAATTAATCAGTCCTTTTGCCACAACCTTACCCTCATCCAATAGCATGGCGTGGGTGAAGCCATAGGGGATCTCCTCCACGTGGTGGGTGATCATGACTATCGCTGGGGCATCGGGGTCCATAGCTAGATTGCCAAGGTATCCCACGAGGTCTTCGCGGCCTCCCAGGTCCATTCCTGCGGACGGCTCATCGAGGATGAGCAACTCCGGGTTAGACATGAGTGCGCGAGCGAGGACGACGCGCTTCTTTTCTCCCTCAGACAGGGTTCCCCAGGTGCGCTCTTTGAGGTGGGTGGCCCCAACTTGCGCCAGGATGTCATCGGCGCGGGAGAAATCCATGTCCTGGTATTCCTCTCGCCAGCGGCCCAGCACTGCATAGCCAGCGGAGACAACTAGATCATCTACGCGCTCAGTGTCCGGGATGCGCGATTGCACCGCCGCGGAAGAGATGCCGATAAGCGCGCGCAGATCGCGCATATCGGTCTTGCCGATTTGCTCCCCCATCAAAAAGGCGGTGCCTTTCGAGGGGAATTCTTCGGCCGCGGCCATGCGCACCAGCGAGGTCTTGCCCGCGCCATTGGGGCCAATAATGACCCAGCGCTCATCAAGCTCTACTTGCCAGTCCACGGGTCCGACGAGGGTCTTGCCGCCGCGGCGCAGCTCGACGCCGCGAAAATCTACGAGCCAATCTTGATCAGTGGGAGTTACGTCGTTCACGCTTTCCATTGTGACTGATTTGTTCTTTGCCCGGTGAAATTGACACAGCTGCATTAGTCTTATGGGCATGACTACTCGCCTTGGTATTGACGATGTCCGCCCGCTTATCTCCGCCGGTTCTGTAGCCTCTAAAGCCGTTGTCGGCGAGGTAATTCCTGTCACCGCCCTCGTCTGGCGCGAGGGCCACGATGCGGTTTCGGCAACACTGTCTGCGTGGGCGGCACGGGCCACGGCTACCTCCTCCGTCACCATGCACGTTGATCCCGATGACCAGGATCGCGTACACGGCGTATTTACCCCGGGCACCCAAGGCACCTGGTACTTCCGCGTCGATGCCTGGTCCGATCCCATCGCCACGTGGAAGAACGCGGTAACCAAGAAGATGGCGGCTGGGCAATCCGCTGCTGAGTTGGCCAATGACCTGCAGCATGGCGCAGAGTTGTTTTCTCGCGCGGCTCTGCAAACCCCGTCGGATGTGGTGGAACCGCTCTTTGCGGCCGCTCGCGACTTGGAGGATGAGTCCTTGGACGTCGATAAGCGCGTGCAGGTAGCGCTCTCGGAGGAAGTAGCAGGCATCCTGCACTCGCATCCCCTGCGCGACCTGCTGGTGGAGGGCGCAATCCACGAGGTCTATGTGGAGCGCCGGGCCGCACTCTACAACTCGTGGTATGAGCTTTTTCCCCGCTCCACGGGAGGCTGGGATAAAGAGGGAAATCCAGTCCACGGCACTTTTGATACCACTGCCAAGGCACTGGAGCGGGTGGCCGATATGGGCTTCGATACGGTGTACTTTCCGCCCATCCATCCCATCGGCAAGGTACATCGCAAGGGAAAGAATAATTCGGTCGTGGCCGAGCCCGGCGATGTGGGAAGCCCCTGGGCCATCCAGGACCACTCCACCACCCATCCGGACCTGGGCACGATGGAGGATTTCCAAAAACTCGTCTCCCGCGCCCAGGAACTCGGCCTGGAGGTAGCGCTTGATTTCGCGCTTCAGGCATCGCCCGATCATCCATGGGCTAGCAGCCACCCAGAATTTTTCACCGTCCTTCCGGATGGCTCCATCGCCTACGCCGAGAACCCGCCGAAGAAGTATCAGGATATTTATCCGCTTAACTTCGATAACGCTCCTGACGCCATCTACCACGAGATCTATGAGACCTTGATGATTTGGGTGGAAGCCGGTGTGAGTACATTCCGCGTGGATAACCCGCACACCAAGCCGGCAAACTTTTGGAACTGGCTGATTACCCGCGTACATGCCACCCACCCGGATGTCATCTTCTTGGCGGAGGCCTTTACCCGCGCGCCTCGCCTCTTCGGTCTAGCGAAGGCGGGTTTCTCCCAGTCCTATACCTACTTCACCTGGCAGACCTCTAAACAAGAACTCACCCAGTTTGGCCGGATGCACATCGAACAAGCAGATATCTGTCGCCCCAACCTCTTTGTTAATACTCCGGATATCCTGCACGAGTCCCTGCAGACCGGCGGGCGTGCCATGTTCGCCATTCGCGCTGTCCTAGCCGCCACCATGTCGCCTCTATGGGGCGTGTACTCCGGCTTTGAACTCTACGAGCACACCCCGGTAGCCCCAGGCTCCGAGGAATATCTCGACTCTGAGAAGTACGAACTGCGCCCGCGCGATTTTGCGTCGGCGGCTGCGTCAGGAGATTCCCTCGAGTCCTATATCCGGCTGCTCAACCAGATCCGCCGCGATAATCCCGCTTTGCAGCAACTGCGCACCCTGCGGTTCCATGACACCGACAATGAGGCCATAATTGCCTATTCGAAGGCGGATCCAGCCTCCGGCAATGTAGTCCTCGTTGTGGTCAACCTGGATCCGCGCAATGCACAGGAAGCCACCGTCACGGTAGATATGCAGGCTATCGGCCGCCACCCTGGCGAGTCCTATACCGTCCAGGACACGATTACCGGCTCTGCCTACCACTGGTCCGAGCGCAACTTTGTGCGCTTAGAGCCGCTTCGCGACGTCGCCCATGTCTTCGTCCTTCCCCCTGCCGACCACGCCCTCCAGGAACAGCTCACCTGGCGCGTAGTTAGCGACTATCGCCCGTAAATATTCGCCCACCGGACCGCACTCGAACTAGGTACTCTGATTGTATGACTATCCCGGCCGCTGACCTCGCCCGCCTCAATGACTGCCGCCACCATGACCCGCACGGTTTCTACGGCTGGCATGAAGGTACCGTCCGCACCCGCCAGCCTGGTGCCACCGCGGTACAGCTTCATACCCCCGCACAATCCGTGTCCATGGAATTGGTCGGCGACGACATCTGGGAGGCGGAAATTGGCGATAACTGCGATTACCGCTTAGAAATCTCCTATCCAGAGGCACCTACCCGCACCGTGGCAGACGGCTATCACTTCCTTCCCACGGTGGGCTCGCTGGATCTGCACCTGATTGGGGAAGGCCGCCACGAGCGCCTCTGGGATGTCCTCGGCGCCAACCTGCGCTCTTATGACACCGAAATGGGTACCGTTTCCGGCGTCTCCTTTGCCGTGTGGGCCCCTAATGCCCAAGGCGTGGCCGTCGTGGGCGATTTCTGCGGCTGGAATCCTACCCAGTACCCAATGCGATCGCTCGGTTCTACCGGCGTATGGGAGGTCTTTGTTCCGGGCATCGGTGCTGGCGAGCACTATAAGTTCGCCATCTTTGGCCAGGAAGGCCGCAAAGACAAGGCCGACCCATTGGCCAAACGCACCGCCTGCCCGCCGGAGACGGACTCTATCGTGGATTCCACCAGTTTCGCCTGGTCCGATTCCGCCTGGATGGACAAGCGTACCGGCAACCTCGATGTGCCTATGAGCATCTATGAGGTGCACGTCGGCTCGTGGAAGATCGGCGCCAACTACAACCGCTTGCGCGAGGATCTCATCCCATACCTTAAGGAGCACGGTTTCACCCACGTCGAGCTCTTGCCCGTGGCCGAGCATCCTTTCGGCGGGTCCTGGGGATACCAAGTCTCTGGCTACTACTCGCCGTCTGCGCGTTGGGGCTCGCCGGATGAATTCCGAGAGCTGGTCAATGCCCTGCACGAGAATGGCATCGGCGTCATCGTGGACTGGGTGCCAGCACACTTCCCCAAGGATGATTGGGCCCTGGGTCGCTTTGACGGCCAGGCTCTCTACGAGCACCCCGATCCCCGCCGCGGCGAGCAGGCCGATTGGGGCACCTATGTCTTTGACTTCGGCCGCAATGAGGTCCGCAATTTCCTCGTAGCCAACGCCCTATACTGGGCCGAAGAATTCCACGTCGACGGCCTGCGCGTAGACGCCGTGGCTTCCATGCTCTATTTGGACTATTCCCGCGATGAGTGGCTGCCCAACCAATATGGCGGTCGCGAGAACCTAGAGGCCGTGCAATTCCTGCAGGAAACCAACGCCACCCTCAACCGCACGCATCCAGGCGTACTCACCATTGCCGAGGAATCCACTTCCTGGCCAGGCGTTACCGCCCCCACCTCTGAAAACGGCCTAGGCTTTTCCCTGAAATGGAATATGGGCTGGATGAATGACACCTTGGAGTACTTCAAGCACGAGCCCATTCACCGTTCCTATCACCACGGCGAGCTCACCTTCTCCATGGTCTATGCCTATTCTGAGCGCTACGTGTTGCCGTTTAGCCACGACGAAGTTGTGCACGGCAAAGGCTCGCTGTGGGAGCGCATGCCTGGCGACGACTGGAATAAGGCCGCCGGCCTCCGTGCCCTCTATGGCTACATGTTCTCCCACCCCGGCAAGAACCTGCTCTTCATGGGCCAGGAATTTGGCCAGACTACCGAGTGGGCCGAGGGGTATTCCGTAGACTGGAGCAACCTCGACGGTTGGGGTAGCGAATGGCACCAGGGCATCAAGCGCCTCGTAAGGGATATCAACCTCATCTACCGCGACACCCCAGCTTTGTGGAGCCAGGATTTCAGCCAAGACGGCTTCCAATGGGTCAAGGCCGATGACTCGACGAATAACGTGCTGGGTTACGTCCGCTACGGTGCGGACGGCTCCGCGCTACTCGCCGTGTGCAACCTTTCTGGCTCTTCCATCCCCAACTATGGCCTCTGGGTTCCACAGGACGGCGAATGGCAGATGGTACTCAACACCGATGACGCCGTCTACGAAGGCGCTGGGAACCCACTTCCCCAGCACATTCACGTGGCGGAGAACTCCGCCACGCTTCACCTACCGGCTAACTCGGTGCAGTGGTACGTACTGGAGAAATAAAACGCCTATCGCTGCGCGCGTAGGAACTCCACCACGCGCGCTTCGATGTCATCGCGAAGCGCATCCATGCGCTCTTCGCCCTCCAAACCACGCAGTGAAGGATCCTCGATGTCCCACCGCTGCGCTGGCCCCTCATATTTCGCATCACCTACTACAATGACGTGGTCGACAGCGGCAGCCAGGTGAGGATCCACTAGAGCAGGGGTACCAGTCATTTCTGCGCCCACCTTCGCGAGGGAAGCTTTAGCTTCTTGATTGATGCCCTGCTGGGTGTGCTCCGGGGTAGTTTGCACCCCAGCCGAGTAAATATCCCAGTCAGGCGCATGCTTGGCGGCTAGTGCCGCAGCCATCTGCGACTTGCCGCGATTTGTATTACACAGGAAAAGCACTGAAGTCATGCTTCCCATCCTACCCAAGCTAGTACAGGGCACTCGCCAGCTTGGTGCGAGCTTCCATCACGCGCGGGTCATTGCCCTCAAAGACCCCAAAGAGCTCCAGCAGGCGCTCGCGTACGCGGGACTTCTCATCGCCGGCCGTTGTCTTCATCGTCTCGATGAGGCGATCAAAGGCCTTTTCTGGGGCTCCGGCTACCACTTCGGCGTCGGCAGCCCGCATTTGCTTATCGACGTCCCCCTTATCCCCTTCCGCGGCCGCAATCGGATCCTCGGTCTGGTTGGCAGGGTCGAGGCGCTTGAGCAAGACCGTGGTGTCGCGCGCCTGCTTGATCTGCACATTATCGGGCTCAGATTCCAAGATGGAGTTGTAGACGTTGAGAGCGCCATCAAAGTCGCCGGCGTTCAAGAAGCTTTCTGCTTCCTGGAGACGCGGATCCTCTTCTTCCTCCTGTGGCTGCTCCGATGCCTCACTGCCTTGCAGGCCCTTCAGCTGTGGGCCAACATTTTGCACCAAGGTGTCCACCCATTGCTTTAGGGCTTCTTTGGGTTGCGCGCCCTCAAAGTTCGTCAGTGGCTGGCCAGCGCCCAATGCCACCACGGTCGGCAGATTCTTCACACCAAAGGCCTGCGCAACCTGCGGAGTAGCATCCGCATCCACGTAGGCAACCAAGAAGCTCAAGTTTCCTTGCGCGGCCAAATCCGCAAGGTCCGTCTTCAACTGCTCCGACTGAGTGGAGCGAGCAGTACCGATGAGCACCACCACCGGAACTTCCGTAGACCGGCGAACCACATCCTGGTCGAAGTTGGCCTCCGTCACTGTGAAGAAGGGCTGGATGCCGCCCGCATTTGCCTGCGGCGATTCCTGCGCCTTCTGCCGGGCCTCGGCACGCGCCTTGACTTGGCTGAGGTCGAGCGCTCCTCCTACATAAGCATTATTTGGTGAAGTCATCTAGTCCTCCTTTGCAAGGCGGCGGTTAACCGCATCTACCTTGTCCGTTAGCTGGTTAGTTACGCCTTCGCGAATATCGGCCTTAACCACCAAAGAAGTGCGCGGGGAAACCGCGCGCACTGCATCGGTGGCCTTCTTAATCGTGTCAAAGACCTCGTCCCATTCGCCTTCGAGCAAGGTGAACATGGCATTGGTCTCGTTGGGCAGGCCGGATTCGCGGACCACGCGCACGGCCTCGGACACAGCATCGGCCATTTCTTGGGAGTCATTATTGACCACCGCAGGGGCTACAGAAAATGCAACAATCATGCCCGCTAGTCTACCTACGCTCCCAGCAGTGGCGGTGCCAGTGCCGGCGATCGTCGCCCTGGCGGCCCACGTCCCGCGGCCAGGCAACGATGTGTGCCACCCCGGGTGGGATGCTCTGGTTACACCCCGGGCAGACGTAATACTTCTGGGCACGAGCAGAGCCGATATGCCGCATGACATAGGGCTCGCCATGAGTCCAACTTGGTCCCTCGACCGTTTGCGAGCCTAGGAAGGTTGAGCCGTCCTTAGGCAGGGATCGGATCTCTACGGGTTTGCGCCTATTTCGCCGCGGCATTAGAACAGCCGCAATTCATTCGACTCGAGCCCACGCAGCTCCTGGTAGTCCAGTACAACGCAACGAATGCCGCGGTCCTCAGCCAAGGTACGTGCCTGCGGCTTGATTTCCTGGGCGGCGAATACACCGGACACAGGGGCGAGAAGCTCATCGCGGTTAAGCAGCTCCAGGTACCGTGTCAGCTGCTCTACGCCATCAATGCCACCGCGGCGCTTTACCTCGATGGCGACGTTATTATTGTTCTCATCCTTCGCCATAATGTCCACGGGGCCGATGGCGGTGGGATATTCGCGGCGCACCAGGGTGTAGCGCTCGCCCAAGGTATCGATCTGGTCTGCCAAGAGCTCTTGTAGGTGAGCCTCGACGCCATCTTTGACTAGGCCGGGGTCCTCGCCCATGTCATAGGAGATTTCTTCGTGAATCTCGGCAATGGTGATGCGCAACTGCTCGCCCTTGGGGTTTTCCACCAACCACAAGACCTCGCCTGTGTCCTCACCGTCGAGGTCCTCAATCGCGGACTCCTTCAAGGTGCAAGGAGGTGTCATCCAATTGAGCGGCTTATAAGCTGTCTCTTATACACATCTGACGCTGCCGACGAAGGCTTAG
>ERZ1031191.105-NODE-105-length-9983-cov-6.779815_pt1 | contig 9983 bp, 5 predicted proteins | sample MGYA00516576_ERZ1031191 | MGnify/ENA primary metagenome ERZ1031191 (study PRJEB33718, sample SAMN03159780) | human skin metagenome | collected 2014-02-25 | study: EMG produced TPA metagenomics assembly of the PRJNA266117 data set (Human skin bacterial metagenome and...
ATCTACACCTAAGCCTTCGTCGGCAGCGTCAGATGTGTATAAGAGACAGCCTCCTCGAGGCAGCGGGACCAATCATGGAGAAACTGCGCGAACACACCGGAGAATCCATCCAGCTCTACGAGGTCACCGGAAATACCCGTACCTGCATTGCCACCAGGGAGCCGGAATCCGGCCTCCACAACGTCGTACCAGTCGGGCGCCAGCTACCGCTTAGCTCCGGCTCTGCCGCGCGCATCATTGCCGCATACGTAGACATCAATACCGATAACGCCTCGTTTACCCAAGAAGACATTGAGGCGGCCCGAAACCAAGGCTATTCCGAGTCTATTGAGGAACGCGAAGCCGGCTTAGCCTCCATCTCAGCGCCCGTTTTCGATAGTTCCGGGACATTCCTCGCAGTGTTGTCGATTTCCGGATCTGTCGAGCGCTTCCAACCTTCCCCAGCCCAGAAATACGCCAACATTCTCACTTCCGCCGCACGCGAATTGAGCAATCTCCTTTAAGGTCCTCCCCAGCTTTACGACGCCCGCCTCCACCTAGCCCCAAGGAGGCGGGCCCTTTTTATTTCCCAAACCGGAAAAATTAGAGAAACGCGCCCACACCTATTGAAACCGAAATGAAAATACGGTTTAATGAAAACACACTGAAAACAACGGGGCTTCCCCCGCCAGAGAGGATCAGGCATCATGACCCACACCACCCACGAAGACCATACCCACACCCACGGCGCTGACTGCGGCCACGTTTCCTTCCCGCACGGTGACCACACTGACTACCTCCACGAGGGCCACATTCACCGTGAGCATGATGGCCACTGGGATGAGTGCGAGACCACCGAGCACGTTGAAGCCGAGGCGCACGGTGACCACACCCATGGTGAAGGCTGCGGCCACGTAGCTATCCCGCACGGCGACCATGTGGACTATCTGCACGATGGCCACCGCCACGCCGCACACGGCGATCACTACGACGAGCACTAATCGCCTGTCGGGGCTTAGCCCCTTATCGCGCCGCCCTGGCCCCTGACGTTATGGGTCACGGCGGCCTTTTCTATGTCTGTTCTTTCGCTTTAGAACGCCCTGAAATTCACACCAGAAACATATCTGCAAGCTCGACAGGACGCGCTCTCTCATTTCTGTTAAAACTGACAGTCATACTATTAGTTCTTTCCGGTTGCGTGCTACGGTTCTTCGAGTGAGTACTAGTTGGAAGATTTTTCGCCAAGATTTTGTCCGCTTGTGGCGGACCCCGCAGGTCTGGGTGATCCTCATTGGTTTGATGATCACCCCAGCCCTGTATTCCTGGGTAAACATCTCCGGTTTCTGGGACCCCTACGGAAACACAGAACACCTCAAAGTCGCCGTAGTTAATGAGGACAAAGGCGCATCCTCGGAGATGACCGGCCACTTAGACGTCGGCGGGCAGATGATTGACAAGCTTCATGACAATGACAAGCTGGGCTGGCAGTTCATGGACCGCCAGGAAGCCGAAGACGCCGTTAAGAAGGGTGACGTCTTCGCCTCGGTGATCGTCCCCGAGGACTTCTCAGCCGATTTCGTTAGCCTTTTTAAAGGTACCTATTCTCAGCCCACGCTGGAATATCACGTCAATGAAAAGCTGAACGCCATTGCACCGAAGATTACTGATACTGGCGCTTCGACCCTAGACACCACCATTAGCTCTACCTTTAAAGAGCAGGTAGCGGATTCGGTGGCCACTGAGCTAAAGAACTCCGGTGGCGATTTGAGCCAGAAGATTAACAGTACTGCAAACAAGACCGCGGATTCTTTTTCAGATACTGCAGATACGGTAGCTAACTCCCGCAGCCAGCTTGCTGACGTGCATTCCACCATCGAGAAAGCGCGCCCAACTATCGCGCAAGCCCGTAAGTCTTTGGGCACGGTGCAAAAGACCATCGATGATGCCCAGACCGCCTTGGATCAACTTAACTCCATTACTGCGGAGGTCCAGCGGGAAGTTACTTCTTTCTCCGATGATGCCACCGCCGCCTATGTAGAAGGCACGACCGCGATGGCAGATGGAACCGCCTCCGCCAATGCCACCGTAGGCTCGGTCTCTGGCAAACTACGCGGCGCACTCAATCGCGTCGGTGCCGCCTCTGCGGGCGCGGCAGGAATCGTCGGTGAAGCTGACCGGGCTATCGATCAGCTTGAAAAGCTTGCGTCTTCACCGGCCCTGCCCCCACAGGTTTCCCAACAGATTAAGGATCAGGTAGGAGACCTCCGCGAACGCAATGACCAGAATAAGGCCGTTCTCGGTGACTTAGATACTCTCAACGGCGATACGAACGACACCATCGATTCGCTCAATAAGACCACAGGCATGTTGGAAAAGATGGCCGCCCAAACGCGCGATGATTCCCACGCGCTGCGCGATAATGTGGCCGAAGGCCTACCCAAGCTCAATGCTGCGCTTTCCGACGTCACCGCTACCGCCGGCAAGCTTTCCGCCTCACTCGAAAGCCAGCAGGCACTGGTAGGGCAAACCGATGGGCTCTTGGGCGGCGTCGACGAGCAGCTAAGCCAAGCCCAGCAAGTAGTTGAGCGCTTTTCTGTGGACCTCGACGGTATTGAGGAGGGGCTTCGCGCCTCCCGCAGCGATGTGATTGCGCTGAGCAATACCGCCAATAACAATTCCATCCTGCAGTCTGTGAAGGGCCTGAACACCGATGAGGTGTCTTCCTTCCTTGCCTCCCCTGCAGAGATGGAAAGCCACGCCGTATTCCCTGTAAAGCACTACGGTTCCAGCATGTCCTCGCTCTTTATTAACCTCACGCTGTGGATCGGCGCATTCATGCTGCTCATCATCTTTCGCGCTGAGGTAGACCCGCTGGGCTGCAAGAACCTCACCATTACCAAGGCTTACCTTGCCCGCTTCCTTTTGCTTTCCTTCTTTGCCATCGCACAGGCACTCATCGTGTCCATCGGCAACCTGGCCATTGGAGTTGAACATGTCAATGCATTGGCCTACGTCGCTACCGCAGTCATCGTAGGCCTGTGCTACCTGAGCATTATCTATAGCTTGGTTTCTACGTTAGGGCACGTAGGCCGTGGCATCGCGGTGGTCTGCGTCTTCATCCAGATTCCGGGCGCATCGGGCACCTACCCCATTGAAATGACGCCGGACTTCTTCCGCGCCGTACACCCATTCCTGCCCTTTACCTATGGCATCGGTGCCATGCGCGAGACCGTTGGTGGTTTCTACGGCAACCACTATGCACGCAACCTTGCAGCGCTCATCGGCATGGCCGCGATCGCTTACCTCATCGGTACCGTTATGCGCCGCGGCTTGTCCAACGTCAATATGCTGGTCAACGACGAACTGCATAAGGGCGGTTTGGTTATCAATGAGCAGGTCCATCTGGTCGGCAGCCGGTACCGCTTTACCGACCTCCTCCACGCCTTGAATGACCGCGAGGCGTATCAACAAAGCTTGGAGGATAAATGGAGCATGGCGCGCAGGAATTACTCCCAGCTGATGAAGATTACCGTCGCGGTAGGCCTAGCGTTAGTCGTAGCTTTGGGCATCTACTCACGCATTAACCCTGAAGAAAAGGCCATCATCTTCGGCCTGGCCTGCCTGGTCACGCTCATTGCGGTGGGGGTTATCTGCTCCCTTGAGTACGTCAAGCAGAGCATCGCGCACGATAACCGCCTGGTGGATCTCAGCGATGAGGAAATCCAGGAGCACCTCGAGCACCGACAGGAACACCCAAACCGCTACCTCCTAGAGGACTTAGACGAAGATTCCACACCTTCTAATACCAGCGAGACCAAGGAAATGCCCGCCGTTGATGGTGATGGCTCCGGAAAGGGAGGCGAGTAAGTCATGAAAAACATTCTGACCATTCTCCGCGATGACCTCCACGCCATTCGCACCAATGTAATGACCGCGCTCATCATTTTTGGCCTTGCCATCATCCCGTTGCTTTTCACTTCCTTCAACGTGCTGGCTAGCTGGGATCCTTTTGCTAATACCAACCAGCTCAAGATTGCTGTGGCTAGCGAGGATGAAGGCCACGAAAGCGACCTCGCCTCCATGAAGCTTAATTTGGGCGATAAGGTGCTCTCGCAGCTCAGCCGCAATGACGATATCGATTGGGTCATTACTGATAGCGCCGATGCAGTTGAAGGAACAAAGTCCGGCGAATACTATGCCGGCATTGTCCTTCCCAAAGACTTCAGCACGGACCTTCTCACGTTCTATGTAGAAGGAACCGAACCAAGCAAGCTCAACCTCTATACAAATGAGAAGAAGAATGCGCTGTCTACCACCATCACGCAAAAGAGTGCGGACGGCGTCATCCAGAAAATCGACGAGTCCTTCACCCGTGTGGTAGCCAATGTCGGCCTTGGCGTCGTCTCGAATTTTGATAAATACCTCAATGAGGACGATACCCAGACTGCACTCAATAACCTGCACAATCGCGTCAATAACGTCAGCACCCGCCTTGATGCTGCGGCTGGCACCGTAGGTGCGCTAAGCAAACTGGTCGACTCCACCCTGCCGCTTACGCAGGCTGCGGACAATATTCTCGCCGAGGCTGGACGCCAGGCTACGAAGACCAACAATGACCAAGGCGAAAACCCCATCGACGTTCTGCGCTCTACCCTCAATGACTCGGCTGGTTCGCTCGACGCTTCCTTGGCTGCTACAACGCGAAGCTACGATGCGCTCTCTGCCCAGGTTGATGAGTTGCTCGATAATGCAAGCACCACCAGCGCACAAACGGCGCAGACCTACCGCACCGCCGCTGAACGGGTGAATGAGCAAACTCAGGCCTTTGAGGGAGTTCGCACTTCCATCAAGGAGCAAGCCGATAAAGTAGCTCTACCTGCCGCAGTCGCGGGTGGATATAAGGCGATGATGGGCCAGATTGATGCCTCCATTGCCCAGAGCAACGCTCTGCATGATTCGCTCGTATCTACCGCCGATGACCTTGAGCAAGGCCGTGGCACGTCCCAAGACTCCCGACAGCGCACCAAGGATGCCATCGCCAATGCCAAGCAGGCTGCTGAAAAGGCACGTAATTCCTATAACGAGAACCTCAAACCGCAGCTAGATCAGCTCAACCAGAGCGTCTCGGTTGTCGCGGACGATATTGATGCTATCAAGCAGGACATCGCAGGCATTCGCTCCTCGGTTTCCGAGAATGACGAGTCGCCACAGCAAAGCCTGGCGCGCGCCCGCGATACCACTGCCGGCCTTGCCGGCACCCTGCGGGAGCAAAGCGGCCGTTTTGCGGACATGGGCCGCAAGATCGACAAGGTGCGCCGTGGCGGCGATTTGGCCAAGCTGGCGGATATCGTCGGCAACGATCCAGAACTGCTTGCCTCTCGCATCGCCGCTCCCGTGGCTGTAGACCGCCAGCCGGTCTACCCTGTCGCTGCCTTTGGCGTGGGTATGACGCCGTTCTACCTCACCTTGTCGCTATGGGTAGGCGCCCTTCTGGCATGCGTGCTGGTGCGTACCAACGCCGAGCGTAAATACTTGCGCAAGGACGAGAACGGGAAGTACGACGAGAGCGAATTCACCCGTGGTCAAGCGTTCTTCGGCCGCTTTGCCACACTCGGCCTGGTCGGCCTCGCGCAGGCCACCTTCGTGGTTCTCAGCCTCATCTTCTTCGTCCAGATCGAGCCTGCTCACCCATTCATGCTCATGTTTGCCGCATGGATAGTCTCGCTGGTGTTTATGTTGATCATCTATGCACTTGTCATCACGCTCGATAGTGCCGGCAAGGCCTTAGCGGTGTTGTTGCTCGTGATACAAGTCTCGGGCTCCGGCGGCGCATACCCGCTGCCTTTGCTGCCTGAATGGTTCCAGAACGTGAGCCCCTGGCTACCAGCCACCTACGCCATCGATGCCTTCCGCAGCGCCATTGCTGGTATCTACCACGGCGACATATGGCGCGAGCTGGGCATGCTACTGCTATTTACCATCCCTGCACTCATCGTCGGCCTCGTTCTCCGCCGCGCCATGGATGCCTATCACAAGCGCATGCAGAAAGCGATTATGAAGACGAAGGTTATGGCGTAGCCACGCTTGCCGACGCCTCCCCTTCCGCCCTTCCTACACCGCCCACCAAGCCCTTTTCGAGGTTTGGTGGGCTTCTTTAATGCCTTGGGTCAAAAGCTCACACTCCGAAGGCACTGTAGTGTGTGAGAGAGACGTGTGCGCTTCAGTTAAGGAGGATGTGGTGATTGCTCTGGCCCTAACGATTGCTGCCGTGCTCGGCTTAAGCGTGGTCGCAAATTCCGCCGGTACTGGGTCTATAGGATTCGTCCTCACAGCAACTCTCCTATCACTGGGACTAGCTCCCTTTGTGGGCGATTCCTTAGAGCGCTACATCCCAGCTGCAGCATGGCGTCGTGTCTTCCTCTCACCTACCGCATACCGCCGGTTGGGAGCTACCTTGTATAATTCCATGCTCTCGGCCTCTGGCTGGAATCGGCTTCATCTACGACATGCGGGCGCGCGAACGTTCTACAGCATCCGGAAACACTCCTAAGCGACCGCTACGGGCATCAGCAGTAGGTCACACTTGGGGGCTTCTACTACACGGTGCCACAGCAGGGTGGGCCGCTGCATCCGGAGATTGGCAGGTGCCCTTAGCACTCGTAGCCATAGGGGTGTTGGTACATCTCTACCCAATTTTGATTCAGCTCTATGTCCTTACCGCTGGGCGAAATTCCTAGCCTGCGGTTTCGAGCTGGCTCTACATAAAGCCAGACCGAACACCCTGCCTGAGTCAGGCAAAGAAAAAGCTGCGAGCCACATGGCTCGCAGCTTTCCGTTGGTACCCCGTACGGGATTTGAACCCGTGTTACCGGCGTGAGAGGCCGGCGTCCTAGGCCGCTAGACGAACGGGGCGCGTTCGCAGCAATCGCACGCTGTGCGTTGCGGACTTGTTAAGAGTAAACGATGGGTTAATTCAGCACAAATCGCGCGGTCAAGCACGGTTTTGAGGGCAGGCGAAGGAAAACGCAAAAATTCCCGAGTCCAGTACTGCAGTGAGGGTTCTTCGTGGCCGAGGTGCGGATCGAATCAGTGGTTATTCCGCAAGCAATCTGTGGATAGTCCGTGGCCGAGAACGCTGTGCTAGTAGGACTCGGGATGGCGCTGTGCGTCGAAGTGCATAAACTGCAGGCTCCTATACTTCATACAAACGTTGGTGGGAAGGAAGTTGTGGATTATAGCGTTACTACCTGGCTGTGCTTTCGGGCTGTGCGCCTTGGCTGTGGTGCGTTTCGCTTTCTGTCACCCGCTCTCCTTTCTGTTTGTTTTCTGCTGTACTTGCAGTCTATGCCTCCACATGCAGGACAGGAAGGGTTTTGCACAACTTCGCGGTGGTCTTAGCCCTGGTTTCATTGGCAGGACACTGCTGACTGCGCGAACGAGTCCAATGGTCTGGGGTAGGTTATAACCAGTTCTACTTGCGCCGTGGTCGCACCCCAGACTGACGTTAGAAAAAGACAGTGCCCCGGATATGAAAAATCCTCCAGCCTTTAGGCTGGAGGTCTTTGTACCCCGTACGGGATTTGAACCCGTGTTACCGGCGTGAGAGGCCGGCGTCCTAGGCCGCTAGACGAACGGGGCATAGAACTAGTGATCCTGCCGTTTAAAGCATTTTCACTGCTGGCCTACCAGGACTCGAACCTAGAATGGCGGTACCAGAAACCGCTGTGTTGCCAATTACACCATAGGCCATTTGCTAACTTGCGTTGGAAGCTTATTGCCTTCCGGCTGTGCTCCCTTGCTCGCTGCAACGTGTAATAACTATAATGATCAACGCGTAAACTGCCAAATCGCCAGCGCACACGCCATTTTCAGGCCAGTAGAGTGGTTAATAAAATGCGGCGAATGACAGCGCTGTAGTTCAGCTGTCATTCGCCGCATCGAAGGGCGGGATTAGATATCTATCGCCGCCTTACGGGAGGCGCTCCCCCCTACTGTGCCGCCGGCACATAAGGAGTCACTTCACGGGCCGCACGAAGGCGGGCCAGGGTGGACTCCTTACCCAGCAGCTCCATGGACTCAAAGAGTGGTGGGGAAACCTGGGCGCCGGAAATAGCTACGCGCAGTGCGCCGTAAGCCTTACGAGGCTTCAACTCAAGGTCTTCAATAAGGGCCTTAGATAGTGCCGCCTCGATATTCTCGGTCTTCCACTCCGCAATGCCCTCGAGGGTCTCGATTCCCACCTCGAGCGGCTGAATGGCCTCTTCCTTGAGGTTCTTCTTCGCTGCCTTCTCATCAAGCTTTAGGTCGGCATCCGGGGTCACCAAAAAGCTCATGAGGCCATAGGCATCAGACAGAGTCTTGATGCGGGTTTGTACAAGGTCAGCGGCGAAGGCGAACTTCTCGCCGTCATAGTCGGCCGGGAAATCCGTGTACTCGGTCAAGTAATTGCGCAGACGGAAGGCAAACTCTTCCGGGTCCAGCTGGCGAATGTGGTCCGCGTTGATGGCCTCGAGCTTCTTCTGGTCAAAGCGGGCGGGGTTACCCAGCACGTCGTGGACGTCGAAGTTTTCTACCAAGTCATCCATGCTGAAGATGTCCTGGTCCGCGGACAGCGACCAGCCCAGCAGGGACAGGTAGTTGAGCATACCCTCAGGGATAATGCCGTTATCGCGGTGATTAAACAGGTTGGACTGCGGGTCGCGCTTAGACAGCTTCTTATTGCCCTCGCCCATCACGAAGGGTAGGTGGCCAAACTCTGGGGTAAACTCGGCGATGCCGATCTTCTGCAGGGCGTCGTAAAGCGCGAGCTGACGCGGAGTAGAAGAAAGTAGGTCCTCACCGCGCAGCACGTGGGTGATGCGCATCAGGGCGTCATCAACCGGGTTAACCAGGGTGTAGAGGGGCGCACCATTGGAGCGAGCTACTACATAGTCCGGCTGGGTCTCAGACTTGAAGGTCATCTCGCCACGCACCAGGTCGGTCCAGGTCCAATCCTGCTCCGGCATGCGCAGGCGCCAGACAGGCTTGCGGCCCTCCGCCTCAAAAGCGTCGATCTGCTCCTGAGTGAGGTCACGGTCATAGTTGTCATAGCCCAGCTTCGGGTCACGGCCAGCAGCCTTGTGGCGCTCCTCTACCTCTTCAGCCGTGGAGTATGCCGGGTAGACAAATCCGCCGTCGATAAGCTTGTCTAGAACCTCCTTGTAGATGTCCATGCGCTGGGACTGACGGTAAGGCTCGTGCGGGCCACCGACATCGATGCCTTCATCCCAGCCCAACCCAAGCCAGGTCAGGGAATCAATGATGGCCTGGTAGGACTCTTCAGAGTCACGGGCGGCATCGGTGTCCTCGATGCGGAATACCAGCTTGCCGCCGGTATGGCGGGCGTAGGCCCAGTTGAATAGTGCGGTGCGCACCATGCCTACGTGCGGTGTGCCGGTTGGGGACGGACAGAATCTAACGCGTACTTCAGTCATGCCCACCATCGTAGTGGAGGCGCCGATTCCAGTCCGCACCAGCCCAAGCGCCCCTGAATCCTGCCCGGCGCGCAGCGGCTTGCAGTCTATTCCTACACGCAAATTGGGGTAATTGGAAACGGGTTTCACTACAAAGCTACTGGTCGGTGAAATCGGTTTCCATTACGGCTAGCAGGTTATGGGATTCATTTTCTATAGTTTCTGGTGAACTTGTGAGAACTGTAGAAAGGCCTTCCCAACTGTGGCTTCCCCACGCACCCGTTTCCTTGCCACGCTGAGCACGCTAGCGCTTATCACGCCCGCCACGGCCGTCGCCGGCCCCGATGATGGCAAGCACATCGCTACCGATACCCACGTTGACTCCCCTAAGTCTTTCTGGGAGAACAACGACTTCGTGCTGAAGTCTGAATTTGGCGGCCAGGAACCGCCGATCGCAGACACCGTCGCCTGGGTGGGCAGGGGCTACAGTGCCATGGACGGCCACAACCAGTACCTCTATACGCTGCCGAAAAATGGCACTCAGGACTATAT
>ERZ1031191.119-NODE-119-length-8496-cov-6.077834_pt1 | contig 8496 bp, 9 predicted proteins | sample MGYA00516576_ERZ1031191 | MGnify/ENA primary metagenome ERZ1031191 (study PRJEB33718, sample SAMN03159780) | human skin metagenome | collected 2014-02-25 | study: EMG produced TPA metagenomics assembly of the PRJNA266117 data set (Human skin bacterial metagenome and...
ATGTGTATAAGAGACAGCCCGAGTGGCTGCAAACCTTGCGCCGCGAAGGCCCCCATCCCCGCCCCGAGGTTGCCCATAAGCTGGGAATCTCTGTTACCACGCTCAAGAAGAACGATATGGATAAGCCGCTGACCACAGCGGAAATCAATCAGCTCCTCCAAGAGCAGCCGGAATGGCTCCAGCAGGCCCGCGCTACCATGGCGCAGGCCCGTGGCCATGAGGTGAAGGACTAAACCAGCTTCCAGTCCTCGAGGCCCTCATACAGCGGGTAGTGCTGGGCAATCTTGTCCACGCGAGCACGCAGGGCCTCCACATCGGCATTCTTGCCCTGGACCAGGGCGGTGCCGATAATATCTGCAACCTCGGTGAAGGCCTCGGCATCGAGGCCGCGGGTTGCCAGCGCAGAAGTACCAATGCGCAGGCCGGAAGTGACCATCGGCGGACGCGGGTCATTCGGTACGGCATTGCGGTTAACGGTAATGCCCACCTCATGCAGCAGATCCTCTGCCTGCTGTCCATCCAATTCGGAATTGCGCAGGTCCGCCAGGACCAAGTGCACATCGGTGCCGCCGGTCAGCACGTCCACGCCAGCCGCCTTGGCATCATCAGCGGTAAGGCGCTCTGCCAGGATGCGAGCACCCTCCAAGGTGCGCTCCTGGCGCTCCTTGAATTCCTCGGTAGCAGCAATCTTCATAGCAATGGCCTTGGCAGCGACCACGTGCATCAGCGGTCCGCCCTGCTGGCCCGGGAAGACGTTGGAATTGATCTTCTTGGCATAATCCTGCTTGGCCAAAATCATGCCGGAGCGCGGGCCACCCAGGGTCTTATGCACGGTGGTGGACACGATATCCGCGTGAGGCACTGGGCTCGGGTGCAGGCCCGCCGCCACAAGACCCGCAAAGTGGGCCATATCTACCCACAGGTAAGCGCCGACCTCATCAGCGATTTCACGGAAGGCCGCGAAATCCATGGTGCGCGGGTAGGCAGACCAGCCGCCGATAATGACCTTCGGCTTTTCCTTCAGCGCCTGCTCGCGCAGCTTATCCATGTCCACACGCATGGTCTCTGGATCCACCTCGTAGGCGGCGACATCATAAAGCTTGCCGGAGAAGTTCAACTTCATGCCGTGGGTAAGGTGGCCGCCGTGAGCCAGGGACAGGCCCAAAATCTTGTCGCCCGGCTCAGCGATGGTGGAAAGAACCGCGGCGTTCGCCTGCGCGCCGGAGTGCGGCTGAACGTTGGCGAATTCCGCACCAAAGAGTTCCTTAGCGCGGTTGCGGGCTAGGTCCTCCACGACGTCGACATGCTCGCAGCCGCCGTAGTAGCGGCGACCCGGGTAGCCCTCGGCGTACTTGTTAGTGAGCACGGAGCCCTGTGCTTGAAGCACGGCGCGAGGCACAAAGTTCTCAGAGGCGATCATTTCCAGGGTTTCGCGCTGGCGGGAAATCTCTCCCTGAATTGCGCCGAATACGTCCGGATCGAGGTCGCGGAGGTCAGAGGTAAAAGAAGCCATAAAGGTGTGGTCCCCTTCTCAAAATCAAGCGGTATGGGATGCTGCATATCTTATCGTGCCATGCTCCCTAAGGGGGCATACTTTTACCCACAGATTATGCAAGTGCAACAATGGAGCCATGGCGCGCACATTGGATTCGAGTCCCTACCTAGATTTTGACCGCGAGACCTGGCGTGAACTGCGTAAATCCATGCCTCAGGTGCTCACGGAAACCGAGGTGGAAAAGCTTCGCGGCCTAGGAGACCGCATCGACTTGGACGAGGTAGCTGATGTCTACCTCCCCCTCTCCCGCCTCATCCATATGCAGGTCATGGCCCGCCAGCAGCTCACCACGGCTACCGAATCCTTCTTGGGCAACCCTCCGACGCACGTTCCCTTTGTCATCGGTGTGGCCGGCTCCGTGGCAGTGGGAAAATCCACCACCGCCCGCCTCCTTCAGGTGCTCTTGCAACGCTGGGAGTCCCACCCCAAGGTAGCGCTCGTGACAACCGACGGCTTCCTCTTCCCCACCGAAACCCTCAAGAAACGCGGCCTCATGCAGCGCAAGGGATTTCCAGAATCCTATGACCGGCGTGCACTCCTTCGCTTTGTCACGGACGTAAAATCAGGAAAGCCTCTGGTCAAGGCGCCGCTTTATTCCCATATCTCCTATGACATTGTGGACGGGGAATATCAAGAAGTTCATCAGCCCGACATCCTTATTCTGGAAGGGCTCAATGTACTACAAACGAGTCCCACGTTGACCGTGGCAGACCTCTTTGATTTCTCGGTATATGTCGATGCCCGCACCGACGATATCGAGCAGTGGTATATCGACCGCTTTCTTACTTTGCGCCACACCGCTTTTCGCGAGCCCAACGCCCACTTCTCTGCCTTTGCAGACATGAACGATGAGGAGGCCCGCGACCAGGCCCGCGAAATTTGGCAGTCCATTAACCTGCCGAACTTGGTGGAAAATATCTTGCCCACCCGTGTGCGAGCCTCCCTCGTGCTGAAAAAGGGCTCGCATCACCTGGTAGAACAGGTGCGGATGCGCAAGCTCTAGCGCCTACTTACCAAAGCGGCGCGAACGTTGGGAGTAATCCCGCAAGGCGCGGAGGAAGTCCACCTTGCGGAATGCTGGCCAGTAAGTATCCGTGAACCAGATTTCGGAGTACGCGGCCTGCCAGAGGAGGAAGCCCGACAGGCGTTGTTCACCAGAGGTGCGGATAACCAAGTCCGGGTCTGGAAGACCCTTGGTGTACAGGTGCTCACCAATAGACTCTGCGGTAACGCGGTCCGCCATTTCCGCTGCGGTAGTTCCCTTTTCCGCTTCCGCGCGCACCAAGTTCTGCACTGCGTCCACGATTTCTTGGCGCCCGCCATAGCCCACCGCCACATTGACGATGACCCCGGTATTGTCCTTGGTTTCTGCCGCCGCCGTCACCATGCGCTGGCGAATATCGTCCGGGAGCAGATCGAGGTGGCCAACCAAGCGCACCTGACAGCCGACGTCGCTATGGGATAGGTGTGTGACCACGTCCGAGATGATGTCAAAGAGCAGCTCTACTTCCTGCTCGCTGCGCTTCAGGTTCTCCGTGGACAGCAAATAAATGGTGACCACTTCGATATCAGTATCGCGGCACCACGAAATCATCTCTCCGATTTTCTTCGCGCCTTGGCGGTGACCATGGCTGATATCGGTAAACCCAGCCTCACGCGCCCACCGACGATTGCCATCGGCCATGATGGCGATGTGCTTAGGCTGCGGCTTGCCCTTGATCAGGCGCGCCAGACGGGCTTCATAAGCTGGGTAAGCCAGCTGCTTGAGAGAACTCACGCTCATTAGTCTATCCGCCTAGAAAATGGACTTCTTGCGGTTATCGTAAATGCCGGCTTCCTTCATCGCCTCATCCACGGCTTCCTCATCGAACGGATCGATTCCGTGATCTTCCGCAAACATCATGCGGCGGCGAAAGCGAGAGTAACGGCGATGGAAATTCCAGCCCGCAAACAACACCGCAACTCCCATAAGCGCCAAGATCAGCAGGCCAATGGGCGAAGCTTTGCCAAATTCAGGGCCCATTGGGCCGCCTTCGGCGCCCTCGGTTCCTTGGGCGAGTACAAATACGTCATGTGCGGCAAGCACGAAAGAACCATACATGCTCATATCTTAAGCCTCCTCTTCCTCTTCGATGCCGGCGAAGAGGTCATTTTCTGGCAGGGAGGTAGAAACGCGAGTCTTCGCCAGCTCGAACTCCTCGGTGGGCCAAAGGCGCTGCTGTGCCTCCACCGACGTCGCCAAGAAGGCACCCGCCGGATCGATCTGCGTAGCGTGCGCCCGCAAGGCCTCCTCTCGATTGCTGAAGTAATCCGCGCATTCCACCTGGGTGGTTACACGCGCCATGATATCTCCAAAAGTGGTGTCCCAGCGCGCCAGCATCGGCCCATAAGGGCTGGTTTTACCCTCTTCTAGCAGCAGATCATGGAACATCTTCATGCGCTGGTAGACGAAACCGTGCGAATAGTAAAGCTTCAGCGGCGCCCACGGTTTACCCAGCTCTGGGTGATACTCGGCATCGCCCGCCTTCTCCCATGCGATCATGGAAGCTCGGTGCACCATAAGGTGATCTGGGTGCGGGTAGCCGCCATTTTCGTCATAGGTAACAATGACGTGTGGACGAAATTCGCGGATAACCTGGACGTATTCCTGCGCGACGGTGTCATCGCCCAGCAACGCAAAACAGCCCTCCGGAAGCAATTCCTCCATAGTCTTGCCTTCAACCGGGTCGGGCAATCCGGAATCAACGTGGCCCAGCCAGCGGTGTTGTACGCCCAGCGCCCGGGCAGCGTTAGCCATTTCTTCTCGGCGCACCTCGCCCATGTTTTCCTTGATTCCTGGGCGATCCATGGCGGGGTTAATCACATCGCCGCGCTCGCCGCCGGTACAAGTTAGCACCAAAACCTCATTGCCTTCTGCGGCATAGCGCGCGGTGGTTGCAGCACCCTTGGATGATTCATCGTCTGGGTGCGCGTGGATAGCTAGTAGGCGAAAATCGCTCACTGAAAATCCATCCCCTTATTAATCTAGGTTCTTTGAACAGATGATTATCCTAGTAGATAATTGGAAAACAGTGGTCCTCGGCTAGAGTGGAAGCCATGACTTCCGCCGGAAAATCTCGCTCAGTCGCCCGCTACGGCTCCCGCGGCTCCTCTGAAAAGAACTCTGGTAGCTGGACTAATAAGGCGCTGGTGCTCATCTTTGTCGCCATTTTTATCGCGCTTATTTTCTTCGGATTCCGGTACTTCCAGGAAAAGGAACGCGTGAACGCACAGGTGTCCATCGTGACCCAGGAGGTTTTGAGCGATGATTCCACCCGCGTTTGGGTCGATGTCACCCGCAATCACACCGATGAAGATGCTTATTGCATTGTCCAGGCCTTTGACTATTCCAAGTCCGAAGTAGGCCGCCGCGAATTCCCTGTTCCCGCGGGCGGAAACGAAACCCAGCGCATCGCTGTCGACGTCCCGACCAACGCTCGTGCCGTAGCCGGCGGGGCCTATGGTTGTTCCGGCAACATCCCCGAATACTTGGATATGGATAATCCTGACTACGCGGAAAGCCGCTAGCCGCGTGTGCTAGGATTTGTAGCGCCTAGAACTGGGCATATTCCCGGTTCCACTTTTACCTACAGCCCCAGGGATTAACAGGGGCTTTGACCACAATTCCTATCTACGGAAGGTTGCAGAATGGCTGAGCAGCAAAAGCAGTACATCACCCCGGAAACCAAGGCGAAGCTCGAGGCCGAGCTGCAGGAGCTCATCGACCACCGCCCAGTAGTCGCGGCTGAAATCAACGAGCGCCGTGAGGAAGGCGACCTCAAAGAGAACGCCGGTTACGACGCCGCACGTGAGATGCAGGACCAGGAAGAGGCCCGCATTAAGCAGATTTCTGAGGTTCTTGCGAATGCCACCACCGAGCGCGGTGCTGTTCAGGAAGGCGTCGCCCACACCGGTTCCGTAGTTCACGTTTACTACAACGGTGACAAGGACGATAAGGAGACCTTCCTCATCGGTACCCGCGCCGCTGCTTCCGATAACAAGGACCTAGAAACCTATTCCGAGCAGTCCCCGCTGGGCGCTGCCATCCTTGGCGCACAAGAGGGCGAGACCCGCGAGTACACCGCTCCGAATGGCAAGACCATTTCGGTCACCATCGAATCCGCAGCGCCGTATGATTCTGCTAAGGCCGCTGCTCCACGCGAGTCCTAAACTTTTAACCACTTACTACTCTGGAGAAAGAGCACATCCCCATGAAGAAGTTCTCCCGTTTCGCCGCCGCTGGCCTGGTCTTCACCGCTGGCCTCTCCCTCGCTGCTTGCCACCCACCGAACCAGCAGGATTCTGATTCCAAGGTAGAAAATGCCTCCACCTTCACCGGTGAGGCCCCGATGCAGAAGGATACTGAGACCAGCTCTTCCGCACCCGAGACCGTTGTTGAAGAGGAAGCACCTGTAGTCGAGTCCGGTGTTCCAGAGGAGCCGGCACAGCCGCACTTGAACGGTACCGCCACCGAACTGCCACAGCAGTAATAAGGGCTTGAAGGGCCGAGGGATTTCTTCGGCCCTTTTTTCATGCTATTTTTCTGGGTCCACTTCCCGCACCCAATCCCCGATGACACCGGGTACGACAGCAGGCGGCTCTCCCAGGAGGTCGCGCTTATTTGGATCCCGTTCCACCTGCGTGGTGACGGACTTTACGCGCTTTTTCTCACTGTCTTTGCCTCCGCGCATCCCCATCATTGGACCATAGGCTCGTGCCCCTCCGGTTGAGCGGCCTGCATTGCCACCGCGTGCTGCCGCGGCGCCTTCGCCGCCACCTGTTCCCGAAACAAGGCCGCCACCCACGCCAGGCCGCATGCCCGCACCAGCACCGTTTCCTGCACCGCTGCCAAGACCAGCGCGCACGCCTGAACCACCGCCGAGTGCATTGCCATGGCCAGCGCGCACGCCTGAACCGACACCGGCGTAGGGCGCCCCGGCTCCGCGTCCAAGGTGCAGGCCCGACTGCGCTCCTCTTCCGGAACGCGCAATATCGGCGCCGCCACTTACATTTCCTGCAGCGGATCCAATTCCACCTCGTGGCGATTGACCGCCGAGTACGCCGCGGCCCGCATCCGCAGGCCTTCCGGCTGCCATCATCGGTGCCATCCCAGTATTGGCGGATTGCGCTGTAGCTCCCGGCGCCATCGCACCGCCGCCGTGAAGCGCTCCAGCATTTGCTCCCGCGGCAACCGGATGCGCTGTACCACTAGGAACCTGCCCCATCGCCCCATTCGGCGCAGTTACGCCCGGCATGGATGCACCTTGGGTGGATACTTCATTTCCGCCGATGGCTACGTGGTCTCCCAGGCCCAGCTTTTCCAGCGCATTTCTGCCGCTAGCATGCATCTGCTGGTGAAAATCATTAATTTCTTGTGGGCTCATCCCCACTGCTTCTAGCCCGTCCACATTGCCATTGACGACGTCGAAGTTCCCCGGACCCAAATCACCTCGCGCAATCGCTTCCGCAATCTTCTTTGGCCATACCACGGCATCGGTGGTGTAGCGCTGCCCATCACCGTCAACGCCAGCGAGGCCCGCGTCGACACCGCCGCCTCCCGACGCCGGCGACTGTTCCATCAAAGCGTGCTGGTACGGCATTGCCTCAACCGCGAAGCGCTGCAGGTCAGGCTGCAACGCGGCCAATGCGGCCTTTTCCGCAATCTCGCGCTCAACCGGTTCTGGAATGGCCATCACTTCCATCGCCATGGCCATTGCAGTAGGCTGCATGCCCATCAGCTTGGCGTGGAATCCAGTCAGCTTCTCCCCCATGACCTTGGCATTTGCTACAAAGTGGCTTCCCGACGCCGCCACTTCCCTAATCTTTGCCGCCGCCCTCGACGTTGCCTCACTGTCGTTCTCGCCTTCCAATGACCCGGCTGCTTCCTGTAGCCCGCTAACGATATCGTCGACTTCCGACGCCAACGAGCTCCACCGCGCATTCGCCTCAGACACATTCCAAATCTGCGTCGACATCAGGTCCGTAGCCAGCTTCACAATGTCCGTTCCGACATTCACCACCGGCATGGAAAACCCAAATGGACTGTACCCCGGCTCAGGCTGGTTCATAATCGGCATCGACTCAATGCCGATGTCCCCACCCGCATCCGCGATCTCCATTCCCCGACTATTCGCGTCCTCCTGCGCCTGAAACCCTCGAGCCTCCCGCCCGAGACTGCCGTACAACCATTCTAATTGCTCTGAAAAGTTCTTGATTGATTCACACGCAGATCCCGGATCAGTCTCAAGAACCCTCTGGTGAACCGCACCTACATGATCAATTCCATTAACTGAAGAAAATCCTGCATTAAGTGGAGAATTTATCCCCGCTCCCACTTCACTAATTCTTGATTGAAATTCATTAATTGCCATAGAATTCAGCTCAAGATTCTGACTATTCAGCTTCATTGCTCCCCCGATTTTTATTTACATTGTAAGGTCTTCAAATATTTGCTCGGCATTTTCGCAGGTAGTCTCTACAGAACCTTCTTGAAGATTGGAAAAGCTAACTTTCACTGTTCCACCTTTAGTCTCTAGAAATGCCGAACAGTATCGGCCCAAAGGACCATCTTCTGGATAAGCTACGAGAGGTAGATTCTCGCCAGTCAAAATTGGTTCACCGGTAAATTTGATTGTTTCTTGATCGATCCCCAAATTCTTTGACGCCAAAGTGATAGAGGCTTTTCCATACCTCGCCTCAGAGCCACGAAATCCACAGAAACTCCATCCTGACTCCCGATGAACCGAAATAGGCTCAGGATGTATCCCAGAAGCTTCTAATCTGCCGTACGGAATCTCCGTACACGGATCAAAAAGCTCGAAACTCGGGTCTGCCGGATCGAATTCCCCCAGTGGCGGTAGGACGCCGGAAGTGTCTCCCGACCCCGTGGCGCCGGCCTCCCC